>Ga0181524_10000730_pt1 | contig 39521 bp, 32 predicted proteins | sample PEATcosm2014_Bin_34_FD_119761 | JGI IMG/M metagenome (GOLD analysis project Ga0181524, IMG submission 119761) | Peatland microbial communities from MTU Mesocosm Facility, Houghton, MI, USA - PEATcosm2014_Bin05_60_metaG | ecosystem: Environmental > Terrestrial > Soil > Wetlands > Peat | place... | reverse complement strand
CAGCGCTCCAGTTCTTGGCGATCGATTTCGGTCAAATCTACAGGCGGTGCTTGTCGCGGCATAGAGGGAAAATACCATATCCGCGGCATAACACCAGTTATTTATGATACACTACACTAGCTCACAATTTCAAACCCGCGAAACTCGTCTCTGGCTTCGTCCCAGATCGCTTCTTCTTCCTTAATAAAATGCCGCAAACCCGATTCCCGGATGCCCCGCCGAAAGGCCTCCAATTCCTCCCCAGCACCCTCGGCAACCAACTCGACGCGCCGATCGGGCAAATTGCCCACTGTCCCGGTCACTTCAAAGCCGGTGGCAACGGTCATCACCGTGTAGCGAAACCCGACGCCTTGCACGTTGCCCGAGTAAAAAACCGTCATCCGTTTGCGATTCACAATATACCCGGCACACCATGCGCCACAACTGGCCCGCTTCCAAGCGGAAAATGAAGCCAACAGCCAGGAAGGGCGCACGAGGGCCTGGGCGAGCTTCTTGGCGAGCGGCAGATTTTGGCGGGGTCTTGCCGAATTCGACGCCCCCGCACCATAAACATGGCGCTCCCGACCTCCGGCTATATACTTCGCCCGTGCTCGACAGACTTATTGAGCAGCTTGCCGCCTCGCGCGACTTAAGCGATGAACAGGCCGCCCTGGCGGTCGAGTTGCTCGCCGACGAGGCAGTGGCCGTGGCGTCCAAGGCCGATTTTCTGGCGCACCTGGCGCGCAAAGGGGAGACCACCGAGGAGATTGCCGCTTTCGCCCGCTGCTTGCGCGCCAAGTGCATCCAGGCGGCCCTGGACTGCCCGGTCGGGGCGGGTGAAATCCTCGATGTCGTCGGCACTGGGGGCGACCGGTTGAACACGTTCAACATCTCGACTGCCGCGGCGCTTGTGGCGGCCGCAGCCGGGGTGCGCGTCGCCAAGCACGGGAACCGCGCCAGCACCTCGGCCGCCGGCAGCGCAGATGTCCTGGAGGCCCTTGGCATTCCTCACGACCACGGAGCGGAAGAGGCGGCGCGCTCGTTCCGCGAGCACGGATTCGCCTTTTTCTTTGCGCCCAAATACCATCCCGCTTTCCGGCACATCATCCCTGCGCGCAAGCTTTGCGCTCAGCGCGGCCAGGGCACGGTCTTCAATTTCCTTGGCCCCCTGTTGAACCCCGCGCGCCCCACCGCCATCCTCCTGGGAGTGTCGCGCCCCGGCCTGTGCGAACCGTTGGCCCGGGTCCTTCAGTCCCTCGGCCTGCGCCGTGCCATGGTCGTCTGCGGCGACGTGCCGGGCGAGGCGGGCGCCCTTGGCCACCTGGATGAGTTGTCCACGCTCGGCCCCACCACCATCGCCGAGTTCTACCAGGAACGCGGCCTGACCTGCTCCACGCTGCCGGCAGCGCTCTTTCCGCTGCAACCTGCCACCCTGGACGACCTGCGCGGAGGCGACGCCCGGACCAACGCCGGCATTGTCCGGCGCGTCCTGGCCGGCGAAGAGCGCGGCCCCAAGCGCGACGTGGTCTTGCTCAACGCTGCCGCCGCTCTGTTTGTCGGCGATCGGGCCGGCAGCCTCATGGCCGGATGGGACCTGGCCGCCCGCGTCATCGACAGCGGACAGGCACTGTGCAAACTCCAGGAGTTGACAGGCCCTTCAACCTGAGCATTGCCCGGTCAGGCGCGGCTTGCCAAATCCCGGCGCCTGGGTTCAACTGGGGAGCGAAGAACCGGCACACAACGACTACAAAAGCCATGAAGGAAACCATGACTGCGCGCCAGCGGGTCCTCAAAGCACTGGACCATGAAATCCCGGACCGGGTTCCTATTGACCTTGGCGGGAACCAAACCGGCATTCACAAGAGGGCCTACCGAGCGCTCCTCGGGCGCCTGGGGATTGCCGATGAGGTGCGGATCATGGATGCGGTGCAGCAACTGGCGCGCCCTTGCGAAGAGGTCCTCGAGCGATTTCACGTTGATACCCGCTACGTCGCAGCCGGAGCGGCGGAGAGTTGGAAAGGGGACATCGTCACGGCCTGGCGGGACGGGCGCCACTGGGAGGACTTGACCGACGAATTCGGCGTCCGCTGGTCTATGCCCGAGGATGCGCCCAACTACATGGACATCACGCTGCACCCCCTGGCCCATGCCACGCTGGCCGACCTCAAGGATTATCCCTGGCCAAAAGGGGACGACCCGAGCCGGTTCGCAGGGGTGCGCGAGCGCGCCCTGGCCCTGCGGAGAAATACTCCTTATGCCGTGGTCAGCGGCATCTCCGGAGTGGTGTACGAGTTCTGTTGGTATTTGCGCGGGCTCGAGCAATGGTTTTGCGACCTGATGACCGACCTGCCGTTTTGCGAGGCGCTGCTCGACCAGACCCTCAAGTTCTGGCTCGACTGGTTCAAGCTTTTCCTCAAGGAAGCCGGCGACGTGGTGGATGTCATCATGATTGGGGATGACCTTGCGGGACAGAAAGGACCCCTGTTCAATCCCCAGCTCTACCGGCGCCTGGTCAAGCCGCGCCACAAGCAGTTGGTCCAATTCATCCGCTCCGGCACCCGGGCCCGGATTTGGTATCACACCTGCGGCGCCTGCCAGGAGTTCATCCCGGACCTCCTCGATAACGGCATCGATATTCTCAACCCTGTGCAGGTGAGCGCGCGGGCAATGGACCCGGCGGAACTCAAGCGCCGATTTGGGCGCCGGCTCGTCTTCTGGGGGGGCGGCATCGATACCCAGCACGTCCTGCCCAGCGGCACGCCGAGCGCGGTGGCGGAGGAGGTCCGCCGGAATCTCCGGGCCTTCATGCCCGGCGGCGGCTACATCTTCAACAACGTCCACAACATCCAGGGCGATGTCCCGCCGGAGAACATCGTGGCGCTCTTTGACACGGCTTACGAGTATGGGTTTTACCAGTAAGCAGCCGGAGAGGGTCGAGTGCCGAGTGTCGAGGGAAGGCGGGCCAGCCGCCCCTGGCCCCTGGACCCTCGCCCTTCGGAGGTTATGAAAGCCTGGCTCCTCGATGCCCTGACGGGCATCCAGAACCTGCGCCTGGCCGAGGTGCCGCCCCCGGTCCCCAAGACAGGCGAGGCGATTCTAGAAGTCCATTATGCCGCGTTGAATCCTGCCGACCGCTACCTGGCCGAGCGCCAATACCCGGCCCGGCCTTCGCTGCCTCATATCCTGGGGCGCGACGGGATTGGAACGGTCCTCGAGACGGGCGATGCGACCAGCCGCCCCGGTCCCGGAGACCGCTGCATCATCCTGCGCAGCGACATCGGCGGCGAGCGTCCGGGAACCTTCGCTCAACGGGTGGCGGTGCCGACGGAGAGCCTGGTCGAAGTCCCGCCCGGCTGGGGCGAGCCGGAGGCTGCCGGGGCCGCGCTGGTCTATCTGACGGCCTGGCAGGCGCTCACGATGTGGGGACCCCTGCCGGACTCCTCGGTGGTGCTGGTGACCGGCGCCTCGGGCGGAGTGGGAGTGGCGGCGGTCCAGATCGCTTCAGCCCTGGGGCGCAGGACAGTGGCCCTCTCACGCAGCGCCGAGAAAAGCAAACGCCTTCGGGAACTCGGCGCGGCGGCCACATACAATCCGGCAGACCCCCGCTGGCGCGAGGCCCTCAAGGCGGCCCTGGCCCCGTGCCGGGTCGATTTGGCCATCGACAATATCGGCGGCAAGCTGTTGCCCGAGGTCATCGACACGCTGGGCAATCTCGGCAAGGCAAGCCTGGTGGGCCGTCTGGCGGGCCCGGTCCCCGACTTCAATACCGCCGCCCTGTTCTTCCGCCGCATCCGCCTGGGCGGCGTGGCCGTGGGCGCTTATAGCAATGCCGAGACCCTTTCCGCCTGGGGCGACATTGTGCGCCTGCTTTCCCGAACCGGCGCCCGTCCCCAGGTGGACAGCGTCTGGCCTTTCGACCAACTCCCCAGAGCCTTCGAGCGCCTGGCCCAGGGGCCGATGGGCAAAGTCGTCCTGCAAGTCAAAGGGTAACGGCCCCCGGCGTAGGCTTCGGTCGGAAATTAGTCTTGAAATTCTCGCGCCGTTATTGGATGGATCCTCACCGTGCTGAAGAAGTCGCCCCGTCGAAGGCGCAAAGGCATCTACGACCAGCCTGTGCCGGCCCCTCAGGCGGGGTCGCCCGACGGTATCCATCGGCCCGTTCCCGCATTAACGCACACCTTTGAGCTCAGGGAGGACGGCTCAATCGCGACGAACGGCGCGACATGCACGGAGGAGGTCGAGGGAGCACGAGAAACAGGAATCGCCTCACCAGTTCCGCCGTCCCCCCCCCGCCTTGCGTACCGAGACGACCACGGCGGCCTCTGGTTGTACCACGGCAACTGTCTCGAGCTTCTCGATGCCATCGCCGCGAAATACCCCGAGGGCCGCTTTGATATGATCTTCGCCGACCCGCCCTATTTTTTGTCCAACGGCGGCATCACCTGCCACGCGGGCAAAATGGTAAAGGTTGACAAGGGCGATTGGGACAGGTCGCGGGGGCCAGAGCTGAACCACGAATTCAATCTGGAATGGCTGCGCCGCTGCCAGAGCGTCCTCAAGCCGAACGGCACTATCTGGGTCACCGGGACTCTTCATGTCATTTTCTCCGTGGGCTACGCCATGCAGCAGCTTGGCATGAGGCTCCTTAACGACATCGCCTGGGAAAAACCAAACCCGCCGCCCAACCTTTCCTGTCGCTACTTTACACATTCCACCGAGACAGTGCTCTGGGCCGCAAAAACCGAGAGGAGCAAGCACACGTTCAACTACGACCTGATGCGTGAGACCAACGGCGGGAAACAAATGAAAACCGTCTGGACTATGACCTGCCCAGCCGGGGAAGAGAAAGCCCTTGGCAGGCATCCCACCCAAAAGCCGGCCGCGCTTGTCGAGCGCTGTCTATTGGCTTCCACCAATGAAGGCGACACCGTACTCGATCCGTTCCTTGGCGCCGGAACTACCGCGGTGGCGGCGTCACGCACTGGCCGACACTGCGTGGGCATCGAGGCCGATGCGAACCACATCAACCTTTCCATTGCAAGGGTCAAAGCCGAGGGCCAACGCCCAAGGGACTTGTTCGCCCCAAAACCGATCGCAGCCGGCAAGCTCCTCTGAGAGACTACCATGGAACGTAGCGAGGCCGTAACGAAATTGAAGAAGCTCGAGGGGGTCGATCTTCGGCCGCTTGCCGGCAAGTATGCCGTTACCGTGTGGAGCGGCGAAAAAAAGAACAAGTCAGGTTGTTCAAGTTATTTTGCGGAGGCTCCTAACCAATAAACTTCTCGATGTACTCCATGTAGCCTTGGCGCCCCCCTTGTTCGGTCCAAAAGTCCACCGATTTGCGGAGCCGGCGCAGGCAGGCAACCATGTCTTCGGGCGGGACCGGAGAAACCTGGGGCCGGTCGGCGTATCTCACCAGCCCGAGCCGCCAATCACAGACATCCCTGACGGCCTCGAAGAGGGTGGCATCCAGGCCGGTCACGTTGGCCGCTTTGGGGGTCTGCTGGCGGGCGACGGCGACATAGTGGGCGATGGCAGCATCGTAAGCGCGCATCACGGCATAGTTGTTCATGCCGGGCTGCTTGCGCCATATTCCAATGACAGCAGTTTCGATGCTCTTCAGAACGTCTTCGTAGTCTTTGACTGGGTCCATAACAGTGTCTGTGCCGCGGCAATTTGGCGCCGGCTTCGTCTTCGGGGCGGCCCAAGACCCGGTCAGCGACCCGCCTGGGCATTGGCGCGTGCCTTTTGAAGAACCGCCTGAGCGTTTTCGCGATAGACCTTCCTCAGGACGTCGTCGCTCAAGCCAAGTCCGTAGAGCGGCCAGTGGTAAGTGGACAGGTCCCAATCATAGAAGTGCTCGTCTTCGGTCTCGAGAATCCGGAATGTGGTTTGGTACATCGGCTTGCCACGGCCCATGTCGGTCCCGTAAACGAGCCGGTCCTGGTACCTCTGGTAGAATTTCGCGGCGGCCCGGGGAATTGTGGCGGTCTCGGCAAACCGCGCGCTGATATCGGCGTAAAGGTTGGGGCAACGGTCAAGCATCGCGCCGAGGCGGGCGAGGTCGTAAGAGCAGTTGGCGAAGTGACAGGCGACGAAAAGCGTGCGCGGATGTTTCCTGGTCGCCCGCTCCAGCGTCCCCAGGAGCTCGGCATGCGAGAGGAGGTTGGTCTGGTTGTCCAGCCGCCACTGATAGGCATTCATCAGCCCGTCGTTGAATTGATCCATCGGCTCATACATCCACATCGGATCGGCAACATGAATGCTGACCGGCATGCCCAGTTGGCCGCATTTCTCCAACAACGGGTCGATGCGGGGGTCATCGAAATGCAGCCCCCAGGCGGCGGGGGTCGTGTAAAAGAGACCTTTGCCCTTGTCGCCCATTTCTCCGACGCCTTCGGCGCCGGCCTTGAAGCACCGTTCCAGCTCGGCCACTGCCGCCGGTCCGAAGCCCGGCTGGTCGTAACCTGTGAAGTCAAAACCGCACCAGACGGAGAATCGGCCCGGGTATTTCTTATAGCGCGCGATGACGTTGTCAAAAGCCCTGCCGTGGGCCTGGCAGAGAATAATCGACTTCTCGATCCCCAGTTCGTCCATGGTGCGGACCCACTCGGCGACCTGCTCGTCGGTCCTGGCGTTGTCATGCGTGTGCATGTCGATCACCGGGAACCGCGCCCGCTCGACTTTGCTCGCCGGGACCCGGTAGATCGAGCGCGGCTTGAAATCCTTCAACAACAACTCCTCCGGTGAAGCTCCCCGGGTGAGCGGAACCCATGCCAGCAAGAGCAATAGCAACACCTGCGCGTGGCGCCGATGAGCCGAGGGAAACACGACACTCCGGGCCTTCCTTTGGGAAGCCACGGACACTTTGGACGAATTCATGGGTCTCTTATGCACCAACCCCAGGGAAAAAGCCAACCAGGATTCCACGGGAGGCGGGCAGGAGCGGCGGCGATCATCGGCATCGCAGGCGTAGCCGGCGTGCTCCTCGGGGCGCTCTCCATGGCGGCGGGGTTTCAGCCAGCGATGAACGCCTCCGCCTCGGCTGACGCGGCCGTCCTCTTGCGCATCGTTCCTCCGTTGCTTAGCGCCTCTCAGACTCGTACGCGCCGAGGCCAGGGCGCGCGCCCTGCGGCCGCGGAACGCCATCGAAGTCCGTGCGGACGCCGAGGTCCGCGCCTGCGCCAATGGCGGGGCTGTTTAGCCGGAGCCGGAAGTTGTCGTGGGCGGCATCGACAAAACAGGGGTCCGCGCCGATGGCTGCCGGGTCCCATGCCGGCGGGGGGCCTGCCCCATACCAAAGGTTGGGGGCCTGGCTTGGCGGAATCACCTTGTCTGACCAGCCTGACAGGTAAGGTTCGCCGGTCGAAACGATGAGGTTGTTGCCGAAACCAAGCGTGTAACGGTTCAAGTGGACCAGGTGTATGGCGCCGTTGGCCCCGCGGCGCGCGCCGGACCAACCGCAGCCATATAGGGTGTTGTGGTAGAAATGGATGACTGTGTTGGTCACCGCTTCATGGCCGGCGTCAATGCTCACGCCGAAATGGCTGCTGGCTTCGCTTTCCCGCGGGTCCGGCTCCGGGCCGAGGCCCGCCCGAACGATCACGTTATTGTAAATCCAATTCTCTCCCGTCATATACTGGCCAAGCAGCATGCCGTCGCCGACCTGGTCCACAATAAAATTGTCATGCACCCGGTGCCCGCTCATCCAGGCCGTGGACGCCCGCTCGCTGTAAATGTTGATCCCCCGGATTGCGTTGTTGTCATGGAGGTAATTCCAGGCCAACTCGCGGTTAGCCTCCGGCGGCCGGCGCGGCCCCGAGGACGCGCGGGCGCTGGAAATGTATATCGGATGATAGAGCTTGCTGCAGCCGGGCGCGCCAACCTTGGTGATTTCGTTGCCCAGAACGAACAGGTCGTTGCCACTGCCCTCGATGGCCCCTTCAGCGGCGCTGCCGGCGGGCGCGGTGACGCAGTTGCCCGCCACGCGATAGCCTGACCCCATCAGCACCGGGCTAATGTGCGCCGTTACGGTGAACTTGGACAGTGTCCAATGGTCCGCGGTGTGGCCCCGGCCGGCGACCCAGTGGCCGAAGCCGCGCCCAATGTTGGACGCGCCGACCAGACACCTGGCGCCGGGATACGCCACCAAGGCTTTCGGTTTTCCCGGCTCGCCGTCTGAATCGAGGTTCACGGCGGCGTCATATCCATCGGCGGCCACTTGGTTGACGCCGTCGCAAATATAAGCGACGTCGCCGGGCGCCAGTTTCCTGACGGCGTGCGGGATGGTTTGCCAAGGATGGGCCCAATCACCGCCCGCGGTGTTCGTGCCAGTGGTCTTGACGAAGTGAATTCGCCCGGGGCGAACCGTGAACGGCAGCGGATTGGATTTCTGGCCGTGGACGACGACGAGCATCTCCCCCGGCCCGTCCTGTGCCAGGCGGCTGATTTGGAAACTGATCATCTGCATCTGATGCCGCGCAGACAGGTCCGCAGGCGCCGTGGCGTCGCCCCATGAATAGACGCGGGCTTCCACGCCGTTGCCAAAGACTTTGGAACCGGCTTGCGTAGTGCCCAAGTTCTTGCCCCAGACCGTGACGATGGCTCCGTTCTCGCCCTCCACTTGGCCAAGGGAAGTGTCAGAGTTGCCGGACTTTGGGCCGCTGGCGAGGTCGGAGAAGCATAGCACGGGTTGCGCCGCTCTCGCTGCGGCGGCTCCGCATAGCGCGAGCATCAGGGCGGCTGCCGGCACTGTGCGGCGGATGGATTGACGCGCCGTTTGCATTGCGGCATTTCTACAAGATGCTCCCTCAAGAAGCACGTGGATTTCAGCACCCGGCCCGAGGCCCTCCTGCCCTGGCTGGCCTACGAAGGCGACCGCAACGCCGGGTAATCAGGAGCGGAGGCGCCCTGTCCCACCGGCCTGGAGATAGAGTTCTGGGTTCCTGGGAAGAGCGCGCAGCGTCACCGGCCCACGACCGTCCGGCGGAAAACCAGGCGGCGGGAGTCCAGCGTCAGAACCTCCCAGCCCTCTCTGGCCAGCTTGTTGGCCGTCCAAGCCAGACAGAATTCCTCGTCCTGCATTTCTTTCGGGGTCCGGGCGCTGGCAAGCTCGAACACATGCAATATCTCTGATTTATCCGGCAGGTTGACACAGACCTTGTCAGTGCCGTCCCATTTAACGATGGCGACTTCCTGGTGCCCCCCCGGCCCTTTGTCCTGCGCTTTGACAAGGAAGGAAGTCCCAAGCCAAACCGTGAACAGCGTGATTGCAATCCCGAGCAATGTTGTTTTTTTCATGGTTGCATCGGCATAGCACGGGTCTGGCTTCCGGGGCAAGTGCGAACCGCGTTTCTCTTCGTAGCGGCAGTTGGGCCTTGACCTGCCGCGCAACCTGCAGGGCCGGGAACGGGGGATGCCTCGCCGGGGTCCCTGAAGCTCGAAACACGCTGTAATCCGGCCCTTGGCTATTGGCTACGGTTCCGCGGCCGCCAGAAGGCGGAGCCGAAAAAGACCAGGCCGCACAAGTTGATGCCGGCAATGTACCCGAGTTTGTAGGTCTTGCCTGTGTTGTTGGCGGCGTAGATAGGCACGTCCTTGCCCAGAAGCAGGCTCGGCAGCGCCGTCGGCATCAAAGCCCCGTGCAGGACACCCAGCCGAAAACCGGCGACTCGCCCGGGTCCGTAAAAGCGCGGCGTCGCCCAGTCGTAGCCAACTCCCACGATGAGGCCAAGCAGGGTCAGAGCCGCCGCTTTCACCGCCCAGCGCTTCGCGCGGAATCGTGGGGCGGGGGCCGCTTCCGGACGGGCAGCAGGCAACACCATGGTTTGCAGAATGAGGGGTCTTCAGGGCAAAAGGCAAGCATTTCATTGTTGCCACCTCTTGCGAATTATGAATGATGAACCATGAAGTATGAATTCCTTTAGGTCGGAGAACGCTCCGCTGATACTCGCCCTGCCAGGTTAAGGCGTCCTATGGCGAGGCGGATACTGCTTATCAGCGCAAATTGCTGCACGATCCCGGAACCGGTCTTTCCGTTGGGATTGGCGCACCTAAGCGCCGCCTTGCGCCAGGCGGGGCATGAGATTGCCTGGCTGGATGTCCTGGCCGGGCTGGAACCTCTGGGGGAGGCGCTCAACACCTGGCGCCCGGACTTTATCGGCATTTCGCTCCGCAATATCGACGATGTTCTCATCCGCAAGCAGGAGACATTTTTTGGCGGCCTGGCTCCCTTGGTGGCGACGCTCCGCCAGCAGACGCGTTGTCCGATCATCCTGGGTGGAAGCGGCTTCAGCATTTTCCCGGAGCAGTTGCTCAGGTTGACCGGGGCGGATTACGGGGTCTGCGGCCAAGGGGAGGCGGGCCTGGTGGCCTTGCTGGCGGCACTGGACAATGGCGGCGACCTGGCGCGTGTTCCCGGCCTGGTGTTCCGCCGTGACGGAGCGATACGGGTCAACCCGCCCTCGGCTGGGGCGTTGGAGACGGAACTGACCCCGGCCGACCGCCCGGCGCCGATTACGGCGCACTACTTGGGGGCCAGCGGCATGCTCAACCTGCAAACGCAGCGCGGTTGCGGCTTCCGGTGCGGTTACTGCACCTACCCGTTGATCGAGGGCAGGCAGCACCGTCGCCGTCCGCCGGAACTGGTGGCCGCCGAATTCGAGCAGCTTCAGCGTGCGGGCGCCCGCTACGTTTTCATCGTGGATTCGGTTTTCAACTCCTGCGCGCGCCACGTCACCGAGGTGTGTGAAGCCATTCTGCGGCGCAAGCTGAAACTGTCGTGGGGCTGTTTCCTGCGTCCCCAGGGGCTCACTGCGGAACTGATGAAGCTGATGGCCCAGGCCGGGCTGGCACACATCGAGTTCGGCTCCGACAGCTTCTGTGACGAAGTTCTGGCCGCCTACCAAAAGGATTTCACCTTTGACGACATTCTGCAGGCCAGCGAAGCGGCCCGGCGGGCGGAGGTCGATTTCTGCCACTTCCTGATCTCGGGCGGGCCGGGCGAAACGCGCAAGACACTTTGGACAGGATTTCGGAATTCGCAGCGACTGACTGCCGGGGCCTTCATGGCCGTTGTGGGAATGAGGGTCTATCCGGGCACGGCGCTCTTCGAGCGGGCCGTCCAGGAGGGGCAAATCCGCCGCGACGCAGAGCTGCTGGCCCCCACGTACTACCTGGCCCCCGGCCTGACCCCGGAGGCGGTCTTTGCCCAAGTCCGGAGATTTGCGCGGCTCTCGCCCAATTGGATTGTCGGCGACCCCACTCCCGCTTACAGCAGCCTGGTCAATCGCCTGCGTCGGCGCGGGGTGCTCGGACCGCTGTGGGCCTACTTCGTCATGTTGCAGCGCATCCAGCCGCGAACCAACACGGCAACATGATTATGAAACGACTCCTGCTTATTTCCCCAGTTGGCAAGTGCGGCCTGGCTGGCAAGCAGTTCAGCTTCCGGCTGCCGGTGCTTGGCCTGCTCAAGGTGGCGGCGCTTACGCCCTCGAATTGGCAGGTAACGATCCGGGACGAGAAAGTCGAACCGCTGGATTTGGAGGAGGCCGCCGACCTGGTCGGCATCACGGCGATGACCAGCACGGCGCCCCGGGCCTATGAAATCGCCGACCACTTCCGCCGCCGCGGCGCCAAGGTGGTCATGGGCGGCATGCACGTCTCCGCCTTGCCGGAGGAGGCCCTCGAGCATTGCGACAGCGTGGTCAGGGGCGAGGCCGAGGGACTGTGGCCGCGGTTGCTCCTGGATTTCCAGGAGCAGTCGCTGCGGCCGATTTACCGCCACCAGGCGGGATTTCCCGCCCTGGAAAAGCTGCCGCCGCCCAATTGGGAGTTCTATCGCGACAAACGCTATCTGCCGGTGCATTTCGTCGAAACGACCCGCGGTTGTCCGCTCGATTGCGAGTTTTGCGCGGTCACGACGGCCTTTGGCGGAAGCTACCGCAACCGCCCGCTCGAAGAGGTGATTGGCGAACTGCGCGGCCTGCGCCCGTTCGAGGGCCGGTTCATCCTTAAGAACTGCGTGTTCTTTGTGGATGACAATATTATCAGCAACCGCGCTTACGCGCGGGAACTGCTGCCGCGTCTGGCGGAGTTCAAGCTGAAGTGGTTCAGCCATGCCTCGATGAATATTGCCAAGGATGCCGAGATGCTCGAGCTTTGCCGGCGCAGCGGGTGCGTCGGTTTGTTTGTGGGCCTGGAATCGCTCTCCCCCGAGAGCCTGCGCGCTGCCGGCAAGCGCGTAAACCATCCGCAGGAATACCTTGAAGGGGTGCGGCGCATCCACGACCAGGGCATTGGCATTGACGCTTCGTTTGTCTTTGGGTTGGACGCCGACGACGAGGGTGTTTTCGACCGCACGCTGGACTTTGTGGAGCGCGCGAAGATCGAAGTGGCCTTTTACTCGATACTGACGCCCTACCCCGGCACCCGGCTCCGCCGTCGGCTGGAACAGGAAAAGCGGATTCTGACGCGGGACTGGTCGCTCTACGACACCAGCCATGTGGTCTATCGGCCGAGGACCCTTTCGCCCGAGGAGTTGCTGGCCGGCTACTACCGGGTGATCCAGCAGTCGTTCTCACTGGCCTCCATCTTTAGCCGGCTTTGGGGCACGACAGCGTATAAGCCTTTCTTCTATCCTATGAATTTTGGCTTTCGTCACAGCGCCCGCGCGCTCTGCGGCGCCTATCGGGCCGGCCGCATGAACCAGCCGGGCGAGACGACGATTGCGGGGAGGTCTGCATGAGCCGCGTTTTCGTGGCGGGTTGGGGCGCTGTCTCCCCGGCCGGTTGGGGCGTCGCCGCCCTGGGTGAGGCGCTCAACCGGGGCCAACCTCTGCCCATCGAGCCCCTGGCGCGGCCCGGCTGGGAGCGGCCCCTCCGGGAGCGCCCGGTGCCGCCGCCGCAGAGGCGTCCTCAATTCCTGGCGCATCCGCGCCTGAGGCGGGCGAGCGCCATCACGCACTACGCTCTGGCCGCCGCGCTGGAGGCCGCAGCCGGGCTGCGGGCCGGCCGGGACGGCGAACCTCCCCTGGGCCTGGTTGTCTGCCTGCACTCCGGCTGCGTGCATTACTCATGCCGGTTTTTCGAGGAGACCTTGAAAGACCCTCTCACCGCCAGCCCGCTGCTCTTTCCAGAAACCGTTTTTGCCGCGCCCGCCAGCCATGCCGCGGCGGTGCTGGGCAACACGCCGCTGGTCCATACGCTGCTGGGGGACCCGGCGACCTTCCTGCAGGGATTGGCCCTGGGAGCGGCGTGGCTGGGGGACAAGCGGGTGGGGGCCTGCCTCGTCATCGGCGCCGAGGAAACCAACTGGGTCCGCGCGGATGCGCTTTGGCACTTTGAACACGACGCCATTATCGCTTGCGGGGCCGGGGCCTTGTGCCTAAGCCCGGAACCGGGGCTGTCCGCGGGAGTCGAGCTGAGCGCCATCACCGAGGCGCAAACCTACACCCGGCGCCAGAGCCGGGCACAAGCGGCCCGGGCCATGCGCGCGCAACTGGGCGGCAGCTCTGCCGGCGAACTGCTTTGCGACGGCTTGGGGGATAGCCGGCGCGCCGACGCGGCGGAGCGCGCCGCCTGGCGCGATTGGAGCGGGCCGCGCCTCAGCCCCAAGCGCATCCTGGGCGAAGGCCACATGGCTGCCGCCGCCTGGCAATGTGTCGCGGCTTGCGACGCGGTGGCCGCCGGGCGCTTCCCGGCAGCCAGAGTCAGCCTGGTCGGGTGCAACCAACACGCCCTCGGCGCGCGCTTTGTGCGCGCGGAATCTCCCGGGCGTCCGGAGCGTGGAGCCTCGGGGCCTCGAGCGTAAGGCATCGTTGCGCTTGCCATGCCCTACGAAGAATCTCCAACCACGGATCGCACGGATGGCACGGATAAGAACAATCCGTGTTCATCCGTGGTTCCTCTCTTTGCTCGGTTGCGGCTTGGCCGCACTGCGCCACCAGCGCCACCAGCGCCAGGAGTCGGCTACGGGGCGGATATGGCTGCCGGGACCCCGGCCAATGACTTGGATCGGCACGAAGGCCACGGGGCACTCCGCCGCCAGGAACGCCATCAAGGTCTCGGATTCCACCTCGAAATGCTCCCGGCAAAGGGGCAGCCGCGCCCAGGTCTCCAGATGGATGAGGCGAAAGCCGCATTGCGTGTCCGGGAGGGGCCTGCCTGCGCGCCTGGAGAGTTGCCGGCTTATCCAGGAGTTTGCCTGCCGGCGCAGCCAGGGCATGGCCTGCGCGCTGTGCATGCGGTTGCCGACAATCAGCAACGCCGCGGTCTGTCCGGCGCAACCCAGAAAGGCCGGTATGTCCTCCGGGGCGTGTTGGCCATCGCCATCCAGAGTGAAGGCCCACGCAAAGCCCTGCTTCTTTGCCAACGACAACCCGGTCCTGAGCGCAGCGCCTTTGCCGAGATTCCTGGCATGCTTCACCACCGTCGCCCCTGCGAGCCGGGCCGCCTCTGCAGTGGCGTCCGTGGAACCGTCGTCCACGACTATCACAGAGGGGAGGCGCCGGCGCACCGCGCTGACCAGGGCTGGGACGGTCGCCCCCTCGTTGAAACAAGGGATGACCGCCGCGCATGTCGAGGGTCCAACCATGTCTGAACCCTCTGCCACATTCAACCGAAAATCGAGAGAAAAGGCAACCGGGTGCGCAGGACAGGATTCTTCACACGCCCTGCTATGTCCGGCCTTTTTGCCTCACTTTTATATAATGTTATATGCGAAGGATTGTTCGAGTCTTTCTTTTTCACTAAAATACTCCTTGTCCATATGTCAAAGCCGCCACAGAATACGGGAAGCGGTTAATGGGCAATCGTTTGGAGAAGGGAAATGTTTACGACAGCGACTGAACGTTCCGACAACGCGTGCGAGGTCCCTCGCAGGCTGTGCCTGGTCAAGCCGTATGCCCGCCCTGAGCCTCCTTCTTTGAGGCTGATTCGAGTCCGGTGGGGCAGGATTTCGACCCTGCTCCTGTTGCTTTTTGTCCTGTCTCGACCGCTCGCATCTGAGGCCGCGAGTAATTCAGGCACTCAGCCAGGTATCAGGGCTAAACCCAACGGGACTTCTGCCGATTTCGGGCGGTTTCTGTCCGAGCGGCCGCCTATTAAATCGTTCGCCATCACTTGGTCGTGGCCGCCCGAGCATACCAACTTCTCCTTCTTTGAAGGAGCCCTCCAGCCTGGGACATTTTACGTTAAGGAGACTGTCAGAAACACGGGTCGTCCCGGCCAGCCAATCGAGAGACAGGTTGCTGGAGCAGCGTACGACAACATCTGGTGGATTTCACCCAGCGGTCTCGTTAAGACGTTCTGGTTCGGGACCAACGCTTCAGAGAATGCGCTCTCCATCGAAACGGAAGCTGACCTAAGAAACGAGCAGGACACGCTCCTCATGTTCTGCGAAATGGCTCTGGAATTCGGAATCTGTGAGAGCACTGGCTCGGTGCGATGGCTTGATAGTGCACACTTCGAGAGAAACTGTGAGCACGGCATGTGGGAACGTGATCATCGCCCGAGTCCAGGCAAGCTTGTCGGCGAACTAATCGGCCACGATCTCAACAGGCCCGAGGGAATGGAGTACAAATACAGCGGCAGGAAATTGACATACAAAGTCCGGTACGAGTACGAAGATGATGGCAGACGACCGTCCTATGTCCCGCACGTGATCGAAACAAAGTTTGAGCCGGGGACGAATTACGTCAAACTCATCATTGAGAAATTGGCACTCGGCACCATTGATGACCACCCTGGCGGTTTTACATTCGCTGAGTTCCTTTCCAGTTCCAACCAGCTTGCTGAATCGGGGCTTATCACTGTGTCAAATGGGGTGGGGAAGCTCAGCGTTGGCGGCGGAGCGTACTATGTTCGAGCCAGAAACGACTCAGCATTCTTGGTCAATCCGCGAGCAAAAGCCAGGGCTCGGGCCTTTTTCTTCGTTTTTGCTGTGTTTTCCGTATGCGGTATTGCGTGGTTGATGTTCCGACTGCGACGGGAAGAAAGGGGTTAAGTTTTTTGAAGAATTACGTCCTGCGCCCGGCAACCGGTCGCCGACGGCGGGCGCATCGAGCCGAAGCAGCCCGCCTCGGCTGATGCCTTACGGGAAGAACTGCCCTGCATCCGCAAGTGCTTGATTCGTTTCGCTTCTCTGGTTAGCGTGTGAGGGATTCGCGGCGAAGATTGTCTTCGACGGGCGAGAACACGCAAGAATCTGAACACACTGAACAGATATTGTTGTCTCAACAGCAAAGAATGCAAACCCATTTCTGAAGGATTTCTCTGGATATCGCCATTCAAGTATGCGAATGTAAATCAGCAGCATAGATAATAGCAGAAATCAGCAGGAGATCCTTAAGCTTTGCTGATTTCTTGGTAGTTTTGTTGGGTGGGCAGTGGATTATGGAAATGGCAGCGGAAATTGGGCGATCCGGTTTGGGCGGGCATGTTTTGGATTCTCGCCAGTGGAGGGCTTATGCCAACCTTCGACTTTCCTCTTCATGGGCATCACGCTCAAAGGCCTTTCTGCGGTGTAAATGCTTATGAATCAGGCGCTTGCACGTTGGAGATACGCTTCGCTGGCCACGGATTGTCTCCAGGAGGGCAAACGTAATTACCGGTTTTCTGCCCGAAATCTCGCTTTATCTATGGGTGGGCCAGATCAGCTCAGGCCCTGAAATACGAAGAATTGAATGAACGGACACGAAGTTATGATGAAGCGGAACCTTTGCGGACCCACGCCGATGAAAACCCCGCTCACGACGCTCGATGACGTAAGAAGAACCTGCGGAATGAGCAAACAGCTCTGTGGCAGGAAGCTGGTTGTGGCCCTGTTTATGCGACTGATTGCGGGAGGCGTGCTGATTGTGCCGGTTGCCGATGTACAGGCCGCTGTCGTCTTCACCACCCTTTATTCATTCGGTTCGATTCAGGATACCAATGGCAATGCACTTGATGGCCGTGCGCCAAATGCGCTGGTGCAAGGCAGCGACGGCGATTTCTACGGCACGACTCAAGAAGGCGGCACGGGCGCCTACGAAGGCGTCCACGGGGAGTTTGGCACGGTGTTCAAAATCACCACCCATGGGGCGCTGACCACTCTGCACTCATTCAGCGCTCTCAATGATGGCTACTATCCCAACGGGCTGGTGCAGGGCGGCGACGGCAACTTGTATGGTACGACTTGGGGCGGCGGCAGCGGAGTGGAGGTTGCTTGGTCAAAATATCCTGGTGCTGGCACCGTGTTCAGAATCAGCACCAATGGGGAGTTGACCACTATCTATTCTTTCACCGGCGCCAACGATGGCGTAAATCCTCAGGGCGGGCTGGTTCAGTGCACTGACGGCGAGTTTTATGGCACGACTTACGGCGGCGGCATATACCCCCCACCCAACAAAGTATCAGACATATTTAATTTCGGCTATGGCACCGTGTTCAAAATCAGCACCAACGGGGTGCTGACGACCCTTCACTCTTTCGGCTCGGTCACAAATGCGTATGGCGGCTCGGTGGATGGTTCGAATCCCCAAGCGGGGCTGGTGCAGAGCGGCGACGGCAACTTGTATGGTACGACTTGGGGCGGCGGCGAGAACGGTCACGGCACCGTGTTCAAAATCAGCACCAACGGGGTGCTGACCGGCCTGTATTTCTTCACCGACAGCAATGACGGAGCAAGTCCCTGTGCCGGGTTGGTCCAGGGCAGCGACGGCAGTTTCTATGGCACGACTGCCATCGGCGGCAATAACGGTTCTGCCAACGGCGGCTACGGCACCGTCTTCAAGATCAGCACCAACGGCGCGCTGACTAGTTTGTATTCCTTCACTCCCAACAATGAAAATGAAGGCAATGTGCCCGCTGGCGGGCTGGTGCAGGGCCGCGATGGCAACTTGTATGGTACGACTTGGGGCGGCGGCACTTGGGGCAATGGCACGGTGTTTCGGATCACCACCAACGGGGCGTTTACCACTTTGTATTGCCTCACGGGCGGGAATGATGGCGCGAATCCTCAGGCCGGTTTGATCTTATTGGGCAACACTCTGTATGGAACGACGCAAGCAGGCGGCTCCAATGATAATGGCACGGTGTTCAGTATTGCCTTGCCAGCGCCACAACTGACCATCATTCCTTCGGGTGCCAATATGATTTTGACGTGGCCGACCAATTACCTCAGCTTTGATTACACGGGATACACTTTGCAGTCGGCGACGAGCCTGATTTCACCTGCGACTTGGAATCCCGTTTCTCCGAGTCCGGTTGTCATCGGCGGACAGAACGTCGTGGTCAGTCCAATCTCAGGCACACAGCAGTTTTACCGCTTGAGCCAGTAGTTGTCTGACACCGACCGAAGAGCCCACATCAGCGAGACGAGCGACGAAACGAAAACGAAAAGATCGAAGAGCATGAAAACACAAACCTCTGCCAATGCTGAAACAATGGATGCCGCCGACCAGGCCCATCGTGAAATAACGACACGCAGCAGTGTGCTCGACTTGCAACCACAACTCCAAACCTCTACGAGTATGAAAAACGCAATCGCAACCGGTAACAGCCAACATTGGGGCAAGCCAGACGTACACGAATCAATGTTCCCCCACCACGGAGGAAGATGTGTGAGGCAAACCCTGCTGGTCCTTTTGAGCTTCATTGTTCTGTCGAGGCCAATGGCCGCAACCGCTCAGGTCGAGTCCCTCGTGGCCAGCAATACGGCTTTTGCCCTCAACCTGTACTCGGAGCTTGCGACCAACTCGGGCAACCTTTTCTTCTCCCCCTACAGCATCTCGACTTGCCTGGCGATGTTATACGCAGGCGCAAGTGGCGATACGGAGCAGCAAATGTCGCAAGTCCTGGGGTTTGGCACCAACCAGCAACAATTCGCTTCGCTCTTCGGAAAACTCCAGGACGAACTCGCAACGAACCAGCAGCCTAACGCCGTCGAGCTGAACATCGCCAATGCGCTGTGGACCCAGGAAGGCTTTCCTTTCCTGCCCGCCTTCCTGGAGACCGCCACCAACCAGTACCAGGCCAGCGTCAACCAGGCTGACTTCGCGACCTCAGCAGATGCGGTCACGCAGACAATCAACAATTGGGTGGCGGAGGAGACGCAGAACAAAATCCTGAATATTCTGCCTCCCGGCAGCATAGACGCCAATACCCGGCTCGTCCTGGCCAACGCAATATACTTCCTAGGCGCCTGGACCGCGTCCTTTGAGGAAACCAACACGGTGACCAGCCCGTTCTACGTTTCGAGCACCGCGCAAGTGCAAGCGCCGCTCATGCACCAGCCCGAAGTTGGGGTGAATTACATGGAGACCAGCGATTTCCAGGCAGTGGAGCTGCCTTACGGCAGCAACCAACTCGCTTCGATGGTGATTCTGCTGCCGTGGCAACTGGATGGCTGCGGGCAACTGGAACAGCAGCTTTCTCCCGCGTTCCTTTCCTCCACCCTCGCGGGAATGCTAGAGCGGGACGTGGAGCTGTTCCTGCCCAGGTTCACCCTTGAGTCCTCCTTCGAGTTGACCAAAACGTTGGCCGTGATGGGTATGCCGGACGCCTTCACCCCGGGTGCGGCGGACTTTTCAGGGATAGACGGAACGAGCGATCTGTTCATTACCTTTGTCACCCACAAAGCGTGGGGGGAAGTGAACGAAGCTGGCACAGAAGCGGCTGCAGCAACGGTCGTCGGGGTAGGCGTGAATGCTGGTGGCCCCCCTCCTCCTCCTCCTGTCTTCCGGGCCGATCATCCGTTCATCTTTCTGATTCGGGATACTCAATCAGGCAGCCTCCTGTTCCTGGGCCGGCTCGCAAACCCAAGCCCGTCTGCCACTCCCGCACCGATGCCCCAGTTGACTATCACGCGCTCAGGCAACGGCCTGAACATTTCCTGGCCGTATTCTGATTCTTCGACCGACTGGACAGTGGAGCAAAATGCGGATTTGAGCACGACCAATTGGACGCCGACCTCCGGTAGCTTTTCCAATGACGGGACGAATAATTTCATGACCATCACACCGCCGGCGGGGAATTTAATTTTCCGCTTGAGCCACCTCCTGAGTCCACAACCGCCCTCCGGGAAAGGGAATTGATGAATCTCTAATTCTGCGCAGCGTCGAAGCAGTCCTGACACAGCTTACCCGCGAGCGTCAAGAACCGCCGGCGCAGCCAAAAGCAAATTCAGTCAGTGTGCCATTCCATGATCCTCAGATACGCCAGGACGAGTTGTTAAGCCTCAGCTCACAAGCGAGAAGGCTAGCCTCTGTTGAAGGGCGCAGAGGTCAAATGTGCGTGATTTCAGGCTGCGCGGTTCATGCAACGGACCCACAGGACCCCTTTTCGACGTTTCCCGAATCGGCCGTCTCAACCAGCTATAGCCGCATATATACCGGGGGGCGCGCCAATGGCAAGGTGGCTCAACTCATCAGCTTTCTTGAAAAGTGGGTGCATGCGAATAGTGTACACCAAGGAAACGAAGAAAACGAAGAACTCTGTCCTGCGCCCGGCAACCGGCCGCCGACGGCGCGCGCTTCGAGCCGAAGCAGCCCGCCTCGGCTGATGCCTTACGGGAAAAACTGCCCTGCATCCGCAAGTGCTTGATTCCTTTCGCTTCTCCCGTTAGCGTGTGAGGGATTCGCGGCGAAGATTGTCTTCGACGGGCGAGAACACGCAAAAATCCGAATCCGCTGCCGGCACGGCTCAAACGACACTGAACGACCATGCTTTTCCCCGCCCACTCTGCGCCACGCTCCCCGCCGCGCGTCGTCATCACCGGGGCGGGGATCGTCACCGCCCTTGGGATCGGATGGAAACCGAACGCCGGAGGGTTTCGCCTGGGAAAGAGCGCTTTTCGTCCCATCTCGCAGTTCGATGTCAGCCGCCAGCGGGTAAAAACTGCCGCGGAGGTGGATTTGCCGGCGACACTGCCGCCGACACACCTGAGTCCGCGCCAGGTTAGCCGGCTGGACCGGGCCGGCACAATGCTTTTGCTGGCGGCGCAGGAAGCGTGGCAGCAAGCCCAATGGCAGTCAGCCCAGGACGTGCCGCTGGTTCTTGGCACAACCGCCGGAGGCATGTCGGTGGGAGAAGCCTATTTTCGCCAGGCGACGCAAACGCCCGGCAGCTATCGCCGGCAACCCAGCCGGGCCCTCCACTATCAGCCGCAAGTCCAGGCGCGAATGGTGCTGGATGCTCTCGGGGTCGGCGGGGCCATTACAATCATCTCCAATGCCTGCGCCTCGGGCAGCAATGCCATCGGCCAAGCTTGGGATTCGATTCGTCTGGGCCAAACGCAGTGCGCCCTGGCGGGCGGTTACGACGCGCTCAGTGAACTTGTGTTTTCGGGCTTCGCCGCGCTCCAATCGCTCTCACCCACTGTCTGCCGTCCGTTCGACGCCAGGCGCGATGGTTTGGCGCTGGGTGAAGGCGCGGCGGTGCTGGCGCTGGAAACGCTTGAGAGCGCGAGCCGGCGCGATGCAACCATCCTGGGAGAACTCATCGGATACGGCACGTTCATTGACCAGCACCACCTCACCCAGCCGCATCCGCAGGGAGATACCGCGCTGGCAGTGATGAGGCGCGCCTGCGCGGCCGCCGAGGTTGCGCCCGAGGAGGTCGACTACATCAACGCTCACGGCACCGGCACTCCGCTCAACGACATCTCCGAAGCCATTGCCATCGGCCACTGGGCCGGCGCCCGCGCCGCCACTTTGCCGGTCAGTTCCACCAAGGCCGGCATTGGACATCTCCTGGGCGGCGCCGGCGCTGCCGGGGCGGTGGTCTGCCTGATGGCCTTGCGCGAACAATGGTTGCCGCCGCAAGCGGTGTTCGAGACTCCCGACCCTGCCTGCCGCTTCCCCGTGGTGCATGAACCCCGGGACGCGCGGCTGAGGGTCGCCCTTTCCAACGCGTTTGGTTTCGGCGGCGTCAATGCGACTCTGGTTTTGCGGAGGTGGACATGAACCTTCGGGTCATTCTAATCACCGGCGCCAATGGTTGCTTGGGCCAGGCTGTGGCGCGCGTCTTCCTGGCGGAAAGCGGGAATAATTCGGTCTGGCTCGGCGTGCATTCGCGCCGCCAGCGCGCCGAGGAACTGGCCGCGCAGAACCCGGGCCGTTGCCGCAGCCTTTTATTGGATGTGACTTCACGCGAATCCTGGCAGCAGGCGGTCGCCCAAGTGCTGGCGGCCGATGCCCGGTTGGATGTCCTGGTCAACAACGCCGGCGGGCACCAGGACGCGTTGCTGGGCATGATGCCGATCGGGACGTGGGAGAAGGTGCGCGCCGTCAACCTGGACGGCGTTTTTCACGGCTGCCAAGCCGTGCTGCCGGCCATGATTGGCCAGCGGGCGGGTCGCATCGTGAACATCGCTTCCCTGAGCGCGCTTCTGCCCCCGGCGGGCCAGACCAATTATGCCGCCGCCAAGGCCGGTGTGGTCGCGCTCACCCAATCGTTGGCCAAAGAGGTCGCCCGCCTCAATGTCACCGTCAACGCTATCTGCCCCGGCTTTGTCGAAACCGAGGCGCTGGGGGCTTTGACGGCCCAGGAACGAGAGGCAGCGCGCGCGCGGGTTCCCATGCGGCGTTTCGGCCGGCCGGAGGAGGTGGCGGCGGCAGTGCGCTTCCTCGCTTCAGCCGAGGCCAGCTATATTACCGGCTCCATACTCAAAGTGGATGGAGGCGTCTTGTAGGGCGCGCTCCACGCTCCGGCGCTTTACGCCCCGACGCTCCTCTGCTGGACGGCTTCCGCAATCGTGTTGACGTTCTGTAATATCTCCTTGGCCGCCTCCGGGTCGCGGATCTTCAAGCCAAACTGCTTGTCCAGGGCCAGGACCAGTTGCAGCGCGTCGACGGAGTCCAGACCCAAGCCGCCGGGACCGAACAGGGGCAGGTCATCGGCGATCTCCGCCGGACTGACCTGGAGCATGAGATTCTCGATTATCAGGCCCTTGATTCGTTCTTTCATACTGTTCACGGCTCGCAAGCTGCAATACATTCCGCTCGCCCGTTGAAGTTTGCGATGGAAATGGGCTTTCAACAAGCCGGAAATCCGGCGACTCCCTCCTGCAAAGGCTTGCGGAAATCGGGAGCACTGTTGAGCCGGGATGAAACTCGACGTGTTCGGCGCCAGGTTCGCCTCGAGAGCAGGCCACGGAGGCGTTTCCATCTCACTGGACCGGCGCGGCGGTTTGGGCGGTGAGGAAGTAGAGCCAGGCGGCGGAGACGGGGCGGCGATAGATTTGGGACAAGGCCCGCGCGTAGAGCTTGACTTGGGGCGCATAGAGCCTGGCGCGCTCGGCAAGGGCGTCCGCCTCGACGGCATCGGTCTTGAAATCGACCAGCCAGACCTCGCTCGGCAGCACGACGGCCAGGTCTGCCACGCCCTGAACCACGATAAACTCGCCCTCGAGTGCCGGCTCGGACGGCTCGCCGGTGATGGCGGCGATTTCTTTGGGGGTAAACCGGGCGGTGAAGGCCAGTTCGCGACGGACGAATTGCGCCTGGGCACGGACCTTGCGCCCGAGGTCCGATTGCCAGAATGCGGCCAGGGCCTTGAAATCCAGGAGGTTCGCGTCTTCTTCGGTCAGGAGCCCTTCCTCCTGCAAGCGACGGGCTGCCTGCTGCAGTTCCAGAAGGCTGCCGGCGGATTCGAGGGGAACGAGCTCGAGGAATGTATGGTGGACGCTGCCCGCATGGGCGGCGCCGGCGCCCCGCCTGGCAATGCGCGGGCCGAGTTTCCGGGCCTGGCGTCGCGCTGCCGGCCCTTGGGTCTGCGCCGCCGATTCATCCAGGCCCAACGCCGGGGCCTGCATTCCGAACAGGGACACCGCTTCCTCGTCCTGCTCCTGGGCAGCGCGGCGCAAGGTGGTAACGGAAGTCTTGGCCGGTCTGCGAGTGGCGGCCAGGAAGGGATAGGTCCACAGGAGCCGTTGCTGGAGCCTTTCCCACACCTGCGGCTCGGCGGCGGCCAAGACCGGGGCTGCCTCCGGCCCGATGCCGGCGGGCTCCAGCAGACTGGTGTCGTCGTGAATCTGCCAGCGCAACAGGGCATTTTCCCCCCGCGTGGCCCCCGGCCCTGCTGAACCGCAGTTTCGAGCAAACCACCAGCCAAGCCAGTCCGCATAGCAACGGGCCGAGGAAAGCTTGGCCGGGCCGAGTTCGGCATTGGGCTGCCAGAGCTGGCTGAGTTTGGCTTCCGAGATGCTGCCGCTCAGAATGAGGCAGTCCCGCGCGCGGGTCATGGCGACATAAAGCAGGCGGAGCTCCTCCCCCAGCATTTCGCGGCGCTGCCGCCGGCGGGCCAGCCAGTAAGGCAGGCTGGGGTAGCGCTTGCCGGTGTGCGGAGGCTTGATTTGCGGGCACAAGCCGTAGGCCTCGTCCAGGATGACCTCGGCGTGCAGGTCGGAGATGTTGAAAGGCTTGCCCAGGTCGGCCACGACCACCACTGGGAATTCCAGGCCCTTGGCCTGGTGGATGCTCATCAGGCGAACGGAATTCTCCTGGTCGATCGTAGCGACGTCCGGTTCTGTTTCCGCAAGCTGCTGGGCCTCGATAAAACGCAGAAAGCGGAACAGGCCCTGGCGCTGGAACTGGTCAAACTGGAGCGCCAGGTCCAGGAGGCGCTGGACATTGGCATGGCGCTGTTCTCCGCGCGGCTGCGTCAGGAGCCACTCGGCATAATGCGTCTGGGCGAGCACGGCCTCCAGGCAGCGAGCCAGCGAGACCTGGCGCGCCAACCGCCGCCAGTGCGCGTAGAGGTCGAGAAACCGTGAGACTTTGCGAAAGGTCTCCCCGCCAAGGGGCAACTCGAGCTGCCAAGGGTCTGGTTCGACGCGCTCGTCCCCCGCCATGGGACTCCCGGTCCCTGGTTCCGAACCATCGAGCGTGGAGCGTGGAGCGTGGAGCGCGGAGGGTGGACCCGGGTCTTCACCCTTTCTTCCCCGCGCCTCGTGCCACAGAACCAAGGCGGTCCAGAATGGGCCTTTGACGCCCAGGCGGATCGTTGCCAGCTCGTCCAGCGTCAGGCCGACCAAAGGCGAATGGAGCACGGCCAGGACCGGCACGTCCTGCAACGGGTTGTCCAGCAACTGAAGCAGGCTCAGCAGGTCGGAGATTTCGGTGCTCTCGTAGAATCCGCCTCGGGCGGCCTGCAGCGGGACATTCAACCGGGCGAATTCCTTGGCGTAACTCTCGGATTTGTTGGCCGGAGAGCGCAGCAGCACGGCCATGTCGCTCCAGGCCGCCGGACGAAAAGAGCGGGCGGCCTCATCCCAAACGGGATGCATGGCGGCGTGGAGTTGGCGCAAGCGCAGGGCGACCAGGCGGGCCTCTTTCTGCGCCTCCTCGAGGTCGCCCACCTGGGCGAAGGCCTGGGCGGTTTGGTCGTCGTCCTGAACATCGCCGCCGTGTTTGAGGCGGAGGTGCAGCTCGACGGCCGGTGCAGGGCCGGCGGCGGCGCTCAAGGGGCGCCGTTCCTCGGCGGCGCCGAAGCGCAGCCGTGCCCGCTCATCATAGTCCACGCCGCCCAGCTCGCGGCGCATGAGCAGGCCGAAAAGCGAGTTGATGAAAGTCAGGAGGCCCTCTCGGCTGCGGAAATTGTCCACCAGGGGGATGACCTGGCCTCGAGAGTCGTGCCAGGTGTCCACATAGCCCTGAAAGATGTAGGGATTTGCGAGTCGAAACCGGTAGATGCTCTGTTTTACGTCGCCCACCAGGAAGCGGTTGCTCAGCGCCCCCTCCCGGCTGAGCGCCTCGATGATCTTGTCCTGGGCTGCGTTAATGTCCTGGTATTCATCGACCAATACGTAGCGAAGCTGCTTGCGCCATTGGCGGGCGATGCGCGTGGGTTTGTCAGTCCTGGGGTCCCACAGGAGCCGCAGGGCGAATTGTTCCAGGTCGTGAAAGTCCACCATCCCCAGCTCCCGTTTGGCCTCGGTGAAAGCGGCTGTGAATTCCCGGGCCATTTCCAGAAGCGTGATCATCTGGGAACGCACCCAGTTCCAATCCTCGGCCAGCGGATCGCAGCCCTCCTCAACACGGGCCAGTGAAAGCAGGAACTCGGCTTCGCTCAGGAATTCCCTGAGCGGTTTGAGACAGTCCGTCCTCCGGCCTCGAGGACACCCCCGCCCGGCGGCAGAAACCCTTTCGAGGACCGCGGCGGCATCCGCTCGGGAGACAATCGGTTGGAGAGGACGAAGCGCGGCGGCGCAGGCGGCGGCGATTTCATTTTGGGCCGGCTGCTCTTCCAGCAGGGGCAGCCAGCGGAGGCGCCAATCGCCCAGGGCACACAGCAGCCATTGCTGCCAGGCGCCGGGCTGGGGCGAGGCGAAGCGGGCCGTCTGGCCGTCGATCCAGCCGGCCGGGTCCGGCAGCGTCTGCGCGTAGTGATGCAGGCGCAGGACCAGCGCGCGGATGGGTTTGTCCCACCCCCCGCCCTGGGTTTGAATAAGCTGCTGGACAGCCTCGGCAGCGCCGGTGCGCCCGGCGTAATGCTCTTGCAGGAGGCGCTCCAGCGTTTCGTCCGCCAGCAGGCGCGCCTCTTCTTCAGCCAGCACGGCAAGCTGGGGGTCGAGCTCGAGTTCGTAAAAGTGCTGCCGAATCAGTTCGAGGCAAAAGCTGTGGAGAGTGCCGAGGTGTGCGGCATCGAAGAGGGCCATCTGCTCCTGCCAATGCGAATTGTCCGGGTCGCCCTTGAGCTCCTCCTCCAACCGGGCGCGAATCCGCTGCCGCATCTCCGCCGCCGCCGCTTCGGTGAATGTCACCATCAGGACCTCGTTGAGGGAGGTTGGCGGCTGCTCGGCCACCAGGCAGGCCAGGCACCGCTCGACCAATGTGCGGGTCTTGCCCGTGCCTGCCCCGGCCACGACCAGCACGTTGCCGTGCGCCGCAATGGCGGCCTGTTGGGCGGAAGTAAGACTCATCTCAGCGCCAGCAGAGGGTGTGCCAGAACGCCGGGCAAGGCAATCATAATCAGACCCCGCTTCCAACCGGCCGCTGACGGCGGGCGGGTCGAGTCAAAGCAGGCAGGCCGCGCCCTACCCCCCACCGGGGCCTTGCGGCAATGCAAAAGTTTTTTTGCAAAAACTCTTCTTGACAAGTTTTCGTGAACAGTCTAGGCTGGCGTTCATCCTGAGGCATGCCAGAGGGTGTCAGGCAGGGGAAAGCGCCAGTAGCGGCCTGGAACAGGACCGCGAATGGGAATGGGCGGCGGAGGTGAATCTGTATCACACGGGCGGTCATCGCCAAAGGAAAGTCGTTTAGGCCTCCATCTTCCCCAATATTGGGCGCCTTGGGAACAAGAAGGATTTCGTGCCATGATCACACCGGCGAAGCCGTTGCCCGGCTCCGAGGGACAGCCCCGTCCCGGGGCCGAAGGGAGAAGTCTGATTCACCTGCCTATCATCCACACGCAGGCGGACATGGGGGCGTTGAGCGGCCCCATCAAGGAGAGGACCATTCAGAAACTGGGACAGCAGGGCTGGGAGCGCAACATTCACTTGATCGAGGACATTTGGACGCGCATTGAAGAGGCGATCGACCGTTGGGCTTTGCCTTGCGAGCGCGTCCGGCTCTACCAGGACGGCTTGCCCGTATGCGGGCGGGAAGCCGAGATCGTCAAGGAGTTGGCCAAGGCGGGCAGCCGTAACCACCGGTTGCTGCTGCGATTGCAGGGGCGGGGGGCCATCCTGATGGGGACCGAATCGGCCGACTTGCTGGTGCGGGAATACAAGCTGGTCAAGGAGATTGTGGCTGAGGGTGACTCGCCCAAGGCCAAGCGCCTGGAGGCCCGGTATAGAACCCTGAGCCAGACCCTGCTCAAAGAGCGTGACCAGGCCATCGCGGAGCGCATCAACACTACGCTGCTCCCCGGGGAAACCGGCCTGCTCTTTCTCGGAATGTTGCACTCCCCGGAGCGCTGGCTGGCCCGGGACATCCGGGTCACGCATCCGCTTTATCCGCCGTCTCCGGCGGGACACTCACGCCCATGACCAACGGGAAAAGCCAAATTCTGGTGGTGGACGACGAGAAGGCGATCTGCCAATTGATCTCCCACTTATTGAGGCAGGAGGGCTTTGTCCCACTGGTGGCGCTGGACGGAAAGACAGCCCTGCAACGGCTTCGCACCGCCTCGCCCGACATGCTGATTTTGGACCTCAAATTGCCGGATTTGGACGGGCTGGAAATCCTGCGCCAGGCCAAGGCCCTGGACGAGGACCTGCCGGTGGTGATTCTGACCGCATACGCAAAAGTCCACGGGGCGGTGGAGGCGATGCGGGCTGCCGCCTTTGATTACCTGGCCAAGCCCTACGACCATCAGAAATTGGTCGGGGTGGTCCGCCGCGGCTTGGCCGAACGGCAATTCAAACTCAAACTCAAACAACTCGCCTGCCAGACCAACGCCAGCCATGACCTCACCGAGGTCATGGGCCCGAGCCAGGCCGTTGGCAAGCTCATTGGCGAGGTAAACCGCGTCGCCAAATCCAATTTCAGCGTGGTCATCATCGGGGAAACCGGGTCCGGCAAGGAAGTCGTCGCCCAGGCGATTCACGGGACCGGCCCGCGCGCCAACGGCCCCTTTACGCCGGTGGATTCGGGCGCGATTCCAGAGACGCTTTTCGAGGCGGAATTGTTTGGGCACGAAAAGGGGGCGTTCACCGGGGCGCTCGGCCGCAAGCTGGGCCGATTCGAACAGGCCAACGGCGGCACGCTGTTCCTGGACGAGATTCTGAACATGCCGCTCAGCGCCCAGGCCAAGGTGTTGCGGGCGCTGCAGGAAAAGTCCTTTTGCAGGGTCGGCGGCACGCAGCCGATCACGACTGACGTGCGAGTGCTGGCGGCCGGCAACCAGGATTTGGAATCGGCCGTGGGGGCGGGGCGGTTCCGGGCGGATTTGTTCTATCGGTTGAACGAGTTCACGCTGCACATCCCGCCCCTGCGCGAGCGCAAAGAGGACATACTCCACCTGGCAAAGCGGTTCCTGGATTCGACCAACCAGGAATTGAAAAAAACGGTGCTCGGGTTTTCCGAACCGGCCATCCAGAGGCTGCTCAACTACGCCTGGCCGGGCAATGTCCGCCAACTGCGCTCCACCATCCGGCGGGCCGTCCTGCTGGCGGGCGAGCTCGTGGCCGAACACCATCTGGATATTGTCCAGGAGGACAGTGAGGCCTTGCGGCGCGCGGCCCTGCCGGCAAGGGCCCACTGCGCCTCCGCCACCGGGCTTTCCCTCAGGGCCATCGTGGCTCAAAGCGCCACGACCGTCGAGCGCGAGGTCTTGTTACAGACCCTGCGTCAAACCGGCGGCAACAAAGCCAAGGCCGCCCGCCTGCTCCAGGTGGACTACAAGACGATTCAGTCAAAAATCAAACGATACGGGATTAACTCCAATCAAGAAATGGCATACAATGAAAAAGACCCCAGATAGAAACAAGCCTGCCAGCGAAGCCGGCGGCAGTCTCGGCGGCATCCTTTCGGGACTAACCGGTTTGGTGGAAAAGCTCAACGAGTTGGCCGAGAGCAGCGGCGAGCTGCGGCGCAGCGGCGAGATTCACGGCCCCGGCAAGGACCTCAAAGGCATTTACGGTTTTACCGTGAGGGTCGGCTTGGGCGGCCAGGCGGCCCGCGTCGAGCCCTTCGGCAACATCCGCACCGACAAAACCACCGGGCGGGCGGTGGTGGAGGAAATCCGGGAACCGGTCGTGGACCTGTTCGAGGAGAAAGACCACCTCCTGGTGGTGGCTGAGATGCCGGGGATCAGCGCCGCCGATGTCCAGCTCGAGGTCAAGGACGACGTGCTGACGATTCAGGCGGCCAAAGGCGACAAAAAGTACCGCAAAGAGGTGCTGTTGCCCGGCAGCTACCCCAAAGACAAAATGCGCCTGGCCTGCAACAACGGCGTCCTGGAAATCAAGTGCTTCAAATGACAGCATCCCAGCCTATGGACAAACCCCAGTCCGTGCAACTCAAACTCAAAGTGACCGAGGCCATCGGCAAGGACGTCGGCCGGGCCTTGGCGCGCATCGGGCCCGAAGACCTGGAACGGCTCCAAGTCGCCGTCGGGGACACTGTCGAAATCGAGGGCAAACGCGCCACGGTCTGCAAAGTGATGCCGGCCTACAAGGAACTCCGGGGCCAATCGCGCGTGCAACTGGACGGCCTGACCCGCGAGAACGCCGGCGCCGCCCTCGATGAGTTTGTCCGGGTGCGCAAAACAGCCGTGCGCCCGGCCCAGCGCATCGGGCTGGCGCCCCTGACGATTGCGCCCGACGCCCGCGACCTCCAATATATCGGCAGCCTCTTGGACGGCTTGCCGGTCCGGGAAGGGGACCGCATTCGGGCCATGCTCTTTGGCAGCCGTTGCGCTGATTTCAAGGTGGAAAGCACCACGCCCGGCGGACCGGTGCTGATCAATCCCACGACCGAACTGGAGGTCGGCAAGGCGGAGGTCAAGGAGCGCGCCCCGACGGCCGTGCCCTACGAAGACGTCGGCGGCCTCAAGCACCAACTGCACCGCATCCGGGAAATGATTGAACTGCCGCTCCGTTATCCCGAGGTGTTCGAGCGGCTGGGCATTGACGCGCCCAAAGGCGTGCTGCTCTACGGCCCGCCCGGGTGCGGCAAGACGCTCATCGCGCGGGCCATCGCCCATGAAACCGAGGCCCATTTCTTCGCCGTCAGCGGGCCGGAGATCATCCACAAATTCTACGGCGAGAGCGAGGCCCACTTGCGCAAGGTCTTCGAGGAGGCGACGCGCCAGGGACCGAGCATCATTTTCCTGGATGAGATCGACGCCATTGCGCCGCGGCGCGAGCAGGTCGTCGGGGAGGTGGAGAAGCGGGTCGTGGCCCAACTGCTGGCGCTGATGGACGGGCTGAACCGGCGCCAGAATGTCATCGTCATCGGCGCCACCAACATTCCCAACGCGTTGGACCCGGCGTTGCGGCGTCCCGGTCGTTTTGACCGGGAAATCGCGATCCCGATTCCGGATCGCAACGGTCGGCTGAGCATCCTGGAAATCCACAGCCGGGGAATGCCTTTGAAGCCGGAGGTGGACATGAACCGCCTGGCGGAGATCACCCATGGGTTCGTCGGGGCGGACCTGGAGGCGCTCTGCCGGGAGGCGGCCATGATTTGCCTGCGCGACATCCTGGCCGACCTGGATTTTTCCCTGGCCAGAATCCCTTACGAGCGCCTGGCCAAACTCGAGGTGAGCATGGACCATTTCCTGGCGGCCTTGCAAGAGGTCGAACCGTCGGCCATCCGGGAGGTCTTCGTCGAGGTGCCCAATGTGAAGTGGAGCGACGTCGGCGGTCTGGCCCGGCTCAAGCAACGGCTCGTCGAGGCCGTCGAGTGGCCGTTGCGTTACGCGTCCCTCTTTGCCCAGGCGGGCGTCGGCCCGCCCAAGGGCATCCTGCTCTCCGGCCCGCCCGGCTGCGGCAAGACCCTTTTGGCCAAAGCCGTCGCCAACGAAAGCCAGGTCAATTTCATCTCCGTCAAAGGCCCGGCGCTGCTCTCCAAATATGTCGGCGAATCTGAGCGGCAAGTGCGCGACGTCTTTCACAAGGCCCGCCAGGCCGCGCCCTGCATCATCTTCTTTGACGAACTGGACGCCTTGATGCCGGCCCGCAGCGGCGCGGTTTCGGACACGCCGGTCACCGACCGCGTGTTGAGCCAATTCCTGGCCGAGTTGGACGGCATCGAAGAGCTCAAAGGCGTTTTGGTACTGGGGGCCACCAACCGGCTGGATCGGCTCGACCCGGCCGTGCTCCGGCCCGGCCGCTTTGACGAAGTGGTGGAAATCCCGCTCCCGGAGGAACCGGAGCGCCTCGAGATTTTTGAAGTCCACCTGCGCGGCAAGCCCTTGGCGCGAACCGTCAAAATCAGCAGCTTGGCGGCCGGGAGCGAGGGCTTCAGCGGGGCGCAAATCGCCTCGGTCTGCAACCTCGCCGCCCTCCGGGCGGTGCGCCGCGCGGTGGCGGCGGCCGGCGGTTCGAGCGCCGGCGAACCGCCGCCGGAAACTCAGTGGAAGGTGCTCATCGAGCCGGATGATTTGGCGGCCGCGCGGGCGGAAGTCTCTGCCAAGCCATGAACGAAGACCCCGACAACGTGCTTTACGTTTACGGGTTCACGCTGGCCGGCCTGGCGCCCGAAGGCGCCGGCGCGGGGACGGCTGAAGCGGAGGTTTCCGCGGGTCTTCTCAGTGGCGGGATTGATGAACCGCATCCTCCGTTTCTCCGGCGCAACGGGAGCCTGGCAGGAGTCCTGAGCCGGGTTTCGCGCTCTGAATTCTGCGGACCCACGGGTGAGAAGAATTTGCAGGACTTGGCTTGGCTGGCCGCGCGCGCCTGCCGCCACCAGGCCGTGCTGGAGCAGGTGATGCGCTTGGGACCAGTGTTGCCGGCACGGTTCGGGACGCTCTTTTCCTCGCCGGCAAGCCTGGAGAGTTTCCTGCGCAAACATGAAGCCGCCATTGCCCGGTTTCTCGAGCGGGTGCGCGGCCAGGAGGAATGGGCGGTGAAGGGCTTCCTCGACCGGGAGCGGGCGGAGGCGGCGTGGGTGGCTCGCCGGCGGCCAGAGACGCCCGGCGCGCCAGGCTCCTCGCCCGGCGTGGCCTATTTGCAGGAACAAGGCTTGCGGCTCGAGGCCAGCCGGGCCCTGGATGACCGCCTGACGGAGGCCTGCCACGGCCTCCTGAACGAGTTGAATCCGTTGGCTTCGGGAATTGTCCCGCGCCCGATTTTGGCGCGCCAAACCCCGGGGGCGGGGCGGGAGATGGTGCTGAATTGGGCGTTGCTGTTGCCGGCGGCGGCGGCGGCGGTTTTTCGCGGCCGGATCGAGGGCGCCAACGCCGAACAAAACCCCGGTGGCCTGGCCTTCGAAGTGTCAGGTCCCTGGCCTCCCTATAGTTTCTGTCCGGTCCTGGAACCCGAGCCGCCTAATCCCAATCCCAATCCTGCGGTTCCTGTCCGGCTGCAAGCGGGGCTGGCGCCGGGGGCGGCCATAGCGGAGGAGTAGAACCATGAGCACGGACCATACGGATGCCAAGAGGCATGACGGCCTTTACGAGACCCTCTTGAATGCAATCCCTTCGTCGGTGTTGCTGGTCGGCCGGGATTTGCGCATCGCCTTGACCAACCGCAATTTCCTGGAGAAGAGCCGGCGCAGCGCGGAAGAGACGCTGGAACGGCGATTGCCCGAAGTCTTTCCGCCCGCGATTCTGGATCACACGAAGATTGTCCGGCGCATTCAGAGCGTTTTTGACACCAACGAGGCAACCGCCGGTGAAAAAATCACCTACCGCGCGCCGGGCGGACTGATGCGGATTTACTACTACCGCGTCCTGCCCTTGGCGGACCGGGACACGGTGGAGTTTGCCATCCTGATCATGGAGGACGTGACGGAACAGGAGCGTTTGAGTGAGGACATCCGCCGGATGGAGCGCCACCTCTCGATCGTGGTAGAGAGCACCAGCGAAATCATTCTTTCGACCGACCCCGAGGGCCGGATTCTCAGTTGGAACCAATCCGCCGGGCAGATTTCGGGCTACACCTCCCAGGAAGTCGAGGGGCAGTGCTTTTGCCAGTTTTGCGCCCCGGAGCACCAGGCCGACGTGCGCCGGTTGTTTTCCGAACGCAAAGAGACTAAAACCCAGGAGCATCCGGAATGGGCCTTGGTGACGAAAGGCGGCAAAGAGGTTCCTGTTTCCTGGATCTGTTCGCCGATGATGGACGACGAGGGCAAGACCATTGGCGTTGTGGCGGTCGGGCGCGACCTCACCGAAAGCCGCAAGCTGGAGGCGCAACTGCTGCAGGCCGAGAAGCTGGCGGCCCTGGGCGTGATGGCCGGGGGCATTGCCCACGAGTTGCGCAATCCCTTGGCGATCTGTTCCTCCTCCGCCCAGTTTCTTATGGCGGAGGAAATCGCGCCGGAGTTTCGCCGCCAGTGCGCCCGGAAGCTGCAACAGGGCATGCAACGGGCCTCCGGCATCATCGAGCACCTCTTGAAATTCACGCGGCCCTCCCAGCCGGGCGATCACGTCAAACTGGACCTGCTTGCCGTCCTCAAAGAGACGCTGATGTTGGTGGCCGACCAGGCCAAGATTCAGGACATTAAGGTGAAGGCGCCGCTGCCCGAGACACCCGCGTTCGTTCATGGCGATGCGCACCTGCTCCAACAGGTGTTCATGAACCTGTTCCTCAACGCCATCCATGCTATGCCCACCGGGGGCCAACTCAGGGTGATTGTCGAGAGGGACCTCCGCCAGGTGCGCGTCCAGGTGGCCGACACCGGACACGGCATCGTTGCGGCGGACCTCGCCAACATCTTCGATCCGTTCTACTCGAAGTCCGCCGGGAAAAAGGGCACCGGTCTGGGCCTGCCGCTTTGCTATGCCATTGTCAAACAGCACGCCGGCGCCATCGAGGTGGACAGCGCGCCCGGACAAGGCTGCACCTTCACCGTGCGCTTAGACCTCAGCCAGGACTGATCCCTGGACCGGAGCGATGAACGGTCAGTACCTCATTGTGGATGACGAGCCGGACCTGTGCTGGGCCCTGGGGCATCTTTTGACCTCCAATGGGCTGCCTTGCCACACGGCCCAGACCGCGCAAGGGGCGCTCGACTTGATGAAGACTCACCACTTCCAACTCGCGTTTTTGGATATCACCCTGCCGGACATGAACGGGCTCAATCTGGCCAGGTGCTTGCGCAAGTTGGACCCCCTCCTGCCCATCGTGATCCTCTCCGGCTACCTTCCCAATGAAGCTGCCGCGGTGGCTGCCGCCCGGCACGAGGGACTCATCTGCGCTTACTTCAACAAACCCTTCGTCCACGAAGAAATCCTCCATGTCGTCCAGGAGTTCCTGCCTCGGCCTTCATAACCGCCGCCGCAGAGAATTCTTCTTTCCAACCGGCGGGCGCGCATGGTAAAAGGAGGGCATGAGACACAATGCGACTCGAAGAGTTTTCCTGAAGCGCTCGGCGGCGGCGGCCACGCTGGCGGTCCCGCTCGTCCGCAGCCTGGAGGAGTATGCCCTGGCCGCGCGGGAATCGGCCCCGCCCAAGCCGGCCGCCGCGCCTGGCGCCGCCATGCCGATGGGGGTCATCGGCAAAGTCCGCATGAGCCGCCTCCTATGCGGGGGCAACCTGATCAGCGGCTACGCCCACAGCCGCGACCTGATGTATGTCTCGCCGCTGCTCAATCACTATTTTACGGACGAGAAGATTCTGGAGACTTGGGCGACCTCGGAGCAGCATGGCATCAACACCATGGTGCTCAACCCGTCGGACACGCGCGCGACGGCCCTTTACAAGAAGCATGTCGCCCGAGGCGGACACATCCAGTACCTGGCCCAGCTCGGCCCGTCAAAAGACGACCTCAAAACACCGGTGAAACAGGCCAAAGACGCCGGGGCAGTAGGGGCTTTTCTGCTGGGAAACCTCGGGGATGCCTGGACGCGGGATGGCGACGCGGGGTTGATAGGGGAGTTGATCGGCCACATCAAAGGCGAGGGCCTGATCGCGGGCGTTGCCGGGCATGAAGTGCGCACAGTGATGACCGTTGAGAAGGCGGGCCTGGCGCCCGACTTTTACATGAAGACCCTCCACGATTCCAACTACTGGAGCAAACGCCGGCCGGACCAGATGAAAGAGGTGATCGATAACTACGGCGTGGACAACTACTGGTGCATGGACCCCAAACAGACTGTGGCCTACATGTCCGAACTCAAGCGCCCGTGGATTGCATACAAAGTCCTGGCTGCCGGCGCCATCCACCCCCGGGCCGGCTTCCGGTTCGCCTTCGACAACGGCGCCGATTTCATGGCCGTGGGCATGTTCGACTTCCAGATTGCCGAAGACGCGGCCGTCGCCGCGGAGACCTTCCAAGCTGCCCGGAACCGCGAACGCGAGTGGTACGCGTGAGGGGGGGTCCTCACTCCGTTCCAATCAGCAGCGAGAGTCTCCACGCCCCGACTGGGGCGGCGCAAATCTCGTTCAACCGAACCATGCGGCCGTGAGCATGAGGCACTGCGCAGGGAACAGGGGGATGGCCAGCCAGCGCGGGTGGGCGGCGGTAAACTCGGCCACCGCCTGATTGACGCCCTCCGCCCTTCGGTCGTAATCGTCCAGGACAAGGAAGCTGCGAGCCAGCAGAATGCGTTCCTGTTCGAGGTAATTCAACGACTCCAGGGTGGCCTTGTAAACATCCACGTCCAGGTGGACGAACGAGACGGGGGCGATGGTCTTGCCGGCGCATGACGCGGGGAAGAAACCGTCTATGACCTCGTACTGCCGTTTTCGCGAGGTGAACAGGGCCGCGACCCGTTCCTTGCTTGTGCTCGTGAACATCTCCTGGTTGAAGCTCCTATCGAGCGTCGGATGCACCGTTTCAAAACTGCGGAACGAATCACAGGCGATGACCTTGCGGCCCGGACAACTATTGGAAAGGTGAAGGGCGCCCCCGCCCCGGAACGAGCCAATCTCCAGGATGTTGCCGCCGGGATCGGCCATCCTGCACAGTCTCCACAAATTGGCCAGACGCGCGGTGTCCAGCAGCGTCAGCTCGGCGACTTCTCTCACTGAGGCCTGGAATGCCGGGTCTGCAAGTATCTCGACTCCGAAAGGGTCAATCGGCTTAAGGATGGGGAAATCGCCGCCGACCCTGCGTAGATGGTAGCCAAGTCGAACGAACCGGCAGCCGATTCCATCGCGTATTCTTTCCCAGGTTGTCTGCGGCATAAATATCAGGGCCACGGGATTAAACCGGCTCAGAGGATGTAGGCATCGTCTGCTCGTTCCAGCGCGTCCAGTCGCCGCAACACCCGCTCAAGTCCAGGCACAGCCTTCGGGATCAGCAGAAGGTCTGTGTAGCCGTACTTTCGGCGCTCCCGGACCTGCCGTGCAAAATCCGGCAGCGAACGGCCATGCAGACGGTCAAAGCGTGTGGGATTCGGGGAGTAGAATATATCGTAAATGACGAACGACTTGTTTAGCTCCTCGAGCATGCCCGCCGCCGCCCCCGGGGATGGAAAGCTGCCGGGAGTGAATTCGGTCACAATGGAGACGAGGCTTTTTTGCGCGCGGGGGAGCAGACTCGATATGACACACTGATCCAATCCCTCGATATCGATTTTCACGAACAGGTGCCCTTCAATCCTGTTGGTGTCGAGGTAATCAGAAATGACCGCCGATTTTGCGATGAACTCGAACACTCTCTCTCCTCGAATCCTGGAAAGCAGCCCCTGAAAGTAGTTGGATTTATGATGCGATTTGACAAACTTCGTCAGCTTCCCCCATAGGCGCTCGTTGCCGGGTCTGACCAAGGCCGACGGGCTGTCGGAATGTCCCTTGACGGCCTGGAACTTGATGAGACCGTTGACATCGGACACGGCGAGGTCCTCGTGCCGGACGTAGTCTTGAAGGCCGTTGATCTGGACGTTGTATTCGACCAGGGCCCCCGCCGGGGTCGGGTCAAAGGCGATGACCTTGAGCTTCTTTTGAAAGGTCCTGGCGAAGTTGGCGACTTTAAGGCTAAAATCGCCCACGTGGCTGCCGACGTCGAGCACGGTAAACTCGATGTTCTCCCGCCACAAGTGGTGCAGGTAGATGAACAGGCCGAACCGGGCAGCGGAGACCTGATCGACATTGGCCGGGCAGACAATGGACTTTGGATAACCATGGCGCGAAACCTCCAAAAAGTGCTCCCGCAGGCTGCGGTTCTTGCGATCGGCAGAGACCGTAATATCGTAGAGGGAGTCGTCGCGAAACATGAGGAGCTTGACATCCTCGAAGTCGACCAGGTCAAGCTTCTTGTCGTATAAGAATGGATTCATAATCCGCCCGGACAGGCTGAACCTGCGGCAGCGGCGGTGAGCAAGGGCACCGAATGCCACGCCTGCTCGCAACAACATCTCATTAGGCTGGCAGAATACAGGGTCGGCCGGAGTTGGTCAAAGCGAAAGTCGGCTCCTGTTTGGATAGATAGCCGCTTGCGGCGAGGCAAGAACGGTTTAACACTCGAAGGATATGATTACTATAGGTTCACGTTGGGTTGTGCTGCGATTTTTCCTTTGGCTGGGCGCGATGGGAATGGCATTGGCGCGGCCGTTGCACGCCGGGGCGGCTGCGCCTGAAAATGTGCCCTGGTTCCACCGCTGCCTGGTTGGCATGGAGATCGGCCCGACCGGGGCGGAGCTCGGGATCGGCGCCAACGACGTGGATTATGCCGCGAGGTTTGACGGGCGCGAAGTGGCACGGCACTGCAAAGAGGCGGGAGGCCAGTTTGTAATCATGTGGACGCGGGATGGGAAATACACGTATTACGACTCGATGCATGAGCCCAAGGCGCCCGGGTTGGGCCGCCGCGACGTCCTGCGGGAGGGGGTGGAGGAGGGGCACAAGCTGGGCCTGACGGTTATCGCCTACAACACGCTGCAGTATTGCTATGAAACGCTCCGCCAGCATCCTGAATGGCGGATGGTGGCCAGCGACGACCGGCCCATCGAGCGCGTCTGTTTTCGATCCGGATACCTGGATTATATGAAGAGCCTGCTGGCCGAGCAGCTCGCCTATGGCGTCGATGGTTTGGTCCTCGACATGATGGACCAGGGCTTCATACCTCCTTACGGCTGCTGGTGCGCCACCTGCCGGCAGGAATTCGAGGCCCAATACGGCCGCCCAATGCCGCGCCATGCGAGCTGGGACGAGGATTGGGACCGGATGCTCCAGTTCCGGTACACCAGCAGCGACCACTTCGAGAAGGAATTGGCCCAATACGTTCGCCGGCTCAATCCGCGGGTCACTGTGTACTTCAACTATCACGGCTACCCGCCGTGGTCCTGGCAGTGCGGGCAGCGCCCGGTGCAGCATGCCGTCAACGGGGACTTTGTCACCGGTGAGACTGGTCTATGGGACTTTGGCGCGTTGGCCGTCGGGCTTACTGCCGAGTTCTTCCGCGCCGCCACGCCCGGCAAGCCATTCCAGGTGGCGATGCAACGCGGCGTGCGGGGTTATTTCGACCAGACTACTCGTCCGCTAAACGACCTGCGCTGGGAACTGCTGGACCTGCTGGCCCATGGCGCTTTTGTATCGCTGATTGACAAAACGGCCTTCGATGGCTCGCTCGACCCGGAGGCATACGACCGCTTCAGGCTGCTCTTTAAGGAGGCGCTGGCCAAACGCGCGCACTTTGGCCATGAACCGGTGCAGGAGGTCGGCATCTACTACAGCAGCCGGACCCGCGATTGGATGGGCCGTGACAAGCCGGCGGATTACTACATCGCCTTTGAGGGCGCCCATAAGGCGATGGTTTATGAGCACATCCCCTGGGGTATCGTGCATGAGGAGAACGTGACCCTCGATACCTTGCGGCGGTTTCCCATCGTGCTTTTGCCCAACGCGGCCATCCTCTCGGACAGGGAAGTGCTTCTGTTCCGCCGCTACGTCGAGGCCGGCGGCAAGCTTATCGTTACGGGCCTGAGCGGCGCGCTCGACCGATTCGGCGGCAAACAGAAGGAGTCCTCGCTGGCGGAACTCATCGGCGCCGGCCTCCAGGGCCGGCTCGACT
>Ga0181524_10000728_pt1 | contig 39569 bp, 27 predicted proteins | sample PEATcosm2014_Bin_34_FD_119761 | JGI IMG/M metagenome (GOLD analysis project Ga0181524, IMG submission 119761) | Peatland microbial communities from MTU Mesocosm Facility, Houghton, MI, USA - PEATcosm2014_Bin05_60_metaG | ecosystem: Environmental > Terrestrial > Soil > Wetlands > Peat | place... | reverse complement strand
AGTGTCGCTTAAATAACTTTACGTTCAAAACCTTCTGTTTTTGGCCATTTTGCGATGAGTTCGCCCCGGCATACGTAAAGTTATTTGTGCGACACTACACTAGCACTACAGCGACACTTCCTTGGAGGTCTCAACCACGGATTTCACGGATTTCACGGATGGGCCGGAATCCACCATCGCCTGATCCGTGGAATCCGTGGTCAATTCTTCGAAGTGTCGCTGTAGTGCTAGTGTGAAGCGCGGCACTCCTCTGCCCCAACGGGGCAGTGTATATCACCAGGGCAAGGCCCGCCGAAGCGCAGCGCAGGCAGGCCGCCTCCCTGGGTACGTGCCAAAATGGGCTCAGCCCCCCTCCCATCCGCTCCGAGCGGATGGGAGGGGGGCAAGGAGGCATAGGCGCTAATTTAGACCGCAAATGCGCTCCCATTTGGCTCGGTTCCTCTGAAAAACCTGCGAAAATGGCCTGGAATTCGAGAGTCTTATGCGCAAAGTTAGCGCCTATGGGGAAGGAGGGTGGGTTTCCCTCCCAGCTACCATCTTCGACGTCAAAGGCGACTTTGATCCCTCGGCAAAAAACCACCGGCCATTTAACCCCATTTCGCCAATGTAGCATTTTCGATGCGTTGACATGAGCATCAAAACGCATAATGCACCTCTGCCCGAGCGCCCGGGCGGCTCCGTCGCCAGGGCAAGAACTGCGGGGCGGGCCTCTGCTTCATCCCGGAGGGATGAAAGACGGTAGCCGGGAGTCGAAGCGCAACGAGACCCCCGGTGCGGCGACGGCGTGCGTCCGCATCCCGGGATGCCAGAAGGCGGTTCATGGCAGAGGCGTCTGCTTCTGGCACCCGATTCCGGGGTGCCTGCCCCTCGCCACGCTCGACCGGGGGTCGCCGTTGCGCCGCGACCCCCGGCTTCTGGCAACCCTCCGGGTTGCGCGCCCGACGCCTTGCAACGGGTCACCTCAGCACTTCCGCGAGCTCGACGTCGCGTTTCAGGAGGCGGTTCACCAACACGCCCAGGTCCTCGCCGCGCTTGCGTGCCGCCGCAGCCAGCCGGGCCGCGTTTTGCGGTTCCAGGTAGATCGGCAGGTTGGGCCTTGCCCCAGGACGGTAGAACCGCCCTCGCTCGGCCGGCCGAATCTTACGGAAGTGGCAAGCCCAGGCCACGTTGTCCATGCCAGCGATCTCGGACCTGGAAGGCGATGGCCAGGCGGAGATCCTGGTCCAGGCGGCCAACGGCAGCGTCCATAGTCTTGGCCCAGCGATCATACCCAAGCCCGGAGTGTCACCGCCTGGTTCGTTCCTCAAGCAATGCCTCGCGCACAGCGACCGAGTCAGGGTGGTTTATGTCCAGGACGGCGATCGTTGTGCGCCCAACCGCCGTCTTGCCGCGCAACCAGGCGCCTGCCCAGGCGAAATGCTCATCCCAGGCGTCCGTGCGCGGGTGAAACAGTCGCGTGAGCTTGCCGCTCGTTGGATCGAGGCCGCCCAGGTTTGGGCCCTTGCGCAGATTGCAAGAGAAGCATGCCCACGCCAAATTGCCCGCCGTCGTTGCGCCACCGTGCTTTTCCGCGACGATGTGGTCGCAGTGGAACGTCAATTCGGATGCGTCCTCCGGGAAGTGGCAGTACTCGCAGCGCCCCCCGGCTCGACGAATCACCTTTGCTTCCAGCGCGCGGCTTGGGCGTGACATGCGCTCACGAGGCGTCCCGTAGCGACCGCCGCGCGCGTGACTTCATCAGCTCCAACAAGCGGCCAACATGACGGTAGTTCTCTGCTTCTTCGGCCTCCGCTGCGGAGAGGCTTCCAGCCTTGGCTTTCGCCAGGAGCAGCGACATCCGCTCCTGGTCCTGAGGGCCAAAACGGACGGCGAGGATAGCCTCGGCGGCCGCGCGCGGCCAACCGCCACTATCCGGCCGGATCACACGGTCGAGAATGGCAGCTTCACTACTTTCCAGCACTTCCATACAATCTCATCAAAGCATACAGTCCGATCGGTCCTACGCGCAAGCGAATCAAAAAAAACAGCCAATACAGCCAATAGAGCCAATGCAGCATTTGCCCCCCGCCCCCAATTGCCCTAGCATCGCGGGTATGACTGCGACCCAATCCGCAGGACTCAAGACCGAACGTCTGATGTTGCCAAAATAGACTCAACAATGAAACCGCATCTTATGGCGCGCCTCGCGGCGCTCTTGATTTGGCCGCACCTTGCCGCAGCCGCCGGCCTGGCCTTCACGGACCGGCACCCCAATGTCCTCTTCATCGTCGCTGATGACCTCAACACCCGCATCGGCTGCTATGGCGAACTGCTCGTCAAGACGCCCGCGCTCGACCGCCTGGCTCGCCGGGGCGTGCGCTTTGAGCGAGCGTATTGCCAATTCCCCCTCTGCAATCCCTCCCGCGTTTCGCTCCTGCTGGGGCGTTACCCGACCAGCACGGAGACGGTGGACTTCGCCTGGCCCGCCTTGCTTGGGCGCAATTGGGTGACGCTGCCGGAGCATTTCCGCAAGAGCGGCTATCAGGTGCGCCTGCTCGGAAAGGTCTATCATTTCGACAAAGACCTGATGGACCATTGGTCTGCCGAGGAACCGCCGGGCGACGAGTACCCGCCCGATTGGAGCGCGGGCAAAAAATGGGTCCGCAAGAGCCAGCAGGTCCATGCCCGGATGCTGGCGGACCTGACTCGCTACGAGCCTTACCGGACGCTGGCGCCGCCCTCGACCAACTTCGCCCAGATGCTCCGCACCTGGGCCAATGTGTTCGGCCCGGTGCCCAACGAGGATGAAGCGGGCGCCGAAGCCGAAGCCAAGGCCTATGAATGGACCGCCGACGTGAAAAACGCCAACGCCGCCGTCGCCCAACTCGAACGCTGGAAAGCTTCGGACAAACCGTTTTTCCTGGCCGTTGGTTTCTACAAGCCGCACGTGCCGCTCCGGGCGCCCAAGCGGTTCTTCGACCTTTACGACCCGGACAGAATTCCGTTGCCGGCCGACTTCGCCCCTACGCCCACGGCCGACGCCGCTGTGCCCATTTACGCCCTGCGCGAGAACCTCGACCTGTTCTTCGAAGAACGCGTGACCCCCCAGCGCGCCCGCGAGGCCATCGCCGCTTACTACGCCTGCGCCAGTTTCATGGACGAGCAATTGGGCCGCGTCCTCGAGGCCCTGGATCGCCTGGGGCTGAGCGACAATACCATTATCTGCCTCTGGGGCGACCATGGCTGGCACCTGGGCGAGAAAGGGATGTGGGCCAAAGGAACGCTCTTCGAGCCGTCGGCCCATGCGCCGCTCATCATCGTTGACCCGCGCCGGAAGACCGCCGGCCAGGCCTGCCCCCGCGTTGTGGAATTCGTCGATGTCTATCCCACGTTGGTCGAACTGTGTGGAACCAAGATGCCGCCGGGGCTGGAGGGCAAAAGCCTCGTCCCCTTGTTGGACAATCCGGCGGCGAAGTGGGACCGGCCTGCCTTCACCTTGGTGGCGCGCGAGGATTGGCTGGGGCGCTCCGTCCGGACCGAGCGATGGTGCTACACCGAGTGGGATAAGGGACGCCGGGGCAAGGAGTTATATGACCTGCGGACCGATCCCAACGAACTCAAGAACCTCGCCAAAGACCCCGCCACGGCCGGCGTAGTGCGCCAACTCCGCAAACTGCTCCGCGCCGGACCCGTGTCCAAAGAATCGCCCATCCGCGCGCACCTGATGCGCGCCGAACCACGCGTGCCGTGAGCGGTCGACCGCCCTCACTGCCACAGCTTGGCTTCAGTTTCCGGCAAATCGGTTCCCGCCAGCACTTCGGCCAGATCACCGCCCCGGCACACCTTTTCATTGTCCGGCACCAACCGGGCGAAGGGCGAACCGTTCTTGAGCAGGACAAAGGTGACGTTTTGATAATGAACGCGGTTGACGCAATCGGCGAGATTGCGCGCGGCTTCGGTGACGCTGATGATCATCCTTCTCATAAAATCAGATTGCGTTTAGACGTCTATATGTAAAGCGCGGCTTTGCACAATGCGCCTTACATCCGTGGCCTTTCTCCTGAATGGGATTCGCGAGTCTGATCACGGCCAATTCCGATTACCGGTGGCACAAAATCCGAAGGAAATTAGGAATGAACCGCTAATCCACGCTGATAACAAGCCCATTAGCGAAGATGAGCGGTTAAGGATTTCGGATTTCGGATTTCGGATTTCCCCTCGGTCCCAGCGCGCTTCGCGCGGCGGTTCACGCCTTGGTCGTCTCCATCTTCTCGATCATTTTCCGGAGTTTTTTCAGGGCAATATTCTGGATTTGGCGCACGCGCTCGCGGGTGACGCCGAACTTGAGGCCGACCTCTTCAAGAGTCTTCTGGGGCCCGCCGTCCAGGCCGAAGCGGGCGCGCAAGATGGTCGCCTCGCGGGGGTCGAGGGTTTTGACCATTTCCTGGAGCATGCGCGTGACGGTCTTTTCCTCGAGTTGTTCGTAGGGCGTATCGGCGCTTTCGTCCTCGACCACCTCGGCGAAATTGTTGGAGTCTTCGTCGCCGATAGGGGCATCCAGGGACGCAGGCCGGATGGCGGCCATCCGCATCTGGGAGACGCGCGAGGCGCTGATGCCCAACTCCTCGCCCAATTCTTCATCCGTCGGTTCACGCCCTAGTTCTTCCTGCAGCCGCATCGAAGTGCGCCGCATTTTCGAGATCTTGTCCACCAGGTGGACCGGCAGGCGGATGGTCTTGGATTGATTGGCCAGGGCCCGTTTGATGGATTGCTTGATCCACCACGAACCGTAGGTGGACAACTTGCCGCCTTTGGCAGGGTCGAACCGCTCCACCGCTTTCATCAGCCCGATGTTGCCTTCGCTGATGAGATCCAGCAACGGCAAGCCAATTCCCTCGTAATCCCGCGCAATCTTGACTACCAGGCGCAAGTTGGCCTTGATCATCTGCTCCCGCGCCTTTTTGTCGCCTCTCTTGATCCGCGCCGCCAGCTCGATCTCCTCCTGCGGCGTCAGCAACTTGACTTGCCCAATTTCGCGCAGGTAAAGCTTGATGGCGGTGTCGCCGTCGTAAGCGGAGCGCTCCCGGCCCCGCGCAAGGCGTCCCTCGGTTTCGGTCTCGCCGGCGATCTGCTGTTCGGCCTCCTCTGCTCTGAGGGCGGCCTCTTCCTTGGCCAGATCCTCCTCCTTCGGCTCTTCGTCTTCTTCCTTGCCCAGGTCCTCTTCCTTGGGCTCCTCCTCGTCTTTAGGAAACTCCTCCTTCGGCTCCAGGACCTCCTTGACGGGCAGCGCCGGGGCCACGCTCACGAGGAACCTCGAGGCGCGATGGGGCCGATGGGAGGCCTTGGGGCGGGCCACTTTCTGGCATTTGTTTTGAGCTACCATAAGCTGGGCTAGTTAGATTACTTCTCGGGCGCATGTTGGCAACGAAATAAACGAGCCGCTTCCCAAGCGTCCAAAGCCCTTTTCATACCAGAGAATCGCGCGCATGGAAATAGGTTCTATTGCCCATGCCGCTACAAGGCGCATCTGGCTAATGCAGGAACGTGGGTGAGAGGAAGTAGAGCAGTCCGGCGCGAAGTTTGGGCGCCTCCAGGCCCAGGTCCACCCTCAGGACCCTCGAGTCAGTCTTGCCGAATAAGCGAAACAAATCCGAGAGGTCGTAGCGTTGCTGGTACTGAACGACGTTGGCGGAAGGAATTCCGGCGATTTTCTTGGCGCGCTCCACGGCGTCTTCAAACGTGCCCAACTGGTCGACAAAGCCAAGTTTGTAGGCCTCGGTGCCGGAGAGGACCCGCCCGTCGGCGTAGCTGACCCAGTCAGAGTTCAGGGCGGCGCCGGCGCCTCCATTTTTTTGCTGGGCCCATTTGCGCCCCTCGGCCACGACGGCCTTGAACCTTCCGAAGGTCTCATCGATGAGGGCCTGGAGCATTTCCCGTTCCTGGGGCGTGACCTGGTCCGGTTCGCGTTCGCCGCTCATCATGTCTTTGAATCGCCCGCTCTTATAGACCTCCGGACGCACTCCCACCTTGTCCAGCAAGCCCCGGTAGTTCCAACTGTGCATGATGACGCCGATGCTGCCGGTAATCGTCAGGTCATGGGCCACAATCCACCGGCAGGGCGATGACACATAGTAGCCGCCCGAGGCAGCCAGGTCGCCCATCGAGGCCACCACCGGTTTGCCATTCCTCTTCTTCTGGAATTCGGCAATGGCACGGTAAATCTCGTCCGAGGCCAGCACCTCGCCGCCCGGGGAGTCCACCTTCAAAATGACCGCCTTGACGTCGTCATCCTCGGAGGCGTGCCTCAACTCCGCCTTAATCAACTCTGCCGAAACGAAGGCGCCCTCTTCCGCCGCATGGCCGACGATGACGCCATTGACGGGCACGACGGCGATCTTATCAACCGCATGGGCTTCTCTGGAGACGACGGCCTCTTCGATCCTCGGGCCGTAAGTATGCATGTAACGCGCGCCATCCCCAAGACCCAAGCTGCCGATGAGGCTAACGAGGTTCCAGAGCACGCTCAACGTCAGCAACACCAGGAGCACGATGGAGAAGATCATCCAGCCTCGTCCCCGGCGAGGCTGAGCTGGCAGAGCCGCAGGGGCTGGCCGGGGCGGCGGCGAGATTACCGGAGGCGGCGGGGCAGCCGCAGGCGGCGGCGGAAAGGGCGGCGAACTGGAATTCTCTTCCATAAGCCGCGAAAATAGCCCATCTGCCGGCCAGGGGCAAGCACGCAAGGAGCCTATTCCGACTTCAGGGCTGCGGGCTTGCCTTTGCGGGCCGGATCCTGCCAGGATGCCTTGGCGCCGGCAATGCAACCAACCGTGTCACATCCGCAAACCGCAGCCCTCACTCGAGGGCAGTGGATGGTCCTCATCGCTGCGTTCCTGGGCTGGATGTTCGACGGCCTCGAGCAAGGGGTGTTTCCACTGGTCGCCCGGCCGGCGCTCCAGGACTTGCTCAGCGTCGAGAACGACAGGGACATAGGTCTGTGGATGGGCTATATCACGGCGTTGTTCCTGGTGGGGGCCGCCGGGGGCGGGCTGCTCTTTGGATGGCTCGGCGACCGCGTGGGGCGGGTGCGCGCCATGATTTCGAGCATCCTGGCGTACTCGTTATTCACGGGCTGCAGCTACTTCGCCCAGAGCGTCTGGCAACTGGGCCTGTTCCGTTTTTTGGCGGCCCTGGGGATGGGGGGCGAATGGTCCCTGGGCGTGGCCCTGGTGATGGAATGCTGGCCCGAGAAACACCGGCCGCTCCTGGCCGGGGCGATCGGGGCGGCTTCAAATATGGGATTCGGGTTGCTAGGGGCCTTGGGCACGGCCTTCCAGGTCACGCGCCATTCCTGGCGCTGGGTGATGCTGGCCGGGGCCGTTCCTGCGCTGCTCACCCTCTTTATCGCGTGCTATGTGCCCGAATCGCAGCGGTGGAGGCAATCGGTCAAGCCGGGCAATGCAAGCCCATTCCGGGAGATCTTCGCCCCGCCCCTGTTGCGGACCACGATGTTGGCGATTCTATTTGCTTCGATTGCCTTGGTGGGCACCTGGGGCTCAGTTCAGTGGCTGCCCGCCTGGGCGGACCAGTTGACCCGCAGCCAGGTTCACAATGCCAAAGGTCTCACCCAAATGCTCATTGCCGTCGGGGCAATCATCGGCTGTTTCATCGGACCCTGGATCGGGGGCCGGATGGGGCGCCGTCCGGCCTATTTCATCCTGTGCCTGGCTTCTCTGGTTTCCTGCGCGTGCCTTTTCCGGGGTGTCCATGCTTACGGCCCGGCCTTTCTGGTGATGTGCCTTTTGGTGGGCGGAGGGACGGCGGCCTTTTACGGTTGGCTGCCGCTCTATCTGCCGGAGTTGTTTCCCACGCGCGTCCGCGCCACCGGCCAGGGTTTGTGCTATAACTCCGGACGCATCCTGGCGGCGGCGGGCGCAATCCAGATGGGCCGTCTGCTCCAGGCCTACCAAGGCAGCTACGCCCGAGCCGGCGCCACCATCACCCTGGTCTATGCCCTGGGCCTGGTCTTCATCTGGCTGGCCCCGGAAACCAAGGGAAAACCACTGCCGGATTAGGAGCCGGCCAACCCATGACCCTCATCCACCGCATCTCATCGGCCAGGCTCTACTTCCTGCCGATTCAAACCCGGCTCCCGCTCAAGTTCGGTCACGAGACGTTGACGTCCGTGACCTGCGCGCGAGTGGCGCTGCGGGTTGTCGATGCGGCGGGCAACACGGCTGAGGGCTGGGGTGAAACGCCATTGAGCGTCCAATGGGTCTGGCCCAGTCCTCTGCCCTACGAGCAGCGCCACCAGGCCCTAAAGGGTTTCTGCCGGCATCTCGCCTCGGCGTGGCTTTCCTTCGAGCAGTCCGGCCACCCGCTCCAGCTCGGCTACGATTTCCAGGAACAGGTCCTGCCAAAGGTCCTCGACCGGTTCAATGAGCAGGGCGCCGGCTCGATGCCCCGCCTGGCGGCCCTGGTCTGCAATTCTCCGTATGACATCGCCCTGCACGATGCCTTTGGCAAACTCGTCGGCCGCCCGGTCTATCAGACTTATGGCCCTGATTGTCTGGGGGTGGACCTCGCCCGCTTTCTGGAGCCGGCACCGGACGCCTCGGTCAGGTTCCGAGGGCTTTACCCCGCTGATTTCCTCATCGCTCGACCGCCCTGCCAACTCCGTGCCTGGCACCTGGTCGGCGGCTTGGACGCGCTGGATGCAAGTGAATTGACCGGCAGCGAGCCTGATGACGGTTTGCCGGTCACGCTGGCCGATTGGATACGACGAGACGGTCTCAAATGCCTGAAGGTCAAGCTGCGTGGCAACAACGCGGCATGGGACTATGAGCGGCTGGCGAGGGTTGGCCGTCTGGCCATCGCCGGAGAGGCCGAGTGGCTCACGGCGGACTTCAACTGCACGGTCCAGGAACCCGCCTACGTAAACGAAATCCTGGATCGGCTGCGTGACGAGCAGCCTCGCATCTACGGCATGATTCTCTACGTCGAGCAACCCTTCCCTTACGAGCTTGAGCGCCATCCGATCGATGCCCATAGCGTGTCAGCGCGCAAACCGCTGTTCCTGGACGAAAGCGCCCATGATTGGCGGATGGTGCGCCTGGGCCGCCAACTGGGCTGGACAGGTGTCGCCCTCAAGACATGCAAGACTCAGACCGGGGCCATCCTGAGCGCCTGCTGGGCCAAGGCGCACGGCCTGGGCCTGATGGTCCAGGACCTGACCAACCCCATGCTCGCCCAAATTCCGCACGCGCTCCTGGCCGCCCAATTCGGCACCATCATGGGCATCGAAACCAATGCCATGCAATTCTATCCTGCCGCCTCGGCCCCCGAAGCAAAAGTCCACCCGGGTCTCTATCAACGCCGCCATGGCGCCATCGATCTCTCCACCCTCAGCGGACCGGGCTTCGGCTACCGCCTCGAGGAAATCAGCCGTCCCCTGCTCCCGCCCGACCTTGCCGCGGGCGCCGAGTGACGGGTTTGCCAGGCACGCCCTAAAGCGAGCCGATATAAGGGGAAAGCCTACAAAGAATTAGGCCTGGCCTGACACGATAAATATACCTCGCCCGATTGACGGGTGCTCGCCTGTGGTTTTAGCGTAAGCTGGTGAACAGAAGCCCTGATGGATTTCAAAATGAACGGCAGACGCGTACCTGTTCTCAACAACCCAAAATACGTGAAGCCCACGTTCCTCTCAGCAATATGAAAACACTTTTTAGCTCTTTGCGCCGAAGAGGCCTTCGGCAGAGCCTGTCTGGCCCGCTTGCCCGCGGGGGATTTACATTGATCGAATTGTTGGTGGTCATCGCCATCATCGCCATTTTGGCGGCGATGCTCCTGCCGGCCCTGGCCAAGGCCAAGCAAAAGGCCCAGGGTGTTCAGTGTTTGAGCAACACCAAGCAAATGGGCGTCGCCTGGACCATGTATTCCGATGATAACAATGGCAAACTGGTGCCCAATCAAAACGAAGACGGCAACGTGAACCCGAGTTGGGTCAAGGGCATCCTGAGTTGGGACGTCAACGACACCGACAATACCAATATTTTCTTCCTGACCGGCGCGGGGGGGTTGCTTGGCATTTACACCAGGAACCCCGGGGTTTACCACTGCCCGGCAGACATCTATCCCTGCACGGAGTGGGGCCAGAAAATGCTGCGCTGCCGCAGCCTCTCGATGAACGGGTTTATCCAGGGTGGCGCCTACGGGGCGTCTTCAGTCTCCACCTGGTATCCGGCGTGGAGGGCCTACAACAAAATCTCCGACATGACGGTGCCGGCGCCGGTGAACCTGATTGTATTCCTGGATGAGCATCCGGACAGCATCAACGATGGTTGGTGGATAACCGAGGTGGGCGCGACCCTGACAACCCCCGCCTCCGTCTGGGAGGACGTGCCCTCCAGTTTACACAATCGCGCCTGCGGTTTTAGCTATGCCGACGCCCATAGTGAAATCCATAAGTGGCGCAATGCCGCCACCGTGCAACCGGTCAGGTACATTTATTTGAATGGCACGATTAGTATCGCGGCCGGCCAGACCTACGACGATCTCTGGACCATCGGCCATGTCTCAGCCCCACTGAGCCTTGACACGCCGCCGGTTTATTGAGGCCGCGCAGCACAGGTCTCCGACCTGCTGTATCGCCGACTTCGAGTCGGCAGCCTGTACCTGTTCGGCCGCGCCTGCGGATTAGAAATCCGCGATACAGCAGGCTCGAAGCCTGCGCTACGCCTTCCGGTCAGCGACACCCGTAGTGCAATTGTTCGAAATCGCGCGTTCTTGAGAAGATTTTTCAACCACGGATGACACGGATGGCACGGATAAGAGAAATCCGTGTCATCCGTGTCATCCGTGGTTAATTCCTTTCCTCGGTTGCGGCTTTGCCGCGCTGTGAAATATCCGGGCTAAGAAAAAGGCGAAATCCGAAGGCCGAAGGCCGAGATCGCAGAGTTTTCGGACGCCGGCTCTGCACTGCCATCTGTCATCCCTCCGGGATAAATTCCTGGGCGGCGGGCGCTGTCTCTGACCTCGTGATTCGCATCGTGGTACTGACAAGATGCGCCCCGCCGTCCGCGCCCCCGCAGGTTTGGATTGCGCTTTTTCCAGACAGTGAATAGAATCTGGAAAACTTGAGCCCCGGGAAGCGTTATGAAACGAATGCTGCGAATATCGGCTGGCGTGCTCGCCGGTCTTGGCGTTTTGGCTGCCAGCACTTGGATTCTGAGCCGCACCATTGGCGAACACCCAACGCTCTACCAGGGAAAGTCCGTCTATTATTGGTCGGCCGAGTTGACCAATCACGATGCCGCGGCAAGCAACAAGGCCGCAGCCGTCTTGTATTCCCAGATCATTCCTCACCTCACGAACGCAATGTTTTCGGACACCAATGACTCGGCACTCAGGCTGGCTCTCATCGACCAATTAAACGCGTTGCCCGGCATCCAGGTGTATTTCGCGGCCGCCGAAAGCCGCCGCGTCGCCGCCGTGGAGGACCTGGGGATGTTCGGGCCCGCGGCCAAGAGCGCCGCTCCGGCCTTGCTCGAGGCCCTGAAGCGCAAAGATGACTTGTTGTGCGAGCCGGCGGCGGGCGTGCTGGTGAAGATTCAGGCTGAGCCGGAAACCGTTATTCCCGCCCTCATCGGGTGCCTGGTCGATGACAAAGGGCACGGGCGGTCGGACGTGGTCGAAGCTCTCGGAAAGTACGGCCCGCGGGCCAAGGCGGCTGTCCCGATACTGGTGAAGCTGCTTAAAGACCGCAGTTCAAAGGAGATCATCACAGCAGTGCCCCGGGCCATCAGGCAAATCGATCCCGAAGCCGCAGCCGGCAGGGGTGCTCCCCCACCTCCACCTAAACCGGATGACAAGTGATATGCGCCTGAAATGAACGACTTAGTACCCTATAACCTCCGAAAACTTGAACCCCAGGAACCACTATGAAACGAATGCTGCGAATATCGGCCGCCGTGCTTGCCGGTCTTGGCGTTTTGGCTGCCGGCACTTGGATTCTGAGCCGCGCCATTGGCGATCACCGGAGCCTCTACCGCGGAAGGTCCATCTATTATTGGTCGGAGCAGTTGACGAATCACGATGCCGCGGCAAGCAGCAGGGCCGCAACGGTCTTGAACTCCCGAATCATTCCTCACCTCACGAACGAGATTTTCTCGGACACCAATGACTCGAAACTCAAGCTGGCGATCATCGCCCGATTGAATACGCTGCCCGGCATCGAGGTCGAGTTCATAGGCGCCGACGGGCGCCGCGCCCGAGCTGTAAATGACCTGGGTATCTTCGGGCCCAAGGCCAAGGGCGCCGCTCCGGCCCTGCTCGTCGCCCTCAAAGGCAAAGATGAGGTGTTGTATTGTCCGGCGGCAAGCTCGCTGGCCAGGATTCAGGCCGATCCGGAAGCCACTGTCCCTGCCCTGATCGGACGCCTGGTCGATCGCCGGGGACGCGGTCGCTCGGAGGTGGTCGAAGCTCTTGGGGAGTACGGGCCGCGGGCCAAGGCGGCTGTCCCGGCGTTGGTAAAGATGCTTCGAGACCGCAGTTCAAGAGAACTCATCAAAGTGGTGCCGGTTGCCCTCAAGCAAATCGATCCGGAAGCGGCGGCGGCGGCAGGTGTGCCGAAATAGCTAATAGCACACCAGCGGCGTTCCGCGCGGCAACCGCAGCACCACGGTTCCGGCGATGCGGTCGTGCCAGCCTTGCTTCTCCTGGTCCCAGGCAATCCACAAAAAACCGAGAAAGAGCACGATGATGGAAAAGCCGGCCGCCAGGGCGCGGACAAACGCAACCGTGAATGCCAGGGGCTGTCCGTCCGTGCGGACGACTTTCAGGCCCAGCACGGTCCCGCCGACCGTGCTCCCTCTCCAGGTCCATAAGCCGGCGAAATAGGCCAGCGCGACCAGGAAGACCCAGGGCATGTTCAGGTCGGCGAGCGCGCCGATGAAGCCCAGGAGCACCACGTCCAGAAAAGCCGCCGCCATGCGCTCCCAAAAACCAGCCCTTGGGTAGGATAATGCCTCGGGCACGACGGCGGACCTCGGAGGCTGGGCCGCGATTGGAGGCTCAAATGCCGGGGCGGGCGGCGCGGCGCCGCCTTCACCAGCCCCTGTCACGCCGGCATAACCTGCCGCCGCCACGGCCGACGCAGCCGCGGCTTCCCGCGCAGCCGAGACTTCCCGCCTAGGCGGCGCCTCCGGCGCAGGCGGGAAGTCCGGCGTAGCCGGGACCTCGGGCGCAGGCGGGAAGTCCGGCGCAGGCGGGAAGTCCGGTGGCATGGCTGCCCGGGCCTGCATTCTCCTTCGGCGAAGGTTCTCCAGAACTGCGGCGACCGCGACACCCAAACCCCAAATGCTGAACCAGATGTAGGCCAGCAAGCCGACCACCCATACCATGTAGAACAGGGTCAGGATGGCAGCGCCCGCCACGAAGGCGCCCAGCGGCTGCTGCAACGTGCGCGCGCCCGTCCGCTGGCCGATCCTCAATCCGACCCATTCCAACAAGGCCACCTTCCCAACGATTACACCGATAAGCAGCGCCAGTGCCACAAAGGGCAGCACCAGCAGGCCGATGCCTGTCACCGCCAGGATCAAAGAGATGATGGGCGCCAGCAGTTTTGCCAGGATGCCCAGGACCATCGTTGTGGCCGGGCGATCATTGAGGACGTCGACACAGGCCTGGACTGGCCGGGGGAAGGCGGTCGCCACCAGCAGATAGAACAAAAAGAAGGCCCCTGCCACCACCCAGACCCAGCCCACTTGCGGGGCAAGGGGGCGGAGCTTCAAAAGGCACTGCAACAGCCATTCCCTGAGCCATTCGAGGTTGATCCCGATCTCCTGCCTCTGCCCCAGGACCGAGGCTCCCCTCGCCACGACCAACCGGCCCGCAATGGCCCGGGCGTCCCCATGAATCTTGGCCCTGGGCCCCACATCGATGCTGCCCATAACGGCCACCACGTCTTGGCGCAGGTTGGCCCCCTGCCTTGCCTTGACGTTGCCCAGCACAACCACGACTGTGTCCCCCACCTCGCCATCCACCTCCAGATCCCCCCCGATGACCACGACCGCATTCCGTACCTTGCCGTGGACCTTGGCTGACCCGCCAATGACAACGACCACTTCCGCCGTTTCGTCTGCTCTCAATTCCGCATCCCTGCCGACCACCACCAACGGCCCGCGCTCCAGGCCCGACGGCCTTTCTGCGTCAAGCTGTTGATCTGCGCCGCCGGCTTGGCCGGCATTCGCGTTCGTTTCGGGAACCTCGGCCTGGGCCGAGCCGGCGGTTGCCTGGCCAAGCGACACCCCGCAACAAAGCACCAAGAGAGGGAGAACCATCGCCAGTCGGCCGGCGAATCGGAGCGGCTTGAAATCTGCCAGTCGGCCGGCGAATCGGAGCGGCTTGAGATTTGCGAGAACCGAGCGCTGCTGGTCCCTCTCCCCCGGGGAGAGGGCCGGGGTGAGGGGGAGACGACTGCCCAACAAAACGCGTTCTGAAGAATCTTGAGTTGGTTTCATGGTAAAAAAGTCCTTTTGTTATTCCAATTAGCGCCGCGCCAGGGCCAACCGCATCCATGCGGCGCCCAGGCCGATGCAAAGCCCGTAGCCCAGCCCCAATGAGACCAGGCAGGCGGTGATAAAGCCGGCAGGGAGTTGTTTGGCCATGGCCAGGCCGGCGGTAGAGAGCGCGCTCAGCACGTTCCAGACGGCGCAAGGCCCGGAGAACCACCGGCCGAGTTGGCCGAGGGTCGAGGCATAAGCGTCGGCTTGGGGCAACTTCCACCCGGCCAGGCAGAGCCCGCCAAAAAGAGCCAGCAACACGACCAGCGAGGCGACGCGCAGCGCCGGCGGCCACATCTGCCATGATTGGCGATGCCACGGCAGGACGGCCCGGCCTTCGATGGCCGCCATCACTCGCGGCAGGAGTGTCCGCGGCGCCGTCCGCTCCGGCAACCCTTTCAGCACGGCGTCAACCTCCGCCTGCAACCGCTCCTGATATTGGCTGCTCATGTCCTTATTCCAATGAGCGGGCAAGATGCCACTAAGGCGCGCCGGATTTTGGCCCGCTGGCGAGGCGCGAGCGAGGCGCATATCCGCAGCGATCTGCAACGAGCGAGCAACGACGCCAGCGGGCCAAAAGACAAGCGAATTAGTGTCATCTTGAACGCGATTTGGAATTATTCGTTTTCACGCGCCATCGGGCAGGCGTCTCCCCTGGCCGCGCGGGCATCTCCCCCGCGTTGCATCCCCCCGCCCGATTGAATACCGCTGCATGCCCCGTCTGCGAGTTGGGTTCGCAATTTTCGGCGCAGTGCCTCGCGGCCCCGAAAAATGTCCGTCTTGACCTTGCCGAGCGAGACGCTCAGTTTGCCGGCGATTTCTTCGTAGCGGAGTCCCTCGAGGTGGAACAGGACCAGGGGCACCCGCTGGGCGGCAGGGAGGGTCTGGAGCGCCTGCTCGACCAGTTCCCACCGATCGGCGCGGCCCACCTCTTCCTCGAGGTTCTCCGGGGCGGCATACTCGATTTCCCGCTCCTCTTCCTCGCCTCCGCCCGCACGCAGCTCGGAGAAGAAACTCCAGCGCGCCCTGTAGCGCGAAAGGTGATTCAGGCTCAGGTTGGTCGCCACCTTCTTGAGCCACCCGCCCACAGTCGGACTGTCACGCAACTCGGCAAACCGCTGGTATGCCTTGAGGAACACCTCCTGGGCGATGTCCTCCGCCTCTGTCTCGTTGGCCAGCAAACGCATAGCAGTGCTAAAGACCATATTCTGGTAAGCTCGCACGAACGTTTCGAATGGTTGTGCTTCTGTCATCCAGCGGCCGCGATGCCTCGGGGCCTATCCTATGCCCGAAACGCATTTGAAAGCAAAACTCTTGCATTGTTCGTCTTCATAACCCTCTGGAATACCCGCCATCGCCGGGATTTGTTTCAAGAATCTCGTCGCTGATTTTTGAGCCACAGACTGCACAGATCGCACAGATGGGAATTCGCTTCTGATAACTGTCGTGCGCGCCCATGGATTTGCCTCGGCATCGTAGGCGCCCCTCGAACCGCCAAGTGGTTGGCGGTCGGTTGTTGTCCCGGAGGGACATCCCGAGAATAGCCCGGCGCTTCAGCGCCGGGGAAGCGGTTTAGTGTTGCCTCCGTCCCGAAGGGACGGTTGAATCAGTCGAAGGTCACAAAAGAGGCATCGGATTGACTACGATGAGCGACATTTCTGGGATTGAGCTTCAAGCGTCCCTGCGGGACGCGGGCTCTTTGGGCGTCGTACCCGGCGCTGAAGCGCCGGGCTATTCTCGGGATGTCCCTCCGGGACAGAGGTTCAAGGAGGACCGCAGAGAAGACATCGTTCGCAGAACGCGAGCAAATCGGGCTATTGCATTGCAGGGGATAGGGCTTGCCGCCCTGTGGGTTTTGTCCATGGCGGCGCAGTCTCCCGACGGTGACGACGGCCTGGCTGGGTCCTGGCGTCCTGGCCCCCGGCCGGCGTTGACGGCAGCCTCGACACCCGGGCTGAATCTGAGAAAAGGCTTCAGCATCGAGACTCGGATATGTCCCACCGACCTTTCGGACGGTCGAAACATCGTTTTCAAGGACAAGGAGTACGCCTTGCGCATTGACTGGCCGGTGGAAGGCAGCCGAATTTCTTTTTGCGTCTATGGTGATGGGCAATGGGAGCCTAGGGTCAGCGCGTATCTCCCGGCGACCAATCAATGGTGCCATATCGTGGCCGCATGGGACGGACACAGGTCGTATCTGTGGGTCGATGGCGAGCCGTTCAGCGTTGCGCGCGAGGCGGCGCCGCCCGCCCCCACGGACAACCCGGTGTGCATTGGCTCGGCTGTGGCGCTGGGCGCGGCTTTTGCCGGCGACATCGACTACGTGCGGATTTACCGGAAGATGCTGCCGTCGGCGGACATTCTCGCTCACGCCTACGGGATCGCGCTCCATGCCCAGGCGTCTGGCGTCCCCGTTACGGAGTTCGATTTCTCCAAGGGACTGCAGGGCTGGCACGGCGGAGGGGACGCCTCGGCCCGGCCCGGCCCTGATGGGATGCTCGTGACCACCCACTCGTCCCGGGGGCATGTCCTGCGCGAGGGGTTGGACGCCCAGATTGGGAAGAGAGATTTCCTGAGCCTTCGCATGGCCCTGGACTCCGGGACGCGCGGGGCGTTGATCTACGTGACGACCCTCGGCGCCGGCCGGATCGGCTTTGGCACGGTTGCGGACGGCAGACCCCACACCTGCGTGCTGGAGCCTTGGACCTGGCCGGGCTGGGGTGGCCGCCTCCTGGCCCTGGGCATTGTGCCCTCCGAAGCCCCAGCCTCGACCGCATCCCTCCATTACGTTCGCCTTACCGAGCATGTCCAGGCCGAGCCGGAACCGAGCGTGGTGGACATTTTCCCCGGTTCGGCGCTGCCCAGGGCGGGTCGGCCGGAGACAATCGTTGTCCGGATTCGAAACGCCGCCGGCGCCGCTTCGAACCTCCAAGCCACGCTCACAGTGCCAAAAGGTGTGCTCTTGGAAGGCTCGACAGTCCGCCTTCTGGGAACGTTGGGCTTCCAGGAAACCCGGGAACTGACCTGGAGCGTGCGGGCCCCGGAGGCCATGACCGGTTCATTTCAGGCGGGCCTCCGGGCAGCGGGCGCGCCGCCCGTCGTCAAAGAGCAGCCCATCCGCTTCCATGCGCCCCTGGACTTGCCCAAGGCGGATTATGTTCCCGAGCCGGTTGCGCCGCCGGCGGGCCGATACACGCTCTGGACGCATTACTGCCCGCTGTGGAAGACCGGAACTCACACCGGTTGGGGCGCCATCGAGCCGTGGCCCGAGCGTGAGCCGGTGCTCAGTTGGTACAACGAGGGTGACCCCGAGGTTGCCGACTGGCACATCAAGTACTGGCTCGAGCATGGCATTACCGGCGTCATCTACTGCTGGTACCGCTCCAACCTCAATGCCCCGGTCACCCAGACCCTCGGCCACGCCATCCATGATGGATTGCTCAAGGCCCGGTTTCTGCCCCGCATCAAATTCGGCATTATGTGGGAAAACGGCTGCGGCCAGGGCGCCGGCTCGACGCGGGACTTGCTCGAGAACCTGCTCCCCTTCTGGATCGAAAACTATTTCTCGCACCCATCGTACCTGCGGGTGGACGGCAAGCCGGTGCTCTATATCTGGGTCCCGCAAAATGTGACGCGGCAACTCGGCTCGAGTCAGGAGGTGCGCCGCGCCTTCGAGGCCGCGCGCGCCCGTTGCAAGGCCAAGGGCCTTGGCGGCCTTTACATCGTCGGCTGCGTGGGCACTGCCGAGCGGCAGACCCTCGAGGCCATGGCCAAGGAAGGCTGGGACGCCAGCTCGGCTTACGGGGCCGGGTGGCGCCAACCGGCGGTGGTTAAGACGGCGGGCGATTTCGTCTGCGCCCCTTATGAAGGGTTTGTTGATCAACAGGAGCAGATCTGGAAGGCCAAACGCAGCTTTGGCCTGCTGCCGGACATCACGGCCGCCATGATGGGCTGGGACTCCCGCCCGTGGAACGAGACGCCCTTCTTCTGGTCGGACAACACCCCTGAGAAGTTCCGGGACTTGTGCCGCCGCGCCAAGGCCTTGATGGATGCCCGCCCCGGCGCCGGGCCGGCCGCCAACACGCTCATTTTCTGTTGCTGGAATGAGTTTGGCGAGGGCCATTATATCGAGCCGACGCGCGGGTATGGGTTCGATTACCTGGACGTCATCCGCGACGTGTTCACCGGCGCCTCGAGGGAGCATACGGACATTGCGCCCGGCGATGTCGGACGCGCCTGCGATTCCTGGTACCGCGCGGTCCGCAAGCCGGCCGGCGAACCGGCGGCGGACCTGGCCGCCTGGTCCGGCAAGGCCCTGTCCGCCTGGCGTCCGATGATGGGGTTGGCAGAGACGGGCGTTGGGCAGGACACTTTGCGGGCCGTTTCGACCACAGGCGACCCGGCGTGGCTGCTCCCGGAAACGCGCATCCGCGCCAGCCGTTTCTCGCGGGCGATAGTGGAAATGAGGCTGAACCGCGCTGGAACGGCCCAGTTGTTCTGGACAACGTCATCCGAGCCTGCCACCTCGGAAGCAGCCAGCGTCAGGGCGTCAGTCGTTGCAGACGGCCAGTTCCACGCCTGCTCCTTGCCGGTAGGCCAAAACGACCATTGGACCGGCTGTGTCACCTCCTTGCGCTTCGATCCAACGACCGACTCGGGCGTTACGATCGAGATTCGGGCGTTTCGGCTGGAATAGGGGATTGGGGTCACATCTCCACATTCCACATTTCATACCTTCAGCGAGGCAAGACCCCAGACCGCAATCGAGACGCATGCATGGGGGTGGCGCCGATGCCTATGTGTGGAATGTGGAGATGTGACCCCATTTCACGCTCGCGGCGCAGTGCGCGTCTGGATGCCGGCGATGCGGGCCAACTCGCGGTGGAGGCGGGCCACGCGTTCGACCTGGCCTTTGGCGGCAAATCGCTCGTAGAAACCGTCATTGCGGAAATCGCGCAGCCGCTCGGCCCAGGGCGACAATCGCTGGCGCCATCGGTCTGGGCGGCCCTCTTCCGGGTCGGCATCCTCGGCAGACAAATCGGCGCAAACGCGAATCATGGCTTTAAGCGTGACGGGTTTGGTGACCATGTAATTGTCATTGCCCCAGGCCTCCTCGAACACCTGCGAGCAGGCCCTCAGGAAATCCCGCGTCCGGTTGTAATAGCGCGCCGCCATCCGCTTGTCAGTCCCTTCCGGCTCAATCCGCGCCCAGTCCTGTTTGACCCAGCGGTGGATTTCGTTGAACAACTCCGCCTGGAGTATCCACTTGTCTTGTTTGCTGCGGCCGCCCAGGCGGTTGATGCGATAGCGCAGCGGGCTGTCACCCTCGCTATAGAGCATCTCCACCACCCGCGCCGCGAACCGGCGGTCCGGCTCGGCCCACGATACCCGCTCGTACAAATCCACCAGGTGGCTCTTGTTAATGCGGGTCGGCGTCGAGTTGATGATGACGAACATCTCGGTCGCAAAATCATCGCTCCGCCCATCGAAGATGATGCACGGCACGTAAATGGACTTGGCCTCCTCCGGGTGCGTCCGCTCGTAGAAGCTCAACGCCGCCAGCCGATGCTGCCCGTCGATAATCAGGTACTTCTCAGCCGGGTCCGGCAGGTTGCCCACAGTCTCATTTCCCGCCAGAAGCTCGAATGGGAGCTTCTCCGGCGTAAAGAGCAGCACCGTGCCCGGAATGGGCGGTTGGCTGATGGCGGTCTCGTAAAAATTCCGAATCGAGCGCACTTTCGTGCGGGACAGCGCCCTCTGAAAGGCCTTCTCGTGCCGCTCCACCTGCGCGATAAACCGGGCCACGTCGTCCCCTGCTTCCACCTCCTCCGGCTTGATCTCCTGCCCCTCGTCGTAAAAACGGCTGATAAAGCGCACCCTCCTCAACAAGTCCTCCGAAGGGTAGGCCACAAAATAAAATATCGCGTCCTTCTGCCGAATTTGCGTCGCTATCATGTCTGCGCCTTTCGTTGAAATTGTCTGCCGCCCCGAATCCCTGCTTCATGCAATATGAACAACCGATAAATAGTCCGATACCAGCGCAATGGCAATAAAAAGTCGGAGCTGCCCAGTTCAAGCCCAAGGCCATTGACAATGTCGCTCGGCCCGCGGGTCGTGCCGCGAGGCGCGGCCCGAACTCGCAGGCGAGGCCGCCTGCGTTACGTGGCGCAGGCGTCCTCGCCTGCGAGTTCAGCGGGCGTCCCGCCCGCTGTTCCGACTTTGTCAACGGCCCCGGGTCAAGCCCGCGCGGGAGCCTCAAATCCTCGAAGGTTTCTTGAGAAACGGCGGGATACGGAAAGGAAAGGGTGGACTATTGAGCACCTGTCCACGTTCTTTGCCCAAAGCCGGCTGAAGCCGGCGCTCCGGAGCGCCGGCTTCAGCCGGCTTTGCGTGCCCCTAGTGCGCGAAGCCTTCCGACCCCGAGCTGGAGCCGGGATGTTACGCGTTCGTTGCCACTGAGCCTGGATAGGTACGAAAGGGTTTTCCGTATTCCGCAGTTCACTGTTTTCCCTCGATTGGCATGAGATTTGAGGGGCTTTGATTCTGCCGGTCTCGCTCGCGTCCGAAGGTCGCCACGCGGAGATTTGTGACAATTCTTGCTTGCGACCAGACAACAAATGGTGAATGGTCTTGATACAATGACCGTGAGACCCTGAAGCAGCATGGCCGGCCCGCAGCTTTCCGTCGCCTTTTTTTTGCAGATGTTCTGCATCCTGGCCGCGTGCCGCCTGATGGGGGCGCTGGCTCGCCGGTTGGGGCAGCCGCAGGTGGTGGGCGAGATGATCGCCGGCGTGTTTATGGGGCCCTCGCTCCTGGGCGTTGTGTTTCCAGGGCTTCAACAACACCTTTTCCCGAAGGAATCGCTCAAAATCCTCTATGTGGGGGCCCAACTGGGGGTGGGGCTTTATATGTTTCTGGTGGGTGTCGAATTCAACACGCAAAGGTTTGTCAGTCGGGCGTGGAGCGCCTTGTCGGTCGCGATGGCGGGGATGATCGTGCCTTTGGCGCTGGGGGCAGGGCTTGCCTTGGAACTAGCCAAGGCGCCGGGCCAGTTTTCGGAACGGGCGACCTCGCTGGAGGCGATGTTGTTCCTGGGAGCGGCCATGTCCATTACGGCGTTTCCGGTGCTGGCGCGCATCCTCTACGAGCGCGGGCTGGCGGGTTCGGCCCTGGGGACAATGGCGTTGGCGGCCGGCGCGATAGGAGATGCGGGGGCGTGGGGCGTGCTGGCGATTGTGTTGGCGAGTTTCGGCGCCGGGCCGCTCGTGGCGGTCAAGGCCATCGGCGGCGGTCTGCTCTACGGCCTTTTGATGCCGACTTTGGGCCGCAGACTCCTGGCCCCGCTCGGACCGGCGGCGGAGCGGGCTGGCAAAGTGACCCCTGCCCTTTTGGCGGCAACGCTGATGCTCTTCCTGCTGTCCGCCTGGACCACCGATGCCATCGGCATCCATGCCGTTTTCGGCGGCTTTCTGTTGGGCGTGGCGATGCCGCGCGGGTTCTTCGCGCGCGAGTTGCAGCGCCAGCTCGAGCCCTTTGCAGTCGTTTTCCTCCTGCCGATGTTCTTTACTTTTTCTGGGCTTAACACGCGTCTTGACCTCCTGCTCAGCCCGCAGATGTTCTCGATCGCCCTGGCCGTCATCGCAGTGGCATGCCTTGGCAAAGGAGGCGCCTGCTGGGCGGCGGCCCGGCTCAATGGCGAAGATAACCGGACTGCCCTGGCCCTGGGGACCTTGATGAATGCCCGCGGCATGATGGAACTGATTCTCATCAACATCGGCCTTGAGAGAGGCGTCATCCAGCCGGGGCTCTTCTCGATCCTCGTGCTCATGACCATCGTCACCACCCTGATGGCCTCTCCTGTCTTCGAATGGGTTTACGGCCGCCACGCCCGCAAGAGCGCCGGTTTGGAAGCCATGCCCGCCAAGGCGTGAACAGATGAAGGATGAAGGATAAAGGATGAAGGATGAAGGAGGGAGCGCGAAGCCGTGCTTGCGGAGGACGCGTGCGATGGCCTTGGCGCTGCAGACTGGAAAACGTTCGCCCACGTGAGCGGGACTTCCAGCACCTTGGCGCCGGCTGCAAGCGGCACTGGGGACGGCTCGAACCAGAGTTCCAAGGCCTCCCAGGCATTGCGCACGGCTTCTTCCTCCGTGTCGCCCGCGGAAGCGCATCCAGGCAGTTCCGGAAAGAAGGCGGCCCAGCGCCTGCTCTCCGGATCAAATTCCACCACAAGCCGAAGCTTCATGCCAGTGAGCCTAATCCCGAGCACCAGGACAAGCAAGCTCGCCGCAAAGCCCGCGCTATGCGCAAGGCCCCGCTCCAGACCAACGGGGTTGTGGAACAAAGCCCAGGGTTGGCGCAGCGCCAACCCTGGGTAATCGGGCGGCGATGCCCATCAACCCCACCGGGGTTGCGGCCCGGTGGCCGGAAACTCAGCCACCTATGATCCCCCGTTGGCCTCAACTCCGTTGGGGTTGGGGGCCCCTTCGCCGCCGGGACCCAGGGTTGTCCCGTTGGTCCAACCCTGGGCTTTGTTACACAACCGCTTTGCGGTTGAAGCCGGGCGCGTCTTGTCAGTACCACCACCTCCGGCCAGGAGCGGCGGCTCGGGGCAACCCGGAGGGTTGCCAGCCGGGGGTCACGGCGTCGCCGCGACCCCCGGTTTGCGGCCAGAAGGGGCTGCACTCCGGAACGGGGTGCCAGAGGGCTGCACCCAGGGAGCAGGCCGCTCTCTGGCATCCCTCCGCGATGCCGACCCACACCGCCGCTGAACCGGGGGTCTTGCTGCGCTTCGACCTCCGTTCAGCCGCAGGTTGGGCTTGCGGGGCGCTTCGGGCAATGGTTTGCTGTTGCGACGTATGACTTGCGCGAATACTCGGCATTGGCTCACGCTTCCGGGCGCGAGGAGACCCGTTGTGGCTGCCGCTTTGGCGGCGATGACCCTTGGTGAGCTGATTCCCGCAGTAGCGGGGGAGGCGCTTCCGCAAGGGGAGCGGCCGGCGGGCCTTGCGCTGTCGGCTGGAGCCGGCGTTCCGGCAGTGGCGGACGGGTTTCGGCAAAACGAACGGCTGGGGCGGGGGGTGAATATCATCGGCTGGGACGCGCTGTGGCGGGAGCGGGCGCGGGGCAATTTCAAGGATGAACATTTCAAGCTGATTCGCGAGGCCGGGTTCAGCCACGTGCGCATCAACCTCCACCCGCTGCGGGATGGCAGGCCCGACGCAGAGGGCAAATTGCGGAAGGAGTTTTTCACGACGCTGGATTGGGCGATTGACCAGGCGCTGGCAAGCAGGTTGCTGGCGGTTCTGGATTACCACGACGACCTGGCGATTTCACCAGACCCGGCCGGCAAGAAGAGTGAGTTCCTGGCGAGTTGGGCGGCCATCGCCGAGCATTGCCAAGGGCGTCCCCCGGAGGTGCTGTTCGAGATACTCAACGAGCCGGCGCCCAAGTTCACGCACGAATCGTGGGGCAATTACTGGCACGAGGCCCTGGCCATCATCCGAAAAACCAATCCGGGGCGCACGGTGATTATCGGACCCGACCCCTGGAACGGTTTCAAGGGGTTGGAGTCGCTGCATCTGCCCGAGGAGGATCGGAATCTTATCGTGACCTTCCATTATTATGAACCGTTCGCGTTCACGCACCAGGGGACGTCGTGGACGGGACAAAGGGACAAAACGGGGGTGGCCTGGCAGGGCACGGAAATGGAGCGCCAGGCGATCGAGCGAGACTTTGACAGCGTGCGGGCCTGGGCCAGGGAGCAGAATCGCCCCATCTACCTGGGTGAATTCGGGGCTTACGAAAAGGGGGACATGGATTCGCGCGCGCGGTGGACGGGCTTCGTGGCCCGGCAGGCGGAGAAGCGGGGCTGGAGCTGGGCGTATTGGCAATTCGCCGGGGATTTTGTGCTTTTCGACATGGCGACGCAGAAGTGGGTCCAGCCTATTCGCGAGGCGCTGATACCGGGAAAATAGCCGATAGCCAATAGGCAATAGCCGATGGGTGGGGCATGTGAGTTTACTTACTCTTCAACGACGGGGTTGGTCAATGCGCCGATCCTGTCAATCTCGACGGTGACGGTGTCACCGGGCTTGAGCCAAACCGGGGGCCGGCGGGCAAAACCAACGCCATGAGGGGTTCCGGTCAGAATGACGGTGCCCGGCAGGAGCGTCGTGCTGCCGCTGAGGAAGGCGATGAGCGCCGGCACATCGAAGATCATATCGTCGGTGCGCCAGTCTTGCATCGTGTGTCCGTTGAGGATGGTGCGGAGTTTAAGGGCGGAGGGGTCGGGGATTTCGTCTTTGAGGACGAGGCAGGGGCCGAGGGGAGCGAAGGTATCGAAGGTCTTGCCACGGCACCACTGGGAGCCGCCCCATTTTCCCTGCCAGTCGCGAGCGCTGACATCGTTGGCGCAGGTGTAACCCAGGACGAAATCGAGGGCTTTGTCTTTTGGCGCGTTCTTGCAGCTCTTGCCGATGACCACGGCGAGTTCGCATTCATAATCCACCTCGTTACTGCGCAGGAAACGCGGCAGCACGATGGGGTCGCCGGGGTTCTGGACGGCTGTGGTTGCCTTGAGGAACACCACCGGGAATTCGGGGATAGGGGCCTTTGACTCCTCGGCGTGCCGGCGGTAGTTCAGGCCGATGCAAATCAGATTGGGAGGGGCAACGGGGGCGAGGAGTTTGGCGACCTGCGCCTGGTTGCGAGTCACGTCGAACGTGCCGAAGATGTTGCCGAGGATTTGAACGGCTGAGCCGTCGGGCTTCTGCTCGGCATATCGGATGGCGCCCTGCTGATCCTGATAACGAATAATACGCATAAATGACTGGTTAGGCGTGACGCCTTAGCGATAGAGTTCGTCTCCCACCTCCCTGGAGGCGCGGACGGTCTCGGCGTAGGGGGTGTCGGCCACGTCCACGAAGCCGATCTGGTAATTCTCCTCGTCGTACACGCGGCCGATGACCGGCTCGTCCATGTATTGGAACCAGTGGCAGCCGACGAATTGGGGGTGGCGCAATGCGCCCTGGACATAGTCCTTATAGGCCTGGGCGCGCGCTTCCTGGTTGGGCACGGGCACCAGGCCGGTGTGAAACATTCCCCGGTCCAGCGCCCCGAAATGGAACTCCCCGATGATGAGCGGCACGTCGGCCCCGCCGTTGAAATTGAAATCCGCGACGCTGCGCCGATAAAGGTTGTAGCTGACGACGTCGCAGTATTTCGCCGCTGCCGCTGCGGCGCGGGCGTTGACCCAGGCAAAACGGCAGCCGAGATAGAGCTGGTTTGGGGCGGTGGCTTTGATGGTATCCCGGACGGTGCGGAAGTACCGTTCGGCGGCCTTGGTGTAGAATCCCGCAAGGTCGTCGAGCGCGTTGTCCTTGTCCGGGGCCTGGCGGCTTTCCTGGAGCGCCTCCCAGGAGGCATAATGGGTCTGCCAGACCTTGTTGAGCTTGTCGATGCCGGAGTCTGAACCCGGGTCTGCGCCATATTTGGCCTTGAGGTCGTCGATAAACTCCTTTTTGGCGGGCTGGTCCGGAGCGGACCTGAGGGCGCCCAGGGCGAGCGAAAGCTCGTCGCCCCACGACATTTCATTGTCCGAGAAATAGCCGATGCACCAGGGGTCGCCGGCGCTCTTGCCCTTCTTTGCCTCCATGCTGCGACGGAGGGAATTGGGGAAGCTCGGATCGAAGACGTCGGGGAATTTGCCCCAGTAACCTTCGCTGCCTTCGATGAGCCTGGCGCGGCCGCTGCCGATGGCGTCGGTGTAAGGGGTCAGGCGCATGAGAAAGGTGGTTTCGTCGGACCAGTTGGCGATGGTGTTCAGGCCCCAGCTCCGGAGGCGTTTGTGAATGACTTCGCGAACGGTTTTCTGCCAGCCCGGGCCGTATTTACGGGCGAGGTTGGCGCCGCTAAAGGCAAAGCACTGGGGCGAGCGCCCGGCGTAATGGCCTTTGAGGGCGTAGCCGCGGGAGAGGAAGGCGGCAAACTCGGGCTGTTTTCCCGGGAAATCTTCAAACCAGCTTTCGCGCTCCTCGATGGGCGTGGTATCCACCGCCCGGACACAATCGATGCCGTGGGAGAAAAAGAGCCGTCCATCGGGGTCCACGAGCCACCACTTGCCATTGACCTTTGCGGTGCGGAAGAAACCGGCTGCATTGAGTTGCGGTCCATCGGCCCAGCCGCCGTAGCGGTCCCAGTTTTTCGGGACGGGGCGGGCGGCGAGATCGGCTGCTTCCTGCTCGCGGCGGGCGGCAAGGTCGGCCTGGGATTTGACTTTGCCGGGCCAGTCCTTGTGCCGGTACTGGCCGAAGGAGTCGATGAAGGGGAAGAACGGTTCGGCATCGGTTACGCAGGCGGTGGGAGGCGTGTATGTGCCTGTGGCGCGAACATCGGCTATCTCGAAGACGTGGTCAACGGCGGGTTGGCTGACGAACACCAGCAGTTGGGTGATGTGCCGGGCATCCACCGTTCCCGGACCGCCCGGCCGGACCGGGTAACCCCGCATTCCGAAGAGTTTGCCGCCGAGGTTGTCATCGCCGGCCTGTTTCAAGGGGACCTTCAAAACCTCAGTGGCGCCGGGGTTGACCGCCGCGGAGGCGGTCACGCAATGCTCTGTGCCGTCGGCGTCCTCATTATCGACGCGGCAATAGACGGTGACCTTGTCGGCGCCGGCGTTGCGCACCTTAAGGGTGACCTGGGCGAATTGGGAAAGGTCCCACGACCCGCCGGGCGGGCGCAAAGTGACGCCGGGCCACGAGGCTTTGTGCCCAGTGCAAACCCTCAGAGCCGGCCCGCTTTCCGATCGGGTTGCCGTCGCGTCGGTCGTCACGAGCCCGCCGAAATCAAGATTGCCCGTGAAGTCCAGGAGCAGCTTTTCGGCGGCCATCGATGCCGTGGCAACCGCCCCCGTTGCCAGGGCCAGGACCCAGTTTCGCAAACAGTTTGTCTTCATGTTGTTCCTCTGGCCGCCGACTGTAGCGCCTTGAGGGGCGGTCTGTCGAGTTTCTTGAACGGCCTGGTTTTTCGTACGAGAGCAGCGTTGAATTGTAGGAGTCTTTGCGGTAGGGTGGGGTGCATGAGCGTTGCTGCCGAGAAAATGGCCGAAGTGCTGGCTTTGCCGGTTGAGGACCGGGCGTTCCTGGCCCATCAACTTATTGCCAGCCTTGACAACGTCGTGGACGTTGACACCGAAGCACGGTGGCGCGAGGTCATTGACCGCCGTTCCCGCGAAATCGAGGAAGGCGAGGTCCGTTGCCGCCCCGTGGCAGAGAGCGTCCGGGACATTCGCGCCAAGCTCCATGCATCTCGCCAGCCATCCTGAAGCCGAACAGGAGTTGGAGGCCGCTGCCGTCTGGTACGAAAAACGCCAACCCGGCCTGGGCGACGACTTTCTTGAGGAATTCGAGCGCACGCTACGCCGCATCGAGGCCGAACCGAAACGCTGGCGCGTCTTCCACGGCGGCAATCGCAAACTCAACCTTCGCTGTTTTCCCTACGCCATCGTTTACAGCCTGGAGGGCGACACCATTTACATCAAAGCTGTGATGCACTTGCACCGGCGCCCGTTTTACTGGTCGCACCGCCAACCCCAGCCTTGACTCTGCAAAGAACTTGGGCCGTATCTAAATTTCTTCAAGCTGAAATGGATCAACTTTGTAAACCATGGGTTTGTTCCTGCGCCCGGCCCTTACGCCAGGCCACAAATGCCTTGAGCCTTGGGGGCAGGCTGCTCCAGACTGCGGGACGCATGCGAGTGCTTGTGACGACGACTCGCTCCTGGCATCTGGAGCGGACTGCCTTGGCCTTTTCAGCCAGGCAGGCGCTGGCCGGTTTCTGGATGGCAGACCGGGATCGAGTCGGCATTCCTCCGGCCCTCTATCGCCGCTGCTGGCCCTACCATCTGGCGATGAAGCCCTTTTACCATCTCACGCCCCAAATCTGGCAGGAATATGCCACCTACTGGCTCATCGGGTTGTGGCGCGCCTGGCTGCGGGCCCGCTTGCGCTCCGCCCGCTGCCCCCCATTCCAGATCGCTCAAGCCATCGTCGGCTTCGCCAGCGAACTCTTCGACCGCGCCGGGCAAGTCGGGGCGTTGAAGGTCGTCGATTGTCCCAACAGCCATCCCACGACCTATTTCGGTTTTTGGCAGCGCGAGTGCGATCTCTGGTGCCCGGGCGAAAGGGTGCCCATTCCAAGATGGATGTTCGCCCGCATGAATCGCGAAATCGAACGCGCGGACCTCGTTGTCGTCCAGTCAAGATTCTGCAAGGAATCCATGCAGCTTAACGGCATCCCTGCCGAGAAGGTGCTTGTCAACCCGATGGGGGTCGACACGGCCGTTTTCCAGAAGCGAACGGCCCTTCCCGCCAAACCGCGGTTTGTCAATGTTGGGACCATCTGCCTGCGCAAAGGGCACCAGTACCTTTTCCGCGCCTTTCAAATCGTCAAGGAGCGCCTTCCGGAGGCCGAACTGATCTGCGTGGGCGATTACAAATGCGATTTCCGCCGCGAACGCCCCAAATGGGAAGGCGCCTTCACCCATTATCCGCGGTTGACCCATGCGGAGCTGGCGCCCCTGCTCCGCGGCTGCACGGCCTTTGTCTTCCCATCCCAGGAGGAAGGGATTGCCCGCGCGCAAATCGAAGCCCTGGCCTCCGGCCTCCCCTTGATTGGCACTCATGAAGGCGGAGCAACCACGCTGGTCGAGAACGGCATCGAGGGCTTCATCGTCCGCGGCAGGGACCCGCAGGACATCGCCCAGGCCATGATGCGGCTGGCAACGGACGCTGAGTTGAACCGGCGGATGGGAGAGGCCGCGTGGCGAAGAGGCTCGGTTCAAAACGGCTGGCAGGACTATGGCGACCGCCTCCTGGCGGCGTACCGTGAGCGCCTTCTGGCCACCAATCACGGCGGGCCCAGCACCTGTACGCGGTAGAAGCGCGCGCTGGTTCCACCGGGGGGCGAGTCAATGAACTCCAGCGTGTCGCCGGAGGCTGTCAGCACGCTCCCAGCGCTCATCCAGGACCCGTTTGCGAGCGCATCTTTGAACCACACCTGGTAGCGCCATCCAAGGAGCGCGCTCCAGGCGAGGTGCGGCTGGCCGCCGACCAGCGCGATGTCCACCTTTGGCGGTGGCGTCACCTGCGCTGTATGGGCGCCGACGACCGGCGCCACGGTCAATCCGTTCGTGTTGACGGCCATCACGGGCGGGGAGCTCCAGCTAAACAAGTAACCTCCCCACTCGCCATTGAGGCTGGTTCCGGGAGCAAGCTGAAGGTGGAAGCCGTTTGTGGCGAGAACATCGGCAACGACGATTGGCGGCGGCACTTTTGGGTTGACGGCGATGCTTTGAGGCGGCAGGTATGCCGAGGCGCCTCCATTGTCGCCCAAACCACTCAGGAGAAGTGAGGCGGGATAGTTGGCGGCGGATGCCTGCGAAAACGCAAAGGAATGCAGCCAGCCTGCCGGGGTTTGCACAACGTAACTGAATGTCCCCGTGTATGTCTGCCCGCCGGTAGCCAACGAATACGACCCGGCAAAGGGGATGCTATTTGTGAGATCAGCGCCGAAAGCATAGACTTGGTTCACCGGGTCCCACGTCATTGGCTGGGGGCCGGTGTCGAAATAGATGCCGCTCGCAACGAGGTTTAAAGTCACGCTTAGTTGGCCCGAGACCGTTTGCGGCGGGGTCGGGAAGTGGTTTGGAATCTGCTGCGTTTCGTTAATGGAGAGCACGATGTTCGTGGCGGAAGGCGCCACGGATATAAAACCAACCTGCCGAATGGTGCCTGCTGCCGAATCGAGATAAACGGTTTCTGTGAGCGTCTCGAAATTCAAACCAACGCCCGCACTGACTCCTTGCTGCTGCCCCCCCTCCCTTACGGGGTCGTATACATCCCAGATGCCCATGGATAAGGAACCGCTGACGGGGGTTGAGAGTTGGTAAGTCAGGGTCGAGGGGTTGTTGGGCATCACGAACACGGTGATGCTCCCCGGAGCGGCGCCGCAGCCATCGCTCAGGGTGTAGTTGAGGGTATCTTGCCCGACGAAGCCTGCGGGGGGAGCATAAGTGATCTGCCCGCCGGCGAGGGTGACGATCGCGCCGTTGGCGGTGGGGGAGGCTGCGGAGGTGATGGAGAGCGGCCGGCCAAGCGGGCTTGTGCAGTTTAGCAAGATGCCGGCCACCTGGACGACTGCCGGCGACCCCTGCGAAGTGCTCATCTCATTCGAGCCTGCGATCGGCAGTTCGTCGTCCACAACTGTCACGATGAAGTCGCACGTGTCGGCGCCAACGCTGTTGCTGGCTGTAACGCTCACGATGTTCTGCCCTGCGGGGAAGACGTACGGTGACGTGATGGGGAGCCCGCCGAGTTGGTAGGTCACGAGCGGCGGCGGACTGCCGGCGGTCACCGTCGCGGCGAATGACACCACCTGTTCGCACTGGCCTGGGACCATATTCGTGGTGATGTTAGCGGGGCACTCGAGCTGGGGCGCGGCGGGGACGGGGCTTGGGGCCAAGACGAACGGCCCGGCGTTTGTCATTTGCACACCCAACCCCGCAAAGCCGGCACCCTCGTTTCCTGCAATCAGGTCGTAACCGCTGGTCCCGGCAATGACGCTCAGCACGTCGTCATTTCCAGGCCCCCCCAAGGCAAAAGCGTTTGTAACGGTCCCATTCTGGTCCAGCATCGCCACGAATCCATCGGCGCCGCCCAGGCCGGCAATGTTGGTTGCGACGAGACTCAACCCTGCCGTCATCTGTCCCGCAGCCGTTATTCCGCCGGAGGAACCGACCGAAACCGAGTTGACAACGTCTGTCCCGCTCCCTCCAATTTGCGTCAGCCACTTTACCGAACCTGAGGAGTTGAGCGCAGCCACAAAGCCATCCTGGCCGTTAGGCGCGGGCAATGATTGGGCAACGCCATTAACGGCGGACAAGCTGACTCCCGTCGTGTTGTAACTGCCCCCGAGCAGGATGTCGCCATTCGTGGCTGCGGTCATCGACTGCCATACCAGGTACTTGACGGCATCGGGGCTGCCTGTCGAGAATACTGACCACTGGTAAATGCCGGAGGTGTCAAATTTGGCTGCGAATGAAGATTGAAAACCCGGATTGCTGACCGGCCAGGCCTTTCCCCCCGCGTCAATGAGGGTCGTCGCTGTGCCTGATGACGATGAACGACTGTAACCAGCGACGACCACTGCGCCCGAGCTATCGACAGCGACATTGTTAAACGCCGCGTCGCGATTGTAGGCTGTTGCCGTCCACAGGGGCGTCCCTGCGGGAGATAGTTTGGCGAGGAACCCGCTCGCGTCGCCCGGTGTGCTCAGCGCCACGGAGGTCCCGTCGCCGCCGGTCAGTGTGCCACCCCCTGGCGAGGGGCAGCAGCCGTTGAAAACGCCCGCCCAATAGATGTTTCCCTGGGCATCGGATGCAACGGCAGGTCCGGCGTTAGTTCCCGAGGCGCCATTAACCGAGGCCTGCCAGACCGCGACGCCAGTGAAGGAAAAGCAAAACAGAAAGCCACCCTGCCCGCCCGTGTAAGCAGTATTAACAGTGTTGCCGGCTGTGTCCACGATCCGTATGCTGCCCGGGGTGGTGCCGGCAACAAATACGCCGTTGGACGCCACAGTGAGGGTCGAACCGGGCGGCTCGTCCTGGGGTGTGCCAAAACTCACTGCCCATCCGAATCTCCCGTCAGGTCGGTATTGGGCCAGCACATAATCGGTTCCACCGTGAGAGACCAGGGACGCTCCTCCGAAGTTAAGGGTGTGGGTGAAAAGCCCAAGCACATAGGTATTGGAGGAGGCGTCGCTGGCGGCGGCAAGCAGGGTGATTGGCGGGAGGGCGAGGGCGCTATACTGCGCTCCTGCAACCGTCAGCACCGCCATGTCGCTGGTCGCCGAGCCGGCGATGTTGCTGACGACGACAGAATAGCTGCCGGCCGCCGGGGCCTGAACGGTGTTAATTGTGTAGCTGTCCTTTGTCGCCCGGGGGATTGCCCGGGCGTTAAAGAGCCACTGGTAGCCGAGGGGCGGCGTGGCGGCAGCGGCGACAGTGAAGGTTGCAGTGTCCCCGGCATTCACCGTCTGGCTTTGCGGTTGCAGGGTGATTGTAGGCATGACAGGCGGTCCGTTTTGCCATAACTGAGTCGAAAGATCGCCGAAGGTGTCCCCCCAGCCGGTGGTTCCGGGAAGGTAATTGACCATCGCGCTGTCGTAGCTGAACGCGGCCGAGCCGAGGGCTGGGGCATCACCCTCGAAATAGAAGTTGGAGACGCCGACGCAGCCGTAGAAGGCCTCGTTGCCGACGTTGGTGACGCTGCTGCCTATGGTGACGCTGGTGAGGTTGGTGCAGTATCCGAACGCCCAGTCCCCGATGCTCTCGACGCTGTTCGGGAGGGTATAGGGTCCGGTTTTGACGGGCGGACACTCGATGAGCAGGGTCTGGCTCTTATCGAACAAGACTCCGTCCACGCTGCTGTACACGGGATTGAGGGGATCCACCGTTATGGCCGCAAGGCTGGGGCACCAGGCCAACGGGAGGTTGCCGACGTTGGTGACGCTGGCGGGGAGCGTGATGTTGGTCAGGCTGGTGCAGAAATCGAACACGTCGTCCCCGAAGCTGGTGACACTGCCGGGGATCGTGACGCTGGTCAGGTTCGAGCAGTAATCAAACAGGCCCGGCGGGATGCTGGTGAGGCCATTTGGAATGGCCAGACTGGCCAGGCTGGAACAGTATGCGAAGGCCCCGCCTCCGATGTTGGTCACGCTGTTGGGGATGGTGATGTTGGCCAGGCCGGTGCAGTACCCGAAGGCATCGTTTCCGATGCTCCTGACGCTGTTGGGGATGGTGATGTTGGTCAAGCCGGTGCAGTAGTAGAACACCGCGTTTCCGATGCTGGCGGCGCCGTTGGGGAACGTGACGCCGGCGAGGTTGGTGCAGGCAGCGAACGCCCAGTCTCCGATGCTGGTGATGCTGTTGGGGAGCGCGATGTTGGTCAGGCCGGTGCAGTATTCGAAGGCGTCGCTCCCGATGCTGGCGACGCCCTCGGGGATGGTGATGTTGGTCAGGCCGGCGCACTGGTAGAACACTGCATCTCCGATGCTGGTGATGCTGTTGGGGAGCGTGATGCTCGTCAAGGCGTAAGCGTCAGAGAACGCCGAGGCCCCGATGCGCGTGACCGGCAGGCCGGTGATTGTGGCGGGGATTACCGCCGGCCCGCCGGAACCGGTGTATAAGGTGACGGTAACGGCGCCGTTGGTGATGATGTATGCCACCTGCGCCGGCGGGTCCCACAGAGAGGTTGGAAGCGCGGCGTACGTCTGGCCCCAGCCCGGAGTCGCCGCCACGTAATAGGCGGTCGCGTTGACGCCCCAAAACGCAGACGGGTCATAGGCGGGAGGTTTGCCCTGAAAAAAGACTCCCGTCAGGTTGGTGCAGTCATCGAAGGCCCATTCGTCGATGAGGGTGACGCTGTTGCCTATAATGGCGTTGGTCAGCCCGAAGCAGTCGTAGAACGCCGCCTCTCCGATGTTGGTGACGCTGTTGGCTATGGTGACTGCGGTCAGGTTGATGCAGTATCCGAACGCCCAGCTCCTGATGCTGGCGACGCCGTCGGGGAGGGCATAAGCTCCGGCTGTGCCGGGCGGGAACTCGATGAGCACCGTCCGGCTCTTATCGAACAAGGCCCCATCCACACTGCTATAGACGGGGTTGAGGGGATCCACCGTTATGTTTGTGAGGCTGAGGCACCAGGCGAACTCCATGTTCCCGATGTCGGTGACGCTGCTGGGAATGGCGATGTTGGTCAGGCCGGTGCAATATGCGAAGGCCTCGTTTCCAATGCTGGTGAGGTTGTCGGGGAGCGTGACGGTGCTCAGGTTGGTGCAGGCAACGAACGCCCAGTCTCCGATGCTGGCGACGCTGTCGGGGAGCGTGATGGAGGCCAGGCTGCTGCATCCATAGAACGCAGAGTTTCCGATGTTGGTCACGGTGTTGGGAATCGTGACGCCGGTCAGGGTGGCGCATCCATAGAAGGCCGGGCCTCCGATGCTGGTGACCGGCAGGCCGGCGATGGTGGCGGGGATAAACGCCGGCCCGCCGGGACCGGTGTATTTCGTGATGGTGATCGCCCCGTTTGCGGCGGTGTATGCCGCTTGGGCCACCGGGTCCCACAGAGAGCCTGGCAGACCGGCAAACGTCGGACCCCAGCCGGTCGCGGCAGCCAGATGACAGGCCGTCGCCTCGTCGTGCAAAAACGCGGACGAATCAGTGGTCGGAGGGTTGCCCTCGAAAAAGACCTCTGTCAGGCTGGGGCAGTCACCGAACGCCTGGTATCCGATGCTGCTGACGCTCTTGGGGAGCGTGACGCTGGCCAGGCTGGAGCAGAAATCGAACGCGCCCTCGCCGATGCCGGCGACGCTGTTGCCGAGCGCAACGCTCGCCAGGCTGGCGCAGTGTTCGAACACCCAGTTGCCGACGTTGGCGAGGCTGTTGGGTAGCGCGATGTTGGTCAGGCTGGCGCAGAATGAGAAAGCCCAATCTCCGATGCTGGCGACGCTATTGGGGAGCGTGATGTTGCTTAGGCCGGTGCAGTCGTAAAACGCCGCGTAGCCGATGCTGGTGACGCTGTTGGGGAGCGTGATGCCCGTGAGGTTGGCGCAGCGGGAGAACGCCCAGTCTCCAATGCTGGTGACCGGCAGGCCCGTGATCGTGGCCGGGAGGGTCACCGACCCGCCGGGACCGGTGTATTTGGTGATGGTGACTGCGCCGTTTGCGACCGTGTATGCCGCTTGTGCCACCGGGTCCCACAGGGAGGCTGAAAGGCCGGCAAACGTCGGACCCCAGCCCGTGCTTCCAGCCAGGTAATAGGCGATAGCCGCGTCCCCTCCGAACGCCGAGGAATCACACGCAGGAGGGCTGCCTTGGAAATAGACCCCGGTCAGATTAGTGCAGTCATTGAAGGCCCAATCCCCGATGCTGGTGACGTTTTTGGGCAGTGTGACGCCGGCCAGCTTGATGCAGAACGCAAACGCATAGCCCCCAATGTTGGTGACGTGCTCGCCTATCGTGGCGGTGGCCAGGGCGGTGCAGAAATCGAACGCGCCCTCTCCGATGCTCGTGACGTTGTTGGAGAGCGTGATGCCGGTCAGGTTCGTGCAATATTCGAATGCCCCGTCCCCGATGCTGGTGACGCTGCCGGGTGGCGCGTAGGTTCCGGCTATGCCCGGCGGATACTCGATGAGCATGGTCCGGCTCTTATTGAACAAGACCCCATCCAGACTGCTATACACTGGATTGAGGGCATCCACCGTTATCGCAGTAAGGCTCACGCACCAGGCGAACTCCCCGTTTCCGAGGTTGGTGAGGCCCTTAGGGATCGTGATGCTGGCCAGGCTGGTGCAGTAGGCGAAGGCCTCGTTTCCGACGGTGGTCACGCTGTCGGGGATCGCGATGTTGGTCAGGCTGGTGCAGTAGGCGAAGGCATTGCTTCCGATGCTGGTGACGCTGTTGGGAATCGTGACGCTGGTCAGGCTGGCGCAGAAAGAGAACGCCCAGTCTCCGATGCTGGCGACGCGCTGGCCGTTGATCTTTCCAGGGATGGCCACGGCCCCGCCGGGACCGGTGTACTTCGTGATGGCGATCGCGCCGTTTGTCGTGGTGTACGCCGCTTGCGCCAGCGGGTCCCACAGAGACGCCGGAAGACCGGCAAACGTCGGACCCCAGCCCGCAGTCCCAACCAGGTAATAGACGCTCGCCGCGTCACCCAGAAACGCGGAGGAACCACAGGTGGGAGCGTTGCCCTGAAAATAGAGCGCCTTCAGGTTGGAGCAGCCATCGAAGGCCCGGTTGCCGATGCTGGTCACGCTGTTGGGGATGGTGACGCTGGCCAGGTTGGTGCATAACTCAAACGCGCCTTCTCCGATGGCGGTAACGCCGTTGCCTATCGTGACGTTGGCCAGGTTGGCGCAGAGATCGAACGCGCCCCCTCCGATGCTGGTGACGCTGTTGGGGATGGTGACGCTCGTCAGGCTCGTGCAGGACACAAACGCCTGGTCTCCTATGCTGGTGACAGTGTTGGGGAGCGTATAGGCCCCTGGCATGCCGGGCGGACACTCGATGAGCACCGTCTGGCCCTTGTTAAACAAGACCCCGCCCAAACTGCTGTACACGGGGTTGAGGGCGTCCACCGTTATTGCGGCAAGGTTTGAACACGCGGTGAACGCCGAGTTTCCGATGTTGGTGACGCTGCTGGGGATGGTGATGCCGCCCAGGCCGGCGCAATATCCGAAGGCCTCATCGCCGATGCTGGCGAGGTTGTTGGGGAGCGTGACGCTGCTCAGACTGGCGCAGGAAGCGAACGCCCAGCCTCCGATGCTGGCGAGGCTGTTGGGCAGCGTGACGGCGGCCAGGCGGGTGCAGGACTCGAACGCATAGTTTCCGATGTTGGTGACGCTGTTGCCTATCGTGGCGGTGGTCATGCTGGCGCAAGAATCAAACGCGCCCTCTCCGATACTGGTGACGCTGTTCGGTATCGTAACGCCGGCGAGGTTGGCGCAGTCCCGAACGCCCAATCCCCGATGCTGGTGAGGCTGTCCGGCATCGTGACGCGGGCCAGGCTGGTGCAGGCAGAGAACGCCCAGTCTTCGATGCTGGTGACCGTGCTGGGGAGGGTGACGTTGGTGAGGCTGATGCAGGAAGCGAACGCGGAGCTGCCGATGCCGGTGACCGGCAGGCCGGCTATCGTGCCGGGGATGGCCACCGACCCGCCGGGACCGGTGTATTTGGTGACGGTAATCGCGCCGTTGGTGGTGAAGTATGCCGCTTGCGCCACCGGGTCCCACACGAGGGCCGGAAGGCCGGCGAACGCCGGCTGCCAGCCAGTGGTTCCAGCCAGGTAATAGACGCTCGCAAAGTCACCGGCGAACGCAGACGGGTCATAGGTGGGGGCGTTGCCCTGGAGATAGACCCCGCTCAGACTGGAGCAAGCAATGAACGCCCCCTCGCCGATGCTGGTGACGCCGGTGGGGATGGTGAGGCTGGTCAGGCTGGAGCATCCATAGAACGCATAGCTGCCGATGCCGGTGACGCTGTTGGGGACGGTGTAGGTTCCACGCTTGCCTCCGGGACATTGGATGAGGAGGGTCTGGTTTTTGTTGAACAAGACCCCATCCGGAGTGCTGCTGTAGAAGGAGTTGAGCGCATCCACCGCGATGGCTGTCAGAGCGGAGCACGAGCCGAACGCATTTTGCCCGATGCGGGTGACGCTGTTGGGGATGGCGACGGCAGGCAGGCTGGCGCACCAGGAGAACGCCCCCTCGCCGATGCTGGTGACACTGTTGGGAATGGCGACGCTGATCAGAGTGCTGCAACCATAGAACGCATCGTCCCCGATGCTGGTGACGCTGTTGGGGATAGTGACGCCGGCCAGGTTGGTGCAGCCATCGAACGCATCGTTCCCGATGCTCGTGACGGGCAGGCCGGCGATAGTGCCGGGGATAACCAGGGCGCCGCCGGGGCCCGTGTATCCGGTGATCGTGATCGTGCCGTTATTATTGGTGATGTAACTGAACAGTGCCGGCACGACGACGGGCGGGCTGCCGGCCGAGCCGCCTGGAACCTGGTAAGCGATTTCATTCGAGAACTGACTCTCGCGACCCGCGCCGTCAACGGCGGTCGCGGCGAAAAAGTACTCGGCCCCGGGAAGCAGGCCCGAGATGGTCGCGTTGGTTGCGCCACCCACTGCAACCACGTTGGTATAGGTCTGGGTTGCCCCGCCGTAGTGCAGATGGTACCCGGCCACGTCCGGATCGGTGCTGGGAAGCCAGGCCAAGGTCACGCTCGCAGCCCGGGCAGGCGCGCAGACAAATGGCGCAAGCGCCGCGAGGGCCAGGAGGATGCTCACCCGGAAACTCGGTATCCTCCGGCGTCCGCGCGGCGCGCGAACCTCCGCGCTTGTTGGTCTTTCGACGTTTCTTGAATTCTCATCCTGAGTTCTCATCTCATAACTGCTCTGCCGGAAATGCCAATGGCCGGACCCGGCTCACGCTGGACCGAAGGCATCAACCGCCCAATGTTGCACAGGTTAGGGACGTTGTCTGTAGTGGGCGGCATGGACAGTGTGTCCTGGCGCGGCACCACAGGGTCACCGCAAGACTCTCCCTCCGCCCTGCCGGCCGGGTCATTTTGGCGAGCCTTCGCACCGGCGCCGGCTAATGGAGCAAGAAACCACTGTTCCCCCTGACGCACCCCGTTGGATCTCCAACTCGCCGCCGATCGCATTGGCGCGGAACCTCATTATCTCCAGCCCCATACCCCGTCGGGTCCCTTCGACATTGGGGATTCCCACTCCATCGTCGGTTATGCTCAGGCGCACTCTGTTCGCATCCGCCGTCAAGCCGATCGTAATCCGGCTCGGCCGGGCGTGCTTGACCGCGTTGTGAACCGCTTCCCGGGCGATTCTATAGAGATAAGTTGTAGCGACCGCGTCGCTCATCACAACAGAGTCTGCGCACTCAGCGGTGCAAAGGACATGGAATTCCTGGGAGGCCGCCGCTGCCAAATCCCGCAACGCTGCGGCCAGCCCGTCTTTGGCCAGATTCGAGAGGCTTAGGCCGAGTGCCAGGCTGCGGCCCTCTTTGAGGGAGGCGCTGATCTGGGTCAGGATTTTTGCCGCATCCGCCGCTTCCGGAAGCCCCTGGTCCTCGAGCTTCTGGCGCAGCATGTCACAGGTCAGAGCAACGCTGAAGAGTCCCTGGCACAGCCCGTCGTGGAGGTCCTGTCCAATGCGGCGCTGCTCTCGCTCGCTGATGTGCAGGATGGCCTCCTCGAGCCGTTTGCGCTCAGTGATGTCAGTGTTGACGGCCACCACCCGGGCCGGCAGGTCCTTGTCCGCGCGTTTCAATGTCCAGCGGCTCTCCACGATGACCAGCACCGAGGTCCGGGTTGCGAGCTGCATCTCGCCAAACCAGTCGCCGTTTTGCAACAGCTTGTCCCGCGCCGCGTCAAAATCCGAAGTGCCT
>Ga0181524_10000725_pt1 | contig 39629 bp, 32 predicted proteins | sample PEATcosm2014_Bin_34_FD_119761 | JGI IMG/M metagenome (GOLD analysis project Ga0181524, IMG submission 119761) | Peatland microbial communities from MTU Mesocosm Facility, Houghton, MI, USA - PEATcosm2014_Bin05_60_metaG | ecosystem: Environmental > Terrestrial > Soil > Wetlands > Peat | place... | reverse complement strand
GCCCGAAACAGGCGACGGCGTAGCCGCTGCGCGCCAAGGCGAGCGCGATCGCGCGACCGATGTTGCGGCTGGCGCCGGTGACCAATGCAACCCGTTGCGTCGCCATGCCTTCACACCTTCGCGTAGCGCGTCCCCGGCTCGGGCAGAACAAAGACGCCCTTGTTCAGCCATTGACCGCCGTCGGCGACCATCACTTCGCCATTGATGTAGTCCGCGGCCGGCGAACACAGAAACAGGCCGACCTCCACGAGTTCCTCGACCGTCTGGAAGCGGCCGGCGGGGATGGTGTCCAATATCTTTTTTTGGCCTTTTTCCGTGGGCCATAGCACCGTGCGCGACTGCTCGGTGTCGACGAAACCGGGGGCCAAGCAGTTTATCTGGACGTTTTTCGGCCCCCACTCGACCGCGAGGGTTCGCGACATGGCGATCACCCCCGCCTTGGCGGCGGCCGAATGCACCGTGCCAGGGCCGCCGCACCACGCAAATGAAGCCGACAGGTTCAGGATCTTGCCGCGCCCCTGCCGCACCATCCGTTTGCCGGCCGCCAGCGTGCAATACGCGGTGCCGTTGAGGACGATGTTGATCACCGTGTTCCATCCGTTCGGCGTCAAGTCCTCCGCGCGCGCGAGAAAGTTTCCAGCCGCGTTGTTGATCAGCACGTCGATCGCGCCGGTCTCGTCCACGATGCGCTCGACGCAGGCTTCGACGTCGTCGGGCTTGCGGATGTCGAGGCGACAGACCAGCGATCGCCCGCCGGCGGCTTCGATCGCTCGCGCCGTTTCCTGCAACAGGTTCTCGCGCCGACCGGCGAGCGCGACCGTCGCTCCCAGTTCGGCCGCGCGCAAGGCGAAGCCTTTACCCAGCCCGGTGCCCGCGCCGGTGATGAGGACGGTCTTCCCGGTAAAGGCGCCGAGTGCCAGCATCTGCCCTCCACAGGCCAAGAGAGGAAACCTGAAGTCGACGCCGCAACAGACCGTCGCGTCGCCCAGAGGGGGTTCGGTGTCTTCGTCTTCGCTGCGCTTCGCGCCTCGACCGGATCGAGCCTCGCCGCCCTCCGCAACTCGGCTCCGCCGGTGATTCCTATTTTTCTCGCCCCGATCCGTTCCTCGGCGACTGACGTCGCAGCGGGAAAGGACCAGCGCGGCTCGGCCTTCATCTACCTAATGGCCGTTTGGCATACTAAACGAACTGCGCCGCGCTTGCAACTACATTCCGACCGACGCGGTCGCGCCGCCCGGGATCGGCGGCGGACGCCGGCGCGCTGCGGATTTGCCGCGGGCGCGCGGCCGATGCGGCGCCTCATTTCGTGGACGAAGGGGCGCGGCTGGTCGTGCGCGCGCCCGGCGCCTCCGTCGGCGGGTCTTCTCTCACGCCGCCGGCCGCACGGCGGTCGGCCGGGAGGGGCGCCGAGCGGCCTGCAGAAGATTCGCGGCCGAGCGCCGCCGCCTCGAATGCAGGCGGGTCAGCCATGGATCCGCGCGCAGGACGGCGAAGCGCGTGTTCCCGGCGGCGCGCACGTCGAGGCGACGGCGCACGGCGGCGCGCACGGCGGCGGGATTGAGCCTCCGTCCTGAAGATTTGCCGGGGCAACCCTGCCGCGGGCCGCCGGTGGTCGGGCGCCGCTTTCCCCGTATTTCTTGCGGCCTCGCGGCGACCGTCTCGAGGGCGGCGATGGCCTGCGGGGTGCGGCCCGCCGCCCGTAATACACCTACCTAACGACCGGTTGATATGGTCGGTGAACGGTGCTATCCTTTTTAATATTCATTCGCTGGGGATTGGCGGCGATCGGGCGAACCTTTGCCTCGAGCCGCTCTTCGCCACGTCGAGGAACACGGAAAAGACGCGGGTAGGGATCGCCGGGCTGGTTTGCGTGGCCATCGTCGCGAAGCGCTCGGCTGGGATTCTTTCCTCGACCGTTGTTTCCTGCGGCCGGCGTTTGACGTGGATCGACATGGGCCGAGAGCTCGGCCGAACTGTTGCGTTTTTGTCTTCTGACCGCACTGCGATGCGATCGCCGGCATATCTCGTGGAGACCAGGGAAGATGACCATCATTGATTCTCTTGTTTTGGTCGGCGACGAAGACTTTCGTCTCAACCAAAACGCCTATGCCGCGGTCATTGCCGATCTCCATGCCCGGCGCCGTCGCGCCAGCGAAGGCGGCTCGGAAAAGGCTCGCGCCAAACATCTGGCGCGCAAGAAGCTGCTGCCCAGGCACCGGGTCGAGGCGTTGCTCGATCCGGGCTCGCCGTTTCTCGAGATGGCCCAGCTCGCCGGAGAGGGCAAGTACGACGGGGTCCCGCCCGGCGCCAGCATCATCACCGGCATCGGATTGGTTTCCGGCCGCCTCTGCATGATCATCGCCAACGATTCGACGGTCAAGGGCGGCACCTATTACGGCATGACCTGCAAGAAGCACGTGCGCGCCCAGGCCATCGCCTGGGAACACCGGCTTCCCTGCATCACGCTGGTGGACAGCGGCGGCGGGTTCTTGCCCGACCAGGCCAATATTTTCCCCGACGTCGGCCAGTTCGGCGGCGTTTTCAACAACCAGATACGGATGTCGGCCGAGGGTATTCCGCAGATCGCGGTGGTGATGGGTCCATGCACCGCCGGCGGCGCCTACATCCCGGCCTTGTGCGACGAGGCGGTGATCGTGCGCGGACAAGGCTACATGTACCTGGGCGGCCCGGAGCTGACTTTCGCCGCGACCGGCGAGCGGGTGGACGCGGAGTCGCTGGGCGGCGCCGAGATGCACTGTCGCGTCAGCGGCGTGACGGACCACATCGCCGAGGACGACCGGCACGCGCTCGCCATTACCCGCGAGCTCGTCCGCGATCTCGGCGAGCAGCCCGCGCCGCGCTGGGAGCGCGCCGCGTCGCTGCCGCCGCGGTACGATCCGCGCGAGATCTATGGGATTATAAGTCGCAACCCGAAGATCCCCACCAATACGCGCGAGATCCTGGCGCGCTTCGTCGACGACAGCCGCTTTCAGGAATTCAAGCCGCTGTATGGCGACACCATCCTCACCGGGTTCGCCAGCATTCACGGTTACAAAGTCGGCATCCTGGCCAATCAAGGCGTGTTGTTCAGCGAGAGCGCGATCAAGGCGGCCCATTTCATCGAGCTTTGCTGCCAGCGCGACATCCCCCTGGTCTTCATGAGCGACGTCACCGGCTTCATGGTGGGACGCGCCTCCGAACAGAACGGCATCGCCAAGGCCGGCGCCAAGATGCTCCAGGCGATGGCCTCGGCCAACGTGCCCAAGTACACCGTCATCATCGGCGCCTCGTATGGCGCCGGCTACATGTCGATGTGCGGACGCCCCTTCCATCCCACCGCAATGTTCGCCTGGCCGACCGGCCGCGCCGCGATCATGGGGCCGGAGCAGGCGGCCATCGTGCTTTCGCTGGTGCGCGAACAAATTCTCAAGAGCGAAGGCAAGACGTGGAACGCCGAGCAACAGGAAGCGTTCAAGGCGCCGATTCGCAAGGAATACGAGGAATTCCAGAACGCCTACCATTGGTCGTCCAACCTCTGGGTCGACGGCATTCTCGATCCGGTCGAAACGCGCGACACGATCGGGCTGATGCTCGATCTGGCGGCGCGCACTCCGGCCAAAGACACCAATTTCCGCGTATTCAGGATGTGACCATGAGGCGTATCAACAAGGTGCTCATCGCCAACCGCGGCGAAATCGCCTGCCGAATAGCGCGCACGTGCCGCCGGCTGGGCATTCAGGTGGCGACCGTGCATTCGAGCGTCGACCGATGGGCTCGCCACGTGCGCGAAATCGGCGAGTCGATCGAATTGGGCGGCGCAGCGTCGAGCGACAGCTATCTCGACATCGACGCCATTGTCGCCGCCGCCAAGCGGGTGGGCGCCGATGCGGTCCACCCGGGTTACGGCTTTGTCGCCGAAAACGCCGATTTCGTTCGCGCGCTCGACGCCGCGAAGCTGATTTTCATCGGCCCCACGGCCGACACCATCGAAGGGCTGGGCGGCAAGGCCAGGGCCAAGGCCGAGGCGGAAAAGCGGGGAATCCCCGTGGTGCCGGGCAGCAAAGGCGCAATGAGCGATCCCGACGAAGTCGCCGCGCTCGTGCGCGGCATGAAGTTGCCGGCGCTGATCAAGGCCGTGGCGGGCGGCGGCGGGCGCGGCATGACTTTGGTCGAATCGCTCGACGACCTCGAGGTTCGCATCGAAAGCGCGATGCGCGAGGCGCAAAAGGCGTTCGGCGACGGCCAACTGATCGTCGAACGCTATCTGCCCAGGGTGCGCCACATCGAAGTGCAAATCGCCGGGGACGGCCACGGGAATGTGATTCATCTGTTCGAACGCGAGTGTTCGCTGCAACGTCGCCATCAGAAAGTGGTCGAAGAAGCGCCGTCCGTCGGATTGCCTCATGCGATGCGCGAAGCGCTCGTGGCCAATGCCTGCCGGCTGGCGGCGGGCCTGGACTATCGCGGCTTGGGCACGGTGGAATTCATCGTCTCGGGCGACGACTATTATTTCCTCGAAGTGAACCCGCGCCTGCAGGTGGAGCATCCGGTCACCGAGGAGATCACCGGTCTCGATCTCGTCGAAATGCAGCTCAGCATCGCCAATGACGGAAGGCTGCCGATAACGCAGAACGAGGTCCACGCGCGCGGGCACGCGATTGAAGCGCGCGTGTGCGCCGAGGACGCGCAGGCCCGCTTTCTGCCGGCCACCGGGAAAATCGCCCTGGCGGAATTTCCCGAATCCCCGATCCGCGTCGAAAGCGGCGTCGCCAGCGGCGACGAGATTTCGCCTTATTACGACTCGATGATCGCCAAGCTGATCGCGCATGGCGAAAGCCGAGACGACGCGATCGACAGCCTGCTTGCCGGACTGCGGCGCACCACGGTGGTGGGGCTGACCACCAATCTCGAATTTCTGCAAGACCTGTTGACGCTGGATGAAGTCCGGCGCGGCGACTGCCACACCCGATTGATCGACGAGCGCTGGAACGGGACGGCGGTCGCCAAACGCGAGCCGCCCGCCGAGCATCTGTGCGCGGCGGCGTTGCTCTGCCTGATGCGCGCGCGCGCCGGCGCCGACCTGGGCTGCTGGACGCAGTGGAGCGGGTTCACCGGATGGCGCTACTCGATCGGGCCGGACGGCGTGGGGCCGCAGCCGGCGATCGTCCTGAAATCGGGCGGCGGGTCGTGGCCGGTGCGCTTTTCCCGGCACTTGGAGGACGGCGCGCAGCTCGTCGCCTTCGGCGACCGAACTTTGCGCACCATGCTGCGCAAACTCGTCGGCGATCGCTTTCTGCTGCAATGCGACGGCCGCACTCTGGAACTGACCATGATGTGGGCCGAGGGCAAGGTTCAGCTCGAGAGCGCGCTCGGCGCCGACGTGTTCGATTATGCGCCTTATCTGGAAGGCGCCGCCCTCGTGGCGCCGCCCAGCGGCCAATTGACGGCGCCGATGATGGGCATGGTGGTGAAAGTGAACGCTGGTCGGGGCGAGCGCGTCGTTCGGGGGCAGGCGGTGCTGATTTTGGAATCGATGAAGATGGAGCTGCACGTGTGCGCCCCGCACGACGGCGTCGTGAAAGAACTGCGTTGCCGGGCCGGCGACATGGTCGAGCGGAGCGCGGTGCTCGCAGTCGTCGCCGCCGAAGCGGCGCCGGCTGCGCCGGCGTCCGGCTAGGATGCGAGCTGCAAGATGAGGCGCGGAACGGGATGAGTGTTCGCTTCGTATGTGTCTATTGCCATGGCGGTTGATCCTGAAAAACTGAAAATGGCCATGCCTATGGTGACGCGTCACGCGTTCACCAGACGCGACGCCATACTGTACGCCCTCGGCGTCGGCGCGGCGCTCGGACGCGCGGTCGACGCCCGCGCCCTGCGCTTTGTCTACGAGGAGGGCCTGCAGGCGCTGCCGACGATGGCGGTGGTTCTCGGATATCCGGGGTTCTGGCTGCGCGAACCCCGGTTCGGGCTCGACTGGCCGCGCATCCTGCATGCCGAGCAGGCGGTTGAAATCCATCGTCCGCTGCCCGTCGAAGGCGCCGTTCGCGGCGAGACGAACATCGAGAACCTCTTGGACAAGGGCAAAGACAAGGGCGCCGTTCTCTACCTGCGCCGCGAGGTTTTCGACGACCGCTCGGGGGAACTGCTGGCGACCGTGCGGCAGACTTCGTTCCTGCGCGGCGACGGTGGATTTGGCGGCCGCCGGGACGGCGGACCCGAACCGTTCCCGATCCCGGACCGGAGCTGCGACATCGTCCTGGAAAGTCGGACCACGCCCGAGCAGGCGCTGATCTACCGGTTGTCCGGCGACCACAATCCAGTCCACGTCCTGCCCGAGGTCGCCCGGCGAGCGGGGTTCGAGAAGCCGATCCTGCACGGCTTGTGCACCTATGGCGTGGTCGGGTGCGCCCTGCTGACTCATCTCTGCGCCGACGACGCGAGTCGCCTTCGCCGGCTGGACGTCAGATTTTCCAGCCCGGTTTTTCCGGGCGAGTCCATCCGCACCGACGTGTGGCTTCTCGCGGACGGCAAGGCGGCTTTCCAATCGCGCGTCGTCGAACGCGACGTGCTGGTTCTGAACAACGGCTACCTGGAGATTCGTTGATTATGGTCGGAATCGTCGCCTTCGGCGCCTACGTCCCGCGCATGCGTTTGCAGCGCTCCGCCGTGGTGGCGGCCAACAGCTGGTTCAATTCCGCGCTCAAGTCCCACGCCAAAGGCGAAAAGGCGGTGGCGAACTGGGACGAGGACTCGATTACGATGGCGGTCGAGGCCGCCCGCGACAGCCTCAATGGACAGGATCGAGAGGCCATCGGCGCCGTGTTTCTGGCGTCGACGACCCTGCCTTTCGCCGACCGCCAAAACGCGGTGATCGTCAAGGAGGCGCTCAACCTCGGCGATCACGTCGCGACGCTCGACGTCGGCGGCAGCCGCAGGTGCGGCGTGTCGGCGCTGATCCAGGCCGTCGCCAGCGCCGCAAGCGACGGGACGACGCGGCTGTGCGTCGCCTCGGAGAAGCCGAAAGATCGGCCGGCCTCCGAGTCGGAGCTGACGCATGGAGACGCCGCCGCCGCCTTTGTGGTCGGCGCGCAGCGCGAGATCGCCCGTCATCTGGCGTCCTACACGCTGTCGGCGGACTTCGTCGACCATTTCCGCGCCCAGGGGCGAGACTACGACTACGAGTGGGAGTCGCGGTGGATCAGAGACGAGGGTTACGGCAAGCTGGCGCCCCAGGCCGTCGCCGGCGTCCTTCGCCGCGCCGATCTGCGCGCCGATCAGATCGACGTTTTCATCCTGCCCACGTCCATTCGCGGGCTCGCGGCCGCGATCGCCAAGCAATGCGGAATCCGATCGGCGGCCGTCGCGGACGATCTGAGCGCCGTTCTCGGCAATTGCGCGGCGGCCCACCCGCTCGTGATGCTGGCGAGGAGCCTGGAGACGGCGGCTGCGGGGCAGCGCATTCTCGTGGCCGGTTTCGGATCGGGCTGCGATGCGATCGTCTTCGAGCGCACCGACGCGGCGGCTTCGCCGAGTCCGTTGCTCGGCGTCGACGGCTGGCTGGCGCGGCGCAAGCCGGAGTCGAATTACGTGAAATACCTCTGCCTGCGCGGCCAGCTCGACATCGAACGCGGAATGCGCGCCGAGTTCGACCAGAAGCAACCCTTGACCGCGCTGTGGCGCAGCCGCAAGACCGTTCTGGGGCTGGTGGGCGGCCGCTGCACGCAGACCGGCGCCGTGCAATTCCCGCGTTCGCAGATAGGGGTTTCGCCGAACAATCACGCGATCGGAACTCAGGAAGATTATCCGCTCGCCGATCGGAAGGCTCGCATCCTGACCTACACCGCGGACCACCTCACCTACACCCCCGATCCTCCCGCCTGCTATGGAATGATCGAGTTCGACGGCGGCGGTCGCATGCATGCCGAATTCTGCGACCTCGAACCGGAAGACGTCGAGGTCGGCCGGGAGATGCGAATGATGTTCCGCATCAAGGCGGTCGACGCTCAGCGAGGATTCATTCGCTATTTCTGGAAGGCCACGCCGGCCGTGTCGTCATAGGGGATCAGCTGTCATGGCAAGCGGAATCAGGGACAAGGTCGCCATAATCGGCATGGGATGCGCCCGCTTCGGCGAAAGGTGGGACGCGGACGCCGACGCTCTCATGGTGGAAGCCTATTTGGAGGCGCTGACCGACGCGGGGATCGAGCCCGGCAGGATCGACGCCGCCTGGCTCTCCGTGGCGATGGACTCCATCAACGTCGGGCCTTCCGGCATACCGGCCTCGGTCGCGCTCCGGCTCGACAACATCCCGGTGACCAAGGTGGAGAACTATTGCGCTTCCGGAACCGAGGCGTTTCGCGGCGCGGTTTATGCGGTCGCCAGCGGCGCCGCCGATATTGCGCTGGCGATCGGCGTCGAAAAGCTGAAGGACACCGGTTACGGCGGGCTGCCGGTCAGGAGCCGCGGAACCATGTTCGACATGATCGGCGTGGTCGGCTCGGCGCCGGGCAATTTCGCGCAGCTCGCCGGGGCCTATCGAGCCCGCCACAACATCGCAAAAGGCGACCTCAAGCGAGCGATGGCGCACGTATCGGTCAAGAGCCACGCCAACGGAGCCAAGAACCCGAAGGCTCATTTGAGGAAGCCGATCGATATCGACACGGTGCTCAACGCTCCGATGGTGGCGGAACCGCTCGGTCTCTACGACTGCTGCGGCGTCTCCGACGGCGCCGCCTGCGCGATCGTGACGACGCCCGCCATCGCCCGCTCCCTGGGCGCAAGGGAGCTGGTGACGGTCAAGGCGTTGCAGCTCTCCGTATCGAACGGCTGGGAGCTCCAGGGCGCGGGTTGGGACGGCAGCTACTTTCACACCGCCCGCATTGCGGCCGATCGCGCCTACCGGGAAGCCGGAATTACCGATCCCAGGCGCCAAATCAGCCTGATGGAGGTTCACGACTGCTTTTCGATCACCGAGCTGGTGACGATGGAGGATCTTCGCATCAGTCCGCCGGGCGGGGGCGTCAAAGACGTGCTCGACGGCGTGTTCGACTCGGACGGCGACATTCCCTGTCAGATCGACGGCGGACTGAAGTGCTTCGGGCACCCGATCGGAGCTTCCGGGCTGCGCATGATCTATGAAAACTACCTGCAGATGCTGGGACGCGCCGGCGAACGCCAACGGTCCAAGCAGCCGGTTCTGGGGCTGTCGCACAATCTCGGCGGAATGCCGAACCAGAATGTCTGCGCGGTCGCCATCATCGGATTGGACGGGGCCTGACGATGGACGCAGGCACGCTCGCGGAGTTCCGGGACACGATCCGGCGGTTCGTCGCCAAGCGGCTGGTGCCGCTGGAAGACCAGGTGGCGGAAACCGACAATATCCCCGACGAGGTCCTCGACGAGATGCGGGCGCTCGGCCTGTTCGGCCTCACCACGCCCGAAGAATACGGCGGGCTCGGCTTGAGCTCGGCGGAGGAAATCGAACTCGTCATGGAGTTGTGCTGGGCCTCGGCCGCCTTCCGTTCGAGCGTCGGCATCAATCTGGGACTTGGCTCGCAAAGCATCTTGCGGGACGGGACGCCTGAACAGCGCGCCTATTGGCTTCCCAAGATCGCCAGCGGCGAAGTGATCACCAGTTTCTGCCTCACCGAACCCGATTCGGGTTCGGACAGCGCGGCGCTGCGGACTCTGGCGATCCGCGATGGGGACGGCTACGTCCTCAACGGGACGAAGCGCTATATTACGAACGCGCCGGTGGCGGGCTTGTTCCTGGTCATGGCCAAGACGAGCCGCGAGCGCCTGCCGGGCAACAAGCATATCTCGGCCTTTCTCGTGCCTGCCGGCACGCCGGGCGTCGTTGTCGGCAAGAAGGACCGCAAGATGGGCCAAAGCGGCGCCTGGTCGGCCGACGTCCACTTCGAGGATGCGCGGGTGCCGGCCGATTCGATCATCGGCGGGATCGAGGGACAGGGCTTCGCCACCGCCATGAAGTCGCTGGATCGCGGCCGCATCAGCGTCGCCTCGGTCTGCGTGGGGCAGGGGCGCCGGATACTGCACGAGGCGGTTCGCTACGCCAGGGAACGCAAGCAGTTCGGCAAAGCGATCGGAGAATTCCAGCTCGTGCAGGCGATGCTCGCCGACAGCCAGGCCGACCTCTACGCGGCCGAGTGCATGGTTCGCGATACCGCGAGGCGCTACGACTCGGGCGAGAGGGTCTCCTTGCAGGCTTCGTGCACGAAGATGTTCGCCTCGGAGATGGTCGGACGCATCGCCGACCGCGCCGTCCAGATTCACGGCGGCGCCGGCTACATGAGGGACAGCGCGGTCGAACGGTTCTACCGCGATGTCAGGCTGTTTCGGATTTACGAGGGCACGACCCAGATCCAGCAATTGATTATCGGGCGCGAACTGATGCGCGATCGAGAGCCTTGACGACTGCGCGAAATGCGGCGACGAGGTCGCGCCAGGGTCCGGCTGACGGAAGCGGCGATTCGTTTTTCGATCGCCGACTCGGCGTCGGCCTGCGCAGCGTGAACCGCCGCCGGCGACGCCTTTCACCGCCGATGACGCGGTCGTCGCCAGCGACCGTGCGGCGTTGACATCTGCGGGCGTTCTGTCATGATAAAGGAACCTTTCTAACGATAGTTTGGGACGGCCGTCATGCCACATGAAGGGGCTTCCAAGCGGCGCCGCAAATCGAGCGCGGCGAACGCGGCCGGCGCCAGATCGGCGGATCCCACTCGTGAACAGATACTCCAAGAAGCCGCTAAGTTGTTTCGCAATCAGGGGTACGCGTCGACCACCCTGCGCCAGATCGCCAGCGCGATAGGAATTAAGGCTGGCAGCATTTATTACCACTTCACTTCGAAAGACGAACTACTCGGAATCATTCTCGACGCCGGCATCCAGGTCGTCGCCGATGAAGTGCGGAATAGAATTGAGGCGCTGCCGCCGACTGCAACCTATCGCGAGAAGATCGCCGCGGGGATCGAGGGACATCTGCACGGACTGCTTCATCATGGCGACTTCACCTCGGCAAATATCCGTGTCTACGGGCAGATTCCGCAACAAGCCCGGAATAAACATAGGATCATCCGCCGCGCTTATGCCGATTACTGGGACAAATTGTTCTCCGACGCCTCGGCCAGCGGCGAACTGCGTTCGGACACCAGCGTGGCGATCATCCGCCTGTTCGTGATCGGCGCGCTGAACTGGACCGTCGAGTGGTACAACCCCCAGCGGGGATCATTCAAGGAATTCGCGAACCAGATCGCCGGGATTGTTTTCGACGGCATCCTCGAACACAATGAAATCGGTTACATGCGTCATGGCGGGCGGATCAACGGCGCCGCCAAGAGCGAGAGCGTCCTAGAGGAGTGAAGTCCTTGGGCGGCGACCTTACGCTCGCGCGGCAATCGAAGTTTGCGCCGAGGCGCGTCGAACGGAGGGGCGGACCGCCCGCCTGCTCGCCGACGTCTCCCCCGCTCGCCGCCCCCGGCATGCGGCGCGACATTTGTGACGACGGCGCCCGCTCCGGCGGCGGCGCCGGCCCGCGAAAGCCCGCAGGCTGAAAATGACCGCAGGCAAGTTCATGACCTGGCAGGTGGGCGCGGTAAGAGTCACGCGCGTCGCCGAGTTGGCCGGCATTCCGTTCGACAGCGCATACATGTTTGCGCAATCGACGCCGCAACGGGTGCAGCGCCACGCCTGGCTGGCGCCGCATTTCGCCTGCGCGGACGGACGCCTGTTGGGATCGATCCACAGCTTCGTCATCGAGGCCGGCAAGCGGCGAATTATCGTCGACACCGGCGTCGGCAACGACAAAAGTCGCCGCGTCAAGACGTGGAACCGCCGGCAGGGGCCGTTCCTGGACGATCTTGCGCAGGCCGGATACCCCGCAGATTCGATCGACACGGTGCTGTGCACGCACCTGCACGTCGATCACGTGGGATGGAATACGGTTCTGCTGGACGGCCGGTGGGCGCCGACGTTCCGCAACGCGCGCTATGTCTTCGGAAGACGCGAGTGGGAGCATTGGCGCGCCGAGCAGGCGGCGCAGCGCGCGGACGAGAGCATGGCGGATTCGGTGCAGCCCATCGTCGAGGCCGGGATGGCCGAACTCGTCGATATGAATCACGCGCTCACGACCGAAGTCTGGCTCGAGCCGACGCCGGGCCATACGCCGGGCCACGTCAGCGTGCGCATTTCCTCGCTCGGCAAGGACGCCGTCATCACCGGCGATCTGATCCACCACCCGCTTCAGTGCGCCGAACCCGACCTCGCCACCAACTTCGACTTGGACGACGATGTGGCGCGGCGCACCCGGCACGATTTTCTCGCGCGCTGCGCCAACCGGCCGACATTGGTCCTGGGCACGCATTTCGCGCCGCCCACCGGCGGCTGGGTGGTCGATGCCGGGCGGGCCTGGCGCTTTGACGGCGCGCCGGCCGCCTTCTGCGACGAACGCTGATCGGAAGCTTGCGGCGCAGACTCGCGCATGGACGGCCGATCGAGCCGGCAAGACTTTGGCCGGCCGACGCGTCGCGAGCGCGGCGATCGGCGCGTCGTGGGCGCTCGCGCGCGGCCTGCGCAAACAGCGGCGCCCGCTGAACAAATTTCGACGACGGGCGGGACATTCCCCATTGCAAGTCCGCTGCGCTTCGGCTAGTGTACAAAACAGACGTTAGGTAGGATAATCGGCAAGGCAGGCGATCGCTTTCGATCCTTGTGCGATGCGATCTCTGAGGAGCGGTCGGAATGACGTCAGGCAGCGTGCCCGCAGGCGCCGAATTGCCGGCTGGGACAGGGCTTTGTCAGATCGAGCGGGTTGGAGTGGGAATCGACGTCACGGCGTTGAGTGCGCCGCCCGCCGCCGCCGCTTGATGCGGCGACGACCGGCCGCATTCTCGCGGGAGGAACTGCGCTGCGTCCGGCTTCCGACATGGGCGATTGCAAGTCAGCGGGGCTTCGGTTAGCGTACAAAACATACGTTAGGTAGGGTGGCTGGCAAGGTTGGGCGATCGAATCCGATCCTGGTGCGATGGCGATCTCTGAGGAGCGGTCGGGATGACGTCAGGCAACGTATCCGCTGGCGCTGAATTGCCGGCCGAGGCCGTGCTTTATCAGGTCGAGACCGGAATCGCGACGATCACGTTGAATCGCCCCGAGCGGCGCAACGCGCTGTCCGTCGCCGCCGCCGAGCGCCTGCATCAGATTTGGGGGCGGATCGACGCCGACGACGCGGTGCGCGCGGTGGTCCTCACCTCGGCCGATTGTGGAACCTTTTGCGCGGGGATGGATCTGATCGAAGCCGCGGCCATCAAGCGAGAGCGCAATTGCGACGTTCTGGATGTGCTGACCGACCCGTTCTACGAGCGCATGCGTTCGGTGAAGAAACCGATCATCGCCGCGATGACCGGCCATTTCGTGGCGGGAGGCATGGTGCTCTGCCTGAATTCGGACCTGCGCGTCGGCTTGGCGGGGACCCGCGGCGGAATCACCGAGGCGAAAATCGGCCGGGGTTCCCCCTGGGGCGTGCCGATGCTGTGGATGCTGCCCCAGCCGTTGCTGATGGAGATGACGCTGACGGGAGAGTTGGTCGGGATCGACCGGCTGCACGATCTCGGTTTCGTCAATTATGTCGAAGCGACGCCGCAGGCGGTCCGGGACCGCGCCCATGCGCTGGCGTCGCGAATTCGCGACAACGCCCCGCTTTCGGTGGCCGCGGGAAAGGAAAGCCTGTTGCGCGCCATGGCCCTGGGCTGCGACGCCGGTTTTGACGCCGCGAAGGAGATTTATCGCAGAGTCTACGCGAGCGAGGACGCGCAGGAGGGACCGCGCGCGTTTTCCGAAAAACGCCAGCCGCATTGGCTCGGCCGTTGACGCGCCGCCGCTCCGTCCCGGTTCTCGACGAAATGCGCCGCGCCCTCGATGATGCTCACGCCACGATCTGCAACGCAAACGAAACCGCAAAGGACGCCGCCGGCACTCGATTGAACACGCGAGCAAGTCAGTTGGTTGGTTATCCCCATTCTTCGCGGGGCGCCGGCCCGGCGGTCGTTCGCGCCGCGCACGCGTTGCGGCGGCCTTTCCTGAGGAACGCGACCGAGAGGATCGACGGCGAGGCGTGGAGGGAGACAGCAAGGTCAGGGCGCATATCGACGACGACGAGAACGGGCGCGGGCGCAAATCCCAAGTCGGCGCCGCTCCTTTTCGCCGGGAAGCGCTCGATCCGAGGATATCGGAGCTTCGTTCCCCGAGTCGATCGGGCCGCGGCGCAGGGAGTTTATTGATGCAGCAAGCGCAAGCCAGTTACGCGGCCGATACGATGCTCGATGGCGAGCACATTCAATTTCGCTCCGCTTTTCGCCGCTTTGTCGAGGCGCGGCTGGCGCCGTTGGCCGCGCAGGGCGAAAGCCAAAAGCGGTTCCCGATCGAGGTCTTCGCCGCCTTGCGCGACGGCGGCTACATGGCGCCTGATTGTCCCGAGGAATATGGCGGCGGCGGCGGCGACATCCTCATGGGCTGCATCTACTATGAGGAGCTCTGCCGTATCCCGGCGGGACTGTCGGCCGGCGTCTTCGCGCATCAGCACCTCGTGATGAAGCCGTTGCTGGCGCTCGGCACCGACGCGCAAAAACGCGAATACCTCCTGCCGGCCATACGCGCCGAGCGCATCGGCGCGTTCGCGCTCACCGAACCCGACGCCGGCAGCGACATCATGGGCATCCGCACGCGCGCTCGCCGCGACGGCGACGACTGGATCATCTCGGGCAGCAAGCTGTTCATCACCAACGGCCCGTTCGCCGACTTCATGCTGGTCGCGGCGCGCACGTCCCCCGAGCGTCGCCGGGACGCGCTTTCCATGTTCATCGTCGACGCGCGCAGCCGCGGGGTTTCGGCGAGCCAGCTCGACAAGCTGGGCAACCACTCGTCCTCCACCGGGCTCATCGCCTTGGAGGATGTCCGGGTCGGGCCGGACGGGCTGCTGGGCGTGGTCGGCGGCGGCCTGACGCAGCTCAAGGCGACGCTTTCCTCGGGCCGCATCCTGCAGGCGACCCGCGGCCTGGGGATCGCCCAAGTCGCGATGGAAAAGTCGCTCGACTACGCCCAGCAGCGAAAGGCCTTCGGGCAGCCGATCGGGCAGTTCCAGGGCGTCGCGTTCAGGATCGCCGAAATGGCGGCGCGAATCGAAGCGGCGCGGCTCATGATCTACGGCGCCGCGCGCGCCCACATGGCCGGCGAGGATGCGGGCGTGCGGGCGTCGATGGGAAAGTTTCTCATGGCGGACGCCGTGACCTTCGCCGTCCAACACGCCATGACCATTCACGGCGGCTTTGGCTACATGGAGGAAAGCGGCGTGCCGCGCCTCTATCGCGACGCCCCCGAAGCCTACATCGGCGAAGGCACGCCGGAGATTCAATTGCGGATCATCGCCCGCGCGATGGGAATGAAATGTTGAGGGCATGACATGGTGACGGCACCCGAGTCGCCAATCCGAACGGCGCCGGACGCAGGAAACGGCAAAGCGCGCTTTCCGAACCTGTTCACGCCGATTTCGATCGGGCGGCTGCAACTGGCCAACCGCTTCGTCATGGCGCCGATGACGACCTGCTTCGCCGCGGCCGACGGAACGGTGACGCAGGAGTTGTGCGATTACCTCGCGCTGCGCGGCCGGGGCGGATTCGGATTGATCATTACCGAGAACTTCGGCGTGCATCCGACCGGTCGGGTGATGCCGCGAATGGCGATGGCGCACGAGGACCGCTTTGTCCCCGGCATGCGGCGCCTCGGCGAGGCGGTCCACGCGACAGGCGCGAAAATAATCGGGCAGATTTCTCATTGCGGGCGTCAGACCAGCAGCAAGGTTACGGGATTTCCCGTGGTGGCCCCCTCTCCCATTCCCTGTCCGCGGCTCAAAGAGGCGCCGCGCGAGCTCGCCATCGACGAGATCGAGGAGATGGAGCGAGCTTACGTGAGCGCCGCCGTCCGGCTGCGCGACGCCGGATTCGACGGGGTCGAGATTCACGGAGCGCACGGCTATCTCGTCTGCGAGTTCCTTTCCGCCTATTCGAACAAGCGCCTCGACCGATACGGGGGCGCTTTGGAAAATCGGATGCGTTTCCTGCTGCGCATCGTCGACGGGATACGGCGAGAAGCCGGTCCGGATTTTCCGCTCACGGTGCGGCTCTCGGCGGACGAATTCGTAACCGGCGGCATTACGCTCCCAGAGTCCAGGCGGATCGCCAAGACGTTGGAGGAACACTTCGTCGACGCGATATCGGTCTCGGTCGGCGTATACGAGTCGTTTCAGCATCTATCGATGGTCACGGGAGAGCCCGAGGGACGTTGGCTTTCGCTCGCCCACGACATCAAATCCGCGATCGGCGTTCCGGTCATCGGCGTGGGACGGATAAAGCGGCCGGAGGTGGCGGAAAGAGCGATCGCCGACGGGCTGGTGGATATCCCGTGCATCGGACGCGCGGCGATCGCCGACCCCGATTTGCCCAACAAGGCGGCGTGCGGCCAAACGCACAGGATCCACTGGTGCCTGTCCTGCAACGTTTGCCTGGGCCGCTCGGGCCGGCCCGAAACGATCTGCCCGTTGAACCCCGCGGTGGGACACGACGGCAAATTCGCGTCCATGCTTGCCGCACGCTCCGTCCCGCCCAGGCGCATAGCGATCCTCGGCTCCAGCTTGTCTTGCCTGACCGCCGCTTGGGTGGCGGCCGCACGGGGAAATCGCGTCGTCGTGTATGAACCCGCTGGAGAAATCGGCGGGATGCAGCGCTGGCGGTCGACCGTGCCCGGAGAGGCCGAGTACGCGGAAACCATCGAGGCGATGAAGCTGCGCGCCGCGGAGGCCGGCGTCACGTTCCGGCACGAGTTCCCCCGAGACGGGGACGCCGATACGCTCTGGGTGGTGCGCAGATACGAGGCCGGCGCCGGCGGCGCCAACAGCAGCTACGCCGTGCTCGCCGGCGATTTCCGGCCTGTGGCGGGCGCCGCGGTCAGCGTTTTCGGACACGACCTCGCAAGCGCCGAGGCCGCGCTCGTTCTGGCGGAGCAGGGCGCTCGGGTGACTTTGTATTCGGCCAAGGCCGACATCGCCGTCGATGCGCACCCCGGCTATCGCGTCCTGAATACGCGATTGCTTCTCGAGCGTGAAGCGCAGTTGTGGCGGGGAGCCCAACCTCCGGCGGGGCCTGCCGAGATCGACGGCGCCCCCGCAGGCGAGACCGTCGCCTATGGCGACGAACGCGGCTGGGACTATCCCTACGGCAATCGGGAGCGCGCCGATGCGTTCATCAACGACGCCTACGAACCCAGCGCAATGACACGGGGGATATACGAAGCAGTGAATTTGGCGGCGGCTTGAACGCCGCGGCGGTGGTCGCTCGCATCAGGCGTTTGTTGGGAGGAAGGCGCCTGCTCAATCGTTAGGAATTCGGCCAACTTTGTCCTGCTCTAGACCAAGCAGACGGTACGGTCTGAACGCCTGGAATGAAGTCTCAGGCGGCAACAACGATCATTCAGGGAGAGCCAAGATGATCAAGCCTACAAGGAGAGCCAAGATGAAAATCGCGATGACGAAAGCCCTGGCGGCGCCGTTGTTGGTGGCGGGGGTCATGTGGGCGACGGGGGCGTGGGCGGACGACAAAGTCCTGAAAATCGGCGTCCTGAGCGCCCTGACGGGGCCCGGCTCGGAGTGGGGCCTGTCGCAGGATGGCGGCGCGAAGATCGTCGCAGCGGAAATTAACGCGAAAGGCGGGCTCAAAGTCGGGGATACGACTTACAAAATCGAAGTGATTTCTTACGACGACCAATACAAGGCGGCACTCGGCGTCAGCGGCGCAACCCGGCTGATCGAGCAAGACCAGGTCAAGTTCATCGTGGGGCCGTTGGGTTCGGCCTCGTGTCTCGCGGTGAAGCCGCTTTACGAGAAGAACGGGATCATCGGGATTCTCGGCTGCTGGACCGACAAGGCGCTCGACGCGAACACGAAGTATGTCTTCCGGGGGAACCCGACGCAGGTGGAGATTGCCGGACCCATGGTGGCGTGGCTGAAGAAGAACAAGCCTTCCTTGAAGACCGTGGCGGAAATCGAGCCGAACGACGAAACCGGATGGGCCAGCCAAAAACTGATGAAGGAGCAATACGAGGCCGCGGGATACAAGTTCGTTGCGTCCGAGCTGGTCGAGCGCAATCTGAAAGACTTTCAACCGATGCTGACGCGAATCCTCGCGGATAATCCCGACGTCATCGAACTGGCGACGATGCCGGCGGGGAACGCAGGCCTGGTGATTCGTCAGGCGCGCGAGCTCGGCTTCAAGGGCCAGTTCGTCAAGACCGGCGGTCCCGGCGCGCCGGAAATCGTTGCGGTCGCGGGCAAGGAATTCTCGGAAGGCATAATCACTTTCATTGCCGCGGACCATTCCAAGCCGTACTACAAGAATCTCGAAGCTGAATACGCCGCGGTTCTCAAGCCGCCGATGAATTCGTTCACCGTGAACTTCTACGACACCGTGCATATGATGTTCGACGCGATGCAGGCGGCCGGAACGGTGGAGGATACCGACAAGGTCCGCCTGGCGATGGAAAAGTTGACGCCCTACCAGGGTCTGCAAGGGACCATCCGTTGGGGCGGCATGAAGGCGTACGGCTCCAACCATCAAATTGAGCCGCCCTTCTTCGTCGGCGTCATCAAGGACGGCGAAGAGGTGGCCGTCGACCGTATCGAATTGCAATAGCCGCAGCACGGCGCCCGCCGGCCCCCTTGCGGCGCCGGCGGACGCCACATTTCGGAACAGGCAGCGCTCGCGGGGTCGCCGGCGCGACACGGCCGAGAAGAGGCGCCTTGCGAGAGCAGGGCGCGGGCGTGAGCGAAACGATTGCCCCGCTCGCGGAGGGTGGCGACATGGGACCCAATGGCGAAAAAAACATCGAAATCGGCCGCGGCGCCCGCCGCGGTCGTCTTGGCGTCGGCCTTCGCTTTCTGACCGGGAACGGCGTCGCCGTTCCTGTCGGCTTGCCGATCTAGGCGCTGGGAAAAGAACAAACCGCGATGGCCCAGCTCGCAACCCAGATCGTGATCAACGGCTTGGCGTCGTCGTTGGTCTACATATTGATGGCGCTGGGGTTCACCTTGATCTTCGGCATCATGCGCGTAGTCAACTTCGCTCACGGCGAGCTGTACATGATCGCCGCGTTCATTGTGTATTTTTTCGTTGGATCTCTAGGGTGGAATTACTATCTGGTCGTAGTCCTTGCGGCCGTGGCCGTGGGTTTGTTCGGGGCGGGACTCGAGCGCGCGCTCTTGCGTCCGTTCATCGGACGCGAACTCAACGGCATGATCATGGCCGTCGCCATCTCGATGACGCTGCAGTCGGCGGCGTTCATTCTGTTCGGTCCCGATGAACTTTCCGCGCCGCGCCCTGTGGCCGGCGTGATCCGATTGGGCGCGATCGTCGTTGCCTTGGACCGCCTGGTGGTCGGGATCATAGCGCTTTTCATCCTGGCGGTGTTCTATTTGTTCATGCGCTACACCAAGCTGGGCCTGGCGATGCGGGCGGTGGTGCAGGACGAGGAGATTGCTTCGATCCACGGGATCCGCGCGAGGGTCATCCACCCCCTGGCCTTCGGACTTGGCTCGATGCTCGCCGGATTCGCCGGCGCGCTGATGGCGCCGATATACACGGTGTATCCTTACATGGGCGCCCAGCCGATGCTGAAGGCGTTCATCGTGGTCATCCTCGGGGGGCTGGGGAGCATTCCAGGCGCCGTGCTCGGCGGCGTCGTTCTCGGATTGACGGAATCCGTCTTCGCGACGCTGATCAGCACGACGATCGCGACCATGGTCTCGTTCGGCATCGTTGTTCTCATTCTGTTGGTCAAACCGACAGGTCTCATGGGGCGATCAGGCCGATGAAATCCGTCGTGACGCACTTCGCCCTCATCGCCGCGCTGGCGGCGTGGCCTTTCGTGGTGCGCCAACCGTTCCTCACACACGTCGGCATCATGATCGCGCTGTATGCCACCCTCGCGCTGAGCATGAACCTGATGCTGCGCATCGGCCAGATATCTTTCGCGCACGGAGCGTTCATGGGCCTCGGGGCTTATGGCTCCGCCCTGTTCATGATGCGGCTCGACCTTCCCTTTTTCGCGGCGTTCCTGGGCGCGGGGCTGGCGGTAAGCGTGGTGGCGTGGCTGGTGGGCCAGATATTTCTCAAAATCAGAGGCGTATATTTTGTCTTGTTAACTTTTTCCTTCGGAGAGATCATCGTTTTACTGTTTATCGAATGGGTGGGTCTGTTCGGGGGAAGCAACGGACTGGCGAATGTTCCGCCGCCGGGCCTGTTCGGCCACCAGATCCAGGGCCGGGGCGGGTTCTACCTGTTGGCGCTCGCTCTGGCGACGTTCGCCTATCTGTCGGTGCGCGCGATCTATCGCAGCGAACTCGGGGCGGTGATCACGTCTCTCGACGAGAACGAGAATCTGTCACGCTCGCTGGGGATCGACGCCCACCAGTATCGCCTGCTGACCTTTTGCTTCAGCGCCTTCCTGGCGGGACTGGCCGGCGCCCTTTACGGTCACTACCTGACGTTGGTGACGCCGGACGACTATGGCTTCTCGGTGTCGGTAAATCTGGTGGTGATGAACGTGATCGGCGGCATTTCCGATCCGATCGGCGTCGTCCTCGGCGCGTTGCTCCTGACGATCTTGCCTGAATTTCTGCGCGACGCGCAACAATATCATGGGCTGGTCTACGGACTCCTATTGATTGTGTTCCTCTTGTTCATGCCTGAGGGACTGTACGGAGCGATACGGCGTTTTCGGCGCAACAAGTGGGAGGGCTCGGCGTGACCGAGGTCGTCCTCGAAGTCCAGGCGCTGACCAAGTCGTTCGGCGGACTGCGCGCGGTCAGCGATCTTTCCTTTCGCACGACCCGCGGAGAAATCCTCGGCGTGATCGGCCCGAACGGCTCGGGCAAGACCACGCTGTTCAACATCGTCACCGGCGTTTTTCCCAGCACCAGCGGCAGCGTGCATTTCCGCGGTCACGACATCAGCCGCATGACGACCGACGCGATCGCCCGTCTCGGGCTGGTGCGAACCTTCCAGGCGGCGACCGTTTTCAGGCAGGAAACCGTGTTCGAGAACATCCGCCGCGGCGCCATGTTCGGATGCATCGGCGACCCGCGCCGGCTTTTCTGGAAGGGGCGCGTTTCCGATGACGCGCGCAAGGCCAAGGAGACGGCTGAGGAACTGCTCGAATTCGCGTGCCTGTCGGACGTCGCCCGCGCCCAGGCCGGCAACCTGCCGTATGGCAAGCAGAAAATGCTGGGGGTGGCCATCGCCTTGGCGCGGCGACCGCTTCAACTGTTGATGGACGAGCCGGCGGCCGGCCTGAATCCTTCGGAAACCGAGACGATTGGGGAGCTCATCGAACAGATTCGCTCGAAGCGCGGGATCGACGTGGTCCTGGTCGAGCACGACATGAAAATGGTCACCAGCCTGTGCGACCGCATCCTCGCTTTGAACTACGGCAAAGCGATCGCCGTCGGCATGCCCGCGGACATCGTGGCGCATCCCGAGGTGATCGAAGCGTATCTGGGAGTCGACGTTGACTAGCCTCGAAGTGCGCCAGCTGAGCGTCGCCTACGGCAAAGTGGTCGTGCTGCAGGATATCGACCTCTCGGTCGAAGCGGGTTCGGTCGTCTGCATCCTCGGAGCCAACGGCGCCGGCAAGTCGTCGTTCCTGAAATGCCTGGTGGGGCTGGTGCCGGCGAGGTCGGGTCGGATCGTCTGGGAAGGCAAGGACATCACGAACCTCGAGCCCCACGAGGCGGCGACGAACGGCATCGCCTTGTCCCCCGAAGGGCGCCGGCTTTTCCCCGATCTTTCCGTGTACGAGAACCTCTGCGTCGGCGGCTATCACCGCCGGCGCAACGCGGCCTTCCGCGACGACTTGGAAAAGGTGATGACCTATTTCCCGCGTCTGAGGGAGCGCCTCCACACCCCCGCCGGGTATCTGTCGGGCGGCGAGCAGCAGATGGCGGCCATCGGCCGGGCGCTGATGATCCGGCCGCGCCTCCTCCTGCTCGACGAACCCTCGCTGGGACTGGCGCCGCTGATCGTATCGCAGATGGCGCGAATCATCAGCGCGCTCCATCGCGACGGAATGACAATTGTTTTGGTGGAGCAGAACGCCCGCCTGGCGCTGCGGTTGGCGCAATACGGCTACGTGTTCGAAACGGGCCGGCTGGCTTTGGCGGGGCCCAGTTCCGAATTGGCGAGCAACCCCTACGTGAAAGAACTTTATTTGGGGGGCGGCTCCTCCAAGAGCCGCGGCTCGGTCGGAGCCGCGCCGGAGAGACGGGCGTGACCGGGCGGGCCGCCGACGTCGGCGGGCGACGCGGCGGCCGCGCGGAGGCGGCGCCCGTTCGTATCATGCAACGGCGATAGAGGATTTTCGCGATGGAACGGACAACGGTTCAAACGAAGGGCTCGGCAGGGAAGAATACGGTTCGATTGGGCGCCGGCGCCGGCTACTGGGGAGGCGAGATCGAGGCGCCGATCAAGTTGGCCAAGGAAGGCCATATCGACTACTTGTGCTTTGACCAGCTGGCCGAACTGACCATGTCGCTGCTCGAGCGGCAGCGCCTCAAGAATCCGGAGCAAGGCTACATCCCGGATATCATTCCCCATGTCGAGCAATTGCTTCCCGTCATGAGGGACACCGGCGTGAAGGTGATCACCAACGGAGGCGGGACGAACTGCATCGCGGCGATGAACAAGGCGCTGGCGATCGCCAAGCGCCAGGGGCACCCCGGCCTGAAGGTCGCGGCGATTCTGGGCGACAACGTCACCGACCAGATCGATCCGCTGATCCAGCAGGGCTGGAAGTTCACCAATCTCGACACTGGAGACGACGACATCGGACAGATACGGGGTTCGATCGTATCCGCGCACGCCTACGTCGGCGCGGACGGGATCATCGAGGCGCTTTCGCAGGGCGCCGACCTGGTCATCGCCGGGCGCGTTTCCGACAATGCGCTGTACGTCGGCCCGATCATGCACGAGTTCGGCTGGACTTTCGAACCCGAATACGTCGACCGCGTCGGGTCGGCGATCACGGTCGGGCACCTCGTGGAATGCGCGGAACTCGTCTGCGGAGGGATGAGCAACCTTTGGCGCGTGTCCAAGGAGCCGTGGAACATCGGATTTCCGATCGCGGAGGTTTCGGCGGATGGTTCGGCGGTCATTTCGAAGCTGCCCGGCAGCGGCGGCGTCATCAACGAGTGGACCGTCAAGGAACACCTCGTCTACGAGGTTCATGATCCCTCGCGCTACATCATGCCCGACGGCGTCGCCGACCTGACCGCGGTCAGGCTTCAGGATCTCGGCGGGAATCTGGTCAGAGTGTCCGGCGGGCGCGGCTTGCGACGGCCGGACACCCTCAAGGTGCAGGTCGGCTATATGGACGGATACATCGCCGAGGGCATCTACCTGATCGGACGTCCGGACGTCCTGGCCAAGGCGAGGAAGGCGAAGGAGATCTACGAGGGTCTGCTCGGCCGCTCCGGCATCGTTCCGCTGGACATCCGGTTCGATCGCATCGGCGTCGATTCCATCTCCGGCGGCATGTTCGACGATCCGGACGAGGCGGACGTGCGGGAATGTGGCCTGCGCATCGCAGTGCGCACGAGGACGCGCGAAGAAGCGCTGACGGCCAAGTCCCATCTGCTGCGGGTGACCCTTTATGGGCCGGTCGGTCTGGGCTGGGGAGCGCCGATCGCCGTGCGTCCGGTGATTTCGCTTTGGCCGACGCTGATACCGCGAGAGGCCGTCAGCGTGAGCGTCAAGATGGGGGAGGCGGCGTGATGGCTCACCATTCAGTTCCACTCTACCGGATCGCCATTACCCGCTCCGGCGACAAAGGCGACGTCTCGAATATCGGCATCATCGCGTTCTCGCCCGAGCTCTACCGCGTGCTGAAGAAGACGGTGACGCCGCAGGTCGTCAAAGACTATTTCAAGGACCTGGTCCGGGGCGACGTAACGATCTATCCCATGGACAATATCGAGGCGTTGCAGGTGGTCATGCGGCAGGCGCTGGGTGGCGGCGCCACCAAGACGCTTCGCTTCGACCAGACCGGCAAGTCGATGAGCGCCCTCATCCAGTCGCTCGAGATTCCTCTCGAAGACAGCGAGATGGGCCTCGTCCCCAACCGGCCGCCTTTCGAGACCTAGGCCCTCGCCGCCGGCGGGCGTCCCGAAAGCCGTCGTCCCCGGCGGCGCGAAGCGACGGCGCGGGAGCCATGGCGCCTTCGAGCGGCATGGATCGTCCGTCGCAGGCGTCCGGCCATTTTCGTTGGCGACACGCAGGAATCGGAGGGGAATCATGGGTCCTTTGAGCTCGCTGAGAATTGTCGAATTCGCGGGAATTGGGCCCGGCCCGATGTGCGCGATGGCGCTGGCCGACCTCGGCGCGACGGTGTTGCGGCTTGATCGGCCGCAGCCTGTGGACCTCGGCATTCCCAAGCCGCGCCGGTTCGATTTGCTGCTGCGCGGACGAAAGTCCATTCCCGTCGATCTCAAGTCGCCCGAGGGCGCCGCGCTGGCGCTGGCGCTGGTCGAACGGGCCGACGCCATCATCGAAGGTTTCCGACCCGGAGTCATGGAAAGGCTCGGGCTGGGGCCGGACGTCTGCCTGTCGCGAAATCCGCGACTTGTCTATGGGCGAATGACGGGTTGGGGACAAACCGGGACCCTCGCGCAGTCGGCCGGACACGACATCAACTACATCGCCATATCGGGCGCGCTCGACGCCATTGGCCGGAAAGGGGCGCCGCCCACGCCGCCGCTCAATCTGGTCGGAGACTATGCCGGCGCGATCTATCACGCCTTCGGCATCGTCTCGGGCGTCGTCAGCGCCCGCGCAACCGGACTCGGGCAGGTTGTGGACACATCGATCGCCGAAACGGCGGCGCATCTGATGACTCTCAACTACGGCCTGGCGGCGGCGGGCATGTTCTCGGCGGAGAGGGGCGACAACATCCTCGACGGCGGGGCGCCTTATTACGACGCCTATGAGTGCAAGGACGGCAAATTCATCGCCATTGGGGCGATTGAAGAAAGGTTCTTCACGGAATTGATAACCCGGTTGGGTTTCGATTCCGAAGAATTCCCGTCTCGACTCGATCCGTCTCGACGCGACGAGATGCGCCAGGTCTTCGCCAAGAAATTTCTGGAAAAGTCGCGCGACGAATGGCGCGGCGAACTGGAGGGCGCGGACGCGTGCTTTGCGCCGGTGCTCTCCGTGAGCGAAGCGCCTCGTCACCCCCACTATCGTTCCCGCTCGTTTTTCCAGGAGGTCGACGGCATCGTTCAACCCGGGCCCGTTCCGGCCTTCTCGCGCACGATTGCGGACAAACCCGCGGCGCCGCAGGCGGATCGAGCGGGGAACCTCGCCGACGCGCTCGACGGCTGGTCGGCGCCCGAGGCAGTCGTGCGAGCATTCGAACGGACGCGGCAGCGGGAATCGAAGCCGCAACGGCGATAGTCGATCGTCGTCTCGCGAGGGCTTCAGCAGGAGAACGCCATGAATCTCGATATTGCCGGAAAGACCGCCGTCGTGACGGGCGCGGCGCGCGGCATTGGAGCCGCCATCGCCGCTCGCTTTGCGCAGGAGGGGGTGCGAGTGGTCGTAGCCGACATCAATCGAGAGGGCGCCGACGCGCACGCCGACACGATCGAGCGCGCCGGCGGGAAGGCCCTCGCCGCGAGCGTGGACGTGACCGACGCCGCTTCGGTGGACGCCATGCTCGCCCGAGCGCAGGACGCATTCGGCGCCGTCGACATCCTCGTCAACAACGCAGGCTTCACGCGCGACATGCGCATCGGCCTGATGAGCGAGCAGGACTGGGACGCCGTCGTCGACGTCATCCTGAAGGGCGCGTTCATTTGCACCAAAGCGGCGATCGGCGACATGACGAAGCGCGGCTGGGGACGCGTCGTCAACATTTCCTCCCGCGCCCATCTCGGAAATCCGGGTCAGGCGAACTATTCCGCGGCGAAGGCGGGACTGCTCGGGTTCACGCGGGCGATGGCGCTCGAAGTCGGGCGTTTTGGCGTGACGGTGAATGCGGTCGCCCCCGGAATTGTCGACACCGAAGCCGTTCGCAGCCTGAGGCATTTCGAGAAGATCAAGGAAGCGGCGCAAAAGACGACGCCGATCCAGCGCCTGGGAAATGTGTCCGACGTCGCCGACGCCGTCGTCTTCCTGGCGTCGGAGCGCGCGAGCTACATCACCGGCGAAGTCCTCCATGTCACCGGCGGACGGTATTGAGCGTCGCCGGGAAACGCCGTGCGCAGACGTCGCGGCCGCGGGGTGGGCGCGCGCGCTCGAGGCGGAAGTGGCTCGCGCCCGAAACGGCAATCGCGTAGGCTGGGCTCTTCGCCGATTGGAAATCGTCGAGGCGGGCTAGCCGCTTGCCCAGACGGGTTGTCGGAATCGCCATGCGCTATTCGATCTTCACGCTCGCCCGGCAGGCGCTCGCGGGACATCGCGGCTGGAAGCCCGCATGGCGCGACGCGGCGCCTAAGCCCGAATACGACGTGGTCGTCGTCGGCGGCGGCGGACACGGGCTGGCGACCGCCTATTATCTCGCCAGCCGGCACGGCCTCGCCAACGTCGCCGTATTGGAGAAGGGCTGCATCGGCTCGGGAAACGTCGGCCGCAACACCACCATCATCCGTTCGAACTATCTCCTGCCAGGCAATACGCCCTTCTACGAGCTGTCGATGAAGCTGTGGGAAGGGCTCGAGCAGGACATCAACTACAACGCCATGGTGAGCCAGCGCGGCGTGCTGAACCTCTATCATTCGGACAACCAGCGCGACGCCTACGCCCGACGCGGCAACGCGATGCGGCTGGCCGGAGTCGACGCCGAACTCATCGACCGCGACGAGGTCCGCGCGATGGCGCCGTTCCTCGATTACGACAACGGACGCTTTCCCATTCAAGGCGGACTGCTGCAAAGGCGCGGCGGCACGGCTCGCCATGACGCCGTCGCCTGGGGCTACGCACGCGCAGCGGATCGTCGCGGCGTCGACATCGTGCAGAACTGCGAGGTGACTGGAATGACGATCGACGCCGATGGCGTCCACGGCGTCGAGACGTCGCGCGGGCCGATCCGCGCCAGGAAAGTCGCCCTAGCCGCCGCAGGCAATTCCTCGCGCCTGGCGGCGATGGCCCGCTTGCGCTTGCCGATCGAGAGCCATGTGCTGCAGGCTTTCGTGTCCGAGAGCGTGAAGCCGCTGATCGACACGGTCGTCACATTCGGCGCCGGCCACTTTTACGTCAGCCAGTCGGACAAGGGCGGGCTGGTGTTCGGCGGCGACATCGACGGCTACAATTCCTACGCCCAGCGCGGAAACCTCCCGACCATCGAAGACGTGATGGAGTCGGCGATGGCGCTGTGGCCCGGACTCGGGCGCATCCGCGTGCTGCGCCACTGGGGCGGCGTCATGGACATGTCGATGGACGGTTCGCCGATCATCGACTTGACGCCGATTCGCGGCCTCTATCTCAACGCCGGATGGTGCTACGGCGGCTTCAAGGCGACGCCCGCTTCTGGCTGGTGCTTCGCGCATCTGATCGCGCGCGACGAGTCCCATCCCGTCGCCGCCGCCTATCGTCTCGACCGCTTCGCGAGCGGCCGTCTCATCGACGAAAAGGGCGCCGGCGCCCAGCCCAACCTTCATTGAACACCCACGGAATTTTCAGACAATGCGCCTTCCCTGCCCCTATTGCGGAACCCGCGGCGTCCAGGAATTCACCTATCTCGGGGACGCGAACGTGAAACGGCCCGGCCCCGAGGAGATGTCGGAAGCCGCGATGGCGAAATACGTCTACGAGCGCGACAACCCGGCGGGCCGTCACCGCGAATATTGGCGCCACAGCGCGGGCTGCCGAGCCTGGATCGTCGTCGTCCGCGACACCAAGACGCACAGGATCGAAGCCGCGGAGCCGGCGCGGCGCGAGGCCGCGAGGCAAGCGCCGTGACCAATGCCGCGCAGCCCTTTCGGCTCCCCGATATCGGCCTCGTCGATCACGGCGCGCCGCTGGCGTTTCGCTTCGACGGGCGCGCCTTCGCCGGCTTCGCCGGCGACACGCTCGCCTCGGCGCTGCTCGCCAACGGCGTGCGCCTCGTCGGCCGCTCGTTCAAATATCATCGGCCGCGAGGCTTGCTGACCGCCGGCTCCGAGGAGCCCAACGGGCTGGTCGAGCTGCGCAGCGGCGCAAGGCGCGAGCCCAACACTCGCGCGACCGTCGCCGAGCTCTACGACGGGCTGGAGGCCGCGAGCCAGAACCGCTGGCCCTCGCTCGATTTCGATCTTCTGTCGATCGCGTCGCTGTTCGCGCCCGCGATGGCGGCGGGGTTCTATTACAAGACCTTCATGTGGCCGGCAAAATTCTGGGAATGGCTCTACGAGCCGGCGATCCGTCGCGCCGCGGGACTCGGTCGCGCCGCCGGCGCCGAAGATCCGGACACGTACGAAAAAGCCTTCGCCTTTTGCGACGTCCTGGTGATCGGCGGCGGGCCGGCGGGACTGTCCGCCGCGCTCGCGGCGGGCCGCGCGGGCGCGCGCGTCGTCCTCTGCGACGAGGATTTTCGCCTCGGCGGCCGGCTCCTTTCCGAGCGGCGCGAGATCGACGGCCGGCCCGCCGCGCAGTGGCTCGCGCAGACGCTGGCGGAACTCGCGAGCTTGCTCGACGTTCGCCTCATGGCGCGCACCACCGTGTTCGGCGCCTACGACCACGGCGTCTACGGCGCCGTGCAGCGCGTCGCCGACCACGTGGCGCCGCCGCCGCCGCATCAGCCGCGTCAGCGCGCCTGGCGGATCGTGGCCAAGCGGACGATTCTCGCCGCCGGCGCGATCGAGCGGCCGATCGCTTTCGGCGGCAACGATACGCCGGGCGTGATGCTGGCGAGCGCGGCGCGCGCCTATGTCAACCGCTACGGCGTCGCGCCGGGACGCGCGGCGGTCGTCTTCACCTCAGGCGACGACGGCTGGAATACGGCGCGCGACCTCGGCGCGGCGGGCGTCAGAATCGTCGCCGTCGTCGATTCCCGGCCGCGCGTCGATCCCGGCCTTCGCGCGCTCTGCGAGAGCCTCGGCGCCGCGCTCCATTCGGGCGCCGTCGTCTTTGCCGCTTCGGGCGGCAAGTCCCTGAGCCGCGTTTCGATCCGCAAAGCGGATGGGAGCGTCAAGATGCTGGCCTGCGATCTCCTCGCCGTCTCCAACGGCTGGAACCCGACGATTCATCTCGCCTCGCATCACGGCGCCCGCCCCGTTTGGAACGCCGCGATCCACGCATTCATCGCCGGCGACCTGCCTGACGGGATGAGCGTGGCGGGGAGCGCGGCGGGTCGCTTTTCCCTCGGCGAAGCGCTCGCCGACGGCGCCCGGCTCGGCGCCGTCGCCGCGCAAGATTGCGGCTTCGCGGCGAACGCGGCCGAGCCGGCGCTGACGACCGATCCGGAGGGCGTTGGCGTCGCGCCGGTCTGGCGTGTCGCCGGGAGTCGGGGAAAAGTCTTCGTCGATTTCCAACACGACGTCACCGACAAGGACGTCGAGCTCGCGGCGCGCGAAGGCTTTCGCTCGGTTGAGCATCTCAAGCGCTACACCACGCTCGGCATGGCGACGGATCAGGGCAAGACGTCCAACCTGGCGGGTCTCGCCATCATGGCCGAGGCGACCGGCAAGACGATCGCCGAAACCGGCGCGACGGTGTTTCGCCCGCCCTACACGCCGGTGGCGATCGGCGCGCTCGCCGGACGTCACCGAGGGCAGGACTTCCGCCCCGCGCGCCTCGCGCCCACCCATCGATGGTCGGAAGAGCTCGGCGCCGTCTTCGTCGAAACCGGACTTTGGCGGCGCGCGCAATATTATCCGCGAGCCGGGGAGGCCGACTGGCTGACGACCGTCAATCGCGAGGCGCTCGCGGTGCGCGGCGGCGTCGGCGTCTGCGACGTTTCCACGCTGGGCAAGATCGACATTCAGGGCCCCGACGCGGTGGCGCTGCTCGACCGCGTCTATGTCAACGCCTGGTCGAACCTTCCCGTCGGCAAGGCGCGATACGGCGTGATGTTGCGCGAAGACGGCTTCGTCATGGACGACGGTACGACGTCGCGGCTCAGCGACAGCCATTTCCTCATGACCACGACGACCGCCAACGCCGTCAAGGTCATGCAACATCTCGAATTCTGTCTCGAGGTCTTGTGGCCCGAGCTCGACGTGCAGATCGCCTCGGTCAGCGAGCAATGGGCGCAAATGGCGATCGCCGGGCCGCGCTCGCGCGATCTCCTGCGCGCGGTGATCGACCGGGAGCACGACGTCTCGGACGAGGCGGTTCCTTATCTCGCGGCGCGAAAAATCTCGGTCGGCGGCGGCGTCGAGGCGCGGCTGTTCCGCATCTCCTTTTCCGGCGAGCTCGCCTATGAGCTCGCCGTCCCCAGCGGCTACGGCGACGCCCTGGCGCGCGCGCTGATGGCGGCGGGCCGGCCGTACGGCGTCACCCCCTACGGCCTCGAAGCGATGAGCGTCTTGCGCATCGAAAAGGGCCACCTCGCGGGCGGCGAGCTCAACGGCCAGACGACGGCGCGCGATCTCGGTCTTAAGCGCATGATGTCGCAGAAGAAGGATTTCATCGGCCGTGTCATGGCGGGCCGGCCCGCCCTGGTCGGGCCCGACAGGCCGGCCCTCGCCGGGTTCAAGCCGGTCGATCGCGCTGAGCGGCTTCGCGCCGGCGCGCATTTCCTCGGCCTCGGCAAACCGGCGGATATGGACAACGACGAAGGCCACATGACCTCCGTCGCCTATTCCCCCACGCTGGGGCACTGGATCGGCCTGGGTCTGATCAAACGCGGCGCGGAGCGCATCGGCGAACGCGTGCGCGCCTACGATCCGGTCCGCGGCGGCGACGTCGAAGTTGAAATCCGCCAGCCGACGTTTCTCGACGAAGAAGGAGCGCGTCTTCGTGGTTGACCCTTCGCTGAAGACGAATTGGCCGCGCCGCGGCGCCTGGGCCGACATCCTCGTCGAGAGGCCCGCCGATGCGGCGCGCCCGGTCGGCGTCAGAATCATCGCCCGCGAAGGGCTCGGCGTCGCCGGCCTTTCGGCGCCGCGCGGCGGCGAGGCAGCGCTCGCGACGTTCGTCGCGGCGCGCTACGGCGTCGATCTCCCGGCGCCCGCGCGCGCCGTCCGCGGCGCGGCGCAAACCTTCGTCTGGGCGGGCCCGGGACAGTGGCTGTTCGTCGCCGATCGCCGGCAGGGCTTCGCCGAAGAGCTGAAACAGCTCTTGCCGCTCGCCGCGGTCAGCGACCAGAGCGACGCGCGGGCGGCGCTGCGCCTGACGGGTCCGAACGTCCGCGACATGCTGGCGAAGGGTTGCATGATCGATCTGCACGCGAGGGCGTTCCCGCCCGGCGCCGCCGCGATGACGAGCATCGCCCACATCGGCGTCTGCCTCTGGCGCGTCGACGAGCTTGCTCACGCGAGCGAGGCCGTGTTCGACATCCTCGTCGCGCGCAGCTTCGCCGGCAGTTTTTGGTCCTGGGCCGAAGCGTCCGCCGCCGAGTTTGGCTCGAGCGTCGCATTTTCACCCTGACGCTCGTCGTCGGCCTCTTCGTCTTCACCCTCAGGACGAGGTCACAGGCGCGCGTGCTCCAACGGATGATGGCAGGCGACCTGGTGATCGACCCCGAGCAGCCGCGTCTCGGGATCGACCTGCCGGCACAAGTCGGTGGCGCTCGGGCACCGCGTATGGAAGCGGCATCCCGAGGGAATCGCCGCCGGATCGGGCGGCTCGCCCTCGAGGACCGTGCGGGCGCGACTCCGCTCGCGCACCGGATCGGGAACCGGGATCGCCGACATCAGCGCCGCAGTGTAGGGGTGCAGCGGCGTATTGAACAACGCCGCGCGCGGCGCGAGCTCGACGATGCGGCCGAGATACATCACCGCGACGTCGCGGCACATATGCGCGACCACGCTCAGATCATGGCTGATGAACAGCATGGTGAGGCCGCGCATCCGCTGGAGGTCGCGCAGCAGGTTCATGATCTGCGCCCGCGTCGAGACGTCGAGCGCCGACACCGGCTCGTCGGCGACGATGAAGGCCGGGTCGGTGCTGATCGCGCGCGCGATGACGGCGCGCTGACGCTGGCCGCCGGAAACCTCGTGAGGGTAAGAGGAGAGGTACGCGCTCGACAGGCCGGACTGCTCGAGCGCCTTCGAGGCTTGGCGACGCGCCTCGACGCGCGACCAGCCCTGCACCCGCAAGTGTTCGACGATCGTGTCGCCGATGGTCATGCGCGGGTTGAGCGCCCCGGAAGGGTCCTGGAAGACGATCTGGCGCTGGCGCCTGAGCGCCGTCAGCCGCGCCCCCTCGGTGGCCGCCGTATTTGCGCCTTCCCAGCGAACCTCGCCGCTCGTCGGCGCCTGAAGGCCGACGAGCGTGCGCCCGAGCGTGCTCTTGCCGCTGCCGCTCTCGCCGACCAGCCCCATCGTCGCGCCGCGCCCGATCGTCAGATCGACGCCGTCGAGGGCGCGAACCGTTCGGCCCTTGGCCAGCTTGTAGTGGCGCGTCACGCCGACCGCCTCGATCAGCGCGTCGCTCATTTCGCGTTCCAGCACGAAACGAAATGCCCCTTCGCGATCCGCTCGAGCTTCGGCGCGACGGCGCAGGCGTCGGTCGCGAGCGAGCAGCGCGGCGCGAACCGGCAGCCGACGGCGCCGAACGCGCTGCCGACGCTGCCGAGAATCGTCGGCATCGGCTCGTCCCAGCCGCGGTCGAGCGGCGGAATGGATCGCAGCAAGCCGCGCGTATAGGGATGCAGCGGCGCGGCGAACAGAGTTTCGGTCGGCGCCGTCTCGACGATCAGGCCAGCGTACATCACCGCGACCCTGTCGGCCATGCCGGCGACGACGCCGAGGTCGTGGGTGATGAGGACGACGCTCATGCCGGCCTCGCGCGTCACGTCGCGCAGCAGCTCGAGGATCTGCGCCTGCACCGTGACGTCGAGCGCCGTGGTCGGCTCGTCGGCGAGCAGCAGCCGCGGCGAACAGGCGATCGCCATCGCGATCATGACGCGCTGGCACATGCCGCCCGACATCTCGTGCGGGAAGGCCCTGAGGCGATGCTCGGGCGCGGCGATGCCCACCTTGCGGAAGAGATCGACCGCGCGTCGGCGCGCCTCGTCTTTCGTCATGTCGAGATGGGCGCGCAGCGCCTCGACGATCTGGTCGCCGACGCGGATCATCGGATGCAGCGACGTGCCCGGGTCCTGGAAGATCATGGCGATCTTGGCGCCGCGCAGCGCGCGCATCGCCTTTTCGTCGATGGCGACGAGATCGGCGCCGTCGAGGCGCGCCGATCCGTCGAGCGCGGCGTCGCGCAGCAATCTCATCAACGCCAGCGCGATCGTCGTCTTGCCGCAACCGCTCTCGCCGACGAGCCCCAGCGTCTCCCCTTGTTCGACCTTGAAGGAGACGCCGTCGACCGCTCGCATCGCCCCGAAGGCGACGGAAAGGTTTTCCACCTCGAGGAGCGACGTCATGGGGGAGCGCCCGCGGCGCGCTCGCGCATCCTCGGGTCGAGCGCGTCGCGAAGGCCGTCGCCGATCAGATTGAAGCTGGTGACGGCGAGCGTGATCGCCAGCCCCGGCAGGATCGCCAGCATCGGGTCGACCTGGAAGTCGCTCTGGGCGTTGGTCAGCATGTTGCCCCAACTCGCCGCCGGCGGCTGAATGCCGTAACCGAGGTAACTGATGTAGCTTTCCAGGAGGATGGCGTTGGCCATGTTCAGCGTCGCGGCGACGAAGATCGGGGCGAGCGTGTTGGGCAGGATCTGACGCACGATGATGCGCCAGGACGGCGCCCCGACCATCCTCGCCGCGGCGATGAAGTCGCTCGATTTCAGCACCAGGATCTGCGCGTAGACGATCCGCGCGATCTCCATCCAGCAGGTCAGGCCGATCATCAGGGCGATCGAGGCAAGGCTCGGCGTGACGAAGGCGGCGACGAACAGCAGCAGGAACACGCTGGGAAAACAGAGCATGACGTCGGTGAGCCGCATCAGCACGACGTTGATCCACCCGCCGTGGTAGGCGGCGGAGGCGCCCACCGCGAAGCCGACGATCACCGTCACCAGCATCGCGGCGGCGCCCACCGACAGCGACACCTGGCCGGCGTAGAGCAGGCGGGTCAGCACGTCCCGCCCGAGATCGTCGCTCCCCAGAATATGCCCGGGCGTCAGCGGCGGCGCGTAGCGCAGGGAAATATCGATCTCGTCGGGATCGTGCGGCGCCAGCCAGGGAGCGCCCGCGGCGCCGATCGCCAGCACGGCGATGACGAACATGCCGATCGCCGCGAGGCGATGGCGGAAGAACCGCCTGAGCGCGCTCGAGCGCCTGGCGGGCGAAGGAAGCGCGGCTTCGCTGGCGGCGGCGTCAACCATGCTCGAGTTTCACCCGCGGGTCGACCAGCGCCACGACGACGTCGGCGAGAAGATTGCCGAGCACGACGACGAAGGCGCCGACCATGAGGATGGCCATCAGCACCGGATAATCCCGCATCCCGAGAGCGTTGACGAAGAGAAGGCCCATGCCGGGCCAACTGAACACGGTTTCGGTGACCAGAGCGCCGCCGACCAGCAGCGGCAGTTGCAAGCCGGCGAGCGTGGTCAAAGGCGCCAAGGCGGCGCGTAGGGCGTGGTTGAGCAGCACCCGAGAGGGCCTCAATCCCTTCGCCCGCGCGGTGCGAATATAATCTTGCCCCAGGATATCCAGCAACGAGGATCGCGTATAGCGGCTCCACTGCGCCACCAGAACGAACGACAGCACAGCCACGGGAAGAACGAGATGGCGAAGGCGATCGAAAAGGTCGCCGCCGCTGGTGCTCGCCGTGCCGCCGGCGGGCAGCCAATGCAGCGTCTGAGCGAAGAGATAGATGGCGAGCAGCCCGAACCAGAAGGTCGGCAGCGACAGCGCGATCATCGCGGCGACCGCGCTCACGTAGTCGACGATCGAATTGTGGCGCACCGCCGAAACGACGCCGATCGCGACGCCGATGACGAGGGCGAGCAAAAGGCTCGTCCCCATCAGCTCGAGCGTCGCGGGCAGGCGGTCGAGCACGATCTCGCGCACCTGTTGGCCGCCGAAGAAGCTGTAGCCCCAGTTGCCGGTGAACATGCCCCCGGCCCATTTGAGGTACTGGACGTAGACCGGCTGGTCCAAACCGAACAGGACTTTGACGCGCTCAATGTCCTGCGCGGTGACGGTCGGGTTCAGCGTATACAACGCCATGGGCCCGCCCGGCGCCAAGTGCATCAGCGCGAAGCCGATGACCGAGACGCCGAGCAGAAGCACGACGGACTGCAGAAGCCGGTTAAGCAAGAAGCGCAGCATTTCCGGCCTCTACAGCTATCCCCGGGTTCAGGTCGTCGACCATTCTCCCGTGTTCCACGAATTGATCGGCGTATAGGGATTGACCTGGTATCCGTGGACGCGGTCCTTCACGCCGATGATCAATTCGTAGGCGAAGATCGGCGCGAAAGGCAAATCGTCGAGCAGGATCTCCTGAATGCGATCATAGATCGCCTTGCGCTCGGTCTGGCTGACGATCGTCACGCCCTTGGCGCAGAGCGCGTCGATCTCCGGATTCTCGTACTGCACGTAGTTCGAGCCGTTGCCGCCCTTGGCCGGGATCGCCTTGCTGTTGATGCGATCGCCGTAGTCGGGATCGGGATAGAGCAGCGCGTCCCAGCCGACCATCAGCGTGTCGAACTGGCTCTTGACTGTGTAGTCGCCCCACACCACCGACGCCGGCATGTTGTTGATCGTCATCTCGACGTTGATCTTCTTGAGGTTCTGCTGAACGAGCTGCTGCGCCTGTTCGCGCGACTTGTTGCCGGCGGTGGTCGACATGGAGAAGGCGAGGCGAACCCCGTCCTTGGCGCGGACGCCGTCGGCGGCGACCTTCCAGCCCGCTTCGTCGAGCAGCGCCGCGGCCTTCGCCGGATCGTATCCGGGATCGACCAGCTTCTTGTTGTAGGCCCAGTGACTGGGCGGAAGGTAGCTGAGCGTGGGCAGCGGAACCCCGTAGTAGACCGCGTCGATCCAGCCCTTCTTGTCGACCGCCATGTAGATCGCCTTGCGCACGCGCTTGTCGGTGAATTGCGGCTTGCCGCAATTGAAGTAGATGAACTCGATGAACGGACTGGCGCTCAGGAGAATCGTCGAGCCTGGAAGGGCTTTCGCCTTCTGGTAGAGCAGCGGCGGTATTCCCTGCAGGTCGTAGATGTCGACTTCGCCGGTCTGGAACTGCGCGTAGAGCGATTGCTGATCGGGAACGTATTTCTGAATCAGCGACGTCAGCTTGGGCGCGCCGGCATGATATGTCGCGTTCGGTTCGAATTCGATGTAGCTGCCGGCGACGCGATTCTTGAACTTGAACGGGCCGGTGCCGATCGGCGAGGTGTTGAACGGCGCGGTGTTGATGTCGGCGACGCTGCTCAGGATGTGCTTGGGAATGATGCTGGTCTTCTGCCAGGAGACCATGTACGGCGCGAAGCTCTCCTTCAGCTTGATCGTCACGGTCGAATCGTCCGTCGCCTCGTAGTGTTCGACGTGCTCTTGGCCGTTGCGGCTGCGCACGGTCACCTTGGGATTCATCAGGGTGTCGAGGGTGAAGACGACGTCGGCCGCGGTGAAGGGTGCGCCGTCGTGCCAAGTGACGTCCTTGCGCAGCTTGATCGTCCAGGTGAGGCCGTCCTTCGAAATGCCGCCGTTGTCCTGGCTCGGGATTTCGGCCGCCAGATTCGGAACGAAGGCGCCGGAAGGGTCGATCTTCCACAGCGCGTCGAACACGATGTACTCGACCGAGGATTCGACGCCGGTGTTGACGTAGAGCAGCGGATTGAAGTTGACCGCTTCCTGCGTGACGCCGAGCACGCATTGTCCGGCGGTGGCCGCGCGCGCCGGATCGGCGGACAAGGCGAACGAGGCGGCCGTCGTCAGACCGCCGACAATGGGAAGCGAAAGCCCAATGCCGCCGGCGAGCAAGACGTCTCTGCGGCTCATCTGTCCCGATTTTGCGATTTCTGCGGCTTCGCGCGTTCCTGCAGCGGCGCCCGCGCCGCTCGTCGTGTCGGTGGACATTGGCGTTTCTCCCTGTTCGAGGGCCTCCCCAGACCGCTCACGTAAACGCTACCGTATCGCCGGAAACTAGACAAGAGTGTACATTGATCGTCTCGTCTTCGCCCGACAACACCCTCGCCGGACGGAGTCGGCCGACTGGACATAGGTGTACAATGCTATTAGCCTGGTCGTAACGAGCCGGGGGGAGACCGACGATGAAATCCCAATATCGCGCGGTGGTCGTTGGGGGCGGCGTCGTCGGGGTTTCCGTGCTCTACCACCTGGCGAAATTCGGCTGGAGCGACGTGGCGCTGATCGAGCGCAGCGTGCTGACCGCGGGATCGAGCTGGCACGCGGCCGGCGGCTTCCATGCGCTGAACGCCGACCCGAACATCGCCGCCCTGCAAGCCTACACGATCGATCTCCTGTCCCAGGTCGAAAAGGAATCGGGGCAGGCCATCGGCATGCACATGACCGGCGGCATCTCGATCGCGTCGGCCCCGGAGCGATGGGAGTGGCTGAAGGCCTCCTATCGCATCTTCCAGACGATGGGCATCGACGACGTGCGTCTCATCGGGGTCGACGAGATCAAGCAGCGCTGCCCGATCCTGAACACGGAGGGCGTGCTCGGGGGGCTCTACGCCGAGCGCGAAGGCTATATCGACCCCTCGGGCGTGGTGCACGCCTACGCCAGGGCGGCCAAGCTGCGCGGCGCCGAAATCGTCGAGCACAACCGGGTTGTCGCGCTCGATCGCGCGGCCGACGGAAGGACATGGCGGATCACCACCGAAAAGGGCGTCGTTCTCGCCGAGCACGTCGTCAACGCCGCCGGCCTCTGGGCCAAGCAGGTCGGCCGCATGGCGGGCGTCGATCTGCCGGTTTCGCCGATGGAGCATCATTATCTCGTCACCGAGGCGATCCCCCAGATCAAGGCGCTCGACAGGGAACTGCCGCTCATCGTCGATCTCGAAGGGTTCACCTACATGCGCCAGGAGCAGAAGGGGCTGCTGCTGGGCATCTACGAGCTCGAGCACAAGCATTGGAACATGGAGGGCGCGCCCTGGGATTACGGCGCGGAGCTGATCCAGGAGGATATCGACCGGATTTCAGATGAGCTGGCGTTCGGCCTCCGCCGTTATCCCTGCCTCGAGACCGCGGGCGTCAAGCGCTGGGTGAACGGCGCCTTCACCTTCTCGCCGGACGGCAATCCGCTGGTCGGCCCGGTGCGCGGCGTCCCGAACTACTGGGTCGCCTGCGGCGTCATGGCCGGCTTCCTGCAGGGCGGCGGCGTCGGCAAGTCGCTCGCGGAATGGATGATCCACGGCGAGCCGGAAGCCGACGTGTTCGGCATGGACATCGCGCGCTACGGCGATTTCGCCTCGAACCGGGAATACATCCGCCAGACCACCGGGCAGTTCTATTCGCGCCGCTTCGTCATGAGCTATCCCAACGAGCAGCTTCCCGCCGGGCGGCCGCTGCGCATCGCCGGCGCGCACGACGCCATGGAAGCCGCCGGGGCGCGCTGGGGCGTTTCCTGGGGCATGGAAGTCCCCCTCTACTTCGCGCGGAAAGACTTTTCGGAAGTCGCGACGCTGAAGCGCTCCAACGCCTTCGAGCTGGTGGGCGAGGAATGCCGCAAGGTGCGCGAAGGGGTCGGCGTCCTCGATATCTCGGCCTTCTCGCGCTACGAAATCACCGGCCCCAACGCGCTGGGATGGCTCGACCGGCTGCTCGCGTGCCGCCTGCCCAAGCCCGGCCGCGCCAAGCTCGCGCCGATGCTCGGAGAGAACGGCAAGCTCAAGGGCGATCTGACGGTGTTCAACTGGGGCGAGGGACGCTGGTGGATCATCGGTTCCTACTACCTCCGGCAGTGGCACATGCGCTGGTTCGAGAGCCATCTGAGCGAAGGCGTCGGCGTGCGCGACATTTCCGACGCGGTCGTCGGTTTCTCGCTCGCCGGGCCGAATGCGCGCAGGCTGCTTCAGCGCGTCACCCACAGCGACGTTTCGCACGCGGCGTTCGGCTTCCTCTCCTGCGCAACGCTCGACATCGGCCTGATCCGGGCGAAGGTCGGCCGGCTGTCGATCGCGGGCGAGCTGGGCTACGAGATCCACTGCCTCGCCAACGAGCATGCAACTCTGCGCAGGACCCTGCTGGAAGCCGGCGAGGGGCTCGACGCAGTGGAGTACGGCTTCAACGCGGTCGGCTCGCTGCGGCTGGAAAAGAGCTTCGGCGTCTGGTCGCGCGAATTCACCCAGGACTACACCGCCGGCATGACCGGCATGGACCAGTGGATTTCATTCGACAAGGGAGATTTCATCGGCCGCGACGCCGCGCTGAAGGAGCGCGATTCCGGCGGCGCGCGGCGGGTCCTGGCGACGCTCGAAATCGACGCCGCCGACGCCGACGCGAGCGGCTACGAGCCG
>Ga0181524_10000723_pt1 | contig 39767 bp, 34 predicted proteins | sample PEATcosm2014_Bin_34_FD_119761 | JGI IMG/M metagenome (GOLD analysis project Ga0181524, IMG submission 119761) | Peatland microbial communities from MTU Mesocosm Facility, Houghton, MI, USA - PEATcosm2014_Bin05_60_metaG | ecosystem: Environmental > Terrestrial > Soil > Wetlands > Peat | place... | reverse complement strand
TCCGGTCCGGCGGCCATCCTCGCAACGATTCAGATTCGCCGCCTTTGCGCCAGACCCTTCAGACCCCATGAGTCAATTAGACGCATCCGTCACGCCGAAAGGGGACGTGAGCAATTACGAATTAAATGCCCTCCTGAGCTTACAAGCGAAAGAAGAATTTGTATTGACCGTACAGGAAAGGTCATATGCTCAATTGTTTGTGTACAAAATATCGTATCGTATTTCGTCGACTCGCTTAATTCTTCCAACTTTCCAGACGAGTAATTTCCGTCCGGAAACAGCGCTCGCGATATCGATATATATTTTTCGTCAACGTCAATTCCGTAGACTTCGGAATCTTTATATACCTGGGAAATGAGATGCGGAAACACGCCAAATGCCGTGCCTAAATCAAGACATTTCCGTCCATCCAATGAGATATTACAGGCATCAAGAAAGTCTATGTAAGTTAGATAATTTGCGACGCGCGACACATTTATGTATAACAACAAAGTTGATTGAATACTTTCTTTACGGCGATCAAATAGTATGAAAGCAAATTTGCTTCCATCAAGGTTCAATATCCTCGTACGGATGTCGTCGTATGCCGAGAAGACTCTACGACCTTCAGACATGGGGAAGCTGCGTAATGCCCGGCTGGGTATCGGCACTCCACTATCCTCGTCCCGCTTCGGAAGAATTTTCATAGTCAGGAGTTTGCTCCGAGGATCCGTGCTTTTAGGAATGGAAACAACATCATATCCAACGACGGATACGGCCCGTCGGAGAGACCATAAGGCAGTTCGTGCGACGGTCCGAGCTAACCGCATGTAGCTTCCTCTGCAACGATTATAGACGCCAAGAAATATGTGGACTTGCCATAAGCGTGGATCGTCGTACGTTATACAACGGCACGAGGGTCTTAAGCCGGCTCGGCGAACACTGAGCCTGATTCATAGGATCTACAGACCGGACGCTTGTCGCGAGAGGAATTTTCCGGGCAAGCTGTCGCCGACAAGCCGCGACTGATTGGCGCTATCGCGCCGCTCCGCGGTCGCCGACAAAGCTCGGTGACCGCTTCTTTGTCTTCCGACATCCGCGCCGCGATGAAGCTGCGTTCCCCCCGCGATCTCCCACGCGGCAAGGGAAGCTCAACTCGCTGTCCCAAGCGCCCCTAGACGTGGCGTGCGGGCGTAATTGAGGGCTGTTCGAGGCGGCCGCGACGGGGCGCGTAAGGCCAAGGGGCGATCGCTTTCGCAGTTTCAAGAGACGTTTCCCGACGAGGCGAGTTGCGCTGACTTTTTGTTGGAGCGGCGTTGATCGATGGATTGTGTTTGTCATGGCGAGACGTGGCGTCTTGCCCTGGACGCACCGGGCCTCCTCGTTGATGAAGCGATGGAGCTCCTGCACGCCGGCGTCGATTGTTCCGTGATCGTGCTGTGGCTCGGCCATAAATCGGTTGAGACCACCCAGACTTATCTCCATGCCCATCGCGCCTTGAAGGAAACCGCGTCGAGGAAGCTCAAGCCGTACGACGGCGAACCGGTCGGTCGATTTCGACCAAACGACCAACCGCTCACATTCCTGAACGCACGTTAGCGAAGGCGGAATATGCCGAGCCCACGGCGCTAAACTCGGCGACGAACAAGCCGCGCAACCAGCAGCTCGGCGTAGTCGGGGTCTCGCCATAAACCTTCAAGCTCAACAACGTCGATCCGCGGGCATGGCTGGCCTTCGCCCTCGCCGAGTTGCCGGACTATCCCGCCAAGAGGATCGATGAGCTTCCGCCTTGGTATTGGAAAGCCGTCGGCGACGCGGCGGCCCAAACACGAGACGTAGCAGCCGCGGCCCGAACGGTTCGAGGGCGTAGCGGACCGCGGGCGCCCTGGGCGCACGTCGGACGCATACGAATGATCGCCCGCTTCGGCCTGCCGCGAAGTGGAAGCGGACGGCGCCGGGATCATCGTCGTAGACAACGTCGAGGGCGTCAGCGATGGATTTGCGGCGGATGCTCGCGATGAGCGCGACGCAGCGGGCGACGATGGGCGGCCGCCGCGCGAGGGTCATTCGAAGATCGTTCCGATCTCGAAGAGAACGCGCTTCACTTGCCCGACGTGATTGCGCGCGCATCGCCCGAGAAGGCGGCTAAGGGCGCCGTTCGAGATCGGCGAGCGCGTAGCCGGTGAGCCGCGCCAGGGCGGCGAGGCGATCCCGAGGGTCGGCGAGCGGCTTCAACGTGCGGTCGAATTCAAGCACCTTGGCGCCGACGAGAAAGCGATACCAGCACCCTTGAAGGAAATGGTAGATGAGGCCTTCGCGTCCGTCCAGGAAGCCGAGCCGGATGAAATATCGGTAGAGGAAATAGCTCGTCGGCCCAAGCCAGAACGGAAGACAGTTGTAAATCCGTTCCTTGATCCAGCGCTTCGCCGCCGCCTGCCGCGAGGCGGTTTCGCGAGTGAGCGCTTCGTCGGCGCCGCAGAGACCGTAACGCCGCATCAGCACGTCGATCGCCTCGCGCGTCGCGTATTTATTGTGCTTCTCGGTGAAAAAGGTCAGCTCATTGAGATTGTGGTCGGAAAAGTCGCCTTCGAATGTCACGGCGCGGCCATGGAGCAGCACCATATGTTCGTCCATCCAGCGCTGCTCGATCCGCGCCGCGCCTTTGCGCCAGATGCGCAAAAGCGTCAGGGGATAGCGGCCGCCGTGCTTGATCCAGCGGCCGAGGAAAACGTGGCGGCGCTTGAGATTGACGCCGGTGACGTCGGGCGGCAGCTCGGGCAGGCGGCGGCGGATCTCCTCGACGAGTTCCGGCGTCAAGGTCTCGTCGGCGTCGAGGCGCATGATCCAATCGGTCTCAATGGGGAGATTGTCGAGCGCCCATTGGAATTGCAGGGCGTAGTTGACGAAGGAATGTTGGACGACTTGCGCCCCCCGGGCTCGGGCGAGAACGGCGGTCTTGTCGGTCGAAAAGGAGTCGACGACGAACACGCGACTATCCAGCCCCTTCAGGTTTTGCAGCAATCGTGGGACGTGACGCTCCTCGTTTCGCGTCGGAACGACGATGGTGATCAGAGAGGCTCCCATGGCTGCGCTCGCCCCCTCGAGCGGACGAACTCGACTCGACGACACCGAGTCACGCGGCCTTTTCGGCGACGAGAATCATCGACTTGGCGAGGAAAGGAACGCGGCCAAGTCTTTGAAACTCTGACGGACGGAGCGCCGAACCACGGACTAGCTCCTCCAAAGTCGCCCGCGACCAAAACTTGATGTGGCCGTGCTCTAAGAGGGGATTGTGATGGAAGTCCCACTTTCCCGCCAATGACAGAGCGACGTTCTTCAAGTAGCCATGGTAGGGCGTCGACATCGCCAGGAAACCGTTCGGTCTCAGAAGCGCCGCGACGCGGCTCATCGCGATGCGAGGCGAATACAGGTGCTCAAAGACCTCCAAGCAGACAACAGCGTCGAAGACCCCGAAGCGACTGCTGAGATTGTCGTAGGCCGAGGCTTGCTCAACCTGAAGGCTTGGGTACGCACTTCGGGCCACCGCCACGCCATCAGCGGATGGTTCAATCCCGAGAACGTCGAATCCAAGATTGCGGATCAGTTCCGTGAACGCGCCATTGCCGCACCCGATGTCGATGACTTTCGAGTCGGTCGGGCAGTGAAGTCTTCTCCTCAACACACCTAGCACAGCAGGAGCCAAATACGAGCGTGAGTGCGCCGGCTCTGCGTTCGACCACCCGAACCTCATCGGCGCCCGCGTTTCGTCTTGCATTGAATTCCCCGTTTTTCCTCGTTCCGACTGAAGGTTTCAATCAGCGACGCCGCACGCTCTCGAAGGTCAGCCGGCCGCGCTCCGTTCATCGCGCCCCTTTCGGACTCGTGGGCGCAGAGATCTTGCTGGATTTCCTATGTAGACGCTCCATTCATCCAAGTCCTTGAACGCGACCGCGCACGCCCCCAGCACTGCGCCTTTGCCCATCGAAACGCCCGGGCCGACGAAAGCGCCGGAGGCGACCCAGGCGTGGTCGCCGATGACGATCGGTTTGGTCACCAATTGGAATTCCGGATCGTCGACGTCGTGCAGACCGGCGCAGAGGCGCGCGTCCTGCGATACGATGGCGTGCGCGCCGAGCGAGATTCTCGCCATCGAGTAACAGTCGGCGCGCGGACCCAGACACGAATGCGAATCCATGTCGAGATTGCGCGGATCCCAGATTCGCACGCTCGGATAAACGTGCACGCCACGCGCTATTCTCGCGCCAAACAGCCGGAGCAGGAACCGCCGCCACGGATGCATGAACGGCGGCGTCCAGGACGCGAGCCCTCCCCAAGTCACGCTCCACAGCGCCCGATAAATCCGGTTGCCGAGGCTGAAACTCGGGCCTCCTTCGAGGGGTCTGAATAGGCTGGCGTCCAGGGGGGTCATGGTTCTATGCCGGCGAAATATTCGTAAACCGACTCGAGGCGTTATCGCGACCGGGCGATCCGAGCGCCTTCCCCCAATGGCATCCTTCGCCCAAGCGAGCGAACCCGTAGCGCGCCTTGACGGCGGGAAGACAAAGCGTCCTCGCCATGCGCTTCCATTCCGGCTCGATGCTTCGTCTGCACATTGATATTATCTCTTCGGTGACCCCGAACGGCGGACGACGCAGCGGGCCCGGATCGAACGATCGTGCGTCCGCCGCCTTGTCTGCGAAGGGATGCTGCGAATTCATGCGCGCTCCGCCAGATCGAGGGACGCGACCAAACGGGAGACATCGCCGAGAGGCGCGAACTTGTGCGTCGCCGCCCTCATGGCGCGCCATTCCTTCTCATTGGCGCCGAGAAACCGCATGAAGAAAGCCAAGCCGTCCGGATTGTCGGGCTCGATTACGAAACCGTTGACGCCCGTGCGCACCAGCTCGTCTCTCGCGCCGCAATTTACCGACGCAATGACGGGCACGCCGAGCGCAAGCGCCTCAGCCACGACGATCCCAAATTGCTCGGACGAACTCGGCAGAATCAGGCATAGCGCGCCCGACAGGAGATCGCTGATTTCCTCAGTTTGACGAAAACCAAGGAATCGAACCGTCGCCGCAATTCCTAAAGTCTCGGCTTGAGCCTTCAGGTCGCCAGCCAGGTGGCCAGAGCCGCAAATCGTCAGCGCTCTCGGCCGTTCGACGGCTTGGCAATACCGGCGGTAGGCCACCAGACAATTCCCGATGTTCTTTTTTTCGATCAGCCGCGCAACGACGACGAACGTTCGATCTTCGAAAGGAACGTCGACGTCGGTCGATCGCTGGCGACGAATTCGATCCGTCGAAATTGCACAGCTGCCGGGCCAGATGCGCGAGACCGGCATACCTAACCAGCGCACATAGTCTGCCGATCGCGGGCTGGCGACAATTGAACCGGTGTAAGGCAACATAAATAGTCTTTTCACAACTTCCCGCCAAATGTATCGCTGATAATCGTCAAATTTAGAGTCCATAAACACATAAACCCGTACACCGATACACCTGAGAACACCCGCTGCGATGAAGATATATGGCCGGTCATAGTGGCACACCAGAAACGTCGCGGCTCGATGCGCCCACGTCGTTGCTATAAGTTTAACGAGGACCTGGGAGAATGGCACATGACCATTGGCTGAGGCAGGAAACAGCGTCACCTTCTTAAATATACTGCCAGGTGGATTATTCCAATCGTATTCCGAACTGGCGCCAAAAATCTCTAACGCGATAACTTCCGCCCCGGCGCTCGCGATGGCTTCGCAGCGGTCGACCATAGGCGGGCCGAAGTTATCGTAGATCAACACGAATTTTCTAGGTTTCGGCATCGAGGCTTTCTCCCTGATCGGCCGGCGATTGCCCGGAGGCCGCGAACCGAATAGTCGCCCGCGCAAAGCTAATTCCAGGCCCACCGTTCAGCACCGCCCGCGCGTGACGAAGTCGGCGTCGAGTGAGCGAAAGAACGCTCTCGATCGAGCAAAATCTTCAACACTTGCCACATGCCGCGCCGGCGTTTCGCATTCGATCCCGCCCCGCCTATCGGGATCGGCTTCAGCCCCCGAGGAACGACAACCGCATAATACTTTCTGGACATCAATCACTCATATTTTCGAAAAATTCCGACACAGAACGTATCTCCAGAACAATTCCCTTGTAAGCAAGCTCATGTATCGTGTTTACATCTGAAATTACAATATATTTATTGAAAAATTCTTCAACACGCTCATCCGAAAGTTCCCGCGCGATTCTTGCCATCATATGCCGACAATACTGATCGTTGGACTCTACTGTTTGCGAGCGCTGCCTAAATTTTTGCGACATATATTCGTAATCAAATAGGTCGTAATGCAAGACGAATCCTGATAAGCGGTCAACAGGATTACGTTCCGCCCCGATCCATTTATGGATGTTAAAGTTAAAATACTCCGCCGCACTAGTACGAACGAACGATTTATGATTCGAGTACCCAAGGAAATATCCTGCAGGTAACAGCTCTCCTGTCTCAGGATGTCGCATCAAACGGGGTAACGCGCCGAAAAATCGAAGCTGATAGAATAAGAAATCATACCAGGCGATTATCTTCGATCTGGAAGTTGCTCGGCGCGCGATAGCGCGTGAATACCGCCAAATGCTCTCGGTCAACGGGAAACGATTGAGAAACAGCGTGCACCGCCGAAATGGATCGTCGCACCTGGATACGGTTGGAACGACGTCCAAATTCCTAGGCAATATTTGCTCTACATCTGTGGGCGCACTAGCAAGAAAACGCCTAATTCCGTCCCTCTCAATCCGCCCAAGTATATTTGGAACTGCAATCTCATCTGGATCTATCGACAATATCCATTCTATGCCAGCTTCTTTCGCCATCCTCGCAGCGCAAAATGTGTTTATTCTTTTACGCACGTTCATATTTGTCGCCCACATCGGAGTTATCTCATTAATCCAACCGGGGGCGGCGCGAACAGATTCTGGGCGAATCGACTCCATCGCCGTGAGTTTATGTATGCCTCTTACACGACTCGGCGCGTTGTCCGACGTACCGTCCCAGAACACATATACTCTTGAGCAGCCAGCATTTAGATAGAACTGCATTGCTTGCGGGAGCAATTTTTCCTCATTCTTTACAGTATACGTCACTGCAAAACTGTTATTCTCCATTCGTGCGCTCCGTTGGACAGTTGACCCGCGGCTTACTCAGTGGTCCGCTGCGATTGGAGTCCGTTTTGAAAATCGGCGAGGCGGGATAGCGCCGGCGGCGTGGTTGTGATTCAAGCTCTGGATGTGGACAGAGCAGAGCCGTGGCCGGATCGCCAAGATCGCCAAGAAGAGCAAGCGCTACCCGTCTGACCTCACCGACGAGGAGTGGGCTGTAAGGGCTCGTCAGGCAATAGCTGAATCGGTTTTGGCGTGAAAGCGAGGAGGCGGGGATTCCCTTCGTTGGCGGCGCGTCGTAGCTTTGGCGATGATCGATGGCGGCGTAGGCCGCTCTATCGGTCGCGGGCAAGCGCGGCGCCGGAGAAGAAGATCATGAGAAAAGCCGGATCGAGCGTGATCGGTTGCGAAAAGAACACGGCGATCAGCGCCGGGACGCAGGCCGCCAGCCATAGACGGAGATTGGACAGAGCCAGCAAATAGATGCCGATGACCGGAACGAAAAAGATGAGACCATAAACGCGAATTTGGCTCACCAGGTTGATGCCCGCACCGGAAGCGACAACGCTCCAGCGATTTCCGTCGCCAAAGATGAAATCCTTCGTATCGAGAACAGCCCAAAACAGCCACTCGCGGTCCTCGTACGAGCCAGATCCCGAGTTGATTTTTTGTTCGAGGCCGATGTAATCCATCGTATATATGACCGGCCACGCCAGCGCGGCTATGCCGATGATGACGAGAGCGGCAGGCAGCGGCTTGATCTTGAATTTGAACATCACAAGCATTGCGGCAGTGTACAAGGCGAGCGGGCCGATCGTCGACAGACACAGCAGCGAGGCCAGGAGACAGACTACCGACAGATAGATCGGCCATTTGCGCAGGTAGGCATAGGTCGCCGCCCAACAGGCGAATGGCGGCAGGCATCCGACTTCCCGCATAAGGCCGGCCAATCGGGGAGCGGCGCCGAACCAACTGAGCGCCTCGTTGGTGACGTGGGTGAAGGGGAACGCGACTTGCCCGAACCCGGCTGAGTAAGTCGGGGGATCGGGAAGTCGCGCAATAATCAGCGCCGATATCGGCGCCCCAGCGGTCACGAGTAGAAACGTTATGGACACGCTCACGCAACTTGCTATAATGACTATTGCAAACGTATCAAAAAATGCGCGCGTATATCGATCGACCGAGAATGCGAGAGTTATCGCTATTATATACGCTGCTGAGATCATGATGGCCTTCAACGCATCGTCGTCCCCAAGAAATCCGCCGAAAATCGATCTCACGAACATATATGTAACAGCAAGTATATAGAGCATGACTTGCAGCGCCGGCACCGTATTTAACGACAACCGCTCATTACTCGAATAAAACTCAAATAGGACGAGGGCCTCGAGAAAGACGAGGATCGAACAAACCGGAAAGGATTGCGTCTCGCCGATGTAGGTCGGGCGTAGGTTGGCGATCGCGACAGCGGCGGCGCAGATGAGAAACTTCGCGGCGCCGCGGGATTTTGCATCGTCACGCAGCCGGCTTGCGGTCGTCGCCATATGTCTACTCACTATCGATAAGTCTTGAGAGATTTGCAAATTCGACGGCCAAAATCGACGCCAATACGTCGTTGCCCGCCACCGTGGGATGAACGCCATCGTCTCGATAGAGAGACTTATTCCACTGGATATTCGACGCGACGTCGACGATCCCGAGACCATGCTTGTTCGCTATTTTCTCAATTTGCAGGCGCTCGGGAAGCCATTCCTTCCCCGCTTGCGCCAGTTCCAGCTCCGCCGCCCTGGGATAAAGCCAGATCAAGCCTCGTCGCCGCCGAACGCCGCTCTTTGTGAGGTCGGCAATCGCGGCGTCGAATTTGGCGATATTGACCTCCTGCGCCGATCCGGTAACCGGAAGTTCGCGGGCGCCGGAAGAGGCAGGAATAACGGGCGCGATATATCGCTGCAACAAATACCAGGTGGCGTAGGCCGGCCTGCGTGTCGGCGACACAAGTTCGCCACGCCACGGCGTGGCGCGGCTTAATCCGCCAGCCATGTACTCCCAGGCGATACAGTCCGCATTGAGCGCTATCTCCGGGTGTCTTACGGCGAGGTAGGCCATTTCATTGAGCTGTGTCCACCCGCCTACGGCAATCGGCCACACGAACGGGCGGCCGCCCAACCGTTTCTGAATTTTGGGCGCAAGCTTGTCTTGTTGCCGGTACGAATTGCCTCCCATGACGATTGAATTGCCGATAAGCAAGATGTTGGGACGGATGCCCGCATCCCAGTTCTGCGCAATGGGCATATTCTTGTCGTTGAAATACCAATCGTTCCTATTCAAGAAACTCCCGCTTTGATTCGCCCTCGCTACGTAGCCGAGCTTGCTATCCACTTCATAGACCGGAAAATCCACGAGGCCGTATGCACGGACGGCGACCTCGATGGCGATTATCGCAGCAATAGCCACGCCAATAAGCGTGATTGTCATGGGTATGCTCGCCCTCGCTATTTGTGCTGTGGGGAGCGCGCGAAGGTGAACACGCGGTCGCATGCCTCCAGGCCGTCGGCCACGTCCCGCCTGCGGAGAGCCCGCTGCGCATTCTTCAAGCCGCCTTCTTCGAACCCATCGTCGCACGCGTCGCGCGCCACTTTGATCGCCAGGCGATGCAGGTCGCGGGCGACCGCCTCGCGAGTTGAGAACAGATCAACGATCGCTTGCCCGCCGAGGTCATGCGACATCGTCGTTTTCAGGAAATAGGGCCGTTCGCAGATCGGGCCTCGGGTTTGATCGTTTCCATTCCACACTCCTCGATTCCGTCGTCGGCGCTGTAAAAGCGGCTGAAATCCTCCACTTTGCGAAAAGCCTGATCCGCACAGTCGTTGAAGCGGCATCGGCGCACTCCGATAAAGCCGACCTTTTGCAGCGCAGCGCTCATCGACTTTTCATCCCACATCCATAGATGAGCCGAATTCCCGAAGCTATTGCGCGCCAATGCCTCCAAACCACGCCTCCGCTTTTCAATCCCGAGACCGGTTGTCCGCATGAACCAAGAGTTGGCGCTCGGATCGCCCGCGTCGAGTTTTTCCAGATATCTACGGGCTCGACTTTCCAGATCCGGGATTACGAGCCTGAATATCCCGCCCGGCTTGAGCATGCGAAAGGTGTTGTCCAACGCAATCCAAAACTCACTTTGAGATAAATGCTCCAACACGTGGCTCGCATAAACACCGTCCACTGTTCCCTCAGCAATATTCAGTCCATTTATAATATCACCAAATCGCACTTCTTCGTGGAATATCGTTGTTCCTCGCCGAAATAGTGTCCCGATGACCGGCAGCCGCTGTAACCGAAGCGTCGGCGATGCGTCGAAGTTGATCCACCCTTCCGAGAAAGACGGCCCAGACCCATACTGAACATAAGTTTGCATTGGTTCGACCAAGGCTCTTTCCTCCGGTTTTTCCTGCATGCGCCGTCATTCCACACGCCGAGGCTCGACTGCTTCCCTGAGCGTCGAGCCGAAATGGCGGTACATCGCCCGCAGCGCGGCGTCCCGCGAGGCCGTCCGCGCCGGCTCGGCTTCGGGCGCCGCGAGCTTCGCGGCAACGTCTTGCGTTGCATCCCACTCCACTTCGATTACTGGGTGATGCAAGTCGTGCATCAGCTTCGCGAGGTAGGAGCCACGCCGCAGGAGGATCGGGACGCCGAATTGAAACGCCCGGCCCGCAATCCCCGAGGCCTGATCGCGGTTCGGCGCATAGGCCGCCCAGACGATATCCGCTATCCGATATAGGGCATGTAACTCCTGCTCGGAAATGAAACGGTCGATTACCACGCCTCCTGCGCCGCGCAGGCGCTCGGCGCTCCCTTCGGACACGCGCGCCAACTCGCCGGCGGCGACGAAGAGGTAGCGCTGCCGCACCGCTGCGCAAGAACCCCAGACGTCGGAGAAAAAATCGAACCCTTTCTCCGGTTGCAAACCGCCGAGCATCACGATGATTTTTCGCCCGCCAGCACGGCCAAGAACATCCTGCGCAAGAGTTGTCGTCGCGACTTCGCTCGGACCTCGATCCGCCCGACCGTCCCAGAGCTGTGGATCATAAACCCAGCCGCGCGCTATTTTGGCCAGCCGGGGATCGATAGAAAACGGCAGAACAGTCAGCACGTAGACGTTCTGGATCTTCCTGAGAAGACAGAACACGTAATACTTTATCCTGTACTTGACTCTATCGGAATAGAAACATTGCGCCGGCCGGAAGAGAAGCCCGCCGACCCGTTTACCGGTGAAAACACTCATCAGAGCGCAAGCAATGAACAAGATGATATCGTCATCTATGACTAGGAAGAACACGTTCGCATTGAACAATCGTGCGCTTGGCCTATTCGCGAACACGGGCGCGTAACCGAGTTTTCGGAATTCGCACTCGAACAGGACGTTATACTCCTCACGATGGCCGCCGAGGGGTCGCGAATACATAATTAGACCGTTCACTAGGGTCGCCCCATGGCTTCAACCACGATCCCCTCGAATCGTTCCGCAAAGTCGCGCGTGCGGCGCGGAAGGCGTTCCCGCGCGCGATCGCCCTGAACTCTTTCGCGTTCCGCCGAATAGTCCCCCAAGACTCCAATCATGCGGTTGGCGAGGTCTATCGGCGAGTGCGGTTCGAAGAAGATTCCGCGTTCCGGCGCCTGCTCGCGATGCACGGGAATATCCGACAGAATGATCGTCTTGCCCAAGGACTTGGATTCCTCCACCGTCGTGCTCCACCCCTCGAACAGCGAAGGGTTGATGACGGCGACCGAGTGACGCATCAATGCGGCGACGTCGGCGAAAGGCGCCAAGCCGAGCACCTTGAAGTCGTCCTGGCAGCCGCCCGCGGCCGCGCGCCGCATCAGAAGCTTGAAGTGCTCGGGATGTCGATAGTCTTCGGTCTTGCCGGTCGCCACGACCGTCATGCGGCGTCCCTTCGCCCGCGCTTGCTGCAAGGCGTCGATGACCACGGCATGGTTCTTGTGCGCCCAGAACTGGTTTGGCAGATGGAAATACGGGCCTTCGACGCCGTAGCGGGCGAGCAGGCTTTCCCTCGGTTCCGGCTCGCCCGCCGCATCGCCGAAGCCGGGAACGAAATGAAGCACGCGCGCCTTGCCGGCGGCTGTCGGCCTGAACTTCACGAGGTCCAGGCGCGCATCCTCGCTGCTGACGATGACGCGCGTGCAATTGTCGGCCAGTCGCCTAAAAATCCCGTCGCGGCTCCGGCATTCCTTCTGCGAAAAGAACTCCGGCAAATGCACATGCTGGAAGTCCGGTATCCAGCCGAGCGTCGGAAACTGCGAGCGGGGGCCCAGATGGCCGGAATGCGACAGCACATCGATGCGGTTCGATCCGAGTAGGCGCTCGAGCGCGAAGGCGCGACCGTACAGCTTCTCGGCCACCCGACGCGCCAGCATCCATTTTTGCGTCGGGTCGACCAGCCGCGATTTGACGATCTCGACGGCCGGAAATTGCGCGCTGACGGCGTCCGCCGTGGCCGCGCCGGTCAAGATCACCGGCTGGATCCGTTGCGATGACGCGATCGCATTGAGGAGATTGATGTAATAGTTGGCGCCGCCCACCCATCCGGCGCCGGGGGCGGCCATCACGAAGCCGACGCGGATCATTGCGCGGCCTCGCAGCGCCATTCCGACTGCCGTACGATGTCGATCAGCGCCTCCCGCAAATTGCGCCGCGGCTCGAAACCCAGCATTCGTTTGATTTTTTCGGTCGCGCCGAGCTGCGAGGGGCGGTCGACGCGCCGTTTGCGCCCGGGATCTTGGCGGACCTCGATGCGGACGCCCATGACGCGGCCCAGCAACTCCACGAGTTCCGCCACCGAAACATCCTGGCCCGTGGCGATGTTGAATATCTCGACCCCATTCGTGAGCGGCGCCGTCGCCAGCGCCGCTATCGCGCGTGCGGTGTCCTCGACGTGAATGTAGTCGCGGCGCGGCGAGAGGTTGCCGAGCGCGATCTCGACCGCGGGCGCATCCCTGGGGATTTGCGCGATGATGTCGGGAATGAGATGCGCGTTGGGATCGTCCTGGCCGATCGTATTGAATATGCGCGCGACGACGGCCTGGCTGCCGGTGCGATCGGCCCACAGCCTCGTCTGCATTTCGTTGGTGTGCTTGGCGACCGAGTAATTGTCGGCGGGGCGCAGGGGCGTCGCCGCTTCGTCGAGCGGGCCGTCTTTCCAGTCGTAGACGGCGCCGGACGAGGCAAGGACCAGACGTGCGGTATTCGCGCGCGCCGCGGCCTCGAGGATCGTCTCGGTTCCCACGACGTTGACGTCGAGCGAATAGGCGCGCTCGACCTCGCAGGTGGGAATGTGATGGATCGCAGCAAGGTGGATGACGACCTCGGGCGAGAAGCCTGCAAAAACCTGCTCGATTTTGCCGGCGTCGCGGATGTCGACGGTCCGCGTCTGCAGGCGCGGACGCGCGGCGGGCATCGGCAAGCCGACCGAGAGATCGTCGACGACCATGACCTCGGCGGCCGGATCGAGAAGAAGATTGTCGACGACGCGCCGGCCGATGAAGCCAGCCCCGCCGGTGATGAGATAGCGCCCAAACTGGTGCGGCATTTTCAGTCTCTCCTGGATGAGAACAGTCTTGACCTTGCTGGCGACCGGCGGCTGATGCGAGCCAAGACGCGCTCGACGGCGAGCGCCGTTGAAAGCCTCGCTAGGGATCGATTGTCGACAAGGCGATGGAGTCGCGGCCTGCGGGGCGCAAGGTCATCGCCGGTTTCGAGCGTCACGTGGCGCGATCCTGGTCAGACGCGCTGCGATCGCCTCATCCGCGGCGGCCCGAACGATTGCGACTCGACCCCGTCTCGTGCGCGCCCTTCCCACTAGCCGCGAGAGGGATTGCGCCCGATGAACGTATAAAGCCTTCCCGGCGCGTTGCTCATGCCGTACGCCGCTTTCAACGCCAGCCGCGGAATAAGCCAGGGAAACGGCAGGCCCAGCTTGGCCGCCACGCGCTGGCGCACGCCGTCGACTGTGTCGGGAAACAGGTTGATGTCGCTTTCGCGGCCGTTTAACACACGCTCGAGCTTGATGCCGCCCTGCCGAATCGCATCCATATATTCGCCCAGCAGAAAAGCGTTCTCGCCGCCATAGAGGCGATGAAGCGGGTGGACCGCTTGAAACGCGGCGAGATCTTCGCGTCTGGCGATCACCGGCTCGCGCGTCGCGATGAAAACGCCGCCCGGTTCGAGGACGCGTCCGATTTCGCGGCACAATTGCTTGAGATCGCGGGCATGATGAAGGACCTGCCGACAATGGACGACATCGAAACGGCCGTCTGCGAACGGCAACGACTCGCCCGAGCTCTCGACGACGTCGATTGCAAGATCCGTCTCCCGCGCAAGCGCACGGATTGCGCCGGCGCCCACGAGATCGCTCGCATCGGGCTCCAGCGCGGTCACGGCCCAGCCGTCGCGGGCGAGGGCGTAGGCGGCGATGCCGCGGCCCGCGCCGACATCGAGCGCCCTGCCCGCGATCGAAGGAAGATAGCCGCGCACTGCGCGCCACTCGGTGCTGTTCCAATACCGCGCCGCGGCGGCGGTCAGCGGATCGTCATAGAAGCACGCGCGCACGAGATCTTGCGATCCGGGCTGCGCGCGCAGCCAAGCGACGGCGTCTTCCCAGCTCATGGTCGCGCCAGACTGCATCGCAAGCCTCCGGTATGAGCAAACCGAGCGCGCGGCGGCGCGGCGCCGGATTGCGAACGCACGGACCGAAAACGTCCCCGTAGCCGATGCTAATCGAGCGCCGCGAGCCAGCGGGCGCTGTAAAGTTCGCCGAAGGAATCGAGTCGTCCCGAGCGACCGCCGGCTAGATCGACCACCTCGCATTCGGCGATCGCGTCCGCCCGCGCTCGGCCGCGAAGAAGGGTCAATCCGCCTTCGCGGTCGCGCGACTCGCGAAATCGGGACGGCCGCGCGGCGGTGTCGGCGATCATGTCGAGAAACCGCGGCGCCCGATCGTTGCGGACGAAGAAGGCGTTGCTGCCGGCCCGATTCGACCCGAGCAACGTGTAACCCTTCTCCCGACCGAGCCGGGTGAAGGCCCCGATCGAGGCGCCCCAGTAAAGGTTCGAATAATGAGCGCGCGTTCTCTCGAACGACGGATCGTAGGGGATGACGAGATCGAAAAGATCGCCGAACACGGCATTGTATTCGACGATGACAATGTGCGGGCGCACGTTGTCGATAGCCTTCCAAACCCAATAGTCATTTCCGTCGATATCGATGCTGAGGATGCCGATTTCTCCGGCCAGGCCGGCTTCCCTGATAAGCTGCTCGATATTGTCGCTAGTGATGAACGCGCATTTCGCAATCAAGTCTCGTTGATGCGAGATTGGGTCGGCCTCGATCGTCTCGACGTAGCGAGCGTCGCCATCGATGACCAGCCCGCGCCAATTCCGGTTCGATAGCAGAAATCTCGTATTCGATTCGCGGTAATTTTCAACGCCAAACTCGACGAACTTCTCCGGGATGCCCTCGCATTGTTGAATGATCCACTCGATGATCCCGTCCTCGCCCCATTGCGAGAAGATGGAAATTTCGACGTCCGCCAACGTATGAATCTTGGATATGGATCGCAATTGCGAAGCCCACAGCACACCCTGCGCCACCAGACTTTTGTCCGTTTTGACTTCACTTGCGACCAGCCGCGCCCCTCTTCGCACAATATTCTTTATAGACTTCTTCATTTCCGCGCTATGGAACATCCGGTTGTCCCTAATCTGCTGCTGGCGTTCGCGGGCGATTACTTTGACAAGCAAACCAACCAGATTCCGCGTGATCGTCGATCGGCCCATTTCGAGTTCATGATCCATACTCTCGGATGGGTTGTGACAACGACCATCTTGGCGCGTCGATGCGGCCCAGCGCGCCGTCCACCCCATCACCGTAACCCATGGAATAGTCGCCAGAACAACGACCTCATTTCCGGTCGGCGGCAGGCGGCCATTCATATAAACACGACAAATCGGCGAGGTGCTTGGCCTCCGCCATGAAACCCGGGTTCCTGAGGACAGAGTTCTCGCGGGACCATTTGGATTCGCGCCGGACGATCGTGGATAGGCAATCGACCAACACGAACCTGGATGACCAAGTCACAAATTCCTGACTGACGCATTGCAGGTCGTGGTCTTCAGCGAATGCAGCCATTTTCGCGCCCGACATGCTGCGCGCCCGCCATTGCCCAGTCATATTGTCGCAGACGCCGAGCCTTCTCAGCAAGCCGACCAACTTGGGAACCTTTGAGAGCTGTGATTGCACCTCGATGCGGCTACTGTATTCGCCTAGGTTGGAGTGGTGGATGAACGCGGCGCCGTTCGGCCGCAGCTTCCTCGCGAACTCGGCTACGTAAGCCTTGAGTATGTCCTCCTCTGCATGGACCAGCGAATCAAAGCTAAAGATGAAATCGACTTCGCCGTCGGCGACCATTTCCAACGATTTGCCATCGTTAACGAAGTACGAGATATGAGAACAGTCAGCGAACCGTTGCTGACATCTATCGATGCACTTTGGCGACAAGTCCACGATGATCAGTCGCTTGCATAAATCCTTGAGGAATGCAGTCCACCGTCCACGGCCAGGGGCTATCTCCAGGATCGTGCCTGCCGGCAGAAAGGCGTTGATACGGGGCAAAATTGAACCATACCACTGCTTGTGCGCGCCGCCCCAATCCGACGACCACTCCTCCCCACCCTGGGGCCAGTCGTAGGTCTTATCCCAGGCGCTAAGGTTCTCTCCAATTGTGGGCATCGGCGTCGGATCCTTTCTGCGGAGGCAGAAGCGTACGTGCGTGAAGGCATCAACCGGCAGGCGCAGGCGCTTCCACTATGGACGGCGTCCCGTCCCGGTAAGGCATTACTGCATCGCGGTGCATTACGGCGATGGGGTGGACAGCGCCCCGAGCGGCATCGATGAGGGAGCGCGGCGAGCCTATTTCGAAATGGAGGCGAAGACTGAGAGAGAGAGAGAGAGAGAGAGAGAGAGAGAGGGAGAGATCACGAGGGCTCGCGCAGACCGCTCGAGAAGCGCCGTCGATCCGGCTCTCAGTCAGGAGCATGAGGCCTCGTCTTCGAGTACGAGAGAGTTAATGCCGTCCGCTTCCCTCTTGCCCACAACTCCAGGTAGCGGTCTTCCAAGGCGTCGATACCCCGTCGCAAGCTGAGAAACGGCCGCTCGACCGAATGCCAAGAGGCCACCGCGAAGACGACAGTAATCGGAAGGCAAATGGCGAGGTTTAGATACCATTGGCGCGCCCATGGGACGGAGTGCATGATTGCTTGCTGTATTGAGAAATGATACAAAAATATCCCATACGAATAATCTGCGCTATTAATAAGTCGTATTCGCGGCACATTTGTTAAACCAAGATATATCGTACAATACGCAACGGTAAACGGGGCAATGTAGTCCGCGAATGAGCCGGTTGCGACCGAATCACTGTAGATGAAAATCGATATACCGGCGCAGACTAGAAACACGCCTAAGTTATGCGGCAGTTTCTCTCGATATAGGCAGATGGCGACACCGCACAAGAAGCTAATGACTAAGAACGGTCCCGGCACCGCCGTGTTATGGCCCGGCAATTCGCCGCCGTGACGGTAAAGTCGGGTGAAGCAATAGGCGCTTGCGAGCAAGATCGGGGATATCAAGCCCAACACTCGGTACCGCAACGCGCCAATTGTCGCTAAACAAGCCAGCGAAATGTAACAAAGGAGTTCGTAGGGAACCGTCCAGAGCTGCGCGTTTACAAGGGGATAATACGGATTTCCGTCGAATAACCCGGGAAGGAAGAAATGGACATCGCCGAACATGTTCAACATGTATTGTTTGAATAGAGGATCCGTGAAGTAGTCATGCAATGTGAGCGTTGTGAATAGGGGACCTAGAACGAACGCAGAAAGAACGGTCTCCGCAACAAGCGCCGGGTAAATGCGTATGATACGAAGAGAAAGAAATTTTAGCAACGTCTTCGATCTATAGAAGCTGAGAGCCACAAGATAGCCACTTAGCGCGAAAAACATCGGCAACAACAGGCACAAGAACGGGCGGAGCGGAGTTTTCCAGACCTCGTAGTCGACTTCCTCTCCATAACTTGTTGCAACACTGTGAGCGCCCATCACCGCTAAAGCAAGAATTATCCTGAGATAATCGAAGCCGGACGACCGACCGCCTGCTTGCTCGTTTCGATCGAGGAACGAGATCAATTTGCCGTGCTCCACGGAACCGGCGTCAGACAGTAAGCGGTTGGGTTGGACCGGTTAACGGAATGTGCGTGATGACAGCCAATGGCGACAAGGCGCTGAATGAGAAATGAGAGAGTGTGTGGTGTGTGCCATATGTGTATCACAGTGTTCGCATCCTCCATCTTAGTATAGACAGGATGGGAAGTAAGGTGCAAATTGACCACCCAGCGATCGTGGCCCACACGACTCCGGAAATCCCGATATGGATAAGCAATATGAACTTTAGCGATATCGAGGACGCGGCAGTCAGAATCCCGGTAATCACTTGGAAACGAATGACATGCGCCCCGTTCAAGAACATCGCGACCGCATTTCCGCCGGCTTCGATCACTTTCCACACGCCCAGCCCGACGAGCAGCAACAGCGGCGGGGCCACCGCATGGCTCACCCATAGTCCAATGATCCAGGGGCCTGCAGCGACGAGGGCGGTCGAACAAACGGACGCCACGCCGACTGAGAGAAGAAGCGAGCGTTTGAGGATTTTCCTCACCCACGCCTGGTCGCCGCGAGCGATCGCCTCGCCGTAAGCGGGCCACAGAGGCGCCAGCGCCATGACGATGACCGTGCCGACAAGATTGAACATCTGCACCGGCACGGCGTAGCCCACCACGGCCGCTGAGCCGAGCATCTGCGCGATAATGATATTGTCCGAAGTGTAGGCCAGCGCGACGGCGATCTGCAGCACCAGAAACAACAGCCCGACGCCGGCGATCGATCGGGTCGCCGGCACGGATAGGGAGCGCCAGGACGGCGCGATATCGGGCGCGAGGCGCAGAAAGAACGACAGGCTGTTCGTGGCGCCGGCCAAAAGCGGCGCTCCGACGAACGTCAGCACCAGCCACGGCAATGGCGCCTGTCGATGGATGGCGAAAAGCACCCCAGCGAGGGCCATCAGGCTGGACAGGCATTGCCAGAGACTCGCCATGAAGCCCCGTTGCAGGCCCATTTGAACTTTTTGCACGACGCCCACGGGAATGGCGAGGGCGAAGCAGCCGATCAGCACCGCCATGGCCGGCCCTGCCTCGCTCCTGGCGATCTCCGTCTTCACGTTGAAAATGCGATACCAGTCGACGAACCGGTAGCTCATGCAAAACAGCGCGATGACGACGAGCGCGATAATCGAAAGCACGCAGTAGGCGCTCGACACATACGCCTTGATTTCCGCGCGATCGTCGCGCCCGTGCGCCGACGCGACCGAGGTCAGCAGCCCGTTGCCGATCCCCAAATCGGCAAAGCCGAGCATCGCGACGAGGGAGCTCATCGTCATCCACATGCCGTAGCGCTCGGCGCCGAGGTAATGCAGCGTCAGCGGCACCGAGATCAGCGCCGTCGAGACCGAGATCGCCTTGGCGAGCGCCGAGGCGAGGGCGCTGAGCGCGACGCGGCGCTGGCGCTCCTTGGCGCGGCCCTCGGCGGTCGCGACGTCGAAGGAGCGAAGCAGCAGCGAAAGATCGAAGGCGCGGCCCCGCAACTGGCCAGCGAAAGACTGGCTCATGCCCGGTCGAACCTCGGCGGCATGCGATTCCCGGCGGCGCCCGTCATACCGCTTCCGGTTGATGGGAACGCCGCCGAGCGGCGAGGAAAACGGCGACGCTTCCCGACTCCGACAATGGTTTTCTGAAAACCAAAAGTCATGCTACGCTTCTTTTTATCGCTGTTCGCCATATCCGTCTTGCCGACGGCCCAGGGCGCGGGTTTTGGCGCGAAGATCGGCGCAAGAAATTTGGAGCAAAGAGAAATGGTCCTTGGCGGCCTTGCAAACCGTTGATTTCCCACAAAACCACCAAAGGATTCCTTGGAAATATTTGGAGAAAAAGGCCCAAAATTTGGAAATGTTTGGCGTGGATTTGGAGAAGCGTGCAGAGCCCGAGGTCCGGCAAAGGCAAGAAGCTTCTCGTCGAGCGCGTTCCCTTTGCCTCGTCCCGTGGACAGCGCGAGCTGTTCAAACGGAAACCGTATCACTCGCCCAGTTTCTCCCGGAACGGGAGATTGCGCATCGCCTGCATGGTTTGGTCGATCAACGTCCGAGTCTCCTCGAGCTTCCGCGTCGCCGGCAAATCCGTCGGCACGCCTTTGAGCGACGCCGGAAAGTCAAGAGCAAGTTCGCCGATCTCCCGACTGCCGGTCTCTGTGCCGAAAGCGGCCGTCTCGCGGCGATCATATTTGATCACCGGCCCTTGATCGTCGAGGTTGTCTACGAAGCTGTTGTTGACAGGGGCGCCGAGCCGGTCATCGAGAATGTTCTCCAAGCCGGGATAGCGCTGCGCCCAGACGCCCTCTTTGTAAGGAACGGCGGCAAGTCCCTTTCTGAGGGCGCCATCCTGTTTCACCATGTCGGCTTCCCAATTGAGGCCGCGTGAATCGACCCGTATCGGGCTGCCTTTCGATGCGATGGCGAAATTGTCGCGAATGACATTGTCGCGCCCGCCGCCGACAAGGATCGGCTCATCGACTTTGTTGAAGACATTGGCTTGGACTTCCGTTCCGGACAATTGATCGTCGAGATAAACACCCCTGACACTCGACGCATCGACCCTATTCGTTATGTCGTAAAAGTAATTCGACGCAATGACGGTCCCTCGGTACGTCCAATTGCGCCCCGCGTAGATGGCTCCGGAATCGTCGGCGTCGAGCACCAGGTCATGGAAAATGTTGCCGACGATTTGGTGATCGTTGCCGCCAAACATGATGCCGGCATGGCTGGCGTTGGCGATTTCGCAGCCTTCGATCGTGACGCCAACGCCGTCGAGACGGACGCCGGGCCGGTAGGTCGGCATTTCACGACCGAAGCGCGAAATGGTGTTATGGCGAACGATATCGTTCGAGGGCGTCAGGGTGTTGCGGTCGCCACCGGCGATCGCGATTCCCGTTTGGCCGATATCGTCGACGACGCAGTTCTCCACCAGATTGTTATTGCCGCCAATCTCGATGCCGTTGGTCCCGGTGTGCCCGACGTAGCAATCCCGCAGGGTGATGTTCTCCGAGTTTTCGATCGTCACAGCCGAGCGGACGGTCTTTTCGAAGGCGACGTTTTCGACGCGGATATTCGATGCGCCGTTGATCTTCAGAAGGCTGTCCGCAATCGCGACGGAAAGGCGCCCCGCGCGATTGGCTTCGCCCGGAATAAAGTAGACGCTCCCGTCCGGCGCGTCCCGGTAGTAGACGCCGCTGCGGTCGAGGCCCGCGGCGAGATTGATCAGTCTGTAGCGGGCGCCCGGGCGAACCGGCGCCTCGGGCTTGGCGATGCCGATCATGCGCCCCGATATAGAGATCACTTTTCGCGTCTCGAACCACCAGTTCCATCCCCAAAAGCCGGCGACCCACAGGTCCGCCTCACGTTCGAGGCCGGCGACGTCCTCGGGCAATCGGATGGTCAGGCTGTCAGGCGCGCCGGCGACGACGACCGGCGAAGCGGCATAGCCGGTCGACGGCCAACGCGCCGGCTCTAGCCGACGATCCCCTTCAAAGAGGAACAGTCGTCCCACAGCGCCCTGCATAAAGCTGCCGTTCGGCGTGAAGGCGGGTTTGGTCTTCGCTGCGACGTCCTCGCCGATCCGCAGACGCCGAACCAGGCCGCGAACGGCGGCCGGCATGCGCGAAACGGGTTCGGCCGAGAGATCGAGTCCTCCTTCAGACTCGAGCACGACGGCGCCGGTAATCGTGCTGCCGTCCTTCGGGGCGCCGCGCAGGATCAGCGGCGCATCCTTGCGCCCCGAGTCCTGCACGCCTAGTGCAATCGGCGCCGTTCGCGAGAGCTGCGTCGGCAAGGCAATGATTATGGTGTCTTCCGGATAGAGTTTTCGGTGCGCCCTCGCCGACCCCAGCGTCGCATCGAGCTCGCTTGACGTCGCTCCGTCAGGCAAGTGGAGTTGAAATTCAGACGCCGCGGCCCCGGAGACCGACGCCGCCAGCAGCAGCGCGGCCAAAGAGCGCGCAAAGCGCAATTTTGCCGGGATCGACGTGGTCAACGCCTCTGCATGTCCAAAATCTTGGCTGTCATTCGCTTCAAGCCAGGCTCCAGGCTCGACGACCCGCTTTTCGCGTCAACGCAGGGGGTCAGGGCGCCAAAGCGAAGCAGGCCCCGCGCCCCGAGCCTCAGCCGGGCCAACTGCGGCGGCGCCGACACATTCCGGAGCGTCAAAGTCGGACGATCGCGCGGCGCCCGCTCTCGAGCGCGCCTCCCGTCTCGACGGGGCGCCGGACCGGCGGCGCCGGATCGTTGCGGCGCGACGCGCATGTCGGCGACGCCGAGATGATCCGACAGGCGCTGCTGCGCCTAAATGGCGAGGCGCCGACTACCCCACCGCCTCGCCGGGCCGTTCGGCGATTTCGGGGGCGCCGACAGCCGCGGCGCCCTCCCGGCGCGAGATCGCCGTCCAGCGAATGGCCAAAGCCTCGAAATTCCTCAGGCCGTCGCGCTTGGACAATGGCTCGGCGAGCCGCTGGCGGCGGCGCGCGGCGCCCGCGTCTTCGCAGCCCGCGTCCACGGCCTGCTCGATCGCTTCGGCCAACGCCGCCGCGTCGCCGGGCGGGACGACGATGGCGGCGTCCTCGACGAAGGTCGCGAGTTCCGTGCCCGGCGCCGCCGTCACGATGACGCGACGCCCGCTGGCGAGCATGCCGCCGAGCTTGGAGGGAAGAACGAGATCGGCCGCATCGGCCGCTTGCGGCAAGACATGGATGTCGGCGGCGCCTAAGAATTCCGAAAGGCGCGCGTAGGGTTGAAAGGGCAAGAACCTGACATTGGGCAAATTCGCGGCGCGCGCGGCAAGCTCGCTCTTGGCGGGCCCCTCTCCGGCGATCAGGAACTTGATGTCGGCGCGCCGCGAGAGGCGCCTCGCCGTGTCGATCAGAACATCGAAACCTTGCTTGGCACCGATGTTCCCGGAATAGAGAATCACGCGATCGGTCTCGACGATCCCGAGCTCCTGTCGATAGGGGCTGACGCCGTCGAGAGGCTTGATGAGATCGAGATCGACCCAGTTGCGCACGATCGCGATGCGCTCGGCGGGAACGCCTTTTTGCGCGAGACGCTCCGCCATGCGCCCGGAAATTGTTATCAGTCTGTCAAAGCTGCGCAGCAATCGATTTTCGAAAGCATGAGCGAGGCTCTTGAGCCAGGCGCGCCGGGCGAGGTGGCCGACGGCGAACGAGGCGTCGACCTCGAGATCCTGAACGTGCAGCACGGTTTTTGCGCCGACGAGCCGCGCCACGATGATCGCAATAGGCGCAGTCATCAACGTCGGCTCGATGCACAACACCGTATCGGGGCGATGTCGAAGCACGCGCCAAAACGCGAGCGGCGCCGAGGTCAAGGCGAAAGACAAAGGCGCGATCAGGCGCCAAATCCCGCCCATGCGCTCGCGCAGCAGCAACGGGCAGCGAACAATTTTAGCCCCGCCTCGTATTTCCGAGCAGTATCGGCCGTTGCGGTAAGGCGGCAGGACCTTCCACCCGGGATAATGGGGTATCGTCGTCAAGACGGCGACCTGATGCCCCATCGCGGCGAAATAGTCGCCGATTTCGCCGGTATAGCGACCGACTCCAGCGACTTCCGGCGAATAGTTCATCGCATAAATGAAAATTCTCGCCATCACGGCCCCTCGCCCCACGGCGGCATCCGCGAATTCGAGGCGCGACTCCCTGCGCCCTGCGGATTTTCCGCGCTTTCAGCGTCCAAAATCGGCCAATTGACTCAAATACCACGCATAGGTTTCGCGGATGCCCGCCTCCAATTCGATCCGCGGCCGCCACCCGAGCCCGGCAAGGCGAGCGCCGCTCATCAACTTTCGAGGCGTCCCGTCGGGCTTCGTCGGATCCGTCGCCACGCCCCCGGTAAAGCCGACCACGCGCGCGACGATTTCGGCGAGTTCGCGGATGGTGAGATCGTCACCGGAGCCGACGTTGACGTGCTCCATCCCGGAATAGACTTTCAGGAGATGGACGAGAGCGTCGGCGCAGTCGTCCACATGCAGGAATTCGCGGCGCGGCGATCCGCTTCCCCAGATCGCCAATTCGGCGAGCCCCTCTTGCCGGGCCTCATGAGCTTTCCGAATGAGCGCCGGGAGAACATGGCTGGAGCCGAGGTCGAAGTTGTCGCCCGGACCATAAAGATTGGTCGGCATCGCTGAGATGTAATCGCGCCCGTACTGCTTGCGATAGGCTTGGCAGAGCTTGATTCCGGCGATCTTCGCGACGGCGTACCATTGATTGGTCGGCTCCAACGGACCCGTGAGCAGCGCGTCCTCGGTGATCGGCTGAGGGGCGAATTTGGGATAGATGCAGGACGAGCCGAGGAAAAGAAGGCGGTCCACGCCGGCGCGATGGGCCGCCTCGATCACGTTCGCCTCGATCATCACGTTTTGATAGAGGAATTCCGCGGGGTGCGCGTCATTGGCGAGGATGCCGCCGACTTTCGCCGCCGCCATGACGATCGCGTCAGGCCGGCTATGCTCGAGCCACGCCTCGACCTCGGCCTGGCGGATCAAGTCGACTTCGCTGCGATCGACGGTGATCGCCTGGCAATTTTCACGAGCGAGGCGGCGCAAGAGAGCCGAGCCGACCATGCCTTTGTGCCCGGCCACCCAGATCCGCTTGCCCTGCAGGGGATAAATAACTTCAGACATGGGCGAAGCCTCTGACGATGGACGGCTGCGGAACCGCCCTCGCCATGAGCTTCAAGTCCTCGCGCATCATTTCGGCCACGAGATCGTCGAGCTTGGTTTCGTGGCGCCAGCCGAGCTTCTCCCACGCCTTGGTCGGATCGCCGATCAGGAGATCAACTTCGGTGGGGCGAAAATAGCGCGGATCGACCTCCACCCGCACGCGCCCATCGGAGGCGTCGATCCCCCGTTCTTCGACGCCCTTGCCCTTCCATTCGAGATCGACGCCGATCCTGTGAAAGGCCTTTTCGACGAAGCTGCGCACGCTATGCGTCTCCCCCGTCGCCAACACGTAGTCGTCGGGCTTGGGCTGCTGCATCATCATCCACATGCCCCGCACATATTCGCGTGCATGGCCCCAGTCGCGCCTGGCGTCCAAATTGCCGAGATAGAGCCGGTCCTGGATGCCGAGGTGGATCGCCGCGACCGCGCGGGTGATCTTTCGCGTTACGAAGGTTTCGCCGCGAATTGGGCTCTCGTGGTTGAAGAGAATGCCGTTCGAGGCGTGGATGGCGTAAGCTTCGCGGTAGTTGACCGTGATCCAATAGGCGTAGAGCTTGGCTGCGGCATAGGGCGAGCGCGGATAGAACGGCGTGGTCTCGTCTTGCGGCACAGCTTGAACCTTGCCGTAGAGCTCCGACGTCGACGCCTGATAAAATCGCGTTTTCCCGACCAGATTCAGGAGGCGTATCGCTTCGAGGAGGCGAAGCGTTCCCATTGCATCGGCGTTCGCCGTGTACTCGGCCGCCTCGAAGGAAACCTGGACGTGCGACTGCGCGGCGAGATTGTAGATCTCGTCAGGCTGGGTCTCCTGGATAATTCGGATGAGGTTGGTGGCGTCGGTCATGTCGCCGTAGTGGAGGGCGAAGCGCGGCTCAGGCGCGTGCGGGTCTTCGTAGAGATGCTCGATTCGCCCCGTGTTGAAACTCGACGATCGACGCTTGATGCCGTGAACGACGTAGCCCTTCTCGAGCAGAAATTCGGCGAGATAGGCGCCGTCCTGGCCCGTCACGCCAGTGATCAGGGCGACTCTTCGTTGGGTCACAGAATCCTCATGGGTGAGACTTGAACCAATGGCGCGGGTCGCGCCGCCTGCGCGCTTGCGGCGAGGCGGCGGGGCGGGGCGTGACGGCGGCGAGCGCCCGCAAGTTCGAACGCCTGTCGTCACGGCGGGAACCGCGGCGTCCAAGCACGCTACCGCCGTTCCGGTGAATCGGTCCAAGCGAACCGTCCCGGTTTGAGAAATCCGGCGCCGCAGCCGCAACTAAGGCGACGCCGCCACCATGCGCCGCCGGGCCGTCACCCTGACGGCGCCGCCGAGAAATTCGAGCAGAACCTGGACCCGGCCGGCTCCGTCCAAGCGCTGCAGGACGCCGAGAGCCCCCGCAAACGGACCCGCCACGAGCCTAACCCGGTCCCCGATTGCAAGATTGTCGGCCCTATAGATCAGAGCGCCTCGCTGGTCGCTCGATTGAATCAAGGTCTCGACGACCCCGGGAGCGACCGCCAGCGGGCGTTCGCCGTCCGTGATCAGGCGCTGAACGCCGAGCGTGCCGTTGACGCTTCGCCAGCGCTGCCGGCCGAGGTCGAGGACGACGAAGATATAGCGTGGGAATACCGGTGCGAGCACGGTGGTGAATTTGCGTGCGTGGCGTCGCGTCTCGAGGTGAATCGGCACGAAGCTGCGATAGCTTTGATTGGCGAGATTCGCCTTGGCGACACTCTCTTTGCGCGGCAAAGTCGTCGCGACATACCATCTTTCGCCGGGTCCGAGATGGAGACGCTCGGCGTCCAATCCATGCTTGGCGACGTTTTGGTCGGCCGAGGAGCGAGCGATGGTCATTGCGCCTCTCGCCAATAGTCGACGCCGAGGCGGTCGATCTCCGCGACGATCGCCCTCTTTCGCTTCCCCGCTTGCGCGTCGATCGAGGGATGGAACAGCGCGCGCACCTGCGAAGACATCGCGACATAGGCCGCGGCGACCTGGCTGGTCGACTCGAAGGACGTGAAGCGTCTGAGGTCGCCCAGATATTCCGTCTCGAAACCGGTCGCGCCGGCCAGATGGAGGTTGGTCGCAAAAGCCAAACGCGGCTCGATGATCCAGCCCTCGCTCGGCGCCGCCCAGTACGACACGCGCAGCGCGTCGATCGCCGAGGCCGCCAGCCCCTTGCTTCGTGTCTGGACCATGGCGTAGCGCAGCCATGCATTGCCATCGAGGGGGTTGCAGGAGAGCCGATGCTCGGCGGCGCGGACCGCATTCCTTTCGGCGGCGTCGATCAGCGTCGCGTCGAGGGCGTCGGTCGTGGCTTCAAGCGCCGCGAAATTCACCGTCAGACTCGCCCGGGTGAATGGATCGCCGCAATCGCTCGAAGCTTGGTCGAGCCCGGCGCTTGCCACGAAGCGCGCGAGATAGTCGGCGTCCGGCGCCGCGCCATTCTCTATGGAGGCGGCCAAGTCGAAAATATCGGCGTTGGCGGCGAATTGCATCAACGCACGAACCGACAGGCTCGCCACCGCGACCGCGATCGCAAAGAGGATCGGGGACGTGATAAGCGAAGCCGCCGTTACGATCCGCCGTCGAGTCGCCACCGCCCGCCCTCCTACGCTTTATCTTTATGGTAGTAGGCGCTATATCGACTGTAGTAATAATCTTTCGACCCATAATTTTCGTAGAGCCTAACTTTCTTCAAGTTGACCTTATTGTAGAGAACGCCGACACATTTCTCGAACAACGCGTTGTCCGCAGCCAGCACGTTTTGGAGCATGATGCGGGGCGTGCGCCCCCATTCGACGACGACCAGAAAGGCGTCGAACATCGAGGCGGCGGCTCGAACGTCGACCACGGGGCCCAGCGGCGGCAGATCGATGACGATATAGTCGAAGGCGGCGCCGGCTTCGGCAAGAACGCTGCGCATCCCGGGCGAAGAAAGGATTTCGCTCGAGTGCTGCACCCGTTTCTTCACGACAGCGGGAAGAACGAAGAGGCCGGAATCCGGTTCCGACAGCAAGAGATCGCGCAGCGAACGCTCGCCCCGAATCGCCTCGAGAATCCCGGCGTCGGCCTGCCGCGCCATGTCCCTGGTCAAGCCGGGATTTCGCAAATCCGCGTCGATCAGCAGACTCCGGGCGCCGAGATGCGCAAGGAGCGAGGCGAAATTCTTCGCAACCGTCGACTTGCCCTCTTTCGGCAGCACGGAAATGACGCCGACGACCTTCGGCCTGCGGTCCCCGAGCGACAAATCGACGGCGACCTTCGCGGAGCGCAAGGTCTCGGAGAAGCTGGAGAGGGGATGATCGATCGAATACCGCTGCAGGGAATTCGTCGGATAAATTCGCTTCGGATCCTGCGTCCCGTCGTTTTCGCCCTTGACGGTCGCCAACGTGTCGACGACCTGGAGCATCCCCAGAAAATCGAGACCCAGTTCATCGCGAACATGCGACGCCACGCGGAACACGCGGTCACGATATTCCCGCAGCGCGCCAAGGCCCGAGCCGCCCATGGCGCCGATCACGAGCGACAGCGCCAGGACGAGGCCGTGCTTGGGATAGCTCGGATACGCGGGCGGCGTCGCCGACGTGATGACTCGCGCCTCGCTCACCGGAAACGATTGCTGCTGAAGCGCCTCCTGATAACGCTGCATGAACGTCTGATAGAGAGCGCGATAGGTTTCGGCTTCGCGTTCCAGCTCCCGCAATTGGACGAGGGTCTGGTTCGTTTCGACGTTCGCGCCGACGAGGCCGGACATCGCCAGAGTGAGCGATTCCTCTTTAGCCCGCGCGACTTCGGCGTCGCTGCGATAGCTTTCCGCGGTGCGCTGCAGCTCTTCGTAAATCAAACGCTGGAATTCCTCCATTTCCCTTCGCAGGTTGATGACCTGGAGGTGTCCGCCGCCGAGCTTGCTTTCGAGCTGCGCTTCCACTTTCGAAGCGTTCAGGTATTTTTCTCTGAGATCGTTGACGACCGGATTGGCGAGAGAATCGGGAACGCTCGCGCCGGCGCGACCCGACTTCAACAAGTCCTGGATTTGCTCGTAACGCGCTTCGGATTTCGCCGTGTCGGCGCGCGCAAGCACCATCTGCGCGTTGAGCTCGGTCAGTTGCTGATCGGACATAAGTCCGGGCCGGTCTCCGCCCGTGACAACAATGCCATTGTCGGCTTTGAACTTCTGGATGGCGAAATCGGAAGCCAGCGACTCTTCCTTCAAATCTGAAATGCGGGATTGCAGCCAGCCGGCGGCGCGTCGCGTCGCGTCGAATTTGGCGTCGAGCTGATCGGTGAGGTAGGCCTCGGCAAAAGCATTCGCGATCGCCGAAGCCTTGTTGCGGTCAGGAGAGGTGTAATCCACAGCCAGCACATAGGTGCGGGCGACGCGGCGCACCTCGAGATTGGCCTTGAGGCGCGCGATCGCCGAGCGCTTGAGGCCGGCGTCCTCTTCGGCGTTCGATTTCTCTCGGGTTACGAACCAGCCGCTGAAATCGAACGCCGACCGAAGCAGGTCGAGCGCCTGTCCGATCAGGGTCCCCCGGGCGCCCAAGAATTCCGCGTCGCTCGTCAGATTCAGCGCCGAGATCACCGAGAGGGCGATCTTCTCGGACTTCAGAACTTCAACCTGGCTGTCGATGGCCCCGGTGTCGAACGTCAACTCCGCGATCGACGCCGACAACGCGTTCTTGTCCTTTTGGCTGTCGATCAAAATGTCGGTCGTCGCCGTATATTGCGGAACCGCTGTGATGGTATAGGCGACCCCCACGAGCAGCGCGGCGACCGACATGACGGTGACGACGCGCGCCTGGCGCCGAGCGGCCGCCAACAACTGATCGAAATCGATCGATCGGGCGATCTCGACGCCGACGTCCGGTCCGGGATTTTGCGACTGGTCGACGCGCTTCAGCATGTCACAGCTTCCGGGCCGCGCGAATCTTCAGGGAGCTGAAGCGCCCAGCGCCCCCATATGTCCGTCTCTGGCCGCATGAGCCGGCGCACTCTAGAGCGACGACTTCGAAGGGCTCGTCGACTGGCTAGTGGAGAACGTCAAACCGCCGCCGGACCCGAAGGACCCAAAGGCGGAAGCCGGGAAGCCGCCAGAGGGACCGCCGTTGCTTGCGCCGCTGGCGCCCGTGCTGGGGTTGAGGCTGGCGCTGAAGTTGGTGCTGACGCCGACCGTCGAAGCGGTCTGCGTCGCGTTCGATGCGGCGACGAACGCCGCGATCAGCGATTGCGAACCGGACTGCGCGATCGCCAATTGGATCTGCGCTGCCAGCTGCGGATCGACGACGGCCAATATACGCGCCGCTTCGGCCATGCCCGCGCCGATGGCCGCTTGTTGCGCGTCGTTGCCGTTCTTCGCCACCTCGATCAGAACGTTGACCAAGCTCGGATCGGTCAAGACGAGGCTGCGGGCGCGCGCCGACAACGCAAGTCCCCCGGAAGCGTACGTCGCCAACAATCCCTGCGGATTCGCTAGAAATTGAGCGATTGCCGAATTCGGCAATTTCGCGATCGCCGGGACGTGATTGGAGCCGCCGGCCGTCTGCGCGCTCGCGGTCTCGGGACCCGCCAGCGTCAAGGCGAGCGCCGACATCGCCGCCAACACAGGGATTCTCGCCGAACCGTGCAGCGCCATGATTCTCTCCTGGTTGCATACCGTGACGTCACACTACTTTAACGAGCACCTCCACGCAACCGCTGCGTGAACGATTTCGCGGCGATTGGCGCCGTCGTCGCCGACGTAAGGTCACTCTTCGATCGTCGTCGCGCGACACCAATACGATTCGCCAAGACATGCCATGCCCAGTTATTTCAACCCGATACTTCTCGAGCATTGCGTATACCGGTCGCCGCCGTACGGCCAATACGAAGCCGCCGCTGAAGTAGAGCCACATTCTTCATCGTCCGCGTCACGGCAAGATTATGGGCAGCCGACGATTCCGCTCGCCGGCCCGCACCGATTCTGCAAGTAGAGCACCGAGGCCTTGGTGGTTGCGGCGTCGGTCGCGACCGTCGAAACGGCTCCCGTGACCGTCGTAAGCATGGTGAGGAACTTCGTGATCTCGACCTGATCCGCGTTGTCCACATAGATGATGTCGTTATCCCGCATCGGGAAGCGTCGCGCCGCGAAGAATCCCGAGGGATCGCGGAAATTGACGCGGAAAATCGTCGGAATGTCGTCGCGGTCTTCGGGGAAGTTCGAGAGGTCGACGCCCATTTTCTCGAGCGTGGACCGTCTCTCGATTCGGTAGACGAAAACCTGACCCGGCTCGGCGCGATTGTCGAGCAAGCCGCCCGCTTTGCCCACGGCGTCGCTGAGGGTTACGTTCTCCTGCAGGAATTTGAACTGGCCGCTGTTGCCGGTCGCGCCAAAGGCCATGAACGCGCGCTGGTATTGATAGACATACAGCGTGTCGCCAGGCGCGACGAACACGTTCTCCCATGGGTTCTTCACCAAATTGATGAAATAGACGGTCCCCTTCGAGCCATTGCGCTGCAAAGTGACGAATTCTTCGTAGCCGGGATTGCGTATGCCCCCGGCGCGGGAAATCGCGTCGAGGACGCGATCGCCCGCCGGGTTGATCGATATCTTGCCGGGGAGGTTGACGTCGCCGACCACCGTGACCTGGGTCGACGTCTGGGTGACGATGGAGACGATCGCCTGCGGTTCGATCGCGCGATCCTTCAATTTCTCGACGATGTCCCGCTGGATGGCGGGGGTTCCGCGATTCAACGCGCGTATCTGCCCGGCGTAGGGAACGGTGATGTAGCCTTTGGCGTCGACGGTCTGATTGGGCAGCGAAACGAAGTTGCCGGGCCTGCTGCCCGCGTCGACCGGAATGAAAAGGCCGCCCGCCTGGGCCTCGAACATCGTAACTTGAATCGTATCGCCGATGCCGACCTTGATCTCGGGCGCGGGACCATGCCCTGCGCCGAACGCGCGCAGCAACGAACCCGGTCCCGGATCCTCGATGAACGTCAAGACGACGCGATTCAAATCGACGAGGGCGTAGTCGAGGATCGACCCCGCCGTCGCGGCCGGCAACGCCACGGTCGCTTGCGATTCGACGGCGCGCCTCGAGGGTCCGCTGTCCGAAATCATCGAACATCCGGCCAAGGCCAACAGTCCAGCGGTCAGAGCCGCCAGGCGGCTGAAATCGTGTCTCATCAACCCCGCCGAGTCCGTTCGAAGATGCAACCATTAAGTGTCTTACGAACAGCTTTACCGCATAACGCGAATAATGGAAACATGCGAATTGCGGCAGCGTGCGCCGCCTTTTGGCGATCGGCCCGCCGCGACCGGATTCAGCTCGCTCCGACAAGCTGACAGGGCTGATCTCTCATGAAATTCAGCGGGTTGTGGCGATGTTGCCGCGGCGCAACAGCGGAATACAAAATATGCTGCGAATGGATCGCGCCGGCAACAGCCCGGATTCGCGAACGAATTCGTCGGCGTTATCCAGGCAATATTCGTCGCGGGAACGGAGTATTAACCTCTCATCAATTTTTGTCGAACTTGTGCAAGGCGCGGCGGCGCCGCTGAGGCGCCTCGGAACACTCCAACGACGCTCGCGGCCCTCTTCCTCGCAAGTCTGTCGTCCCCTTGGCCCGACTTGTCGCGTCTGCCAACCTCGCCGGCTCTCGCCGCCGATTCCGTCCGGCTCCGTGCGCCGGCGCCGCTCGCTTCGTCGCGTCCCGTCGGGTCGCGCGGAATTCGACATTTCCCGTCCAAGACGTTGCGAAGGGCCGGTCGCTCCGACCGCACGAATATCGAACCGTTCCGTTTCGAAGGCCAGACTCAATAGGCGTCGAAACGAAGCAACGCCACGCAGGTCATAACCATTATTTTGAGATCGAGCGTCAACGACCAATTGTTGATGTACCAGAGATCCCTCTCGACGCGCTGTTCCATTTGCGAGAGCCGACGCGTCTCGCCGCGCAATCCTTCGACTTGCGCGGCTCCGGTCAATCCCGGCTTCACGTGATGCCGCAGGGCGTAATTGTCGATGCGCGCCTTGTACTCGTCATCGTGGGCTATCGCGTGGGGCCTCGGCCCCACCAGCGACATGTCGCCCCGAATGACGTTGAGCAACTGGGGAAGCTCATCGATGCTCGTTCGCCGCAATATCTTGCCGACGCGCGTCACGCGGTCGTCGGCGCGCTTGGCCTGAACGATCGGACCGCTGTCTTCGAGAACCGTCATCGTTCTGAATTTGAACATGACGAATTCCCGGTTGTCGAAACCGCAACGCCGCTGGCGGAAGATGACCGGGCCGGGACTGTCGAGCTTGATGGCCATCAAAATCAGCGGGAAAATCGGCGCCAAAGCGAGCAACGCCGCAACCGCCACGACAACGTCCAGCGCGCGCTTGAGCGCGCGTTCGTTTCGGCTCAGCGGCTCGCGCTGAATCGTCACCGAGAAATGATGGCCGAGGCCGCGTTCCTTCTGCCGACGAAGAATGCCGCGAATCTTCTCGTCCGGATACAACCGCACCGGTAAAGGAGAAACGCGCAGGAGGCTGCAGACCTCGGAAACCTCCTTGTCGCGGCTCCACGGCATAATCAACGCGAACTCGAGGGCCTGGAGTTGGCGCGAGGCTTCGATCGCTTGCGCGATCCGGGCGCGGTCCCTCTCGCTCAACCGCCCGTCGTTTGCGCTCGAACCGCCGCGCAAAGCGATCCGCGCGATCTCGTCGTTTCCGAATTGCAGGAAATCGAATTCGCCCAAACTCTCCAACTCGACTGCGTCGCCGAGCGTCACCACGCGCCGTCCCTTGACGGCGCCACGGCGGACGCCGGAGCGCGCCGCCGCGCCGACGAGCAGGCGGCCGGTCGGCGCCAGAGAAAATGCAAACGCCGCAAAGACAATCATTGCGCCGCGGGAATATTCGGCCCCGATCTTCAGGAGGAACAGAATACACATCACGGCGAGCTGGCTGACCGTCAACGTCACCGCGATTCGGGTCAGATTCGGAACGGGCGCCAGCAGGGCCTGAAGTCGGTAGAGTCCGCCCATGCGGGCCGACAGGACGAACAGGGCGGCGGAGATCAACCCGATGCCGAGCGCTCCGTCGAGAGAGGCGAACTCGTTCTTGGCGTAATACTGATAGCAGATCTCCCCGGCGAGGCTGGCGAACACAATCACGCCCGAGTCGAGCGCCGCGGCGATCGGCGGGAGCGCCTGATACGACAGGCTGACATTACGCGGCGCGCGCGCCGCGTAAGACGACTGGCGAGCAATATCCACAACGGCCCTCACACCAAGAGCACACGTTGTGGTAGCATGTAGTCACGATAACCCGCAACTGGTGTGCCGCCTCGTGACCAAGGAAAACCGGATCGACGCCGCCGGCCAGACGACAGGATGCGATTTCCGATCGCCGAAGCCGCCAATTTTCGCCAGCCAATCGCTCAGGGAGAGGCGACCCATTTCGCATCGCCGACAGCTCGCGACGTCTCATCTTGGCGAGAGGCGATGATGTTCAGGCGTCCGCGAGAGCGTGTGTCCGGTTGGCTCAAGACGGTTCGCCGTCGCGACAGTCGTTACCCGCCCGCGCCGGAGGGATTGATTCTCTATGCCATTGGCGACATCCACGGGCGCTCCGACTGCCTAGAGCGAGCGCATGATCTCATCGACCGCGACGTCGTCGCACGCGCCTCGCGCGGCCGGACGCAGGAGATCTATATCGGCGACTATGTCGATCGCGGGCCCGATTCGAAAGGCGTGATCAATCGTCTCATCGCTCGCTCGAGCGCGACGTCGATCGTCGCTTTGCGCGGCAATCACGAAATCATCATGGAGTCTTTCTTGCGCGAGCAGACGCCCTTCGAGGACTGGCGGCGTCTCGGCGGACTCGAGACGATCCTTTCCTACGGCGTCGACGCGCGCAGCCTGTTGGGCAGGGGCGGTGTCCGGCCTCGCGATCTCGCCGAGAACCTTCCGGCATCGCATCTGCGCTTTATCGCCTCATTAAAAAGCGTCTACACGATTGGCCGGTATTGTTTCGTTCATGCCGGAATCCGGCCTGGCGTCGCAATCGAGCGACAGTCGATGGAAGACCTTGCCTGGATCCGCGACGACTTCTTGAATTTTCCCGGACATTTCGGATTTATCGTCGTCCATGGACACACGCCCGTGACGAGCGTCGACTTTCTAAGCAACAGAATTAATGTGGATACCGGCGCCTACGTGACGAACCGACTATCCATCCTTCGCATCGACGCCGAGGGCGTCACCGCACTGGAAACGGCTTCACGATGACGTCGGCGCCGACGATTGTTCAGCTTGGATTTCGGAGATGGCTTGCGACAGTCTTCCTCGCCGCAATCGGATTCACCGTGTTGGCTTATGGCTCGGCTTCGACGGTGCAGGCAAACTTCGCCGCGATCGTCTTCGCCGGCCTCGCCATCGTCTCGACTTTGCACCCGATCGGCTCGTTGCGGGTCGGCCGCGTCCATGCGGTTGCGATCCTTCTGCTTGCTGGCTTGGTCGGCTATGCGGCCTTCCAGACCCTGCCACTTACCGGCTTGGACCTCGCAAATGGAGCTTGGGAGTCGATCAACGAGAATATCGGCCCGGCGCCAGGGACCATTTCGGTCGCCCCGGGCATGACGCTCGATGCGCTGTCGTCGCTGGCGCTGCCGTTCCTCGTGTTCATATCCGCGCTGGTTTTCTTTCAGGGAGACGACGAAGCGCTGTGGCTATGGCGGGCGCTCGCCTATTTCGGGGCGGGCTATGCCGCGTTCGGCATCCTGCAGGAGATGCTCTTTCCGGACCAACTCCTCTTCGAACCGAAAAAATACTACGTTGGCTATCTCACGGCCACCTTCGTCAACCGCAACACCGCAGGAACCTTCTTCGGGATCGCCCTTCTCCTCAACCTCGGGCTCGAATTCCACGAATTGCGAAAGATCCGCATCGTCAGCTTCGTGAAGAAGGCGCTGAATTTCGACATCGGCTGGCGCGACGCGAATGCGCTCGTACCGGCTTACGCATTGGTTTGCCTCACTGTCGCCATGGCGCTTTTCCTCACCCAATCGCGCGGGGCCGTCGGAGCGACCTTTGTCGCGTGCGTCGCCGCCGCCGCCCTGTTCACGACACGACGACTGACCGCCGACAAACCGAACGAAGAATTCGTCAGTTGGCGCCGTTACGCGACGCTCATCGCAGGCCTTGTCGTCGTTGTCGGCCTGTTCGCGCTGTTCGCCGGACGGTCGATGTATCGGATGGAGGAGCAGGGGAGCGATGACGGGCGTTGGTGCTCCTTCGCCTCGACGATCGCGGCGATCAAGGACAATTGGATCTTCGGCACAGGGCTCGGCGCGTTCCAAGACGTATTCCCCGTCTACCGCGATTCCGATTGCGCGGGAATCTTCGGCGTTTGGGAGCGGGCTCACAATTTCTTTTTGGAAGGCTACCTAGGCCTCGGCCTGCCATTCGTAGCCGCCCTGGCGATCGGCTACTCGATCCTTGTCGGCATCTTCATCCGCGGCATTCGAATCCGTCACAAATTCCGCTTCATTCCGGTCACAGGACTCGCCGTGCTGATTCTCGCCAGCCTGCACTCGATCGTCGATTTTTCCCTGCAAATTCCTGGCGTCGGCGCCTATTTCGCCGCTATCATGGCAGCTACGGTGACCGTATCGTTGGGGCGCGGACGCGAGTGAGCGTCGAATGTCGCGCTCGAAATAGGCGATGGCGTTGCCTCGAACGAGACTTGACGGAGGTGCGATTCCAGTTTGGCGCGCGGCGTCCGCGATCATCGTCATGGCTTGGCTCGTCGAAGGCGCCTGCGCGCAGCAAACGAATTCGCGCGCCGCCCCGCCGGCTGCGTCCTTGTCCTCGCCCGTTTCCAATGAAACGCCAGCAGTCGAAGCGGACGACAAAGACGATTCCACGGAGCGCGTCGATTGGCGGGAGCGCGTGAACGCCGCGCGACAGCGTCACGCCGCTTGGCTTGTGTGTGTGAAGGCGAAGGGACCCAATTGGGCTCTGACGCACATTTGATGATGATGTTAGCCTCGGAGGTCGCCCAACCGATTGTCGTTGTGAGGATTTTCAATTCTTCGCGCGGTTCCCGGCGCACCATGCTGGTATTGTAGCAGGACGCTTGGCAAACTCGCACGATATCAATGGCTTGCCGACGATATCGGCATTTGGCCATCATCAAATGTGCGTCAGAGCCAAAATGGAGCGCCGAAGCCCGCAGCGATCGGCAATTGACAATGGGAGGGTATTTGTATGACATTTGTGTTCGATCAAGCGCCGGCGAAGTTTATAGGCCGATAGGGAGGATCGAAGAGTGTGAAGCGCGCCGGGCCGATGTCATGACCGCTGCAGCGACGAGCCCTGAAACGCCGGCATTCCAGTCGATCATCCGGCTCGAAGGCGTGCAGAAGTATTTCGGCGCCGTGCAGGCGCTTCGCGATATCAACTTGAGCATCGGCAGGAACGAAATCGTCGGCCTTATCGGCGACAACGGCGCCGGCAAGTCGACGATCATCAAGGTCATGACCGGCGTGATTCCGCCGTCCGCCGGCCGCATCTTCGTACGCGACCAGCCGGTCCACCTCTCCGACTATTCGGTGCGCAGGGCGCACAATCTTTCCATAGAGACGGTCTACCAGGACAAGTCGCTCGCCGACAAACAGCCGCTGTGGCGCAACTTCTTCGTCGGCCGGCAGATCACCAACCGCTTCGGCTTCATCGACATCAAGCGCGAGAAAGAGATCGCCAACCAGATCTTGATCGACGTCATCGGCTTTCGCGGCGTCGGCATCACCGTCGACTCGACGATCGGCAATCTCTCGGGCGGCGAACGCCAGGGCATCGCCATCGGCCGCGCCATGCACTTCAACGCCGACCTCATCATCCTCGACGAGCCGACCGCGGCGCTGGGCGTTGCCGAAGTGCGCAAGGTCATCGACTTCGTCCAGCGGATCAAGGCGTCGGGCCACGCCTGCATCTACATCGAGCACAATCTCGCCCACGTCCACGAGGTCGCCGATCGGCTGATCGTGCTCGATCGCGGCGCCATCGTGGCCGAGATCCTTCCCAAGGACATGTCGGTGAGCGAACTCACCGAATACCTCATCCATCTCCAGCACAAGAAGTGAGGCGGCGGGAACATGGAAAAGAGCGGGTCGGTCTCGATTTTCCAGCGCTTCGAAGGCCTGCCGATCATGATCGTCTTCGCGCTGCTGCTCACCCTGTTTATGTACACGGCGCCGACGGTGTTCCTGCAGCCGTTCATCTACACGACCTTCCTGTCGACGCTGCCGCCGCTCGTCTTGCTCGCCATCGGCCTGACTTTCGTCATCGGGGCGGGAGAGATCGACCTGTGTTTTCCCGCGATCATCGCCTTTTCCGGCTTTGTCTTCGCGGTGCTGTTCAAGGAGTACAATCTCGGCTGGATCTCGGTGGTCGCTGGGCTCGCCTCCGGAATCCTCGTCGGCTTCGTCAACGGCGTGCTTATCGCCAAGTTGGGCATCCCCTCCTTCATGGCGACGCTGGCCACGCAATTCTTCTGGGCGGGCATCGCCACGGTGCTGTCCGGCGGCAAGTCCTACGCCCTGCGCGAGGCCGAGCAGAGCTCGGTGTGGCAATGGATCGTCGGCCGGCCGTTCGCCGACAGTCAAACGGCGTGGCTGACGCAGTTGCCGCTGCAGGCCCTGTGGACGACCATCATCGTCCTCTTCCTGTGGCTCATCCTCACCCGCCATCGTTTCGGCGAGCACGTCCTGTTCATCGGCGATTCCAACGAGGTTTCGCGCGTCGCCGGCATCGACGTCGATCGTGAGAAGATCAAGCTGTTCACGCTGATGGGATTCCTCGCCGCCTGCGCCGCGATCATGCTGACGCTGGAGAACAAGAATTACTTCGGCAATCAGGGACAGGGATATCTGCTGACCGCCATCGCCTCGGTGCTCATCGGCGGCACCTCGATCTTCGGCGGGCGCGCGACGGTCATCGGCACCGTGTTCGGCTGCTTCATCATCGGCATGATCGAGGCGGGACTGGTGGCGAGCGGCCTCACCGGCGCCTGGGTGCGCACGGTTCAGGGCCTGATCTTCCTGATCTCGATCATTTTCTATCTCTACGCCGACGAGCCGCAGCGCCGTCGCGCGTTCTTCGCGCGCTTCCAAGGTTTCGGCCGGGTGCGATCGGCCGAATGAACGCCGCCTGCCGTTCGCCAACCGGCGCCGGCGCGGCAAGTAAAGCGGGAGACGAGTCATGAAGCGATCCAAGTTGCTATTGGCGGGCGTCGCGGCCGTTGCGCTGCTCGCCGGCGTCGGTTCGGCGCAGGCCGCCGATCCGATCGGCAAGGGCCTGACCATGTACATGCAGATGGGCGGCAACGCCGGCGACGGCGCGACCCTCGCGCGCCAGACCGGGGCCGAGCAGGCCGCCGCGGCGCTCGGCGTTACGCTGAAGGAGCAGTTCTCGGCCTGGGCGCCCGAGACGATGATCAACCAGTTCAAGGAAGCGGTCGCCGCCAAGCCGGACTGCATCGAGATCATGGGCCATCCCGGCGCCGTCGCCTTCCATGATCTGGTCAAAGCCGCAGTCGACCAGGGCATCGCCGTCACCGACGGCAATGCTCCATTGACCGATCTGCAGAAGGAATTCGGCACCAAGGGCTTCGGCTACGCCGGCGTCGATCTTTGCGCCGGCGGCACGCTGACCGCCAACGCCAT
>Ga0181524_10000721_pt1 | contig 39821 bp, 29 predicted proteins | sample PEATcosm2014_Bin_34_FD_119761 | JGI IMG/M metagenome (GOLD analysis project Ga0181524, IMG submission 119761) | Peatland microbial communities from MTU Mesocosm Facility, Houghton, MI, USA - PEATcosm2014_Bin05_60_metaG | ecosystem: Environmental > Terrestrial > Soil > Wetlands > Peat | place... | reverse complement strand
TCGATCCGGAGGGAGGCGGGGGTTTCAACCCCCGCATAAAGCCAACAGGATCAACGCGGGCTTTAGCCCCGGAGGGACGCTTTTCGCCGATTTCGCACGAAATCCCGAGTTTTTCCGCAGCCTCTTTTGCCCCTGAGGTATGCCTTTCACGGACCCAACCAACCCCCCGCGCCCGCGTGCAGGCCATGAAGGAGTATCACCCTCCCCTCGGCAGTCGCGATGCTTTGCGTCTCGATTTCAACGAAAACACGCTCGCCTGTTCGCCCAGGGTGCGCGAAGTGCTTGGCCGCGTCTCTGCCGGCGATCTCACGCGTTATCCCGAGCGCGAACCGGTGGAGGCGATCGTCGCCGCGCATCTCGGTCTCGCCGCGCCGCAAGTGGCTCTCACCAATGGCGTGGACGAAGCCATTCACGTCCTTTTCGAGACTTACCTTGAAGCAGGCGACGAGCTTTTGCTGCCCGTCCCCACCTACACCATGTATGAGGTCTACGCCTCCGCAACCGACGCACGCGTGCTCACAGTTCAGGCCGCCGACGACCTGCGATTTCCCTTCGAGCGCCTGCTCGCCGCCATCACCCCGCAAACCAAAATCATCGCCATCGCCAATCCCAACAGCCCCTCCGGCAGCGCAGCCACTCGTGCGCAACTGGTCAAAATTGCGAGTCGAGCGCCGCACGCCGTGCTGTTGGTAGATGAAGCCTATTTTCACTTCCACGGTGAAACAGTGATCGACCTGATCGGCGTCGTGCCCAATCTGGTTGTCGCGCGAACCTTCTCCAAAGCCTACGGTCTCGCAGGGCTGCGCCTCGGCTTGCTTGCCGGTCCCTTCGAACTCATGCGCTGGGTGCGCCGCGTCCTTTCGCCCTACAGCGTCAACTCGCTCGCCCTGGCCTGTCTTCCGCCCGCTCTCGAAGACGCAGCCTACATCGACTGGTACGTGAGCGAAGTGCTTCGAGCGCGCCACGATTTCGAAGCCGCCCTCGATACAGCCAAACTCCGCCGCTGGCCCAGCCGCGCCAACTTCATCCTCGTAGACATCGGCCCAAAGCATGCGCAGTTTGTGCGCCTCATGCGCGCTGCCGGCGTGCTGGTCCGCGACCGCTCCAGCGATCCCGGCTGTGACGGCCGTGTCCGCATCACCATTGGAACCCGCGAGCAGATGCAGCAAGCCGTTGTGGCCCTCAATGAAGTCACCGCCGCTTTGAAACTGGGAGGAGAAGCGCAATGACAACCGGGAAAAAAGCGAAATCTGCAATCGAATCAAGCGCGCGCACTTCCATCGTTGAGCGCAACACCGCGGAAACCCGCATCGCCATCCGCCTCACATTGGAAGGTCGCGGCCAGTACAAAATCTCCACCGGCATTCGCTTCTTCGATCACATGATGGAGTTGTTCACGCGTCACGGCGCCTTCGACCTTGAACTCCAGTGCGACGGCGATCTCGACGTGGATCAGCATCACACCGTTGAAGACGTGGGCATCGCGCTGGGCGAGGCCTTCGACCGCGCCCTCGGCGACAAGCGCGGCATTCTCCGCGCCGGATATTTCCTCATGCCCATGGACGAGACCCTCGCCATCGCCGCCGTTGACCTCAGCGGCCGCGCCGCCTTCGCCGTCGAAACCAAAGTCCGCGCCCGCTTGGTGGGCGACCTGCAAACCGAACTGGTCACTGACTTCTTCGAGGGCTTTGCCCGCGGCGCCCGCGCCAACGTGCACGTGAAGACCATGTACGGCCGCTCCAACCACCACAAGATCGAAGCCATCTTCAAGGCTTTCGCGCGAGCCCTGCGCGTGGCTTGCTCACGCGACAAGCAACTAGCCGGAATGCTGCCTTCTACAAAAGGATTGCTGTAATGCGCGTAACCGTCATCGATTATAAAGCGGGTAATCTCACGTCGGTGCTCAAGGCGCTCCGTCATCTCGGCGCGGAACCTGAGGTCACCGACGCAGATCTTGCGCCCGTCGAAACAGCGGAGCGTCTCGTCCTCCCCGGCGTCGGCCACTTCGCGGCCACTGAACGCCTTGATGCGACCGGACTCACAACCGCCATCCGCGCCGCCATCGCCGGCGGCGTTCCATTCCTCGGAATCTGCGTAGGCATGCAGTGGCTTTACGCAGGCTCAAGCGAAGCTCCCAACCAGCCGGGCCTCGCGCATTTCGCCGAGCAGTGTACGCGCTTTTCCGAGAGCAACGAAAAAGTCCCGCACGTCGGATGGAACTCCCTCGAAGTCCGCGAAGGTTCGCGTCTGCTAGCCGGAGTGGAACCCGGCGAGTTCGTGTACTTCACGCACTCTTACAAAGCGCCAGTCGCCGCCGACACCGCCGCCGTCACGTACTACATTGAGCCCTTCGCCGCGGCCGTGGAGCGCGCCAACGTGATGGGCGTGCAATTTCATCCGGAAAAGTCCGGCACAACCGGGCTGAAGATTCTCAAGAACTTCTTGGGGGTTGAAAGATGAAGCTGACCTACTTACTCACGATGGCAGACTACAAAGCTGCTCTCCGTCTCCACCGAAGCCAGAAACTTGGTCGTCGTCTCAACAGGTTCATTTATCCATGTCTCGCAGTACTGTTATTGTTTATCACCCTTTGTCTGAAATCGGGTTCGGAGGTATTTGGGGAGTTTTTTGCGCTTGGACAATTCTGTTTGTTGATGTCGATTGCCACGCCCATTGCGCGTTGTTTCAATCGACGCAAATGCTTCAAGCGAATTTTTCTGTCTGCACCGGCAGATCGAAAAATGTCCATCAACATTGACAACGAATACGTTCTTTCGGAAATTCCAGGAGTATTTGCAGAGAAGCATTTTTGGAACACAATTATGGCATTCGTTCAGGACGAGAAGATTACGTTGCTTTACGTTTATGAGGATAGGTTTCTGCTTTTCCCGACGGCAATATTGTCACCAGACCAGCGAACGGAACTCAATGATCTCGTCGAACACAACAATGTGAGAAAAAAGAAATGATCACCAAGCGCATCATCGCATGCCTCGATGTTCACGGCGGCCGTGTCGTAAAGGGTGTACAGTTCGTCGATCTCGTCGACGCGGGCGATCCGGCCACGCAGGCCGCGCGCCATGCCCGCGAAGGCGCCGACGAAATTGTGCTGCTCGACATTACCGCGACGCACGAAGGCCGGCAAACACTGCTCGACACCGTGCGCAGAACCGCTCGTGAGTTGTTCATTCCTTTCGCCGTGGGCGGCGGCATTCGCAGCGCCGATGACGCTGCGCAGGTCTTTGAAGCCGGCGCCGACAAGGTCAGCGTCAACTCCGCCGCGCTCGCCGACCCAACCTTGATTGACGCCATCGGCCGCAGCTTTGGCGCGCAGGCCGTGGTCGTCGCCATCGACGCGCGCCGCGACCCGGAAGCCGCCGATCCGGTCCGCGACGCGCAGGTGTTTGTGCAGGGCGGACGCAAGCCGGCAGGCCGCCGCGTGGTCGAGTGGGCGCGCGAGGCTGAAGCCCGGGGCGCAGGCGAAATCCTGCTCACCTCCATGGACTCCGACGGCACCCGTGCCGGCTTCGATTGCGAACTGACCGCCGCGGTCAGCGAATCCGTCGGCATTCCGGTGATTGCCTCGGGAGGAGCTGGAACCGTAGCACACTTTATCGAAGTATTCGCACGCGGCAAAGCCGACGCCGCGCTCGCGGCCAGCATCTTCCATTTCGGCGTTTCGAGCTCACGTTCGCTTAAAGAAGAATTGGCTCGCGCCGGCGTCTCCGTGAGGCTTCCATGCTGATTCCTTCCATCGATTTGCTGGGCGGCCGCATCGTACAGTTAGTGCAAGGCGAAAAGCTGCGCCTCGCCTTCGACGATTTCGAATACTGGATCGAAAAATTCGCGCGCTTTCCTCTCGTACAGTTGATCGATCTTGACGCAGCCATGCGCCAGGGCGATAACTTCGCATTGGTCGCGCAGATTGCGAAGCGCCTGCCAGTCCAGGCGGGCGGCGGCATCCACTCCATCGAGCGCGCCCGCCAGGTGCTCGATGCGGGCGCCAGGCGCGTCATCATCGGCTCCGCGCTCTTTTCCGAACCAGGCGCGGTCAACACCGGGTTTGCCGCCGCGCTGGCCGCCAGCGTGGGCGCGGAGCGCGTGGTCGCCGGCATCGACACCAAAAGCGGCCGCATCGCCGTAAGAGGCTGGAGGGCGCAGGTCGCTCTCACGCCCGACGAAGCGATTCCACAGCTTGAGCCTTACGCTGCCGCATTCCTCTACACCCACGTGGACGGCGAGGGCCTGATGCAGGGCTTTCCCATCGCGACCGCCGCGCGCCTGCGCAAGCTCACTGAAAGGCAGCTCATTGTGGCAGGCGGCATTCGCAGCCAGCAGGAGGTGGATGCACTGGACGCGCTGGGCGCAGACGCCGTGGTGGGCATGGCCGTCTACACCGAGTTGCTCGCGGTCTGATGCTGGCCGCGCGATCCTGAACGGTTAAGCGGGAGAGTTGAAGGCGCCAAAGCGGGAATCGGATATGCTGGTAAGAAAAACTTCCCCCACCCTGTTACGAAAGGAAACGGAACCATGATGAGGAGGCAGAGCGGGATCAGGCTGGCAAAGCGTCTGGACGAGGTCGGCTTCTCCGACATTGTGCAGATTCGCAACAAGGTGATGGCATTGCGCGCGGAAGGTCTCCATGTGCATGCGCTGCACGGGGGCGAACCGTTCTTTGAGACGCCGCCCGATATCAAGTACGCGGCCATCAAGGCGCTGGTGGAGAATCAGACGCACTATGCGCCGTCTTCCGGTGTGTTGCCATTGCGTAAGGCGCTGGCCGACAAGCTGGCGGCCAAAAACGGCATCCACGTCACCACCGACGAAGTGATCGCCACCGTGGGTGGCTCGCAGGGATTGTATGCGGCCTTTCAAAGCGTGCTCGATCCCGGTGACGATGCGCTGGTCTTCTCGCCCTACTGGACGCCGATCGGCGACCTCGTAACCGGAGCACAGGCGCGGCCATTGCTTGTGCCCACATCCACCGCGCGCCGCAATGGCATTCGCAATACTCTTGAGCAGTTTTCAACTCCGCAGACGCGCGCCATCTACTACAACACGCCGCAGAATCCCAGCGGCTTGGTCTTCACGCGCGCTGAAGCGGAAGAGGTTGCAGCCTTCGCCATCCAGCGCGACCTGATCGTGATTGCCGACGAGGCCTATGAGGATCTGGTCTATGACGGCGCGCATGTGTCCATCGCTTCGCTGCCCGGCATGGCGGAGCGGACCATCACCGCTTTCACCTTCTCGAAAACCTACGCCATGACCGGCTGGCGCGCCGGATACGCGGTGGCCAAAGAGCCCTTCATGACTGCCCTGCGCAAGATCGTGCTCTACTCCACCAACGGCGTCGCCACGCCGGTGCAATACGCGATGATCCAGGCGCTCACCACGCCGGAGGCAGAGATCGCCCGCCTCCGCGAAGAGTATCGCCAGCGCCGCGATCTGCTGGTCGCCGGCCTGAATGAAGTGGGCCTCGAGTGCCCGTCGCCCGCGGGTGCTTTTTATGCCTTTCCCAACGCCGAGAAGGTGCACAAGAACAGCCGCACGGCCGCGCAAATCCTGCTCGATAAGGCGCACATCGCCACCATACCGGGATCGGTCTTCGGCGCCCAGGGAGAGGGACATTTGCGCTTCGGCTACGCCATCACGCTGAAGGAGATCGAAGACTGCGTGGAAGCGCTGCGCAGGTTCTTCGCGTAGCAGGCCATTTTATTCCTGCGCCTCTCCGATGGCGCGGCTGGTCTCGACGCGCGAGGCGCGCAGCAGCCGGGCGATCTGTTTCAGGTGCAGTTGCACGGCATAGGCGCGCAGAATCTCGGCCTGCGAGAATCCGATGCCCGTGTGCCGCACCGCGTCCATGCGCGCTTCGAGTTGCGCAATGTCTTCTTCCAGATTCATCTGTGGCGGCGCCACATTGAAGCGCCATGCGTGAATACGGCCGGCCACGTGGCGAAATCCGCTGCGAATGTCCACGGCCAGCTTTCCCAGTTCCGGCTCCAGTTGCTGCGCAAACGCATCGTGATGGCTGTCTTTGACTGAGAATTCCAGCGCCACCAGGGCGTCGAAGAGTGAGCGGCCAAACTGCGCCAACATGCTCAGTCCCTCGCGCCATCCAGGCCCCCCTGAGGGCTCGTTGCGCGCGGCGTCGAGCAGTTGATTGTTGCCGCGCAGCATGGCCAGCGCATCCTCGCGCAGCGCGGGCAGGTTCCCGGCCGGCGCGCCGCGAAACCCCTGCAGAATCGCCTCGAAGAACGCGCCCAGAACCAGAAACTCCTGTGCCAGCCCGTCGCGCAGCCTGAGCCTCGCGCGGTCAGGAAACACCAGCGTGGTCACGGCGAGCGCCACCACGATGCCCAGCACCACCTCGCCCACGCGGACCAGCGCCAGGATCCAGCGTGGTCCCGTCTTCTGCACCAACATAATGATCGTGATGGTGACCCCGGCCAGCCGCGAGCTGCTGCGCAGTCCCAGCAAGCCGCAGACGATAACCGCCGCGAGCACCGCGAGAATGTAGTTCCACGGAAGCGTGCCGAACAGGGAAAACGAAAAGCCAAGCACGGCGCCGATCAGCGTGCCCAGAATCCGATCCCGCGAGGCGTTCACCGTGGAACCGACATTCGATTGCAACACGATGATGGCGCTGATCGAGCCCCAGTAACCGTCGCGCCACCCGAAGCGCAGCGCCAGCCACCAGCACAGGGCCGCGGCCAGCGCCGTTTTTGCGGCGTGGATCAGCAGCCGCTGCCGCTCCCAGGAAAGAATCCGCGGCTTCTCCGTCTCTTCCACGCGCAGCTTGATCGCAAGCTGCTGCTGGGACATCGTCTTGTTTGCCTTCAGGCGCATGATTTCAATCTGCGGTTGAGGATTCTCATGGATACAGGACCGCCGACCCTGTCCATCCCGGCGGCGGCTAATGTCACTCTTGTCCCATGCCAATCAATCAAAGGCTACCAGCTTAGCCGAAGCGCCCGCTATCGGCCTGCCCATTTAACATAACATTGAGGCGCCCGCATCGGTCGGGGCGGCAAATACCATGCTGCGAGTCGGATACCCCGCAACCTTGGCGGCGGAGCTGTTGAGCGGTTTTCCCCCGGAAGTCGAGCTCATTCCGTTGCCCGATAAACTGGACCAGGACATTGACATCGACGTCTGGATTCCCGATCCCTATCCGATGCGCGCCATTCGGCTTTGGCCGCGGCTTCATGGAGTACGCCTGGTCCTGTCACTCATGGCCGGTACGGAGTGGATTCCGGGCGCGGTCGGCCCTCATGTCACCATCTGCAACGCCCATGGCGCGCACAACATCTCCACAGCGGAGTGGACCGTGGCCTCGATTCTGGCCATGCTGAAGTACTTTCCGTTCTATCTCGATGTCCAGCGGGCCGGCCAGTGGAAGCGCCGTTTCCAGGCCAGCGCGCATTATGCCGCCATCACCGGCGACACGCGGCCCCTGTATCCGCCTGTGCTGTTGGAGGAGCTCACCGGCAAGACGGTGCTGGTGGTGGGCTACGGCGCCATCGGCAAGGAGATTGAGCGCATGCTCGCGCCCTTTCATGTGGACTTGCTGCGCGTAGCCCGCACCGCGCGCACCGAACCCAAGGTTCACGCCGTCAGCGAACTGGACGCCCTGCTGCCGTTGGCTCAAGTGGTCGTACTGATTCTGCCTTTCACTCCGGAGTCGCAAAAGCTGATCGGTCCGCGCCGGCTTGCTTTGATGCCGCAGGGCGCGCTGCTGGTCAACGCCGCGCGTGGACCCATTGTAGATACCAACGCGCTGGTCGAGGCACTCAACGCGGGCCGCATTCGCGCCGCCCTGGACGTGACCGATCCCGAGCCGCTTCCGGATGGACACCCGTTGTGGAGCTGTCCCAATCTGCTGCTCACCCCCCACGTAGCCGGATCGAGCCCGCAGTTTGCGCCCCGCTCGCTGCGTACCGCTGCCGGCGAACTCCGCCGCTACATCAACGGCGAGCGGATGCACAACGTAGTCCAGGCCGCAATCTAATAGCTCGCCGCCGCGCGCCGCCAGTCCCGCAGCCCCAGCACGGCCAGCGCCACCAACCCCGCGTACAGCGCGGCCGTTGGCCTCAGGTCCTTGTAGAGATACTCGCCGATGTACACCACATTCACCGCAATCCAAAGCCACCAGTTGGCCGTGTGTTTGCGCGCCTGCCACCAGCTGGCCACCAGGCTGTAACTAGTCAGCGCGGCATCCAGGTGGGGCAGCGCCGCTCCCACGCGCACCATCAGCCACCCCAGCAGCACCGCGCCCACCGCGCCCGAGGCAAGGCCCGCAATCCAGCCTCGCACACTGAGTGGAACCACGCGCACCTCGCCCTCTTCGCGGACGCCGCGCCACCAATGCCACCAGCCGTACAGCGTGAACGCCACGAAGAAGACCTGCAGCAGTGCATCGGAGAACAGCCGCGCGCGATAAAAAACGACCAGGTAGATTATGTCCGCTGCCAACACCACCGGCCAGCAGATGAGCAGCCGCCGCGTGGTTAGCCAGATGCCCAGCACCGTGGTGACGGTCCCCGCAATCTCCACCCAGTTCGCGGCGAAATAGTTCGCAATTGCCATCCAGCTCATGAATGCCCGGATCCCACGGCCGAAACTTCTCGCGGCTTGCGCTTGCGCTCCGCGGCCCATCGGCGCAACGCATTCAGCAACCTGGCGCCGCCCGGACCGCAGAACCACCGCGCATGTCCCACCATGTAGTCGTCGCTGGCCAGTAGCACCTTTTCTTCCGATCGTAGCACGCCGCGAAAATAATCCGCCTCGCTCAGTGCAAACTCCGCGTGGCACAACGCGGCCATGGGCGCCAGCGTTGCGGCCTCTTCATCGCTGAGCGGACGTATTTGCTCATATCCGTGCAGCAGGGCGTGCAGATGGTCAAGATGCACGCGCACATTCTCAGGGTGCGCCGGGTCCGCCACGAGCATCAGCCACTCCACCATGTTGCGCTCGATCGCGTGGGCCAGATCGTGGACGGCGTTGGTGCGGTCGGCAAGGCCGAAGTCGATGATCGCCGTGGCCTGCGCATCGTCGCATGCATCGCTCCACAAAAGATTCGACGCGTGCAGATCGTTGTGCGTCCACAGCGGCTCGAGCGCAGGCAGGAGTGGCCATAACTCCGCATGAAACGGCGCAAGCAGTTCGAGTGCCCCTTCGCAGTGTTCGCGCACAGCCGCATCCTCACTCAATGCCGGCCGTGCAGCCAGATAGTGTTCCACCTCAGCGCGCGGATTCTCCGCGGCAAAGATCGTGAAGCCTGCCACGAGTGGCCGAGGCCTGCGTCGTGGCGCGGCAAATCCCTCCGCCGCACGATGCAGCCGCGCCAGTGCCTGCCCTGCGGAACCCGCATGTGCCACGCTGCGAAATGGCGTCCAAGAAAGCGCGTCTCCGTAAAGGTCCACGCCCTCGGGCGCTTCGTGCACCTCATACGTCCACTCGCCACTTTCGATTGCCGTCTCGCCCGATGCGTTCGCAAACACCCGCGGCACCGGAGCTCCTGCGCCGAGCAGATACGCCACGAAGCGGTGTTCCTCAAGCAATCCCTCCGCATCGCGCACCGTCCGGTGATGGCGCTTGATGAACACTCGCCCGTTCCGCGTCGCCACCACGCCGGCTGCCGAAAACGGCCGCGGACTGACCGACAGAATCTCAATCGGTTCGCCGCAGTCAGGAAATTGGCTCAGCAGCGAGCGCACCTCGCCGAGCCTAAGCGGCGCCCAGTCAGGCTCAACCAGCGTTCCGTCCATTCCGTGCGCTCTTGCTGTTGCGCTCATCGAAAGATCGTCCTTCACCAGAACCAGCGAAACCGGCAATCCGCAAGCCTAAAAAGTGTAATGCACCGACAACCGCACCGTCGTCGGCGCGCCCAGGTGAATGAATGTATCTCCGTAGCTCGCCCCCGTGTCTTTCCAGTAGCGTTTGTCGGTAATGTTGTCGGCATAAAGCCGCAGCGTCACGCGCCCCCGCTCGCCGCCGGGCGTGTAGCGCGCGCCCAGGTTGAACAGGTTGTAGCCGGGCACGCTCACCAGGTCGTCGCGCGTAGCCTCCTTGCGCCCCGTGTAGCTCCAACCGGGCATCAAGTGCAATTCGTGCGCGCGCGGCAGCGAAATATCCGCAAAAGACGCCGTGCGCAGATGTGGCACATTGAGCACCTGCTTGTTGTCGAAGGCCGGCGTGCCCGTCTCGTTGGAGAGCGCCCGTATGGCCGCCGCCGACGCAGTCAGCCGCAGCCAGCTCGCGGCCTTCCCCTCCGCATTCACCTCCATGCCGTCGTGCGTCTCGCGACCCTCGGATTCAAAGCACAGATCGCCGGGCTCGTTGAACTCGCTTGCCGTGCAAAAGCTGTCCGGGGCCTGAATCACCTTGGGGTAAAAGAACGGCGCTCTCATATGAAACAGCGCGGCGGTCAGCAGAATGCGCTGGCCCGGCTCGTATTTCGCGCCAACCTCGGCCTGCCGCGTCAGGAACGACCGAAGAAACTGGTTCGCATTATCCACCCACCACGGCCCTTGCGGACCCAGCGACAGCAGCACGCCGTAGTTGCCATAGAGCGTAAGGCTGCCTGCCGGGTTCAAGGTGATTGCATACTGCGGCAGCCAGATGGGCTTGTCCGTGAGAATGGACGCGGTGCCGGGGCTCGTGGCTGAGAGCGAGTAGTTGTGGTCGCGCAGGGAATCGTATCGTCCCCCCGCAAGCAGTTGAATGTGGCCGGGCAGATGAATCCGGTCCTGCGCCACCGCGGCCGCCTGATGATTGTCTTCCCACAGCGCGCGCGGGCCGGCTTGTTCCCGCACCCCGTCGTAAGTCGCGCCGGCAAACGCCGTGATGGGCTGATAGATATTCTCCGACCCGATGTAGCTGTATACCGCTCCATCCTGCACCCAGCCCGGCGCGCTGCTGGGCGGCGCGCCGGGCTGCTGCACGCTGCGCCGGAAAAGCTCGCCCCCGCCCGTCAGGTCCTGTCCGATTGCCCCGCTCTTGATGTGTCCCGCAACCAGCGCCTCCGCCTGCGCGTCGATACGCAGCTCTCCGGGGTCGCGGTAATCGTAGACGTCGTAGCCGCCGTCGGGAGCGAAAAAATAAGAAGGCGCTGTGCCGCCGCTCCCCGTGCACAAAGCCTCATATGAGCACCCATACGCATACACCACGTTGTCGTCAATCAGCGAATGGCTGAAGCTCGCCGCGGCGAAGGCCCGCCACGCGCCGGGCAGATCGTAGTCCAGGCGCGCGCCGGTGTTATACACGTCGAATGTGTTCGGCTTGGCCCACGACTGCTCGCCCAGCATCGTCGAAGGGTAAACCTGGCTCAGATCAGGCACCGTCGTTCCGCCCAGCAATTGATAGCCGCAAACCGAACGCTCCACCTTGTGCTGGTACTCGAAGTCCGTCTTAAGAATCGCCTTCGGGCTCAGTTTCCAGTCGGCGGCGCCCGAGCCCACCCCCCGCCAGCCGTTGGCGTCGTTCACATAGCTCTCAATCTTTTCACCGGCCAGATTCAACCGCGCGCCCACCTGGCTTCGGCTGCCGAACCGCCGGCCCAAATCCACCGCTCCATAAGCCGTCCCGCGATGATCGGTAGCCAGGTCCACGGCCTCGACCGTCGCCGGCCGCTTGGTTACGTAGTTGACGAGCCCGCCGGCCGACGCCACGCCGCTCTCCAAGCCCGCTATGCCCTTGAGGAACTCGACGCGCTCTTTGTTTTCCAGCGGCACATCCTGCTCCCCGGCGATGGTCATGCCGTTGATCTCAAGTCCAGTCGCAAGATCGATCGTGAAGCCGCGAATCTCGTAGTCGCCGTAGTAACCCACCGGGGCATAATCTTCTCCAATCGACGCGTCGTTTTTCACCACGTCGGAGAGCAGGCGCGCCGTCTGGTCGGTCAGCAGATCGCGCGTCACCACCATCGCGGAAAGCGGCGTCTCCTTCAGCGTCGCGCCATCCAGAGTCCCCACTGAAACCGCGTCGGGAAGATAATCGTCCTTCACCTCGCCGTGCACCACCACCGTGGTGGTCACGCCCGGAACCTGCTGCGCGGTTGGCTTTGCCGTATCGGCCGCCTGAGCCGTGCCGACCGCTATCGTGCTTTGGGAGAGTCCGCAAACCGAAGCGCACAGACAGCACGCCAGCATTGACGCTTTCACCAGTGCCCCGCGGCCCACAACCGGGACGCACGACCCGCGGCCGGCACGTTGCCGCTCACCGTATGCGGACCCGGCTGTTCGGAAAGACTGGCTTGGATTGTGAACCGAGGCGCTGCCTGCAACATCAAGCATGATCTCCCCTTGTTTCAGCCTGCTTGAAACAAGAGAACTCACGCTGCGTTTCGAGGAAGAAGGCCGTCAGGCCCAGGAAACTTCCCACGCCGGTATTATCCGGATCGGGTTCTAGGGTATTTCTCAGCCCCACTCCGTGGAGCACCCCTGTTTCAACAATCAAATTGAATCACTCTGGGGCGGGTTTGGCAAATTGTTTTGCCGGCCGGATTAACGGCAGAGAGGAAAATGCAAACTTCCTTGCGACCGGTCTTTGGCTCCGGAATCAGCGCCAGAGCGACTCGACGAGTGCGCGGTAAGCATCGAGCGGCGGCACTTGAAGCCCGCGCACCTTGGCTGCATCGTCGGCGTGGCGCAGCGCCAGGGCCGCGCGCGCGTGGGGCAGCTCCAGAAACGCCTCGGCCTCCGCCGCGCTCATCGGCCCGCCCTGCAAGGCCAGGCTCTGCACGGACGCCGGCGACAGTCCGGCCAGATAGTCCGGTTCGGCAAAGCAAAGATAACGCTTGGCCGCCACGTGCAGGCGGATCGGGTCCAGAACCGATGCGGGCAGGTGCTCCCCGAGCGCCGCAACCGCAAGTTCTTCGTGCCGCGTGTCCAGCCCGCGCGTGGCCGCATCCTCGCCCTCGCTGTGCAGCAGATGGCCCAGATCGTGCAGCAGCGCAGCCGCAATCAGCGCATCGTCGCCTCCTAAGCACTGAACGAACCAGGCCGCTTGCAGGGAATGTTCAAGCACGGTGACCGGCTCGCCGAAGTAAGCCGCTCCGCCTCCCGTGGCAAGCAGCTTGAAGACCTCATCAACGGATGCAATCCGCGCCGTCTGTCTCATGCCTCCGCAACCTCCGGCTTCCTGAATCGCTGATGCACCGCCAGCACCAGCGCCACCAGCGCGGTCAGCAAGGCCACGCCCGCCAGCGAAAGAAACGCATTCTTCCAGCCGAACGCCACCGTGATGCGCGCCACCGTGTCGCCGGAAAGCCAGCCCGCCAGGTAGCCCACTCCATCGATGATTCCCGCCGCCGTCGCGCTGCCGCGCTTGCCGCCAAAGTCCAGGCTCATCGCCCCGGCAAGATACGAGTAAGGCCCCAGCAGCAGAAACCCCACCAGCGTCACCAGCACCACCGGCGTCCATTGGCTGGCGTGCCCCGGCGTCCGCGCCAGCACCACCAGGCAGGCTGTGCTCGCTGCCATGCCGAACACCAGCACCAGGTTGCGGCCGTTCAGCCCCAGTTTGTCGCTCACCACGCCCGCCAACAGAACGCTGATTCCTCCAAACAGCGGAAACAGCGCGCTGCGTGCCGCCGCCTGGCTGCTGGTGAGCCCCACAAACTGCACAAAGTAGGTCGGCGTCCAGAAGTTGAAGGTCTCCCGCAGCAGCGTGGTGCCCAGCGAAAGCAGGCACACCAGCCAGAACGGAAAACTGGTCATCAGCGGGCCCAGAATCGCCTTCAGGCCCGGATGCTTTTCATCCTTGTGTTCGCCGTCAGCGCCATACACGTTCAGCGGATTGGCCTCCGGAGACGGCAGGCCGCGCTCCTCCGGCGTCTCGCGGAGAAAGATCAGATTGGCCACCAGCAGCGCCCCGAGCGATCCGGCCCCGGCCAGAAACACGCCCCTCCAGCCCACTCCGTGCGCCATCAATTGGCTCATCACCCAACGGCAGGCCGCGTCGCCAAACAGAAAGCTCAGGCTCAGCACCGCCATCACCGTGCCATAGGTCGAGTAGGAAAACCAGCGCGACGAGACCTTCACCAGTCCCACCCAGCCTGCCGATTGAAACAGCCGGTTGCCTACCCACGCCAGCGTGAACAGCGGAAACCCTCCGCTCAACACAAACACCAGCGTGAACAGAATCGATCCCGCCATGCCGCCCAGAAAATTCCGCCGCCCTCCGAACATGTCGGCCATCGAGCCGCAGATAAACTTGCCTGCCGCATAGGCCACCGTGCCCGCCGATGCGATAAATCCCAGCCGCACCTGCGCCTCGTTCGCCGTTATGCCATGCTGTGCCAGATCGTGAATCAGGTCGGGTAAAACCACCGACAGGTTCGAGCGGCAGAAGTAGTAGCCCGAGTAGCCCACTCCCAGCAGCGCGATGGTAGCCAGATGCCAGCCTGTAAAGGCGCGATGCACCTTTGGCTGGTCAAGTGGGCGCTGCCCGGCAACCGCTGTCTTTTCCGTTAGCACACCGGCAGACTATCACGCAGGTGCGTCAAGCGCCGTCAAACAAAGCTTCGACAGGCCGTCCTGTGAGCCATCTTCCTTCGTCCGGATAAATTTTTGTCAAAAATTCCGCTTTGTGCACCGCCGCAGGCGCTACATTTGAAATGCGAACAATTCAAAAGCGAACAGACAGCGTTTCTTCCGTGAACTCTTCTTGAAAGGCAACCACATGCGCGGTTTTTCTTCCTCTGTCCGTTTGCGCCGCCTGGTGGCTCCGCGGCTGCTTTTGGCTTGTTGCCTGGTTGCGCTCGCGGCCGGCCGGTTGCCGGCCCAATCCACCTTCGGCGCCATCCTCGGCACCGTGCGCGATTCAAGCGGGGCGCTGGTCCAGGGCGCACAGGTGACGCTGGCCAATACCGGCACCGCGGCCACGCGCACCGTGGGCACCGACGCGAGTGGAAACTACGCCTTCAAGAATATCGACGTGGGAACCTATGCCCTCACCCTCACGGCGCCGGGCTTTGAAAAGGAGTCGCTTCCTCAGATCGTGCTCACGGCGCGCGAGACCCGGCGCATGGATGCAACCCTGAAGCCCGGCGCCGAGACCCAGACCGTCATTGTGATCGACGATCCCGAACCCGTGATTACCACCGATGTTTCCAGCCTGGCCGAAACCAAGGTCGGCGACGAGCTGGTCGAGCTTCCGGTGGCCATCTACTCCCGCTCCACCGGCTCCACCAGCCCCATTTCCACGCTCACCACCGAGGCCGGCGTGCAGACCGACGATGGCGGCAACCTGGCCGTCGACGGCACCACCGCCGCTCTGCTCAGCGTCACCATCGACGGCATCTCCTCGGTCGGCGTCGAGTACTCCGGCCCCGTCAACGAGATGTTCCCCTCCTTCAACTCCATCGAGGAGATTCGCGTCTCGGAGTCCAACAATAGCGCCGAGTTCGGCGGCGTGGCCGATATCACCACTGTCTCCAAGGCCGGCACCAACCACTTCCACGGCGGCGCCTTCGAGAACCACGAGAACACCGTCCTCAACTCCAACAACATCTTTGCGCTCTCCAAGCCGAAGATCATCATGAACGACTTCGGCGGAACCCTCGGCGGCCCGCTCGAGATTCCGCGCCTTTTCAACGGCCACGACAATACGTTCTTCTTCATCAGTTTCGAGGGCCTGCGTCTGCCGCGCCAGACGCCCATTCTGCTCTCTGTGCCCTCCATGGACATGCGCAACGGCAACCTCGCCAGCTACCTCGCCGGCCAGGGCGTGACGGCCATCTACGAGCCCGACGGCGTCACCCCCCTTGATCCCGCCAACGTCCCCGTCAGCCAAATCTCCGCCAACCTGCTTCAGTACCTGATGCCCACGCCCGACTACGGCGCGACCGGCTCCTACGCCAACAACTACCAGATCAACTTCCCCTCGCCCATCTCCTCCAACCAGGGCGACGTGCGCCTGGACCGCACCCTCTCCTCCCGGCAGACAATCTTCGCCCGCTTCTCCTACAAGAACCGCCAGGTCACCACCGCGCCTTCGGCCGCCTGCACCTTCACCTACTGCGCTGAGGCCGGCAGCCCGTTGCAAGGCGCCTACAACACCCCCGAGATCGACGAGGGCCTGACCTTCGCCCACAACTTCGTCTTCTCACCCCACCTGCTCAACGAGTTTCGCGGCGGATACAACGCCCAGCACACCTCGGAGACTCAGAGCTACTCCACCTCCACGCTCCTCAATCAGACCGGCATCGCCGTTCCCCAGCCGGACGTCGACTGGTCTGAGGCTCCCCAGGTGCTCATCAACGGATTCATGTCTACCGGCGCGGGCAACCCCGGCATGCAGCGCGGCCAGATCGTCCAAGCGCTGGACAACGTGAGCTGGACTCACCGCAACCATGCCTTCAAATTAGGCGCCGATTTCAAACGCATCTCCGACCACGACGACAACGTCTACGGCAACTACCGCTCCGGCTGGTATGTCTTCAACGACACCTCCGCTGTCGTCGAGGCCATCGGCGACCCCTACACCGCATTCCTGCTTGGGCTACCTGACTACACCGAGGTCAGCTCCACCAACAACCCAACCATGAACGGCCTTGGGTTTGCCTACGCCTTCTTTGCCCAGGACGACTGGAAGATTTCTCCCAGCCTCACCCTGAATCTTGGCCTGCGCTACGAACTTCATCCCCCCATCCATGAAATTCACTACAATACCGCTACCTTCCAGCCTGATTATTCGGCCACCATCGGCGGTGAGCCGGTGAACGGCGCTGTCGTTGTCTCCAACGCCCAGGCCGAGTCCTTCGCCTCCTCCGCTTTTTTGAGCGCCATCGCGCCCACGCCCCTCCTCACTGCCGCGCAGGCCGGCATTCCCGAGGGGTTGCGCTACACCGACAGGACCGACTGGGGCCCGCGTCTGGGCTTTGCCTGGCAGCCCTATCGCGACGGAAAAACCGTGCTGCGAGGCGGCTGGGGACGCTTCATTGAAACTCCGCTCGGCTTCTCGCTGGTCTCCGGCTGGGCCGTCCACTCCAGCTATGTGGCCACCTACAACCAGGCCTATGAATCCGACGGCGTCACGCCGCTGCTGTCCTTCGCCAACCCCTTCAACACCGCCGCCGGGAGCTCAACCGGAATCGCCGGCTTCTACTACGCCTTTCCCATCCGCTACCGCGACCCCTCGGTCGAGCAGTGGAACCTCACCCTCGAGCAGGACTTCGGCCACAGCATCGGCGCGCGCTTCTCCTACACCGGCAGCCACGGCCAGAACCTCGAGGCCATGGTCGACCTCAACCAGGTCCCCGCCAACTCCATCGGCTACTTCAACACCGATCCCGCGCCCGCAGCCGCCGGCGCCTGCATCTCCGACGGAGGAACCCTCATTGCCGACCACCGCCCCTATCCCTGCTGGAGCGTCATCCAGAGCGTCGTCAATGCCGCCGTAAGCAACTACTCCAGCGGCGCCGTCGAACTCTCGCGCCACAGCGGCAAGTCGCTTTCCTTCGATGCCAGCTACACCTTTACGCGCGACTTATCCAACGCCGGCGGCGCCACGCCCAACGCCTTTGCCGTCGCCGGCGGCAGCTTTCTCACCGATCGCTTCAATCCCGGCCACGACTACGGCAACGTCATCTACGACCGCAAGCACCGCTTTCTGGCTACTTACCTCTACGACTTGCCCCTCGGCAAGGGCCAGCGCTGGCTCAACTCAGGGTCTGCCTTGAACCGCTTTGTCGGCGACTGGCAACTGGCCGGGGTCGCCATCCTCGAGAGCGGCCCATTCCTTACTCCCTACGAAGACTCCGTAGATCCGGCCAACACCAACATCCTCACCACCGTCGGCCAGGCCCGCCCCGATCAGTTGACCAACGTCTCGCTCTACGCGCCCCATCGCACCACCTCCCAGTGGCTCAATCCCGCCGCCTTTCCTTATCTCAACCTGCAAACCCCCGCCGGCAACGGCATAGGCCGCTTCGGCAACGCTCCCGTAGGCGGCGTCGTCGGTCCCGGCACGGCCAATTTTTCTCTCTCGCTGATGAAGAACCTCGCGCTTTATGAGAAGTCCAAACTCCAGCTGGGCGTCGAAGCCGCCAACATCCTCAACCACCGCAACTACGAGCCGCCCAACATGCAGGTCGACTCCTCCGGCTTCGGCTCCATCACCGCCCTGCAAACCGCCGAAGGCGCCGGACCGCGCAGCCTGGAACTCTCCGGCCGCATCACCTTCTAACTTGCAGTCATCACTTTCCAACAGGTGTTTTCAAGCAAGGCAAAAGGGCCGTGGAAGCAATCGCCTCCACGGCCATTCTCTTCTGTTGCGGAGATCGATAATAATCTGGGTGCCGCAGGTCTCGCTTTTGAGACAGGGAATTCCTGCTCCCACCGGACGACTGACAACTGTCCACTGATGACTGCGCAGCTACTTCCCTGTCCCCTCCGTAATCGTCACAATCCGGTCCACTCCCGGCACGGTGAAATTCTCTTGCCTTCCGCTCGGCCAGTGCACCTCGATCGCGTCCACCGTCGTCGCCTGTCCCAGCCCAAAGTGCGGCCGCGGATCGTTCGTCGAAAGATAACTGCCCCCGCTGATCACATCCCCGCGCTGCTTCATGCCGTTGGCTGTCACATAGACCGTCGCCCCCACCGCGTCGCGCGGGCTTTTCGCCCCGCCCACCAGCTTCAGCTCCAGCCAGTGGTTCTTGTCCGGGTTCACGTTCCTTAGCAGCACCGGGTGCCCATCCATCACATTGATCACTGCGTCAAGCTTGCCGTCGTTGAACAGGTCGCCCACTGCCATTCCCCGCCCGGCAATCACCACCGCCAGCCCCGAACCCTCCACCGCCGGCACTGCCTCGAACCGCTTGCCCTCGATGTTGTGGAACAGCATCGGCCGCTCGGCCCAGCTCGTGCCCCACGCATACTTGTCCGCCTCCGGGTACACGTGCCCGTCTGCCATCAGCAGGTCCTTCCAGCCGTCGTTGTCGTAGTCCAGAAACGCGTCGCCCCAGCTTAGGAAGGGAACTGAAATCTCCGCAATTCCCAACTGGTAGCTGATATCGGTCAGGTTGCCGTCGCCCTCGTTCCTGTAGAACGGCTTGTAGTCATCGGAAAATGTGGTGTCGAAGATCGCCAGTTGCCCGTTGTTCTGGTAGTCGCCCACCGCGACGCCCATCGACGCGGTCTCGCGCCCGGCTTCGTTCAGCGCGAACCCCGACGCGTAGCTCACATCCTCAAAGGTCCCGTCGCCCTTGTTCAAATACATATAATTCGGCGTCGAGTCGTTGCCCACCAGCAAATCCGCCTTGCCGTCGTTGTTGATGTCCACAAACACCGCGCCCAGCCCGTAGTAGCCCGGCTTGTCGGCCACTCCGGCCTTCTCGCTCACGTCGGTAAACGTCCCGTCGCCGTTGTTGTGAAACAGATGATCCGGCTCGCCCTTCAGCCCCCGCGGCCCGCAAGCGACAGCTTCGCCGCGAAAGGTGCAGAATGCGTTGTTGCCCCCGGTTTCCTTGCTGTTGGGCAGGTTGTTCCAGTCCCAGTGCAGATAGCCCGCAACAAACAGGTCCAGCCGCCCATCCCCGTCGTAGTCGCCCCACGTGGCGCCGCTCGACCAGTTGCCCAGTTGCACCCCGGCCTTTTCCGCCACGTCGGTAAACGTTCCGTCGTGATTGTTGTGGTACAGGCGGTTTTTCCCCACATTGGACACAAAAATATCCGGCCAGCCGTCGTTGTCGTAGTCGGCAATCGCCACGCCCGTGCCCCAGCGGTCGTTGGTCACGCCGGCCTTGGCCGCCACGTCGGTAAACGTTCCGTCGTGGTTGTTGCGGAAGAGCGCCGCGTGCGGCGGCGTCTCCTTGCCCGTCAGCGCGTCCACGGTCGAGCCGTTCACGACGTAGATCGACAGCCAGCCCGAGTTGTCGTAGTCGATCAGCCCCACCCCCGAGCCCTTGGTCTCGACGATGTAGCTCTTCTCTGGCGTGCCCATCTTGTGCGTCCAGTGGGTCAGCCCCGCTTTTTCCGAGTCGTCGATAAACACCACCGGCCCGGTCTTCACGAATCCGCCCGCCGTAATCGGCCGGTGCTGGGCGTCGAGCAGGAGCGGGTGAGGCGAGCCGGTTTCCTGGCCGCCGGAAGCCACGGGTTTCGCATTTGAAACCTGGGAAACCGCGCTCGCGGCGGGTTTTTCGGTTGTTTGCCCTGGGGAAAGAGCACCGGGACCTGTGGCTTGTGCGAAAACAAGTGCGGAAATTCCCGCCGCCAGCAGTCCCTGGAAAGTGGTCGCGCGCAGTGCCTCAAACATGGCAGCCAGTATACGGGGCGGGATGAGGGCAGGTATCGTCCGAAAGGTGGAGTGCCCATTCCGGAGCGGCTTAAGCACAGGGTCAGTTGCTCCATTCCCCACCCGAATTACGCCCCACACAGCCCCCGGCTGTCGCCTTCCGGCAACCGGCTCGCACCTCAATGAACTAGAGTGAGCCGGGTCACAATCGCCCGTTCCTGAGCGTGGCTAAACTCAAACCAATTCCCTGGGTTTCAAAGGTTGCCATGCAATCGTTTCCCGCTGTAGATCCCATTCCATTGCCAGCCCCGATATGGCTGCTCAAGCTGCTCCATATCGTGACGCTGTCATTGCACTTTGTCGCCGTTGAAATGCTCCTGGGCGGACTGCTGCTCGCCGTCCTGCTCAGTCTCTTCCGCGGCTCGCCGCAATCGCTGGTCACCGCCAGGGCCTTGGGCCGCCGCCTCACGGTGGTGATGACCTTCGTGATCAATCTCGCGGTGCCGCCGCTCCTGTTCGCTCAAGTCCTTTACGGCCGCGCGCTCTACACCAGCAGCGTCCTCATCGGCCTCTACTGGATCTCCCTTATCGCCATCCTCATCCTCACCTACTGGCTGCTCTACCGCTTCTCCGCACGGCTTGAGGCAGGCGAATCCGCCTGGTGGGTCGGCCTGAGCGCGTGGCTGCTGGCCGGTGTCATTGCCCGCCTGCTCTCCACCAACATGACGCTGATGCTGCGCCCCGAAGTCTGGCGCGATATGTACTCCGCCTCGGCCGCCGGCGCCTATCTGCCCGCCGGCGACCCCACGCTCACCCCGCGCTGGCTGCTCATGCTGGCCGGCGGCCTCTTTATCGGCGGATTGTGGCTCATCTATCTCTCCGGCCGCAGCACCTTCACCGCGGAGGAAAAGCGCTTCGTCGCCTCGCTCGGTGGCAAGGTCGCCGCTGTCTTCGGCCTCGTTTATCTCACAGCCGGTTTGTGGGCCGCCGGCGTCCAGCCCGCGGTGGTGAAAGCCGGTCTCGCCACGCATCCTCTCTACAAGTTCGCCGGCTTCGCAGGTTACGGCTGGCTGGCCCTGGTCGTGGTGGCCATCGTGGTCGGCGTCCTGGCCGGATTCGGCAAAATTTCCACAAGCCTGTCCGGCGTGCTGGCCTGGACCGGTGTGCTCCTTGCCGTGCTGGTCGAAATCGCCTTCACCGTCTACCGCGACGGCGTGCGCGACCTCACCCTGCTCAGCAAAGGCTACGACGTGTGGGATCGCGCCGTAGTCACCAACTGGGGCGTTGTGGGACTGTTCCTTGTCCTCTTCGTCGCAGGCCTGGGTGTCATTGGCTGGCTCGTGTCCGTTGTGGCGCGCGCAAGGAAAGTTATGGAGGGCGCGATTTCTATATGAGTGAACTGACGAATCCCGCAACCATCGTCCAGGAACCCGAGACGCCCGGCGAGCAGGCCACGCGCCGCGCCTTTCTGGCCGCCGCCGGCGCAGCGGGCCTCTTGTATACCGCTGCCCTTGCCTATCCCATCTACCGCTACCTCGCCTCGCCCGAGGAGATGGCGCTCTCTGCCACGGCCGTCACTGAGGTCACGCTCAAGGACGCGCAAAAACTGCCCCTGGCCTCGGTGCTGATGTTCAAGTTCGGCACCGCTCCGGCCATGCTCATCCATCACGCCGACGGCCGCTGGATAGCCTTGACCGCCGTCTGCACCCACCTCGGATGCACCGTGCAGTATGAGCCCCAGGCCGACCGCATCCACTGCGCCTGTCACGGCGGCGTCTACAACGCCTACACCGGCGCCAACGTCAGCGGCCCGCCGCCCAAGCCGCTCAAGCTCTTCAAAACGGCTGTCAACGATGCCGGCGTCGAAGTCTCGCGCGCGTAACGCAAAGGATAAAAAGGCATGACTTCAAAGACCACTCCATCCACTGTTTACGACTGGGTCGATGAGCGCCTGGGCCTCTCTGAGCTGGCCGCCTTTGCGCGCCACAAGACCGTCCCCGTCCACTCCCAATCCTTCTGGTACTACTGGGGCGGCATCTCGCTGTTCCTCTTCCTCGTGCAGTGTTTCACCGGCGTCCTGCTGCTCGTTTACTACCGCCCCGGCGCTGAGGCCTACGAGTCGGTCCGCCAGATCACCTTCGTCATGCACTTCGGCTGGCTCATCCGTTCCGCCCACGCCTGGTCAGCCAACCTGATGATCTTCTCCATCCTCGTGCACATGTTCTCGGTCTACTTCATGAAGGCCTACCGCAAGCCGCGCGAGTTCGGCTGGCTCAGCGGCATGGTCCTGCTGGGCATCGCCTCGGTCTTCGGTTTCTCCGGCTACCTGCTGCCCATGGACGAGCTCAGCTACTTTGCCACCAAGGTTGGCCTCCAGATTCCCATGGCCATTCCTTTTGTCGGCTCGGGGGTGGCCAACATGCTGCGCGGCGGCCCGGATGTCAGCGAATTCACCGTGCAGCGCTTCTTTGCCCTCCACGTCGTGGTGCTGCCGGCCTTGTTCCTGCCGCTGCTGGCGTTTCACCTTTGGCTTGTCCAGCGCCACGGCAACGCCTCGCCCCCCAGCGAAGAAGCCAAACCCGCAAACAAGCGCAAGAGCATTCCCTTCATGCCCAACTTCCTGCGCAAGGATCTGGCCATGTGGCTCATCTCGCTCAACATCCTCGCCCTGCTGGCCTCGGTCTTTCCCTGGGCCCTCGGCAGGCAGGCCGATTCCCTCGTCCCCGCCCCTACCGGAATCCATCCCGAGTGGTACTTCATGAGTCCCTTCGAGATGCTCAAGCTGCTCGGCTTCGTGTTTTCCGGAAAGAATGCCGAAGCCGGCGAGATAGCCGGAATTCTCCTCTTTACCCTCGGCATCGTGCTGTGGGTTCTCATTCCCTTCTACGACACCGGTAAGCCTTCCGGCCAGCGCGGCCGTGCCGCTCACTACTTCGGCCTGCTCGCGGTTTTTGCCCTGCTGGCCACTACTGTCATCGGTTATTGGACCATCCGGTAAAGCAGCTTTGAGCTTTCAGCTCTCAGCTTTGTCCTGCTTGCCCGAACACCTGGGCCAGGCAGCAAAGAACTGAAAGCTGATAGCTGATAGCTAGGAGCTTCTCAATGAACTATCCATTCTGGGACATTCCCATTCTCGGCTCCGGCTGGGTGATCGGCATCATCGCCATCTTCCACGTCATGATCTCGCAGTTTGCCGTCGGCGGAGGCTTCTATCTCCCCCTGGCCGAGCGCAAGGCCATGCGCATCACCGACCTCGAGACCCGCATCGACTGGCTCGCGCAGCTTGTGAGCTACTCGAAGTTTTTCCTCATTCTCACTGGCGTCTTCGGCACCATCTCCGGCGTCGGCATCTGGTTCGCCATCGGCCTCACCCATCCCGAGGCCACCAGCACGCTCATCCACAACTTCGTCTTCGGCTGGGCCATCGAGTGGGTCTTCTTCATCGTCGAGCTCACCACCGCCGCCGTCTACTACTACACCTGGAACCGCATCGATCCCAAACTGCATCTCACCGTGGGCTGGGTCTATGCCGGCGCATCCTTCTGCACCCTGGTCATCATCAACGGCATTCTCTCCTTCATGCTCACGCCCGGCGACACCTGGCTCGCCGTCGCCGGCACCGGCCACGAAGCCTTCAAGTTCTGGAATGCCTTCTTCAATCCCACTTATTGGCCCAGCCTCTTTCTGCGCACCTGCGTCTGCACCTCGCTGGCCGGCGTCTGGGCGCTCATCAGCGCCAGCCGCATCGACGGCGACAGGCAGCCCGCCCTCAAAACCGCGCTCGTCAAGTGGAGCGTCAAGTGGCTCGTGCCTTCCTTTGTCGCCACGCCTTTCCTCATGATCTGGTACCTCGTCATGGTCCCCGCATCGCAACGCGCCCTGCTCATCCTGGGCATCGACACCATCGGCGCCGGCACGTTCTCGATCATTACGCGCATCGCCTTGATCATCATCGTCACGTCGGCCACCATCGTCGGCGTAGCCTACTATCTCGCCTATCGCAACCCCGTGGAATTCAATCTCTCCCACGCCCTGGCCGTGCTCCTGCTGGCCCTCATAGCCACCGGTTCCGGCGAGTACGCCCGCGAAATGCTCCGCAAGCCCTACGTCATCGGCCGCTGGATGTTCTCGAACGGCGTCCGCGTCCCCTACGTCGCCCGCATCAACCAGCAAGGCTATCTAACTCACTCCGCGTGGACATGGAATGGAGACCGGTCCGGATCGCCCTCCAGCTACTCCCGCGGCGAAGCTATCTTCCGCGGTGAATGCGGCTCCTGCCACACCCTCTCGGGCTACCGCCCGCTCGCCCAACTCCTTGCCGGACGCGATAGCGCCAACATCGGCAACTTCATCACCATGCTCCACGACTACAAGCCTGACTCGCCCTACCGCCGCTTCATGCCCCCCATGGTCGGCGTCAAGCAGGATGTAGACGACCTCACCAACTTCCTCAACGCGCAAGTGAATCCGCCCGCGCCGGCCAAGGTGCTTACAGCCAGTAAGTAGGGAATACGCTTCGAGTTGAACTCCCGTTTCCATCCGTTCTGTTCAAGGACGGAAATGGGCGTTCAAAGATCTTTCATAAGTGACGAGTAGACTGACGGATGTCCCATCGGACACGGAGTCGCCCCAATGGCCGTCATGCAGAAGTTCATCTGGATCGGATTGTTGCTTCTGGCCACGCTTGCAACCGGCATCTGGCTTGGCCAGCTCGGGAAGCCTTTGAATCCGTCTCTTTTCACAGTCCACAAGCTTCTTGCCCTGGCATGGGTGGTCTTCGCCGCAATCAGGATCTACCACCTGGCCAGGCAGACGGAACCCTCGGCCGCGCTCTTCGCCGTGATTGCCATTCTTGGCGTGTCTATGGTCGCGTTGATCGCGTCCGGCTCTGTGCTGACCTTGCCCAGGCTGGCCAGCGCCACCTGGGTGGCTGTCCACAGCATCGCAACGGCAATCGCCGTGGCCGCCTTCGCCTTCACGCTGAGGCTGTTCATCCTTAGCAAGCAGTGACGCCGCGCGAGCCCCTCAGGCTCTACTCTTCGCCCAACTCGTATGGAATCCCAAACCGTCCTATCTGAATCAGCGCCTTATCCCCCGGCGGCCAGATGTGCAGGCTGGTCACGCGGCTGGACCCGGCGATGAGGTGCGCGTCTGTAGTTCCCACCAGCACGCCGGTCGCGGCCTCGTGGAAGTGCACGCTCAGGACGTCGCTGGCGCTGTGTTCGTATCCAAAAGCATACTCGCCCGGCTTGAGCGCAACGCCGCCAATCCGCACCGGCGCTTGCACAATCAGATAGTGCGAATACTTGCCGTTGGCCGAGTAGCCGGCCGTGATCAGCAGTACGCCCGCAATGAAATGGCCGTGGCTGTTCACAATGCCTGAGGCGGTGCGCATCTCGGTTTCGATGTGCTCCTTTTCGACCGGAGCCCGCGCCGGCAGCAGCGCCGCCAGCTCCGCATCGGTGGCCTGCCGCCACGCAGCGCCTTTTTTCGCCTGCGCCAGCGAAGACAGCAAAAAAAGAACAACTCCGCACACAATCGCACATTTCATCGCCATCTTCATTGTGATTTCGGCTTTCTCAGGGATTCGAGCGGAACAATGCCCCGTTGGATGGCCGCCGTAGCCGCCTGCGTCCGGTCCGTCACGCCCAGCTTTCCCAGCAAGCTGTTGATGTGCGTCTTCACCGTGGCCTCTGTGATTTCGAGCTCGGTCCCAATCTCCCTGTTGCTCTTGCCGTGCACAATCTGCTCCAGCACGTCGAACTCCCGCGGCGTCAGCTCCTCGGTGCCCATGCGCTCGGCCAGCTTCTCGGCAATCGCCGGCGGTATATGCGACTTGCCCGCATGAACCGCGCGAATCGTCGCAATCAATTCTTCCGAAGTCATGCCCTTCAGCAGATAGGCGCGCGCACCGGCCTGGAGCGCGCGATAGATGTCCTCGTCGCCGTCGTAGGTAGTCAGCACAATGAACCGCGCGTTCGGCGTTTCCATCCTCAGGCGCTGAATCACATCCACCCCGCCCATCCGCGGCAGCCGCAGGTCCATCAACGTAATATCCGGCTGGTGCTTCCTGAACTGCGCGATAGCCTCCACGCCGTCCGCGGCTTCGCCCACCACCTCCAGGCCGTCCACCACGTTCAGCAGCGCCACCAGCCCCTGCCGCACCACGTGATGATCCTCGACAACCAGCACGCGAATAGAATCTTTTGCCACTGTTGCTCCTTCCTCTACTCTCGTTTCATCCACAACCGCTGGGAGACCACGAACCCTAACCGCTTCGTGTCTCTCTCAGCGCCGCCGCCTGCAACCTCACCGTCGTTCCCCCACCCGGCTCGCTGGTCACTTCCAGCCGCCCGCCGATCGCCGCCGCGCGTTCTCTCATTCCGGTCAGCCCATAATGCCCCGGCGCCGACTCCTCGTCCGCCGCAAACCCCCGCCCGTCATCCCGCACTTCCAGCGCAATCTCGCCCGGCCCGTACTCCAACTGCACTGAAACGTTCCTGGCCCCCGCGTGCCTCTTCACATTATGGATGGCCTCCTGCGCCACGCGCAGAATCTCGCGTTCCGTGCCCGGAGGAAGCGACCGGTACGCGCCGAAGATGCTGAACCGCGACTCCAGCCCACCACCCCCCGCGGCCTCCACCATCCGCCTCAGCTTCACCGGCAGCGTGGCCTCGCCCGAGTCCTGCGAACGCAGCGCCCAGATCGACTGCCTGGCATCGGCCAGCCCTTCGCGCACGTACCCGCGCGCCAAATCCAGGTGCTTCGCCGCCGCCTCTGCCTTGCTCATGCGCAGCAACTCCGCCAGCACCTCCAACTGCACTGAAATCCCCACATACCCCTGCGCCAGCGTATCGTGAATCTCTCGCGCGATGCGGTTGCGCTCGCCCAGCACGGCCCGAAACTCGCGCTCCGCGCGCTTCAGCCGCTGCCTCTGCACCAGCACTACCAGGCCCACTGCCGCCATCGCCAGCAGCGCATAAAACCACACCGTCTGATAGAAATGCGGCCGCAGCTCAAACTCCAGCGCCGCGCCCTCCATGTTCCAAACTCCATCATTGTTTGCCGCCTGCACCCTGAATGTGTACCGCCCCGGCGGAATGGCGGTGTAGTAAGCGGTGCGCCGCGCCCCGGCCTCGGTCCAGCCCCGGTCGAAACCCTCCAGCATATAGCGGTAGCGCACCTTCTGCGGCGCGATAAAGCTCATTCCCGCGTAATCGAACTCGAAGTGTACGTGTCCGGCCGAAACTCTCAACCAGGAGGCTGCTGCATGCAATGCCTGGGCCACGTCGTCTACCGCAAACCGCTCCAGCTCTACCGGCGGCGGAATCGTATTCACCGGGAAGTGTGCGGGGTCCACCTCCACCAGCCCCTTGGGCGTGGCAAACCACAGGTCTCCGTCGCGCGACCGCCACGCCGAAGGATGGCTGTTGGTCGCCGTCTCCCGGCTGCGCAACCCATCGGCGGCGCCAAACTCGATCCAATGCGAGCAATCGGCCGTTTGGCTCGTCGTGCTCATCTCGTTGCAGTCGCAGCGGGCAATCCCATTGCCCGTCGCGAACCAGAGGTGCCTGCCGCCGCCCGGTCCCCCCTCGTCCAGAATAGCGTGGATGGTCGTCTGCTCCAGCCCGTTGCGCATTGCCGCGGAAAATCTCCGCCCATCCCACAAGTTCCAGCCGTGATCCTGCGTGCCGATCAGCAGCGTCCCATTTCCACGCGCCAACAGCGCCGTGACCACGTTGCTCGAGAGCCCGTTCGCGGTCGTATAATTCGCAATCGTGTTCCCGTGCAGCCGCGACAAACCCGCAAATGTCGCCACCCACAGGTCGCCGTTCGTGTCCCGCGCCATTGCTCCCACCAGGTCGCTGCCCAGCCCGCTAGCCTGCGTAAAAGTCTCCATACGCGCGCCCGCAACCCCGCTGCCCGGCCCGCCGTTCCGACCCGCATTCCCGCCCGTCCAGTGCGTAAGCCCGCGCCTGGTCCCGATCCACAGCGACCCATTCGCGTCTGCCAGCAGCGAGCGGATGAAGTCGTCCGGCAGCCCGTCGGCGGAGGTAAACGAAGCGATTGCGTTCCCGCGAATCCGGTTTAACCCATCCGGCGTCCCCACCCACAGGTCGCCGTTCGGCGCCGCGGCCAGCGACAGAATCACGTCGCTCGCCAGACCGTTGCGCACCGAGTAAGTCCTCACCGTAACCGCGCCAGTTCCGCTCCGGCGCAGGGCATTCAACCCGCCCCCGCTGGTTCCCACCCACAGCGTGCCCGCCGTGTCCTCCACCACCGTGGTCGTCGCATCGGAAGACAGGCCCTCCCGCGCGCCCAGGGTGCGGAAACGCTGATCGCGCAGAACATGCAGCCCGTCGGCCTCGGTCCCTGCCCAAACATTGCCCTCGCGGTCCTCCATTAGCGTCAGCACTGAAGCCCTGGCCAGCGCATCGGTCACCGGCAGCCGTTGCACCTTGCCCGCAACCCACCGCGCCAGCCCGCCATTGGTGCCGATCCACAAACTCCCCTCGCGGTCCTTAAAAAGCGCCTGGATCCGGCTGCCCGGAATCTCCTTGCTCGCCGTCAGCCGCGCCACCACGCTGTCCCCTTGCAACACCACCACCGTGCTCTTGCTGGCCACGGCTACTCCCCTCTTTACGGTTTGCAGAAACTCGACCCCGTCCTTGGGAAACGAGGGCTGGATCGAAAGCTGGAGTTCAGGCTGTCTCCAGCGACCCGCCTCGTACATGGTTGCGCTCTCTGGAGTAGCCACCCACAAAACACCCTGTCCGTCCGCCGTCACCGCGGTGATCGCGCCTGCCGGCAACCCAGCGGCGGCCGTGGCTTCAACGAACCGCTCTTCCTCCAGCCGCGCCAGCCCCTGGTCCGTCCAAACCCACAAAACACCGTTCGCGGCCTCCACCAGCGCCCGAACCCCATTCCCCGGCAGCCCGTCCTTCGTCGTGAATACAATCAGAGTGCCATCCTTCCACCGCGCCAGCCCCTCGCTGGTCCCAATCCACAGCGCCCCATCCCTCGTCTCCAGCAAACACCGCACATCGTTTCCCGGCAGCGCCGGACTTGAGTTGCGGTCGAAGACTTGAAACCCGCTGCCATCGAACCGAACCAGACCCACCTCGGTCCCCATCCAAACAAACCCATCCCGCGACTGCACCAGCGCCTGCACCGTATTCTGCGGCAGCCCGTTCTCCATCACCCACGTCTGCCGCCCATAGCTGGCCAGCGGCGTGGACGGCTCCAGCGCCAGCCCCGTCAGCCCGCACCCCAGCAGCAAAACCGCAACCCCACCTGCGGGGTATCTCATTCGCCTGAGCAATCCCTCTACCCCAACCCTGAGCAATCCCTCTACCCCAACCCCGAGCAATTCCTCTACCCCGACCCCGAGCAATCTCCCTACCTCGACCAGAAGCCGCCTTGTCTTCAGTTGCCGCTCAGCTTTGAAAGGGCGCGGCTTCAGCCGCGCCGCCAGGCAGCGAAGAGCAATCCCGGGCTTTAGCTTCCGAGGGAATCCTTTTTCAATCGAATTGGCGCAGTTTTCGGCCACAAGAGCGGGCGGAACTTCCCTCAAACAGAATCCAGCCTGCGCAATACTGCGCACCTCCAGAGGTTTTGGGAAAACTCCATGGATGCACGGCAGCGCAGCAGGATGCAATCAGACTACCGCACAATGGCCAATGCCGGTCTTCACCCTCCACCTATCGATGGAGTCCAGCCTCACTCCAATGACTCAAGACAAGCCCTCAACCTGCCGATACTCTGTGCCTGTCTCCTGAATTGGTCTCCTGGCCTGGTTTCTCAAGGCATTCTCGGGTGGCCGCCCGACTCGTTGGGCTGCCACCCGATTCCTTTTTTCAGGCCGCTGGCTCCCGAGTCTCCGGGAATTGGCTGATTTACTCGCTCTTGATCGCCGTCGCCCGGTTCTTTACAAACGTCACCGTCCACTTCTTCCCATCCTGGTCGTAAGTCACCGTGCGGTCGCCTTCCTTGTCGCCGTCAGGGTGCATCTTCTGGCCGATCGCCATCCTCGTCTCCAGCTCGCTCATGCCTTGCTTCACCTGGTGCGCGTCGATGACCGCCCACACCTCTTTCGGCCAATGGTCGTAGATACCGTGCGGGTCGTCGTAGAAGAACAGAAGATCTGTGTAATAAGCTTCTTCGTTTCCCTGCATGTAGCCAACCGGTGTGGCGAACAGCTCCTTGCTTCCCGGCAGCGTGAAAACCGCCAAGGCCTGCCGGCTGCCGTGTTCCACGCTGTCGTCCACTGTCGCCGGCACGGCTGCCTTCACAATCTTCTTCACGTCCAGCCGCTCGGCCGAGGGGATCAGCCCCACGCGCTTGCCAAACTCCACTTGACCCCCCAGGTATGAAAAGTAGGGCATGGTATACCCGTTCTTCATCCACACGCTCTTGCCTTCCAGTTGTTGCAGGTCTTCAAAGTGCGCTGGGAAGAGGGTGCGCACCACCGCCACGTCATCCTCGCTCAGGGCCTGGCTGGCATCTTTCTGCCCGATGACTCCCGGGTTCTGGCGATGCTTCCACACGGAAAACAGGTAAATCCCGCCAATGGCCAGCGTGATCAGGGTTGGAATGAGGATTTTTTGCCAGGTCTTCATGCCTTCTCCTTTCCGATCTTCCGAGGAGCTGTGTTTCGCGGAGACGGCCGTTTCTGATTCTACCGGCCAGGCGTGCTTGCTTGCACCGCGGCAGGCGCTGCCTGTGGCCGCAGCGCCTCGGCGGTCAGCTCATCCACCCTGCGCAGCCCTGGGAACAGCCACGCCCACAGCCCCGCCACGGCCAGCGCGCCCACCCCACCCGCTATCGTTGCCCGCACCGCGCCCCACCACTGCGCCGTCAGCCCGCTCTCAAACGCTCCCAGTTCATTCGATGCGCCGATGAACAGCGAGTTCACCGCGCTCACGCGTCCCCGCATCTCCGGCGGCGTGGCCAGTTGCAGCAGCGTCCCGCGGATGATCACGCTGACCGTATCCGCCGCGCCCGCCACCGCCAGCGCCCCCAGCGAAAGCCACAAACTGTGCGACAGCCCGAAAATCACCGTAGCCGCCCCAAAGACCGCCACGCACACAAACAGTCGCAGCCCCGCCCGGCGCTCAAAAGGAAACCGCGCCATCAGCAGACTCATCGCCAGCGCTCCGGCCGCCGGAGCCGCCCGCAGCAAGCCCAGCCCGCGCGGCCCCTGGTGCAGAATCTCGTGCGCAAAAATCGGCATCAGCGCCGTCGCCCCGCCCAGCAGCACCACAAACAGGTCCAGCGACGACGCTCCCAGCAGCAGCGGCGAGCGCAGCATGTACTGGAACCCGGCCAGCACCACCTTCAGCGACGCCGCCCGGTGTTCCATCCGTCCCGGCCGCGCGTGCAGGCTGCCCACCAGCACCAGAAACCATCCCAGCGAGCCCAGGGTGAACACATACACAATCCCCGCCCCTTGCAGCTTCGTGTCGGGTACAAGCCGCGCCAGCGGCAGCGTAAACAGCAGCCCCCCCAGCGCCGGCCCGGCGATGTTGGAAAACTGCCAGATGGCTCCGCCCCAGGTCACCGCGTTCACAAAATGTTTCTCCGGAACCAGGTGCGGAATCAGCGCCGAGCTGGCCGGCCCTGAAAACGCGCGCGCCGTCCCGATGAAGAACAGCACCGCGTAGATCGGATAAACGCTGTGCAGCCCCGCGCGCGTCAGCAACAGCAGCGCCGTGGTCGAAAAAACCTGCAACCCATAGCACACCAGGATGATCTGTCGCCGGTCGAACCGGTCGGCCACATGTCCCGATGGCAGCAGAAACAACAGCCCCGGCAAAAACAGCGCCAGCCCGGTAAAGCCCAGGTCCAGCGCCCGGTGGGTGATCGAGTACACCTGCCACGCCACCGCCACCGCCTGTGCCTCTGAGCCCAGGATCGCCGTCACGCGCGCCAACTGGTATCGCCTGAAGTCGCGGGAGGCAAAGGCCTCCATGCCGCGCGTCGGCGGCTTGTGGGGAAGGGGCTGCATCTCTTGCCATTAGCTTATATTGCCCTGGCTGGTCCGCCCACCGTCTTTACGATTCCCAGTTCCCTTGTCCCCTGGTCCCTATTCCCTACTCCCTACTCCCTACTCCCTATTCCCTATTCCCTGTTCCCTGTTCCCTATTCCATTGCGCGCAGATTCCCGGCAGGTTCCTCTTTTGGGTCCTATCTTGAATCATTTTCACCCTAAATGGTTTATCGGCGTAAACTACCGATAGGAGCTGTTAGGGACTGAATACCGCGGCGCCGGCAATTCCGGATTCGTTAGTCCCAGAAGAAAGATGATTTCAAAGCTGAAGCCGGCAGTTAATTACAAATTGGTCGCCGCGGGTGCAAGGCTGCGCGAATCGCGGCCGCATTGCGCATACAACCAGACCAGGGAATGCTTTCTCGGCTTGAAAGTCGTGGCTGGTGACTTTTCGCATGTTAACCTTGACGATTGGATTCCGGCGCTAACTCCCAACTCCGGTGCGGGCCTCTGGATGGTGCCGTTTAGAGGAATTCCATCCGAGGCTGTGCCTCTCCCACTCGATCTGCTTTACCTGGACCAGGATTGCTGCGTCATTGACCTGGTCGAGTCTATCCCCGCCTTCCCCATGTCTCCTTCCAGCCCGTCGGCCGCAAGTGTCCTGGCACTGCCAACCGACTCGATCTTTTCGTCCCAGACCGAACCCGGTGATCGGTTGATCCTCTGCGCCGCCGAGGAGATGTTGTGGCGCCTGGACCAGTTCTCGCGTCCCAGCGCCGTTGCCAGCGCCGTGCCCAGTGCCGTATGCGGCCCCGTTCTCGTCAGGCGAGAGCTACTGCAAAGCGCCGATCCCGCTCTACCGCAAAGCGCCGGCCCCGCTTTCCTGCAATTGGAGGATCGCTCCGGGGAGGAGGAACTCCCCAAATCTCCCCAAACTCCAAAAGCTCTCCAACCCCTCCAAACCCGCCAAATATTCCAGGCCCTCCAGGCACAGGAGAAGCTCCTGGTCGAGCCCGCCAGCAAAACCAATACGCCGCCTAGGAACTGGCTGGAGCGCTGGCTGTTCCCGGATCCTCCGGATCAGGATCGGAATCAGAGGCAAGCTCCACGGGAGTTGGCGTCCGGCCTCGTTGCCCATTTCTGGACTGGCGGCGTTCCGCGGGCGCACACCATTCGGGATGTCAGTGCTACCGGCCTGTACGTAATGACTGAAGAACGTTGGTACCCGGATACCCTGGTCCGGATGACACTCACAATGGCAGACGGCGGAGAGCAGCCCGCTGAGCGTTCGATCTCCGTGCATGCGAGAGCCGTCCGCTGGGGCAACGATGGCGTCGGCCTCGAGTTTGTCCTGCAAGAGCCCCGCAAACTGCGCCGCGGCCAGACTTCCCAGGCTGATGGGGCGGATAGCAAGCAACTCGAGGAGTTCTTGCAGCGGCACAGGGACGGCAACCGCTAGAGAACCTCCGGACAAGTAGGAAACATTCATCCACAGAACGCTTTGGAAGGGCGCGGCTTTACAGGCTGCCGAAAAAACTCCTTGCCTTGGAAGGACGCGTTTTTAGCTGCGCCACCCGCAGGGCCTGAATTGCTGGGGCTTTAGCCCCGGAGGGAATGCTTCCTTGAGGTCATACACTTCGTTGAGCAACTGGATCGGACGTTCCCTGGCTCCCCAACATTCCCGTTCGCAAATGGCACGTGGGATATGGCTAAGAAAGTATTGTTTTATCAGCCGGGCTGTTATCTGGCGTGGAATGGCATCGCTGAGGAGAATAACACTTTGCTGTCTCCATTTCGTCTGCAACAGGTTGCAAGCTATGCTGTCTTCGATGACGGCGACAGGAATAAGTTGATCCTTTATAAGATGGCGCCCCGCGCGGCTATCTCCCCATCTTGGGGAATCTCTGAATAAATCGGAGAAGGTAAGCCTGAGAACGTTCTGAAAGTGCGCGGCTGGCAGGGATGGGTTTTGCCCCATCCATTCATCTAACATCCCGGCGGCCTGGCCGCTGGCTCACCCCCCGTGGCGTGCGCCGCCCACCCGTCCCAAAAACTTGAACCGCAATCGATTATCCTGACCCTTGGAACCACGCTCCCAACCTGACCATCCACCTCCCAGCCCTTGGGCGGCTGTGGCTGTCGCCTTGTGCGGCGTCTGCGCCTTTCTCCAGCTTTATTGCACCCAGCCGCTGCTCCCGCTGCTCACGCGTCTCTTCCATGCCTCCAAAACCGGCGCCGGCATGACGGTCTCCGCCGCCACGCTCGGAGTGGCCCTCTCGGCTCCCGTCTTTGGCGCCCTTACTGAGCGGTTGGCCCGCAAGCGTGTCATCGTCGCCTCGATTGTCGGCATCGCCATCCCCACCCTGCTCGCCGCCACCTCCACCTCGCTCGCCCAGCTCATCTTCTGGCGCTTCCTGCAGGGCATCATGGTTCCCGGCATCGTCGCCGTCGTCATCACCTACATCGGCGAGGAGTGGTCCCCTGACCGCGTCGCCCTCATCATGAGCTTTTACGTCAGCGGAACCGCCCTCGGCGGCTTCATCGGCCGCATTTCCGCCGGGATTCTGGCCGATTGGTTCAGTTGGCGGGTCAGTTTCCTCGTCCTCGGCGCCACCTCGCTCGCCGGGGCCGCCGCCGTCGCTGCCTGGCTGCCCCACGGCCGCCGCCGTTCGGCCCCGCCCGCCGGCCCAGCCACGCAACTCACCTTCCTCTATCAGGTCCAGGGGCTCTTCCGCAGCCGCCGCCTCGTCGCCACCTTTGCCGTGGGCTTCAACGTGCTCTTCTCCCTCGTCGGCGTCTTCACCTGGATCACCTTCCACCTCAGCGCCGCGCCCTTTCTGCTCTCCACCACCGCCCTCAGTTCGCTCTTCTTCGTCTATTTGATCGGCCTCGTCGTTACCCCCGCCGCCGGCTTCCTCATCACCCGTGTCGGCCTCCGCGCGGGCATCGCCGGCGCCATCTCCTGCTCCATGGCCGGCGTTCTGCTCACCCTCGCCCCATCCCTGCCCATCGTCATTCTTGGCCTCACCCTGCTTTCCTCAGGCGTATTCATCGCCCAGACCGCCTCCCAGAGCCATCTCCGCATCGCCGCCCCACCCGGCGCCCGCGTCACCGCCGCCGGCCTTTACCTCACCTGCTATTACCTCGGCGGAACCGCCGCGGGCGTCGTTCCAGGAGCGTTCTGGGCCCTCGGCAAGTGGCCCGCCTGCGTTGCCTTCATTGTCGCCATGCAAGCCGCGGCCCTCGTCATCGCCCTCATCGGCTGGCGCGCCCCCAAACCCGCCTGGCCTGCCCCGCGACAGAATCCATGAACCCCCATCCCGTCAACGCGAATCTAAGTTCAAGTGTGCGCATTTCCCTTGCGCATACCTCGCGCGCCGTCCTCCCCCGGTATCGGACCCGCAAACCGGGGCGGTAAACTGCCGAACCTTTCCGGCCGGCAAGCGCTAAGAACCCGCAAAGGAGCACGCTTTTGTCCGCACTGCAGTCCGCATCGCCGTCCCCCGCCGGCGCTACGCTCAACAACCTGCAACCCCTCCCCCAGGTGCGCTGGAAGCCTCGCGTCAACCCCTGGCTTATCGCCATGACCGTCGCTCTCGCAGCCTTCATGGAAGTCCTCGACACCTCCATCGCCAACGTCGCTCTGCCCCACATCGCCGGCTCCCTCGGCGCCAGCATCAACGAGGGCACCTGGGTCCTCACCAGCTATCTGGTCGCCAACGCCATCGTCCTGCCCATGGGCGCATGGGCCTCCAGCGTCATGGGCCGTCGCAATTTCTTTCTGCTTTGCATCGTCATCTTTACCGTCGCCAGCTTCCTCTGCGGCGCCGCCCCAACCCTCCCTCTCCTGCTCATCTGCCGCATCGTCCAGGGAGCCGGCGGCGGCGGCATGCAGCCCATGGCCCAGGCCATCATGGCCGACTCCTTCGAGCCCCAGAAGCGCGGCCAGGCCTTTGCTCTCTACGGTCTCGTTGCCGTCCTCGCTCCCTCCATCGGCCCCACCCTCGGCGGCTGGATCACCGACAATTTCTCCTGGCGCTGGATCTTCTTCATCAACATCCCCGTCGGCATTCTCGCCTTCCTCCTGGTCAGCCGCATGGTCGACGATCCCCCCTGGATCAAGGCCGACATCTCCAAGCTCCGCCACATGGACTATCTCGGCCTCAGCTTCCTCATCCTCGCCATGGGCGGACTCCAGATCATGCTCGACAAGGGCGAGGAGAACGACTGGTTCTCTTCGCCTTTCATCTGCCTCTTCGCCTTCCTGTTCATCTTCGGTATTGCCGGCCTCATCCTCTGGGAGTGGAATCACAAAAACCCCCTCATCAACCTCAAGCTCTTCCGCTACAAGAACTTCGCCATCTGTTGCTTTCTCATGGCGCTGGTCGGCGGCGTGCTCAACGCCAACACCGTCCTCCAGCCCCAGTTCATGCAGCAACTGCTCGGCTGGACAGCCACCACCGCCGGCCTCGCTCTCACCGCCGGCGGCGTCGCCCTGCTCTTCGTCATGCCCATGGCAGGCTACGCCACCGGAAAGGTCTCCGCCCGCTGGCTGACGGTGGTGGGTTTCATCCTCTTTGTCGTCTCGTTCCGTTATGCGGCCATGGTCACCACCCTCGACATGACCTTTGCCTCCGCCTCCTGGCTGCGTGTCATCCAGATGCTCCCCATCCCCTTCTGCTTCATCTCCATCACCACCGCCGCCTATGTCGGCATGCCCAGGGAGCAGAGCAACCAGGTCGCCGGCCTCATCAACTTCGTCCGCAACATCGGCGGCAGCATCCTCATCGCCCTCACCAACTCCCAGGTCACCAGCCGCGCCACCTGGCACCAGCAGCACCTCCAGAACACCATGACCTCGGCCTCCATTGCCTTCCAGCAGCAGACCCAGGCACTCACCGGCTTTTTCGGCTCCGCCTTCGGCTCGCCCAACGGCAAAGGCATGGCCCTGGCCAACATTTACAACCAGCTCAACATGCAAGCCCAGATGCAGGGCTACCAGGACGTCTACATGGAGCTCTCCTGGATGTCCGTCGGCCTCGTCGTGCTCGCCTTCCTGCTCAGCAAGAACAAACCCGGCCAAGCCCCCGCCGGCGCCGCCGGAATGCACTAAAGAGCAGGGAAGCGTTCAGTTTTCAAAAACCAGACTTTGTGCCCCCATGTCTTGGGGCGCCCTGCGACCAACCGGCCAATCCCCTCCAGGCTCAACTTCTTTGATTGCTGCAGGCTGGCGTTCAATCTCCAGCATTCCAAACCCCTGCAGGCGCACCTTGGACTAGACAAATTTTTCTCTTGCATCCCGGCTCGGAAATGATTTAGCGTACCTACACGCTATCCGCGACCTGTTTCCCAGAGGCTCCTCTCAAATTCCCGCCTTTGGCCTCCCCTTGGCCTGTCTTTGGTTCGGCGCTGGTTAGTTATGAGCATAGATATGTGTTCCCGCTCCCCAAACTTGTCATGCATTCAAGATATTTATGCAACTCGTGATGCAGTATTCTTGTCGGCATCCCACCAATGCCTCTCCATTCGGCTCGTTGCTTTAACGGACCGGGCGACAGATTCCAACTTCCAGAGGAGTCAGCGATGATCTCGAATTCAGTTGTTCTCTCCCGTCAGTACCGCTTCCTAGCCGCAGCCCTGGTTGCCGCGCTCGGCCTTGCGTTCAGCCTAACCGCCATGGGACAGTCCGGTGTTCCCGCTGCCCCGCCGCGTGGCTTGTCCGCCACAGGTGCGCCCATTGTCGGGGGAGTCCTGGCTTCCGCGCCGGCCCACGATCCTGCCGCTTTGGCCTCCGCGAATTGGGCCAAGATGGCGGGTGGCGGGAATGGAAACAATGCCACGCATCAGGGCGTCACGCTGCATGGCCACTGGGTGATCGATGTTAGGAATCCGGACGGCACCCTCGCCCAGCACCGCGACTTCGAGAACTCCCTGGAGGCCGACGGCCAAGGCTTTCTGGTCGGCCTAATGTCGGGCTACATGATCCCCGGCGACTACATGCTCGTCATCGGCGCAGCCAGCGGCACCTCCGCCTGCACCGCGACCTACCAGTTCTGCGGCATCGTCCACAATCTCAATACGTATCCCGCGCTTGGCTACTGCAGCGTCTACTACTGCACCGGGAGCTCGCTCAGCTACGCCTACAACTTCGGAACGGGCTTTGCAGGTCCCTACTCCATGGTGCTCGCCGGCTCCATCACCGCCAACCAGACCGGAACCATCGGAGAGGTCTTCTCGCTCATAAGCACATGCGCGAATATCGGCTTCAGCACCACCGTCAACCCAAGTTCCATTGAGACCATCAGCCCGGCCACTTGCGTGACCCAGACCTCGCCGGAGCCCTGGTACGGCCCGCTGACCCAGGCTATCCTGGCCTCTCCCGTCGCTGTGACCTCCGGGCAGATCATCCAGGTCACTGTGACCTTCACCTTCTCCTAAAGCGAATCGGGACCGATGGCAGTCTGGAATTCCCGGCCAGGAAAGGGGGAAGCGATGAGATTTGCGGGTGGAGTGGGTCGAGGGTTCGGCCGCTTTGCGCTTGTACTATCTCTTCTGGTCCATGCCTTTGGGCATGCGTCCGGCCAGGTGGCACCCTCCAATCGCAGCCTTCCGGCCGCGGCCCCGAAGACGGACCAGTTCGAGTCCGCCCCGCTCGACTTCGCCCAGAAAGCCTTCCCGGATGCGATGATCGGCGTGCCCTACCAATCCTCCGTGCAGGCAATTGGCGGATCGGGACTGTATGGTCTGAGCGCGGCCGGCGATATGCCTCCGGGGCTCTCGATGGAGACCGGGGGGAGCACGGTTGCCTTCGGAGGAGTTCCCACCGCGACCGGTAACTATGAGTTTCAAATCACAATCCACGATGCGAACGGAACCAGTCTCAACCGCGACTTCACGATCCATGTGTCTGCGCAAGTGCCGGGCGCCAGGGCGTTATTGCCTATCGACCCGGCAGACACGGAGGCCATCACCGTTACGGATGTAGAGGCCGTCTTCTTTCCGGCCGTGGTGATTGACATCGAAACCTTTACGTTTACCGATAGAGAGTCGGGGCTGGACGCCGCCGTCATCGTCGACAACGAGCACTTTACGTTTACCGATACAGAGTCGGGGCTGGACGCTGCCGTCGTCGTCGATAACGAGCACTTTACGTTCACCGATACGGAGACCGTGAATGTCCTGACTGTTCCGACGATCACCTGGGCGACGCCGGCGCCCATCACCTACGGCACGCCTTTGAGCGGGACGCAGCTGGATGCCAGCTCAACGGTAGCTGGAACCTTCGCCTATTCGCCCGTCTCGGGCACAGTGCTTCCCGCGGGAACGCATACGCTTTCGGTCACCTTCACTCCCACCGATACGACCGCGTACGCCACGGCCACGGCAACCGTCCAACTTACGGTTAACCCGGCTGTGCCGGCAGCAATGATGTCTCCTACACCGGGCACTGTGCTGGCTGGTTCCACCGTGACCTTCACGTGGTCGGCCGGCTACGGGCCGGCGGCGTATCAGCTCTATCTGGGCACCACCGGAGTGGGCTCGCACAACCTCTATGAATCGGGTGCAACGAAGGCTACCACTGTGACCGTAAGCG
>Ga0181524_10000720_pt1 | contig 39849 bp, 52 predicted proteins | sample PEATcosm2014_Bin_34_FD_119761 | JGI IMG/M metagenome (GOLD analysis project Ga0181524, IMG submission 119761) | Peatland microbial communities from MTU Mesocosm Facility, Houghton, MI, USA - PEATcosm2014_Bin05_60_metaG | ecosystem: Environmental > Terrestrial > Soil > Wetlands > Peat | place... | reverse complement strand
GTGCCTAGCCTCGGCAAGCCGTCCCGTGCCAAGCCTGCCCAGCCGCACATTGCCCGGCCTCGCATCGCCCGGCCGTGCCTCGCCACGCCTGCATTGCCACATCATGCCTCGCCGTGCCTCGCCTTGCCGCGCCAAGCCTGCCGCGCCGAGCCTCGCCTAGCCCCGCCTGCCTCGCCTTGCCTCGCCCAGCCAAGCCACGCCTCGCCTCGCCTGCCTCGCCTTGCCTCGCCGAGCCCTGCCCCGCCCCGCCTGCCTCGCATTGCCGCGCCCTGCCGCGCCGTGCCTCTCCTAGCCCCGCCTGGCCAAGCCCCGCCTGCCCATCCACGCCGAGGGAGAGTTGATCCTTACGAAGATTTATCGGGCGATGGCTGGTGTTCTACGTCAAAAAGGCCCCAACCCATGCCAGCCGAATGCTTGCTGTCCGGTCTTCCCTCTCCGATACCGACCTGCTGGCCGACCCGCATCAAAAGATTGGCGATGTCAGTAAGAGTGAATTGATCGGCATCGAACCGAATCTTCACTTTCGCGCTCCAGTTGTGATAGGCCGCACGAACTGTGACATATGGTGGTCCGGTCTCTACCCTGGCCATGTCCTCTTGCCTTGTCGGTTCTCCTAGAATCCTAACGAGTGGAATCTGGGGCTCTGTAAGGTCGTGTCCGTCCGCTACTACGAAAATCGAGAGCTTCGCTTTTGTCATCTTGAAGTCCACCAGCTTGCAGGCTGATATCATCGCATTCCTTAATGCACCTGCGTGGAAACCGTCCCACCCTTCAGGACTGACGTATCTCGCCTCCTGATACGCTTGCTCAAAGTCCTTCGCCGAGCGATTTTTTCGGCTACCCGACGTCCTTCCACCTTCCATCTTCTGCTTTATTTCGTTTCTGGTCTTGGCGGAAAAACGATGGATCACTAAGATCTCCGTTCCAATCAACAAAAATTCCGCGCATTCAAACTTTGGTGCGGAAATAACTACGTTGCTTTGGTCAATTTTCGTGGCCATGTGCCACCTCCTCGGTGTGATTGAAGTACCGTACAGCCTCACGACTCTGCATATGAACATCCAATAGTTCCGTAAACCTATGCCAAAATCAACATAAATGACGCTTTTGGACGATAAATTGCTAAAATAGTTCTTGACATACGCAATTGATAGTGCAAAGATAGTCGTGATGTGCAAGGTGTGGAGGTTGAGTATGGTAAAACAGAGAGTGGTCCGCGTCCCTTGCGACAGAACTCTTAAGCGCGAATTTACACTCTCTGCGCGATTCCGCGCAGAGAGTCTGTGTCAAATTTCGCAGGCCGGAGGTAAACCATGATTGCAGATCTACAAAATGCATTGATGTGTTTGATTCAGTATCTCGGACCACGATTTATCACAGTCCAATACGTGATGCTCGGGCTGGCGGTGTTGTGCCTTTGGCGAGCCACTCGACGGGCTTAGCTTATTTTCGCAAACTAATTTCCATGGAGAAAACAATGATCAAGCCACGGACCATCAAACAAGCGAAAACCGAATGTCTGGCAGCTTGGGCAGCCCACCCGGAAGCTACCCACGGATGGTGTGTACATCATTGTATAGAAATAGAAGAACTAAGCGAATCAATTGTCAGCCGCATCCGTTATATTGTTAAAAACAAGGCTAAAGACGAGCAAGTTACCCGATTGGACAACTTGCGTCCTGTCCTGTCTATAAGTATTGTACTGACAGCTAGGGCTCACTACCGTGAAGCCATTGCCACGGCAGAGAAGGCTTACGATAAAGCCATAGCCCCCATAGCCCCGGCACTCAAGGCTTACAACGAAGCCACAGCCCCGGCACTCAAGGCTTACAACGAAGCCACAGCCACGGCAGAGAAGGCTTACGATAAAGCCATAGCCCCGGCACTCAAGGCTTACAACGAAGCCACAGCCCCGGCACTCAAGGCTTACAACGAAGCCACAGCCACGGCAATGAAGGCTTACAACGAAGCCACAGCCACGGCACGCAAGGCTTACAACGAAGCCATGGCCAGGGCACGCAAGGCTTACGATGAAGCCACAGCCATGGCACGCAAGGCTTACGATGAAGCCATGGCCATGGCACATCAACGTGATTGTCCAAACCATACGTGGAATGGAAGAACTATTTTTCAAAATAGATAAAAGGAGAAAACATCATGAAGCGTTGCCCAAGATGTGGAAATTTCTCGACGGATACAACTAAAATTTGCGGCTTCTGTGACTGGCCATCGGGCGATGGGAATTGTGGTTTTATAGGCTGGATTGCGATCCTGTTGCCTCGCATTCTTGTGTTGGGCAACCTTGCGCTCGTCGCATGTGATATTATCCTCGCATTTTGGCCTGCATCTGCCTCCCGGATATGGCTGGCGCTTAGTGGCCAGAGCCTTTTTCCCGGCCATTGAGCGACGGACATAAACCCTATGTATCTCTCTGGAGGTGAACCGTGGAAACACAAACTAAAAACTTAAATGCGCATGAAGCACAGATCCGAGAGCGGGTAGTTGAGGAAGTAAGCCGACTTCAGGCGAGGGCAGCGAAGTTTGGAATTACTGAAGATTGCCCTTTGCCACGCGAGTTTGCAGATCCTGAAAAATGGTACAAATCGGTGCGTGTCTGGTGCTTCACTATCGTCCGTAACGCGCAAAATAGGATCGGGACAAGGTCTTACTATGCTCCCTCAGATCCTGCCAACCCAGACCTGTGTGAGTTGATAAAAGATGCTTTCCTAACCGAGGAAAAAATCTGGAACATGCAGAACTGGGACTTATATACTTGAGTCCCTTTTCCTTTCAAAGACAACAATCATGCTCGGGAAAGGCGCTGAGTTTTTCGCGTCCCCGAACCTTAGCCGCCCTTTTATGAAACGAATCTCTTTCGCATGAGGTAACACTACTTCGTGAAACCATTTCGTGTCTGTCCTCGCAGGAATCAGGAACACGGCAACGTCTGCCTCAAGCCCACGCTCCAAAAATGGACGTATTCCCGGCCCATAAGGAGGATTACAGAACACACGACGCCCCCCCCACTTCACAAACAAGGGAGCGGTTCCGTCTTCCGTGCCACCGAGTGGGCATGGGTCAAAGTCAAAATGGAATTCGGCATCAAGCCCAGAAAGTACCTCTGAGGGAGTCGCCCATTCTTCGCTTGCCGAACTGAAATGCACCGCCAGATTCAGCATTTATCCTCTAAGGGACTAAAGTATATAATTCCCATATTTAACTTCCTCTCTGCAAAGCATTGAAAACGTGACAAATAGAGTTGCACTTTTCTTTCTCAATAGAATCAACTACTTGCGCAGAATGGTAGTTAACTTCCTCATTCTAAAACGAATAAAGTACTTGACTTCCGCAATTCAGTTATGTATAATGAGCGTGTAAGATGAAATGAACAGAGCGGCTACCAGCCGCAGGAGAATAAAATGAAAATCACGGGAAAAGCCAACGGTTTCATCGAAGGAAACACAAAAAGGGAAACGATCAGATTTGGAGATGTGGCAACTATCGAGCGGGTCATCGTCGAGGCCCCTCGCTGCTATAAAAGTTATTACGACTGCCACCGCATGGCGAAAGGAGATAGCGTTGAGATACTCAAAGACACGATCACCGTTTCTGGCGATCATCTACGATTAGCAAAAGCGCTCGCCAGCGCCCTCCCCGCATATTCTGATTTGGCCGAAAGAATGAATTTCAATCATGAGGGCGAGGGGACATTCGGTCGCCTCTATGAGGCTTCAAAATTCGTAGCCGAGGGGGTCCGCGATTATCGTGGAAAAGCCAGAAAATCTACCGCATTGGAATTCTAGAAAACTTAGGAGGATGAGATGAAAGTTACAATCTGCCCAACCCTCGATACCTGTGGTTTGCTGCCTAGGCACCAAGAGAACGCGGTGTGGCTAAAATCCAAACTCCTGCCCAATGGTCCTCCGCACACTATCACCACGTTTGAATTTACCTGTAAGGAGTTGACTGCGTGAAAACAAATCCTGTATTCCTCCCTTTTTGCTACGCGCTTTGCATGGCGCGAGGCTACTTAATTCGCTTTGATAATGCAATAGTTGAGTCGTTGCGGATAGAGTGGCTCGCACAGATTTACAGTCTTCCGATCGCGTTCGCACCTTTGGCTTTTGCGAAAGCTGAACAGTCTCGAATGCAGTAAGGAGATGAGATGGCCAGCACACCAAGCCACGCTTGCCCTGAGTGTGGAGGATTCCACCAGGGCGAGTGCGCAGAGATGACACAACAGGAGTTTGACCGGATACGGAAGTCAAGTATATAAGTCCCTAATTTTGCGTAAAATACTTATCCCCCTCCGCCAATTTCGCGGGATCGTACGCGCGTGGCGCGAATTGGTCACGGCGGGGGTTTTCTTTTTAACCGGACACCCATATCCCCCAATGATTCAACTTCCAAGCTTGGTAAACAGTCTAACCTCCACTAAATCAATAGCTTATGCACGGAGCATTTAAATAAAATCTAGAGAGTCAACGCTTCGATCCTCCGAAGAATAAAGTCGCCAGGGGACTCAAAACTGTCACGTTAAGCATGGCATCACATGCCCAGTGCTTCAACAAAATCAACAACATACAGCACGATAGATATTATACAACGCTTAGCAGCGAAGCGTTCGAAGCATGCGAAGTATTGCTGCAATAATGCTATATATTCTTCTTCTTCTTCTTCTTCTTCTTAATATATGAAGTAACGCTTCGAACGCTTCGAAATCGTGTCAATCGTAACAGAATCAATTAGTTGCGACCGGAGCATTCAAATAAAATATGGAGCGTCAACGCTTCGATCCTCCGGGAAATAAAGTCGCCTTAACTGAAAACTGGCCTGGTAAGCACGGCTCGCACACCACAGAGCTTCCGTCGCGAAACTTCCAGCCACCATTGCGGATCGCGCACGCTACTAGTGCCCGTCGTGCTTCTGGCGTTCGATGATGAAATTCTAGCAACTCGGTGGCGCTTGCGCTGCCGAGATAGTCCAACTCAGCGGCTATCAAATCAAGGGTGCGCATCGCGAATTTCAGCCTGCCCCATGTCTCATCGTCACACGTTCCATTGGCGATTGCCTGGCTACATGCGAACTTAATATCCAACATTATGCGATGAGTCTCGCACAACTCGTGGTGGCGTTTACTGGTTTGATCAAATACCTGGAGCGCCAATTTCAACGTACGCTTGCGATGTAGATAGTCACGCTCCTGCTCAGCGCGCGAAAGATGTTCGGTCATTCCTAGCGAATGGGCCAATGATTCAGCACTGCCCTTAAAATTGCAATCAAAATGATGGCAGCAGAATAGCTGGCTGGTGTAGCTAATCGTTTGTCGCCCCTTGCAGCGCGGACAGTTGGCGCGTTTCGCCGTCAGGTGCGTAGCTCCAGCAGTCTCTAGTAGCTCTCTCATAGATTTCATTTCCAACTCTCCAACTTCTCAATCCTGAACATTCGTCGCCGCGTGACAGGATCACGATCCATGCGTGTAATTTCTATGCCTGCTGCACGAAGATTTGATCCGAGCCGTTCAAGGGTATTGCCAAGTGATTTCGGAGTTTTTGGCCAACCCCGACGTTTTTGTGTACGTTCGGTGGAGTTGGATTCGAGGTTGGCTAGTAGATCGGTCGCGCTGACGTCCCAGACGATGGGCTGATCCGTCAACAATTTACGCAGTGGCTCATAGATGGCCGAGGATTCAAGCGCCTGATTGTTGGCCTCTGCCTTGTTGTATAGATATGCGTCTGAAAATTCTCCAGGATTTAATCCTATCGCTTCTTCCGCTGCAATGCCTACTCTGTAGAAATCCGCCATCCGTGGACTCCTTGGTGGATGTATACTCGGATAGCGACACAGCGCAGAGCTTAACGCGTGAAGTATGGATCCAAAAATTTTCCCGTTTGCTTGCTTGAATGCTGCCTCGAAAGTAGCCTCGTCGATCCGCTTATCTTCGTTGATTTCAGGCAAACGTACGACTAGCGAACGGTCCAGGAAGTCAGACTTTGATGCAAACTCCTCGATGCCATTCATTAGGATCGGTCGTTGGGATTCAAATATGATTTCCTCGCGGTCCGTGTGCAATTTGCGGAGACGTAAGCCGCTTCCGGTGGCGAGTCTCGCACAGGCATCGGAAAACCAAGTCTCGACAAACGATATGTTGTTATATGCCAAAAGCCAGCAATTAGATGCTGCAATTTGCATGTCGCGGTTGCTCTCGGGCGCGCCTTGGTTCCCGCCCATAAACGGATCAATGAGCGATCTTAGTACTGTGCCCGCGGTGCTCTTCGCGGAGCCGGGCCTGCCATGCAGAACTAATATCGGATACGGTCCCTTGGGCCAAAGCGCAAAAATCAACCAGGTCGCCAGTTGTGCTCGATCTCGCCAGTCAACAACATTCACGAAACGCCACAAGTCAGCGATGGATCCGCCGCGTTCTGGCTCCGGCAAGGCTAGCGCACCCATGTTGCGCTCGAAGTGGACATTGCAATTATCGATGACCGACCAGCCAGTAGGAGTCACCTCAATTACTCGCCAACGACTGTCACACATATCGATATAAATATTTCCCTGTGCGTGCCCGACGCGGACGAAAACTGGCTTTTCCTCGCCCTCAGTTTTCGCTTTAACGGAAATTTGCTCGATCGCATCATTCAGCGCGCTTGCCGAGCATGCCTTGTGATGACGCTGATAGTCTGTGTTCCGTAACCAGCCCCGGAATTGGGTGGAATTGGTGCGCATCGTTTCCTGATGGCCTACAACTTTAACAGTTGCATACGCCTCTGGCTGGGAGGTGTGCCAGAGCAGGACGTCCTCGCTATTTACTGCTTCGATCAGCCGAAGGGCTGGCGCTGACGAGCTTCCCTGTCCCGGTTGGGGAGCGGAAACGGGAGAATAGTGCAGTAGTAGATTCTCTATTTCTTCCGGAGATAAATGATTAAATTCGGCGCTTAGGGAGGCTAGGCGAGCGCTTAACTGACGTTTAGGGATGGAAATTTTGGGTTTATCGGGCATGGGTCCGGTAGTCATCGCCGATGAGAGTGACTTCCGGTGTAGGAGATTTTGACTTTGGCTCGGGTGGGAATAAGAGTGAAGTCGAAAACCTCGTCAACTCCGTGCTCGCTGATCACTATAATGTAGGTGCCCACTTGAGCGACTAGACCCACGGTATTTATGATCTTTCCTGCAGGCCGGCGCGAACGTCGCAAAACGTTAAAGTCCGGTAGCGGGGCGCGCATCTGACCACACGCATCTTCCCACTCAACCTGCCCAAATCGGAAAGTGACGCCGTTGATCTTAATTGGCTTCATGAGGACGTATTTGACGATTACTGCCTTACTCTTGAGTAGTATTCGCGAGCTGCGCGCTGCAACTCTTCATCTGGCTCGCAGCCACTTACGGCGCGTGGGATCGGCCGATCTGCTACACGTTGCGTGCGTGGCGCAAGATGCAGGGGAATGGGCACGCCTGGGCGACCGCCCGGGCGTGCCGGACGAAACATTCCTGGCGCAAGATGCTTTTGGGTAGCGGTCGTGTGGTATGAAAAATTATAGTGATAGATGGGAAGCGTAATGGTTGTGGAAGTGACAAGTAGCGGCATGACTCGCGCGCTCCAGGCTTTATCCTCTCCAAACGATCTTTCATCGAATCTCACCGATGCTGCAATGGTTCTGCGAATAGGGCAGAGATGGACACAGATATCTCCAACGACCCCGGGAACCGGACGGCCGCGCAAAACCCGAGCAAGCTGGGGTTTAGAGCCGTCAAAAGTCGTCAAATTGGTTATGTAAACACAATCAGGGCGGCTTTCTAGCGCTTTGAAAATGAGCTCTAGATAGTCGCCGAAAATCCGATCATCATCGTCTATAAAACAGGAGTACTCACCTTGTGCAGCAGCCAACAACTCGTTGCGTTTGGTACCCACGGTTTTCTGTCCGCCATCGAGGTTGTAGAGGATTTCAACCCCATTGGCGTGCTCCAGAGCGTCCGCTTGTATCTTGAGGGCTCTGAACAGTGATTTGGTTTGCGTCCAACGAGACTCTAATCCGCAAATCAGCACACTCAGCAAGGGTGGCGTCAAAAAATCCTGCGTGATGCGCGTAACACCTAAAGGGCTGTCTTTACGCACGCGGAAATCCCTCTCGCTTACGCCGATAATAGATGGCCTTAAAGATGGTGGCTCCGCGTTTGTCTTGCCGCAGATTGATCTCGTCACTCGCGACCAACCCTCGGGACGGATGTCGATGATCGAATCTTAGGCGCTGGCGAGCATCGATTACCACGCCATCTCGATGAGCGACGTCGCTAAATTCATTATCCGCGTACCAGGCCTCATATTCATGCCAGAATATGTAACCGTAGCGCTCATAGTAAGCACGGGTCAGGATTGGGTGGACGATAAAGTGCGCGTCGTTTGATCCCTGCGTAGACGCCCACACGACAGCCGGTTGATCGCTTTTATATCCTAACACATCCAACAACGCTGTATCCCAATTCGGAAATGGGAAAAAGTCATCTGCGATTACGACCAGGACTTTTCCGGTCGAAAGCGCGGCCGCTTGGTTGAATGCATCAACCAAGCACGGGCGCCCCGTGTTGCGTTGTACAAGAAACGCTCCAAACTTCGTGGTTGGTGCTTTTCCGAATTCCCACTCTGGCACCAGAACATATTCTATCTCTCGTGCACACGCCGAGAGTTGTCCCCAAGCGCGGTGAACGGCCTCCCAGCGTGCGGGCCGCGCAGTCGCATGAAGCAGGCTAAGTTTCGGTGCCATCGAAGTGCCTCCGATAGAGTTGCCAGGCGCGCTTTGCCGCCGCTGGGAGATAGTCGTAGATGCGACGAGGATCTTGTGCGAGATCGTGAATGAGGTTTATGGTTTTTTCATAGCCAAGGAATTCCTGCACCATGTCGCGGGTTAGGCAGTGTGAGTTTCGCTTTTGATAGACGCTTGGAGCGCCGTAAACTACCCTAAAACCACGAGCCTGCACATAATAGGAGGCCCAAATATCTTCCAATCGGTTGATGCCCGGAGCAAGAAAATAATCCGGCAAGACACGTCTGAGTAAGAAAGTATTCTGACTGTTGAAAGGACTCGGCTTATTACTTGCCATGGGAAAATAGGCTGGGCCAAAGCGGCAAACAGGGTTGTGTTCCATCCGGCAGATGGCATCGACGTCGGGATCTCCATCCCAAAAATCTGCCTGAATTTCGGGGCAGACGCGCTGGATCATGCAATGGCCATAATCGCGGGAGTCCAGGAGTTGCAGGGGGAATCCACGATGCCACAGGTGACTCACTAATGCACCCACTGGATCAAACGCCGGCGCGCAGGAGGGTGCAACGTAGAAGTGGGTTTCAATTAAGCGACCGAGAAGTAGATTTTGCCCCCAACTTTCGTAGGGAATGTTGTCGTCATCAACCAGCGCAATCACCTCGGCCCCTGCCTCATACGCTATCAATATCCCGAGATTTCTGCGCTGTACACAGTTCCAACCTATGGCGTTTGAGAGCTTGCGATCGTAACTTTCCTGATCTTTGGGGCTGACGTAGATTCCACGATCGAGTTTAAAATCGGGCGGAGTTTTGAGGTCACCGACCACGATTAGCCGCCAATCGGGCAACGCATCGAATTTTCGAAGCGCCTCGGACAGTGGATGAATGGTAGTCGAGACGATGTAATTCATGAATAAGCCTTTAGTTCGGGCTCAACACCGAAGAGCTTGTCGATCTCCCGGACCAGCAGCGCGCGAGCTTCGTTTCCCATGGCATTCTGCTTTTCGATCTGAACCACTTCGGCTAGTTGGTCATACGTCGGTGGGTCGTTAAGGGCTTTAAGGTGCGAGCGTACCGCGTCCTCCAGCCACCACTGTCGATTATTTCGCCATAGGAGTAGGCTGGCCAGGCAATTGAATCGTGGAACCTTTTCGGGATGGGCTTCCTTAAATTTATCGAGAACTGCATTACACCTCGCTATCTCAGCATCGATTGCAGCCACGGGGATGTTGTTTGCCAGCGCTTTGGTGCGTTTAAGAGTCAGGATTGTCATGCGATCGACAATTTGTCCTGGTGACGGATCAAATAGCATCATGGCATTCTCGCAAGGCATTTATTTTTGATTATAACCGGCGCCCACGGGCATGAATACTGGCGTCGATGCGGCCGTCTCTTTGCAGTCGAATGGGCAGCAAACCCGGCATGCCGGGGGGATACATCTTTTGCGCGGCGTATGTCCCGAAATAACCCAGATAGGAAGGTGCGATGATTACGAGGGCATTACGCTCCATGGCTCGGCCAGTCTTTTGGTCGTGATCGACTTGATAAACCACGTCCACGAGCGAGTTGTGAAGATGTCCCGTCCAGAAGACATCAAAGCACCGCGCCCAGGGCAACATTTTGCGCGCCGCCATGCGCTGGGCGCCGGCGGTGGTTGACGCGCCCGTGCCGTGGTGGGCGAGGATGCGGAAATTATTGCCGGCAAATCGGATGGTGCAAAAACAGAAATCTGGGAAGTAGGGAATGCCCAACCAGGTAGCAATCCAGCGCGCTAAGTCGATGCCCAGGACTGTTGCCCGCAGCTCATGATTTCCGGGAAGCTTGAAAAGCATTTTGCGCCACAATCGCGCTTGGATAAGTAGCGCATCTTCGAATTGCTGATCTGGCTTGAGGCGCTGTTCATAAACGCCGGATCCCACGGAAAGCTTAGAGGCAAACTCGCTAAAATCCCCGCCATCAAAAGTTAGCAAGTAAGGGTTGCGCAGCATCCAGGTCAAGTGCTGTCTAAACAGCGAATCCAGATGCCTGCTATGCCCACGGTGGACATCATAGAGTGGGCAGACGTCCACATAAGGCCAGGAAGCGGGGATGTCCACGAAAAGCTCCGGGAAGGCAGATGGCTGTGCCGGCCTGGAGATCTTGGCGACGTGCTTGCGGCGCCCTTTGATGCGCTCGATTTTGTCTTTTAGATTCTCACTGGCCAGCTCCTGGAGTTCGTTCGCTGGGGCTAAAATCTCGCTAAGTTTCAAGTTGCCTCCTTAGCTCTTCTATCGCTCGACGGGAACCATATATCAGACCTCCTTTGTATCTTACGCTGAGGCCTGAAAATTCGCGCGCGACTCTCAAAACGGCTGTTTCGCTAACCTTAAACCGTCGCGCCAACTCGCGCGTGGTGTACACTTCATCTGCGGGACTGCCCCGCAAGAAGTTTGCGATTGTGGCGCAGCTGGGCCGACTGTTAGGCTCGAATGGCTTTCCGTCCAGCTTTAATCCGATATGCTCAATCGGTTTTGACTTGGCCATGTAAACTTACCTCCGCACTCAGCCCGCGAATCGCCAGATGCTCGTGGAGGTAGCCCTGGGCGTTGAAAATGAGCGCACAGATTGACTCTTCTAGTTCGTCGGCAGTCGCAGGATTCCAGCCGCGGTGCGCCGTCCAAAAAACCATGAAATGCCGCCAAGCGGATTTCATGTAAGCCTCACGCGGGATGCCCTTCTGCCAGTTGTCCGAATCGCGGGGCGAGCCGTCCGCTTGAATGCGATGTTTGTGCATGTAGCGCGCAAATCGCTCCAGGACAAGCGGTGAAAGAAAGCCTTCGTAGTCGAGCTTGTCTGTGTCGGCGTCGCGCGTGGCCCCGGTTTCAAACTGCCGCATCGAATTTATGCTCTCTGGAGAGCCAGGCATTGAGCTCCATTATAGAATAGAAAATCGGCATGGATCTTCCTTGGGCCTCTACGAGCTCCATCAACGTGCCAGTTGAGACCTTCCAGTTTTCCAGCACCAGCACTGCATCGCAGCGCCGTAGGATTTCTAGCTCGCCTTCCATCCATACCGCATCTGGCAGCGCGCCTTGGTAGAATCTTGTGTTGGCGTGAGGACATATCGCCACTGCGCCAGCACGCCAAACCTCAAGTGCCGCAGCCTCGGCGCGTCTTACGTTTTGCTCAATCTCCCAGGCATTGGCCGCTCGAAAAGGTCCGGCAACGTAAATGACTTTCATTGCGATCCGTTATCCTTCGTTGAGGATTGCAGATTAAGTGCTAGCATTCCAGCAGTGAACATGCCTTCGCCCATGGTCCGGCAGCTGGGCATCAAGAACGCAACCAGCACGCCGAGTACGACGAAGATTAAACCCACAACGTCTCGCTTATTGTCTTCGATGAATTTGTACACCATGGGCTCCGAGTTGTGCGAGCTTGGCCGAGCGCGCTTCGTCTTTACGTCGCCGCTTTCGTTGTCGTAGCCGCCTTGCCCTTGAAAAGGGCTGCGAGCGCCTTAATCGCCAGGACGAAGGCTTGGTCGCTGGTGGGATTGAGTCCGTTCGCCTTTGCGGCTGTGATGGCATCGCTCACGAGGGTCAAGCCGCCCTGCAAGAGAGCGTTGCCTAGTGCCACCGGCACCGTCGCTCCGGGGAATTCCTCTTCGAGCATGGTTTCCAGCGGAGCAACGTAGCTGGTAAGGTCTTTTTGGATTGCAGCGATCACGGCTGGGCCGTCGGCCTCGATCTTCTTTGCGTCGCCTTGGAGATCCTTGATGAAGTTTTCGACTTTCTGAATCAAATTAGACATGGTTTCTCTTTTCAACGGCCTGGGCTTCCTGTGATGCCCATGGGCCAGGTTAGTGCCAACTTCCTACCAGCGCTCCTGCGAACAGAGCGCTGTAATGCGCCACTCCCAAGGCAACCTCTTTCGCTAGGCTGACGGGCGAGGTAAGCTTTTTATAGTAGAAATCCGAAAGCTTGGCCGCGTTTCCGGTTACCTCGCCGAGATTTTTTGTTGTCACCGACAGGCTTTGCAGCGTAGCGGTCAGCGAGGGATCATCTACGAGATTGTCCGCATCCTGGGTCAGCTTCACCATGCCCACCGTGGTAGCATTCAATGAAGCCGCCTGTGCCTTCTCTTGATCGTCCAAATCGCGCGTAGCAAGCTCGATATTTCTTGCAACTCCACCGCTGATTACGATTAAGCGCACCGCCTGCTGGCGGATGGCCTTGATATCCGCCGAAGCTGAGGTTATTGACGTAGCCGCCGCATCGAGGTTTTTATCCAGCCTGGGAACGACGCGCTTGTGAATGTCGCCTTGGATGCTCGCTATCGCATCGGCCGTTCGCGCTGTTGAATCAGCCACCGTTCCGAGTTGAAAATTGAAATTGGGGAGGGTATGTTTGTTGATTTCCGCGTCGGTATGGGCGAATGCGACTCGGGCTTCATCAAAGAGCACGCAGAGCTTCCACGCTACAGCGCTGGCGCTCCCCGCCAGGGCTAAGTACAGGACGATGCCTGCTATGGATTTGGCTTGATTCAGCGCAGTCCTTATTTTTGCCCTTGGCTTCACTTTATCTCCAAATCCAACCACAGATACAGATCACGATGTCCCAGGCGTTTTTCTTGCGCAGCTCCCGGCCGCATAAGGGGCACCGCCTAACCCATTCCATACTCACTCAGATCTACGAATTAAACTCCGTCTGCTCGTCCTTGCGGCGCTCGGAGAGTGCGTCTAGAATCTTTCCACTCGCCTTATTCCATCGTGGAAATTCGTCTGCGGCTTCTTTCAACTTGCCGGCATTGAGGAGTTTTAACAGGGTAGAATGTTCGAAATTGCCCACGCCGACGTTGAAGACGAAATCGACAAGCGCGTCAAATTGAGGCTGCGACAAGGTAATGGTGACGTGTTTGTCGATGAAATCCGCTGCGAACTGGATGTCTTCGGCGAGCCATGCATCGGCTTGGGCCTGCGTGCAAATCGCATCTGGGGCCACTCCTCTGTGTCCGTAGCCGATGGAGTATGCGCCTTCGTCTTCATAAGCGTGCAACCTACAGCCTTCAAAATGCTTCGTCAATTCCAAGCCGGTTTTCGAATAGGTCATGGCGTTCTTAATCCTTTCTATTTGCGCAGCCAGGTGAGAAAAAGCCACGCCACCGAGGTTAGCGAGCCCACCACGGCCGAGACGACGACCACGATGGCGCGGTGATAGGTGACTTGGTTTTCGAGTTGTTGGACTCGGCTGTTAAGCGCATGAATGCGTTCATCCTCGCGCGCGCAGCGGCCGGGCTGGCCGTTTCCCCACAGGCAGCGCTTGATCTGCTCGATGTTTGCTTCCATGCGCACCAAGCGCTCGATCAATTGCTCGCTCCATTCACTTCCAGCTAAAATCATGCGATCCTCGGCCATAACTGAAACCTCTCTCGGCGGTCATGGACCGCCGCTACAGGCTTACCATGCGCCTATCACCGCGCTGCCGGGCGAGCCCCGACCCACCACGGCGCTGATCTGATAGACGTTCACCGCGATCGTGGCAGGGGTTGATCCAAAGTCTGCCGCCGCTTGCGCAGCTGTGTATGTCACACTTTCGGATGTTGCGCTTAGCGTGCGCAAAACTTCCTCGGGGCTGCCGCCCAGGATGTCAATTTCGTAAAGTTCAGAGGCTTCGCTGAGTGGGCCGCCGAGTCCATCCGCAAACTGCCCAGCCGGTGATCCGAAATTTTGATAATAACCACCCAAGCGCGTGCGCCGCTGCCATGTGATTACGAGATCGCCACTTCCATTGATGGCCGCGTTGATATCAACCGGGCTCCACGGTTTCAGATCATTCGCCGCGAGCGTGAACGGAACGCTTTGCACAGCATCGACGGTCTTGCCCAGCGTGACGGCGCGGTAGTAGCGCAAAGAACCGATCTCGGACAGTGGCGAAGATTTTCGAATCAGCCCTCCCGCCAAAGGAAGAATCACGAGGTCCCCGACGGCGTGGGTCCCGCAGGCCCCATCTGTGCCCCGGCGCCCCCGCAGGAGCTGCGAGACGGTCCACGATCCATCCTCATTTTGCACCGCATCGCAAAATTGAATCAGCTCCTGGCCTAGAATCATTGGATTTGATCCGTTGATCACGTTCTCTTCCGTGTCGCTGGCTAGCTCGCCCACCATCAACCGAACGGTAAGTGTGTTTTCGGTGTCCCACTCCCAAGGTGAAAATGGCGATTCGGGCGAGCCCGGACCAATCGCGCCCAGGGCGTTGAGTGCATATCCGAACGATGCTCGCACATTGCTCGAATCGTACCGGTTGAAGTTTATCCCATCGCTGCCGCGATAGAGCACAGCCCCCGGCCAGTTCGGGTCGATGGATGATAGCGCCACGTAAAACCCCGACCCGGATGGGTTGGCGTCAGTGTCGCGAAGTAAGGGGATGTCAAGCATTCGGAGTCTTCAGTCGTTAGTTTTCAGTTATCGGTTTCACAGGAGAATGGTCGGAGATGCCGCCGCGACTTGGCCTGGCTGGAAAGCTTCGTTCGACACGCCAGCTACCACCGAGCCGTAGTTGCGCACGTCTTCTTGCACCGCCTGCACGCTCACTGCGTAGCCCTGGCCTTCCGTTTTGGAAACCAGGCGAATCTCGATGGGCGTTCCCTCGTAAATCATGTCAATGATGTCCGTGGGATCGAGGAGCATGTAGAGCGCGCGGAGAAGATTAAGCTTGAAAGAACGGCGATTGGTCCAGGCGCTGTAGAGTGTGGCCTCGGCGATTTGCCGCGCGTCGGTGTCTGATAGCGACAGCGGCATGGACAGCATATGCTGCTGTTTGGTGTTCACGGTGCGTGCGCAGCGCTGCTTGACTTGCTTCCCCTGCTGCCAATTGAGCGCCACATCGTTATAGAGCACCGTTTCGATCAGGGGAAGGTCTTGTTCTTGGCCAAAGGTTTCCTCGAGCTTCCCTTTGTCTTCGAAGAGACCTAGGTCATTCTCGGCGATCGTAAAGGGCGTGACCGGCGAGCCCGAAGCGTCGGTCAGAATCGTGCGAGGAACGAAGCGCAACACTCCGTCGGATTCGCAGGCTCCAAAGAAATAAGCTGGCACAAGCTGTTTGATATGGTCCGCCGCCGTCGAGGGATGCTCGCAGACAAAGCCGAAAATCTGATTTTCGGGGTAGACGTTTTCTGCCGTCATCAACGAAATATCCACATCGGTTTCGGCGAGTCCAGAGCGCGTACAAAGATCCATTAGGATTTGATCGATGGTCGGCTGGGAAACATCCGGCGAAGCCTCGCCTGACGTGTAATTGATCTGCGCGCGCAGGTTGGGGATGCGGTTGCCAAATGTCGCCAGGGGCAGGTTTTCCCACACGCAATAGCAGATGCCACGAAAAGCGGGCGTCGCGTCTACGCCATTGTTGCCCTGGATGGTCGGATCGGCATCCTGATCTTGTGATCCCGAATAGAATGTGGGAACGACGTAGTATTCGCTCATCGTCTGCCAATCGCTAGCTGGCTGAGGCATCACGTCGAGACAGGGATTGACGCAGGTATATATCTCTCCACACGTGGGGGCTGTGTTGCTTTGGCCGGGAAATGCCACCTGGTTGCCAGGGTAGTACTGGATGCTCTCTTCAAGATCGTTGTAATACGGAAATCCCGACAAGACCCAATAAAGACTGTTGCCTGCCGGCGGGATGTCAGTGTTAGCGATCACGCAGCGGAAAATGTCCGTCACCTGGCCTGTGCCGGGATTCCACTGATATGAAACCAATTGCTCGGGCTGATACGTGGTGTCGGCATTCCAGGGGCAGAAAGCTCCGAAGTCCGCACCCCCATCGTAGATGATATTGCTATCCGCCCAAATCTTCTCGATCGTGGCGGGGCCTTCCCCAAACGCCGCCGCGATCGAGGCGAGGTAGTAGTATTCCAAGCCCGCTGCCGTGCCACCGCCTTTGCCTGCGTTGCCGACGGTGTAGTACTCAATCCCGGGGCACCAAATCACCTGGCCCGCCACTCGCCCAGTGCCATAGCCAAATGGGATGGGAGCGCCATCGGCAGAGGATGATACTTGGCGGTCCTGGAGTGGCACGAGGCCGGGAATCTTGGGAGGAAATAGAAGTCCTCCCACAGCTAGGCCAATGCTGCCAGCCGAAAGTGCGCCTTCCATCGCAATCGCGATAGGATATCCGGCAATGCCCATGGTTAGGCCGGTGGCAACTCCCGCCCCGACCGCTAATGCAATTTTAGCCATTGAAAAGTTATCAGTTATCAGTTGTCAGTTATCAGTCAATGCCAGGGAACGTGAAAAAGCCTTCGATCCGATGTAGCCACTTTTCAGAGAGTGTATGCTCCACGACTTTCTTTGATCCTGCGTAAGCATGGACGATGCCCAGTTCGCCTTTGGCGAGATTGGTGACAATGGCCACGTGACAAGCCAGTATGGGCACGCGCAGCGTGAGCACATCGCCCGGCTGAATGGTTGCGTTTTTAAGCTCTTTGCGCACCAAGCGCGCGCAGCATTCGTCGTGAACGATAGAAGTGGTCGGCTGGGATCCATACCGCTGATAGTCGGTGCGCAATAAGGGACTCCCTGCCACGTCATGCAAGCCCAAGTCTTCCCCAATGCACAGCGCGAGGCCTACGCAATCCACGCCCTGACCGCGCCTCCGACCTTGATGGCGGAACTGCGTGCCAATCCACTTGCGCGCTTCGGTAACGATTTGTTGTCGGGTTACCATGGCCAGCATTCACCCTGCATAGTCTAGGAGCTGGTCCATTCCCGGGATGAAAGGCTCGCCCCGGAAATTGGCGATATTCTGAAATTTCGCCTGGCAAGTAGCCGAAGACTTGTCGCATCCCGGCTCAATTACAAATGTGTCACCCGTGGCAGGCAGCTCGGGCATGGAGAGAAAAAGCGTCAGCGTTGTTCCATCCCATGACTTGATCTCGAAGCTCGCGCATTCGAGCACGCCGGAAGTGAAGGTGATTATGCCATCATTAAACCAACCCGCGGCTGCCGCAGCCGTGGGTGTGGCCGAGCCCACCTGAAGCAAACCAGATCCCGGTACTAGGGTGCGATCATCGATTACCTGTTCCACTGCCCCGTTTTGCTGGTAGGATGCGATGTTGATATTGCAGAACCAGGGACCGGGATCGTTTGATGGATTACTCCCCAGGTCCGCACGGCAGAGCTCACCGTAGGTCTGCGAGAGCGCGGTAGTCAGCTTTTGCGAGAGCCCCCGCAACTCGGCTGTGAAGAGCCCATTTTTCATTTTGACGGTGCCAGTGTGGCCGCGCATCACGATCATGTGACCCATCGTGAGGTCCGCCCAATTCACGACGCGCACAATCACTTCGGCGTTATCGTAGAGCCCGGCGCGGATATCCTCTTCGGTAATCGAATCAGACTCCAAGAAGGCAGTCACTTCCATGCCATCCACACTGACGTCGGACTTCCCTTCTTTGGCGGTATTCGCCATGCCGGTAGCCGCCCGGTACGTAATCGGGCCATCGCCGTTGCCGGCATCATACGTGATGTCTTGATCGTGCGTAGTGAAACCCATGACGGCGCAGCCTCGCGCCGGTGTGGGCGGGGTGATTGATGGGTAGATGGGCAGATACGGCATGGTATATTCCGCCCACACCGCGTAAATCGTGGCGAGAAACGGAGTGCACTCCCCCGCGGGCGGCCAGGGGAGATAACCGGTAGCCAGGGCGATACACGTAAAGCATGTTCCCGTACCCCCGATGCACTCATCGACGTCTTGCGAATTCCCCACGTACCAGAGCGGGTCAAAAGCGACTGGCTCAACGTAGAATCCATTTATCTGGGATCCGCTGAGAGGGCCCCACTTCTGCGGCACGATCGGATCGCCTATGCCCGCGATCACATTCGCAAAATTTCCTTCCTCTTCGGTGAGTTGCGTGAACGGCGGGTAGTGAGAGGGCTGCATGTCAATCCCGCCCGCCCAATATAGCGAGAGTTCGAGCTGTCCGATGGAAGCCCAAGTTGGACTATTGGGAATGATAATACCTGACTCGTAACTTGTAGTTTCAGGCACAAGCGCGCCCAAGCGCCCAAAGGCAACGTCGATGTACGCAAATGCGGCGCCGGATGTACCGGGCGAGACGCATCTGGCGATCATCAAGCCCGGAGCGCCCGTGGTGGAAACAAAGCCAACCACGTCGCCAATTTTATACGCCGTGTTCGCCTGCCAGGATGGGACGGTGGCGTTCACAGGAAGCACGGCACCTTCGAAACCAAAACCGATTCGAGGCGCCATCCATCCATCCGGTCCGAACTGCGCAACCATTACTTGTGCCGAATACGTATTCCCGAGATTTTGCCACTTCAAGCCGGTAGTTTCCGTGGTGATATCGCCCATGCCAACCCAGTGCGGGTCGGTCGCCCCTGAGCTGCCGGAATTAAGTGCGATCTCCGCCATGTTGTTCGAGTCCCGCACCACCGTGCCTTCCGTGTATGGGGTATCAGGTGCCCAGACAGCTTGCGGCCATGATCCGGGCGGGATCGGCCAGGAGCCCGCCCGTGGCATGTTGACGAGACTCGAATTGTTGACCGGAGCAAAGCATTGGGCGGTGAACCTCTGGGGAACAACGTATAGATAAAACGTCAAAATAGAAGTGGCGGAGCCGTCCGACCCGGTGACGGTGAGTGTATAAGCGCAGCGCCAGGCTTTGCCATAGTTTTCCTTTGTCCCTGTGAGGTTGCTTACGTTAGGCGCAACCACCAGAGAGCCATTCAAGGCTACCGTATTGACGCCATGGTCGATGGACGCGGAGATCCCATTGGTCGATGTCCAGCTCAACGTGATCTCATTTCCGATTTGAACTTGATTCAGCAGAAGTGGCTCTAAAATCCACTGAGCGGAGTTGTCGGTTGTCAGGCCGCCTGGTGTCGTGTTCCATGCCGGCGGGCTTGCTCCTGAAACTCCGTACTCGTAGCAGACTTGTAGGTTGCCATTGCTGTCGATCACGTAATCGACGTAAGGGTCAGCGCTTTGCGAACCATCTTGATAGGCATGATTCGCTTGCCACTCAGAGATGATGGCGGACGCTGTAAAGCCTGTAGCCGAAAGCGTGCCTGTGGGCGATCCGCCCCCGCCGCTTCCCCAGGGATTGTCTGAGGTAATCGAGAGGCTGGAGACCGCAGCCAGTAAATCCGCGTAGGCCGTGGTCTTGCCGGTGAGTGTCTGATAGTTGTCGGCGAGTGTCGCCCCGGCCGCCTGGACAATTTGGGGAATGGTATAGCCGAGGTGTACCATCCAATAGAGGTAAACGATGGCACACCCGGTGGAGACAGCATCCTCATCGGTCAGCTCGGTCGTGTCCACCCAATCTGGCTTGCCGGCCGTTGCCCAGGAGGGCCCGGTGAGGAATTGGTACATCGTGCCGGCCGGTGTGACCTGCTCGGCCGCGAAGCGCGAAAGGCCTTCGCCGTTGCTGTATCCGCATCCCCAGCCGAGGGCCTGGGCGCCCTCGAACATTTCAGATAATTCTGCGGCGTAAAGACCCACGGCGAGGTTGAGTGGATTGACTTCTGTGTTTGCAAACGTCGCGTCCACGTAAATGACGCCGGAGTTGCCTCCCACGGCAAATGAGCAGCCGTAGTGGTATCCACCGCCCGAGCCATCATGTGCCCCACTCAGAGGGGAAACGACTACCGAAAGGCTGCCGCCGCTAATCGCGAACCAGGTCTCGAACGTCCCGTAAGGGGCGGAAACCCCAGTCAGGAGTTGATTCGCCAGCGCAAGGCCCGAGCTGCCTAGCGAGGGATCGTAATAGACGCTGATATTGCCGATCGATCCCACGAGTGTAGCGGGATAATCAAAGGGCGGACCGGGACCGATGGAGTCCCTTTCGGTGCGCGTACCGCCCGGCGGTAACAACTCTCTTTTTGTGGTGTCCGGCATACTATTTCTTGCGTGAATTAACCCAGCGCTTAAATTGATTCCATGCCTCGAGCTGCGCAGCGGAAAGCGGCGGCCTCTGTCCTGGGGTCTGGCGATAGGGAATGAGCCTATTTAGCGCCGCTTGCCGGCGCTTGCACCCGGGACATGGCTTCACGCCAAGCGCTGTGGTAGCTTTGGCAATCGTGTCGCCCAGGCCGCGTGCGGGCGTTGGATTGTCGCTCATGATCCGCCTTGGTCAAGGTCGGTAGGTATGGGGACCGGAACCTGGACTTGCTGGAGGGCGGGAACGGGTGGATTGGGCTTGCAGCAGAGAGCGTTCTGCTTCAGTTCCCAGATGTAAGCCAGCGTGGTGCACTCGCCTGTCATGTGCGCGATTAATGCGTCAGATGCGGTCTTCAAAAAATGCCTCCGGGATCTCTGTTTTCGAGATAGCTGGAAATGCGCTACTGCCCAGCGATGGGTGGCCGGTGTTCGCGCCATGTACTCTCACCACCATCATTTTACCCGCATCCACCGAGGTAAGCTGGTCAAGTTCCCGCGCCCGGTGGCTGAATGCCGTATCTTCGCCGTAAGATTTTTCCGGGAAGGGATGTTTGAGCGCCCATTCGCGCAGATAACACTGCGAGGTTCCTACCGCGTAGGGACCGCGCCCTTGGTGGCGATATTGGTACGCGGCGCCATTGCGCTCATCCAGATTGCAGTCATTACCTCGCAACCGGGAATTCCAATACAAAATACGATGATATCCGGTCACCGCTTTGCCGGAGGCGAGCAACCGATCTACTTGGTCCTGCATGCGCTCTGGAGCCGACCAATCGTCGTCATCCCAGTGGATGATGATCTCGCCCTGCGCCAAGCGACACAGCTCGTTGCGCTTTTCCCCGAGGCTAATAAACTTGCAGTCCACGCGAAAATAGCGAATCTCTGGATAAAGCTTCACCCAGCGGTGGGCGTCGCCCAATGCCGCTTTTCCATCGTCCAAAATGACTAATTCTCGATTTTGATACGTCTGCGAGAGATAGCATTTAATCGCGGACGGTATAAGCTGATGTCTGTCAGCAGTCGGCATGATGGCGGAAACGAGCATTAAATGTTCCTCTCGAGATTTTGCCGGATTCTGTCGTCGCGTTTATTATGTATCGTACATGCTATTTCCCAGGCGTGAAAGGGTCCGATCCGCTCCGCCCAGGACATCTCCCTTCCTACGATGCGTGTCCATTCGATAATTCGGCGCAGGAATAAGAGCATTAGAGTCTCACCTCTATCAGTGTCACGTCCGCCCACGTGATCACGGCGTTGCCGCCCGGTACGTCAGATTCTTCTATGACCGCCTGGCAATCGTCCATGTCGAATCGCGCAGGATGATGGAATTGAAAATCCGCTGTAGGAGTGCCGCTGGGCGCGCTAGTGAATGTCACCAGACCTGTCGTGTAGTCGAGCGTCCAGCCAGAGCTTTGCTCCACCCCAGAGAGATATACCACCACCGTGTCTTCGCAGTAGCCGCCCTTGTATTGCGCTACGGAGGAAGTGATGGGTTTTTGAATGGGCTTGACGTAGCTTCGGGTCCCTGTGACGTATGTTCGGGCTAATTGCCAGACGGCCGCCTCGGACGTGGCGAGCATGGGCTGACCGAAAGCCTCGAAGTCCTTACGATCTAGGAATCGGAAAGCGTCCGCCATGCCGCCCACATTTAGCCAGAAGTCGTAGACGTTCTGAAAATAGGAAATCGGCTTGTAATCGAGCGCAATCTTCCACTTCGAGAGCGCCAGCAGCCAATTCCGGTTGCGTTGCTCATAGCCCGAGAAACCCCTATTCACGATCGTGGACCATGTAGGTCCGCCCTGGGCGGAGTAAGCAATGGCACGCGGAAATTCGCATTCAAAAAATGGCATTTCTGTTTCCTATTCCCTGTTCCCTATTCCCTGTTCCCTACTCTCCTACCCGTTCCTGGCGTGTACCAACGCCATTTGGCGGTAGCCGTCCGCGACGATGGCCGAGTGTGCGCGGCGAAAACTGTCCGCGTCGGGCGTGTTGATGTGGAAGGTTGGGGAATACGTCAAGGGCCGCATGGCATGCATAGCCATCGAGGGCTGTACTTGGCCCGCCATTTTGGGCACAAACCACTCGGGATGCCGCTCGCCCACAACGTAGGCATGGCCAGGCGAAACATTTCCTCCGCCTTGTAGAAATCCCCCGAAGATCTTGCCAAAAATCGAGCCGAGCCCCTTAAAGAGGCCTCCCAACTCGCCGCTTAGACTTTGAAACATCGTGCCAAACGCATTGCTGAGCTCAGCGGTCTGCTGCTGGGAGGTATCTTGATTAGATTTTGCCAAATCCCCAATCGGAAGCTCTGCCAGTTTTCCAGCTCCCTGCCCTCCGCCTGCGGTTAGCGCGCCAAAACTTCCCGCACTTGTCGGCGTCACATACAGTGACGCCTGGGGTGTGGACCCGTCGCGTTTGCCACCGCCAAATATATGCCCGAGTCCGGTCATTCCCATGAGCGAGCTGATACCCCTCTGTATGCCAGCTTTGGCAATGCTCTCTTCCAATCCCTCGCCAATTTTCTTGAAATTCGCTTTCCCTGTTATGGCCAGCTTTGCGAGCTGATCTTCTACGCTGTCCAGCGCATGTCCAAAGGCATCTGCGAGGTGCTTACCGAGCTCGTCTCCAGTAAGGATGATCTGATCTCCGAGTTCCTTAAAGCTGTCCACTACGCCAGAGATCCCCGCCTTCTGCATTTTTAGCAGCGTGTTCAAGAGCTTCATGGCGGCGGGATCGGCAGCCAGCATGTTTTCGGTGAGATTGGGAAATGCTTGGGCAAGCTTGCTAAAATTGTCATCGTCTAACTCTGCCACTTTCGCTAACGTGCGCATGACGGCTGTAGTGTTTTCGCCCTGCGAACCAAGCTTGGCAAGCTGAGCAAGTGTTTGTGTGGGGGGGGTGGCTCCGCTCAAAAGACCGGCGGGCAGGCTCGGCAAGGACAATTCCGGCGCGGCTAGCGGCCCCTGGAGCCAGGGCAACGGGGGAATCACATTCTTGCCGCTCGCCAGAATCTTCTCGTTGTAAAGATCGAGCTTTCGGTTGTAAACATCGAGCGCCAGGCCTTCCGCCTCGATTGCTTCCCTTTCCGACCCATGCGCGGCCAGCGCTTTTTCGATGGCCGTAATGGTGTGATTGTACTCGAGCTCCATCTCCCGCCGCGCGTTGTTGTTTGAGTCGAGCGCGTCCAGCTCGTCCCTTTGTCGTGCGATAAGTTCCGCTAAGGCATCCGCATGCGCCTTGAATGTACCTCCCGGAGGTGTGTCGCCTGTGCCCCCCGACCCTGCCGCTGCGGTCAAAGCAGCAACTTGAGCGCGGAAATCGGCGATCCATTTTGGGGCTCCTTTCCAGGTTTCTCCGGCCTTTTCTGCCCATATTTCCGCCTTGTAAAGTTGCCCAGTCGCGGCAGCTCCTACGGCTATCATTCCCTCTATTAGTGCCTTTACATACGGTATTGATTCTACTATAGCATTGGCGAATGCTAGTACATATGGTATGGCCCTGCGGCCGAGGGCAAGTCCCAAGCCCTCCGCCTTCGCCGAAAGCGACGCAATTTCGACCTTTAGTGTCTTTGCCTGTTTTGCCTGGTCGTCACTAAAGTATCTTCCCATACCCTTTGCGGCTGCCGCCCCGGCATCGGCACTTCGCGCCCAGGCCTCTAATGCTGCACCATTCTGCGTCCATCCTCGCTGTAGCAAAATTTGTAGAGCTGCTTCCCGAGTCCCTGCATCGTGCAAATCGTAGATGTGCTTCAGGGTATCACGCAGCGCATCGCCCATCGACTTGCTTTTCTCGGCAGCGAGAGAGAACGCTGGGCCGAGATCGGCCGTCAATGCCCTAGCTGCCGCGCTGGCAGGATTGGAAATCGCGTTGTGCAGGCTGACGCCGGCGCGCGCCAAAGATACCGTCATCTGATCGAAGTCACCGCCCGTTTCCTTGGCTATTGCCATCAATCCAGAAAGTTGGCCAGCAGCGATCCCAGTGGTTGTTGACGCATCGTAAACCTTCGCTCCTAAATCGGCAGACTTCATGGCCAGCGCGAATATCCCGCCAGCCGCCGCTGTCGCCGCCACTCCCAACGTCCCGATCCCCGCCGCCAACATTTGACCCCGGCTGAGTTGCGTGAATGCAGTGCCTGCGGATTTCCCCAAAACATCCAATGTGCCTGCGAGCTTCTGGCCCATCTCGCCTAGCGGCGCGAACAGGGCTCCCGCTTGCGTCAGGCCGGTTTGTATTTCCTTGCCAAAGGACTTCATCGAGGCCTGGCCTTTGGTCATGCCAGACACAAATTCCCCGAGGTTGACCTTCAGATCGACAAAGAGCGAGCCGAGAGAAATGGCCATGCAATTTCCTATCGGGAGATTGGGTTATCAGTCCATCGAGTCATCTCGACATTGCAAAGTGATGATTCAATGACCCGATGATAAAATAGCTCGATAAATTTAGCTGGCAGCGGGTGTGGGAGCTGCGGGAGCTGCTGGCGCGGGAGCCGGCGCAATCGCACTCAAACTGGCGGTTGCCGCTTCGAGTCCGGCATCAACGGCCTGCAGCGCTTGTGCCGCGGTCTCCACTGCTGTATCTTGGTCTTCGTTTTCGATGGCGATTAGCGCGTTTTGGACAGAGGTTTGCAGCCCTGTGAGGTCCGCCTGCAACTTTGCTACAACAGCTTGTAAATCGGTAAGTCCTGACATGATTGTCTCCTTTAGTTTTTCGAATTCTTTCCTGCTGGGTCGATCGAAATGGGAATCCAGATATAAAAGCGCGAGCACCAGACAGACGACCATGGCTTCGATTGTCACGCTCAACTCCTGCTCTGCGCCTTCTGCTTTCTACTTTCTGCTTTCTGCTTTTTTCGCGGGCCGCATCCCATGATTTGGGTGAGCGTCGCCACCTGTTCTTTGAGCGTCTGCGCCTGTAGCGGCGGTCTCTGACCGCCGATTCTTCCCCCCGGCACAAAGTCAAATGGATCCGCAGCCTTCGCACCCTTTTCTCGCCAGGGATTGCTATTGATGATCGTCGCGGCGATGATGCCCGCGCGCAGGAAGTCTTTGCGGTCAGCCTCCTGTTTGCGGTCCAGCAGAGCATCGAATTCCGCAATGCTTAGTCGGCCGAATTCGCGCCAGGTTAGCCCGAGATCGAATCTTGCAATAGCCCAGTATTCGATCCAGGTGGTGGGAGCGGCGCCGGCATCACGTTCCCCGGCGCCTGTGTAGGGTCCTGGCCATGCACAAGCTTGTTTTTCGCTTCGAGTAGCGCGGCCTTCTTCTCGGCGGGAAGGCCTGCAGCGTAAGCATCAAAGAGGCTTTCCGTAACGAGCTCGGCGTTGCCCGCGTCGATGTAGGACCGGATCACCGCCAATCCTTCCTCGTCACCGTACTCCGGGCTGTGGGCGAGCACGGCCGCCCAAAGCATCACGCCGACGACCCGCTCATCCAGGTGCTTCCAGACGCTGCCATCCACCACGGAGTACCCGGTCCGCTCGTTGATCAAGGCGAAGGCGTTGAAGTCAAACGAAAGGCGGAAATCGCGCGTGAAGCTCGCGCCGCTATCGTCCTCGAGCTTGAGTGCGAGAGGCACAGAGGGCACGATGCGCCGCCGAAGCGCGCCCTTCACTGGATTTGGCATATTTCCCCCGAAGTTGGTTGCGGGTCCGGGAGTCGAACCCGGCTGTGAGGCTTATGAGACCTCCGAATGGCCGCTATTCTAACCCGCTTAAACCTTAGACCGCTTCGTCGGTGTAGACCGGCCGGCCAGTGACTTTTAGCTTGGCGCTGAACGTTGCTTCCTTGGCCACGTCCCAATCGATGTCCAGGCTGGTCAAGTAAGCATTGAACGCCCAAAATCCGGGGAGTAGATCACCGGACACTTCAATGGACTGGGCCGGGTTTGTGATCGTCCAAGGCGCCAGCGTGGCGTTATCGAAAAGCGCTTGGAGATTCTGCTGCGTGGTATCGTGGGGAATGTAGTTACCCTCGATGCTGATTTCCCCGGCATCCAGCAGCGTCGCGATGTACTCGCGATATCGGTTGACCGTCTCCATGTTGGTAACGTCGGGCGTGTCCATCTTGGAGCCGCTGCGCTTGATGGTCTTGATTTCTGCAACTTCTGTGTAAACTTCGGGACTCGCGCCGTTGCCGACCGCCAAGAATGTCCCCGGTCCGCCAAACGCCTTGCTTCCGGTGTAATTGCCCATTTTGTTTCACCTCTTCTCAGGATTGATTTAAGGTTCTGTGTAGAGCATGCTAAAATCCAGGATGGCGCGAAAAAGCAGCGGAACTTCCTCGAAAACGTCCTGTTCTAAATTCTTGATCACGGACGTGATGTACCCGCCGCTTTGCGTCGCGCCGCGATAGCCGCAAAGCAGATTTTTGAGCTCTGCGAAAACAGCCTTCGCCGTCTCGTATTCCGCGGCGTAAACGTCAAGCTGTACCCGTTTGCGCCCGGTCAGATTGCAGCCTTGGAGCGTGTCGATACTGCTCCCGGAAATGATCAGCCAAACTATTGCCGGTAGCGTGGAGGCTGAGGGAAGAGTGACCGGGAATATCCCGCTTTTGCCATCTCCGCGAGTGGCCACAGGCGAAGCGCTGTTTCCCAGCAGGGATTGTAGCGTGGCATCGCTCGTGAGTAAGGCGTAGAAATCCGATTCGAACATTAATGTATCGCTTCCTCTGCCACAATCTTGCGCCCTTCTTCGACAAACTTATCCAGCACCGCGCTGGCTTTGGATTCATAACTAGCTCGGATGAAAGGATGAGCTGGCATCACACCTGAGTATGCACCGGATTTTTTGTGACGAGGCCCTGTGCCAAATTCGAGGAACATTCCCCAAAAAGCCGCCCTGGCCGGTCCGACTTTGGCGTAGCCTTCCAGGTCCGAATTTGCTCCCACCTGGATACGAATATGCTCCGCGAGAAAACCCGGATATTTCTTGATGATACCGGATTTAGTTCTTACCTCTGTCGCGCCCCGTGGCGCGCGTATTTGCATCTCGTCGCGCCAAATCGTAGCCGCAGAGCGCATCGCTTGGCGTAGAAGTCGCCGGGCAACCCCCAGTGGCATCGATCTAAGTTTTCTGTCTATCTGGTCGAGCCCCGAGATTTTGACGGTCATGACGTCAGGCATTGGAATATTGGTTCCCTGATCTTCTCAGCTTCCGGGAACCTCGTAAGCTGAATCGTCTCGCTCTTTGCACAGGAGTACGAGCATGTGGGGGCGTTCGTCGGGATTGCTTACGCCCATGATCTCGAATTCGCGCTTGGTGGACCATGGCGCCATCTGAAACCACACTCTCATTTTAGATTTCACGCCCTCGAGGTAGCGGATAGTGATCTTATGCGTAACCTGGGAAACCATCTGCTGCGCAGCAAAAATCTCGCGCGCCGTCAGCGCCTCCACGCTCGCCCAAACCGTTGCGAAGATCGTGTCGTCAGCAGTTACAAGCCCGCCCGCCGCGCCCTGCACTTTCGATGGAGACACGATCTGGATCACGTGGCGAAGCTTGCCGGCATCCAGGCGAGGGGGAGGCATGCCTTAATTCTCCTGTTGCAAGAACGCACCGCCCGAATGGATGGGCGTGTTGGTTGCCGAGACGCCATAGGTGATCTGCGATCCGCCCAGCGCCGTGAATGATTCCACCGTGCTGGCATTGCTGGCGGCGCCCAGGATCGCGCAGTTAGCGATCGAGCTCACGGTTATGGCCGTGTTGGAAACGTCTTTATATTTTAGGTCGAGACTTGCAATCCCAGTCCCCGAGGCGGTGCAGGCGGCATTCCCACGAAAAAGGAATGCCTGATTGGTCATGGGCACGACCGTCAAAGTATCGCTTATCGCGCCGGAAATAGACGCCCAAGTCGCAGAGAAAATCGTGGCGGGCGTATGAGATGGAAGATCCGCCGTTGTGATGGCGCGAAACGTGGGTGTGCCCGAGGTGGACGCAGATCCCGTTCTGTATGCCGCCAAAATGATGTAGGATCCAAGCACGCCCGCTGAATAACTCCCCGCTGCGCCTGCGGGCGCATATGCCAACTCCGCCCAGCAATTATAAGCTGAGCAGCTTAATTGATACGCCGATGAGTTGGGAGGATTAATGAATCCTGGCGTCACAAATCCAAAGCCGGAGGCGCTTGTGCCCTCGTACATTCCAGCGGCGATCAGCACTTCGTTATCTTGCGCCGTAGTTCGAGTGGCAATCGCCACGACGGGCACTCCGCTGTAGCTGGAATAATTGTCAGTCGCCGTGTCGTATGACGTAATTCCCGTCACATGAATGGCGGAGACCTGAAAACCATTGCTATTTCCACTTGCGACGGTGCACGTAAGGGTTGCCGTCCCTGCGGCAGAGTTTAGGATATCGGAGAGCCTATATAGATTTCCACCGTTTTCGTCAGCAACGCGGCTCGTGTAAGCTCCATTGAGGTTGTCCGAGCAATTGGGTTCTGTGGCTCCTCCGCCACCGATCATAGCCACAGCGATGATCTGATCGCCGCTTTGCATCGCGGTGGCAAAGGCTGGACAGCTTATGGTAGTCTGCGCTCCAGCGTTCTCGCAACTCACCGCCTCGATGATCTTAAATCCCGTGGAGCCCACCGCCGCAGGCCCCATTTGTGCTGTATTGTTTACTTGCGATCCACTACTACCTCCCGCAGGAACATCCCAACTCGCGTCTTCGCGCAGATAGCGGGTTGATCCTGCGCTCGCCCCGGGATCGGGTACGAGGCCCGCCGCGTGTCCGCTTCCCGAAGCCAGAAATGCCGGGACTCCCAGCAAACCCCCATAATCAGAAAGGTCGGTCGAGGCCGGTTGGGTAAAACTGAAAGTGTTTGGAGCCGAGAAACTCGATATCCATTCGTGCGTCGCCCCTGCGTTCGAGGACAGTGCGGACTGTTTGCCGTTGAAAGTTGACCAATTGGCAGACGACAGCAATCCACGGTTGCTAGCGCTCGCTGTGGGTAACTGAAATGTATGTATCGTGCCGCTGGAGTTAATTGTGAAATCTGTTCCCGATGTGTTTGTCGCGAATGTTTGCGAGCTACCCGTAAGCCCATTTAGCGAGCTTATGCCATTACCAGCCGCCGCGTAGCAATTGCCGTATGAGCGCAGCCATTGTACGCCCGTCCAGTAGAAAAAATCCCCGGTGTCCGTGGCACAGTAGTATGCAGCGACGCCGGCATTCACAGGCGGTGGCGAAGGGCGATTGGCGAGCGTCCCCTGGCCACGGTACGGAGTGGTCTGGGCCAACGCCATGCTTGCTAGAAGAAAAATTGACCACAAAAAGCGAAGTTTCATAATGTCCTCAATGGCCGGATCTCGGCTGAAAGAGCTTTGCAAACTCGGCGCGCGCGCGCACGTCAGGGTGGCGCATGGCTATCGCCCGATCATCAATGAGCCCCGGCGCCACTTGGTGAATCATCCACTCTTCGCGATTCGCTTGCGTGCGCATCACCGCCGATTCATGCGCGTCGCGCTGCGCATGGATATTTTTCACTACTGCGGCAATTTCCGCATCGCGCAAATCCCGAAAAGCCCCAGGCCCGTGGAAGCGAGTCATAGATTAAATCCGATTGATTAGCCCCTAGTGGGCGCGTAATCCTCGACGCGGAAAGACCAAAGTAGCGCATCGATAAAATTGGGTGCGGACTTAGCCGCGGCAGCCGCCAGCGGCTCGCGCGCTTCGTACCAAAACGCCACCAGTTGATTGATCGCGATCTTGATGCGCGCTGGCACGTCCGCTTGACGGAGTTGCGCCTCTTCGGGAGTGCAATTCGCCGCGTCCGTGGCCAACTCGTCAATGGGCGGGCTCAGTTCGGCCAGGGCGGCAGCAATCGCGCTGTCCCAGTTGTAACCTGCCGCGTAATGGATTTGGACGGCATTGGGCACATAAAGTACGCTGGGCCAATACATTCCCGCTTGGGGAAATAAGCGCGGAGGCTCGCAGAGTACGTCTGCCAGGAAATCTGCGGCGCGATTCTGAATGTCGTCTGTTCCTACCAGCGTATGCCAATCCAGGTCCGAGCTCGCTACGTAACTGATCTTGCTTGTCGATCCCCGCGCCAATCGCGAATAATACAGCTTAATCATCTGTGAGTAGTTCCAGAGCGTGGTCGAGTAGCGCGGCAAGGAGTAATAGCTGGGCGGATACGCCATTTGAGACATAATGGTGTCCGTAAAGTACGGGAAAGAATCTAGGCTTTGGATCAGCCCGGTATTTATGAATTTGCGATTAGTAAACTCCTCACAGTACTCCCGCGCAGCCGAAATGAGCGCGCCAATCAGTCCATCGTCCTCATCGATGGTGACGCGCAGGAAGTGCTTCACGTCCGCCAGCGCTACCGGCTCGCATACCGGCTGAAATTCAATTTGCAGACCAGCCATTACCTTCGCTCCGTCTTGCTCGTGTCAATCGCCGCTGTCTCGATCTCGCGCCCCGCGCGCTCTTTCAGGAGGCGCGCTCGATGCAACGCGCGGCCGCACCATAAGCGCGGATCCGGCTTGCGAGCCTTCGCCTTGCGGGTTTTACGCTTTTCTTCTGACATATTCTAAAACGGCGAGGGAAGACGGAGGAGAGGAACCGTCCTCCCTCACCTAAAATTTCAAATTTCAAATTTCAAATTTGAAATTTATTTAGGCCGGATTTTGCAGATACTTCACCGGGTGGGTTCCTGCGTCGAGCAGGTTGCCGTCGTAACGCGCGAAGCCGATGAAGGCCACTTGCCCGTACTCGGCAAAGCGCTCCACAAGTTTCAGCACAGCCAGGTCCTTAACTCGCCGGATGAGATATTTGTCCAGGCGTCCGAAAGCCACGGTATTGCGCGCGGTGGCCGGGCTGGTATGACCGAGCTGGTCCATGTCGTTGTTGATCGCATATGGATAGCCCAGAATGGTTTCCGGCACGGGCGAAGCGAAGCCTCCGCCATTGCCCCATAACGGCCGACCGTACTTGTCTTTGAGCGATTTGAGGAAGGCAACCGTGGTGTCGTGCATCATAAATTTCGCGCCGCGCCGGTAGGCCTTATCGACGCTGTGTTCGAGCGTGATGAGGTCGATGTAGCCAACCTGGGTCGTGGGGTCCGGTGCCGTAGCGTTGTCATCGCCAATCACCACTTGCACGGCTTGCTCCGGATGCGTGGGATCGTAAGTTGAGGAACAAAACGCCTGCGGGATGATTCCGTAGGGTTGCCCGCTTCCGTTGCCCTTGGTAAATGCGGTGTTGAGCAAACGGCCCAGGCGGATAGCGAAAGCATCCTTCACGAACGACTCGGGGTTAAACGCCGAGTCCTGGAGCAATTCGAGTGAGACGTGGACCATCTTGGTTGACGCCTTCCACGCGCCCAGCAGGATGTTGCTTACCGGAATGTCCACCGAGGTTCCCACCGCAGCGCCGGTGACGGCCTGCGATTCTCCAACCCACTCACCCACGATGGTCGTGTCGTTCATCGTCGGGTAAGGCAGCGGTTGGCCAGTGGCAGTTTCGAGGATCGTGCCCACGTTGAGCATGTCCCCGTACCACTTGAGGGCGATTTCCAGTTCTTGCATGAAGCCCTGCGGGACCAGGACGGACGTCGGGATCGCTGCGTAAGGAGCGGTGATTCCCATGTCGCGATATTCTCCGTATTTGGTGAAACGCGAGGCGATGCGGTGCTCTTTGCTTGCCAGCACGGAGCGTATCGCTTCCGGCACGGCCGAGAGTGGAGTGCCGGTATAGCCAAACCGACCGTCCCCGCCCGCAGTCAGCACCAGATCGCGGCCGGTACGCAGGAGTTCCCTGAAAGCAGAACGATACTGCTCTTCCTTCTTCTTGAATTCCTGTTTCTCGATGGGCTCTTCGCCGGCGTTGATGGGGTTATTCGGAGGCCGAGTCGAGGACTCAAGGCGTGTCTCGATTTCCAGTTGCTGTTCGAGCCGCTTGATCGTCTCGTCATTGTCCTTCATCTCGGCAATGATTTTGTCGTACTTGGTGCGCTGCTCGGGGCTTTGCCCGCCCTTTTCGGGAAACAGGGCTTGCGTTTCCTCGAACAGGGCTGCATTTGCCGTGCGCAGCTCCAGAATTTTCTTCTTCACTGGTTTTTCTCCCGATTTGAAATTTGAAATTTCAAATCTGAAATTAGTCTGCGGCCCCCGCCCGCCTCCGGCTGGCAGTGCCACGATGCCTAAGCGCTCCGCGCCCGGGCAAACCTGTTTACCGAATGCCAAATCTCAACCGTACAGCCTCGCGGCGAAGTTCTTTTTCTTCGGCTCCCGAGATCTCTTCGTTTGGGTCAATAATCTTTTTGCCCCGAGTGGCGATTTCTTCCGGTACGCCATCCGGCCAGAGCGATCGCGCATCCACGCTTGTGCCTGTGTACGCCGGGTAGGTGACTGGTCCCACGTCGTAGAGATCCACGTCCATCAGTTCTCGGCTATACTGCACGGAGCCATCGTCCATAACTGTTTCGGACCACGTTTGATCGTTCGCGGTGAAGCCGAAAGAGCAGCCCGTGAGGTCCCGCCGCTGCACCAGGGTGCGGATGTCGCGGCCAAGCTGCGTGTCTGGTAAGTCAACCTCGAAGGCCAGGCCCTGGCCGTCCTCCGCCAGACGCAGCGTTCCCGCTTCGCAACGCCCGAGCAGCGCGCTCGGCTCGTGGTTAAAAAGGGCACGCACATCCTGTTTTTCCTGGATGGCTCGCCGGAAGCAACCTCGACGTAAGCATTCCCGGAAGCTGCCAATGATGTTGTTGATATCCGCCCATTGGTCCCATACCGCCGCGTAGCCGATGAGCGATTTATCGTCCTCGCTCATGCGGAATTCGCCGGTCTTTGTGAACCTAAACTCGCGCTTGCCGCTCATGCCACTTTTCTCCTTCTTGATCACGCCGTTCGCCTGCTTGAATGCCTCAGCTTCGGCGTCATTGTCACTTTTCCCGTCCTTTTTGGCCTTGTCATAGACCGAGTTCCAAACCTCGATCCACTGCTTTTTCTTATCGTCTGGAATGTAGCTCGGCGCCTCGGAAGGTTTGCTGTATGGCATAATTACCCCAAGGGATCGAAAAGTAAATGAACGCCTTTGCCATCGTCATCCACGGCGAGCAACGCGCCATAGCCCATGCGCGGTATGGATTTCGAAGCGCTCTCGTCTCCGCAAAGATGCTTCGCGTAAAGCCGAATGGCGTTGTGTGAGGTTACTGCCAAGCGATTGCCGCCGTCTGCTGCGGCGATCTCGCTCAGCCTGGAAATAATGCGCTCGGCGTATGCCGCATCCGTTTCGGTGTCGCCTTGCGCATCAAGAGCATCGTCGCTCTCTAGCGCGCATCCCACGCGCTGCGCGATAGCGCGCGCGGTCTCAACGTGCCGTTCGCTTCTGCCCGAATAGAGGCTTACCGGCAGTGCGATGTGCCCGGCCACAAATTCCGCCAGGCTCTCGGCTTGCTCTTTGCCGTGAACATTAAGTGGCGCGGCGGTGTCTCCACTCTCGATCCCCGCTTCATCTTCGTCTGTGGCGCCGTGCCGGGCCAGATAGAATTGCGCGCGTCCAGCCATGCGCCAGGCAATCAACTTGCGCATCTCTCCACGGGCGCTCTCATCGAGCCTTTCGGGCAGCCAAGCGGAGGCTGACAACTCCTGAAGAGATCGTACCTGCGCCTGAATTTCGTCTCCGTTGCGATGTTCTAGTGCGCTTATAAGCGTGAGTATGGGCATGAAAATTCGGGCAACGGTCTGCGCGTTGCGCTCTTTTCGCGCCGCACAGCGTCCAAAAGCGTCGCGGAACGCCGGCCAGAGCGCTTTTTCGAATTCCTGAATCCTGAATCCTGAATCCTGAATCCTGAACTTTGAATCCTGGGTCCTGTTTTGTTCCTGCCCCTGCCCTACCGCCGGCGCGCCCACCGGCGAAGGCAGTAATATCTTGCCGCTGTTGTCCACTACTTGCATATTAACTGGACTCAGATAGCTCTCTCCCCAATCGCCCAGCGGATTCAAATCCTCAAATTCCCGAATGTCGTTAGCGTCCAGGAATCCCCACTGGCGGCCCGCGCTGTAGAAATTCTTCTTCGCCATGGCGTCCGGCAATGTCAGCGACCGGGTATCAATCACCGCCATAAATTGTCGGCCTGCAGAGCGTCCCAGCTTGGCAGGCGGGAAAAGCTTTCGCTTTAGTTCTTGTTGCCAAGCTACTACCCATGGACGGAGCGTGTAATTGACGAACTCGAGTGCTACTTGCTCGGCGCTGGAGCGATTCGATCCCATCACGCCGAGCATGGTCAGCGGCACGTGAAACACGGTCGCCACTTGCCCTTTATCGTATTTCCGCGCCTCGACCATCTGCGCTTCGGAGGGTGTGGTGCCAATTTTCTGGTACGTAACGCCGCCCTCAAGCAGCGCTGTGCGGTGCACATTCTCACCGCCGTAAGCTTCCTGCCAGGACCGCTTCGCTTCTTCTCGCGCCTTGGTCTGGAGCTTTTGGGGCACAGTCAAGACGCCTTCCGGCACCGCTCCATTTCCAAAAAACTTGGCAGCATACTTTTCGCTCGCGAGCGATATGCCCACAAGCTGCCGGGCGAGCTCAATCACGTCCTGGCCAATGCGGCCATCGAGCGAAAGTCCGGGGATGAAAATCATGTCCTCGGGCTGAATTACACGCTCGGGAACTACCGCTTGATCTCGCCACCAGGGCTCCCACATACCATCACTAGATTTGTATACCAGGCGGGCAGTCGTGCTCAGGCGTACTGGATGTGTGCGTTGAGGGCTGCGCGGCCACAAGCCGACGCATTCACCCTTTCCATTGCGTTCGATCTCGGCATATCCGTTTCCCCACAGGAGCACATGCGCCATGATGGTTTTGGTGAAGACGAAAGCCGACATCTCGTCGTTTGGCGAAATCTGGAGCAAATCGAACAGTGGATGCTCTGTGGCCAGACGCTTCATGTGCCGGCTGTACTGATCGCCCACTATGAGGCGCTCGTAAACCTTCATGGGCTGCGAGGCGATCGCACTCGAAATGAGGTCTACGCAAGCATAAACGTCGCTAACTTGCAGCGCAGTAAGTTCCGAAACCCGTATCCCGGAGTCTGTTCGCCCGCCGTTAAAGATATCTAAGAGCCACTCAGCGGGGTAACTAAGCGGCGTGGACGGGTTTTCCAGCGAGGTTCTCAGTTCCTCAAACGCTACGCGGAGGGCCCGGCTGCGGTTTCGTTCTGCCAATTCTTGAAATGCAACACTTGATCCCCGGACGGCTAAAGCTTCTGTGTTTACGCGCTGGCGCTCTTCTGCGATCAATCCCGAAAATATTCCGGTTTGCAGTGGCATTTTTTAATATTCCGATGGCCCGATGGCGCAACGACTCAATCAAAAGATCGTTACCGGGCAGTCATTCTCATCGCCAAGGTAGACCATGGCTCGCCCGAGCGCCATGATTAGCGCCACGATGTAATCGATCTTGTCCGTCGCCTTGGATTTATCAGGTTTGAGATTTCCCGCTGGGTCTTGGGTGACCGCGAGATTGCTGGCCATCCAGCTTGCCACGGGATTTCCGCCGTGTTCGATTTTTCTATCAAGGACCAGGCCTGTCAGGTGCTTGGTGGGCTCGCTCATACTCTTAAATCCCTGGCGAAATTCCACCATCTTGATTCCGTCACTTTGGAGTTGTGTGGCAATCTGCGTCGCATTCCAAGGATCGTACGCCATCTCTTCGATTGCGAATTTGTCCCGCCACTCTTCCAGATCCGCGCGTACCGCTTCGTAATCCACCACATTGCCAGGAGTGAGCCGCAGAAAACCTTGCTTGGCCCAGATCATGTAGTCGCTTCGATTGCGCTTGTCGCGGCCATCCAGTGCCGCCTCCGGGAGCCAGCCTTTCCATAAAACCTTGAATTGCCCATCCTCGGTTGGAAAAACCAAACAGCAAGCGGTAAGGTCTGTAGTGCTCGAAAGATCAAGCCCGCCGTAGCACGTCGCGCCTTCCAACTTGGTCTCGTCCACCTCGCCACCGCAGGCATTCCATGCCAGCATGTCCATGTATCGCTCAGATTGCTCAGTCCATTCATTGAGCGCCAGGCGTCGAAATGTATTTTGGAAAGCGGCCGAATCGAGAGCTTTCTGAAATTGCTCCAGCAGATAATCAAGCTTGAGGCTGATTCCCAAGTTGGGATTGGCCTTCCCCCAAACCTCTTGATTTCGCCAATCATCGTCTTTATCGAGCGTGGCAATGTAAGCAAAAAGCGAATCGTCCTGAATTGTGCCTTCCAGGACATTAACTGCGCGGTCGTGAACTTCGTAGCAGATCGTTTTGCGATTAAATCCCGCCGTGGTGACAGTGAAGATAAGTGGTTGCCGCCGCGCACCCTTGGCGGTTTGCAGCACGTCCCACATAGTGCGCGTCTTGTGTGCGTGGAGCTCATCAATGATGGCGCCGTGGACGTTGAGACCGTCGAGTGTGTCGGCGTCGGCGCCCAGGGGCTCGTACTTCGAACCCGTGCGAAGCACTGAGATGTTGTCTCGGAAGCATTGCGCCCACTGGTTAAGCTGCGGACTAGATTTGACCATGCGGATCGCTTCGCCATGTACGATCCGAGCCTGATCGCGTTTAGTTGCGGCGGAATAGACTTCGGCGCCTGGCTCGTTGTCTGCAACCGCCAGGTAGAGGCCAATGCCTGCCGCAAGCGTGGACTTACCATTTTTGCGAGCGACTGAAACATAAGCTGTGCGAAAGCGACGCAGACCGTCCGCGCGCTTCCAGCCAAACAGCGGACGGATAATGTCATGCTCTTCCCAGTCCGCCAACTCGAAGCGACGCCCCGCCCACTCGCCTTTAGAATGGCGCAGCATGGTAAAGAATCTGACTGCGCGCTCAGCCGCAGCATCATCAAACCAAATGCCGCGCAAATGGCCGTTTTCAAGGTCCTTTGCGTGTCGTAAACGACCGAGTGCAACGAGTTTACCAACTTCATTGCACGCCATCGGCCGGTTCTTGAATTGCCAATTTCAATTTTGACATTGCCTTTTCCGAGCCAAACAGAAACTGCTCAACCTCATCGGGCGTTTCGGCGGGAGTGGATTTCACTCGCGCTCGACTCGATGGCGTCATGCCAAATTCGACTAATATTTTCTGCATGCGGTCCATGCACGCTTCGGCAATGCTTAGATATGGGTTTTTGCCAGGAAAATCGCGATCTTCGCGCTCCATGCCCGCAAATAGCATTTCCGCTGCGGGCTTGGTCGCCACCATCTCTATCTGACCCAATTCCCGCAGATGTTTGCGAATTGCCGCTGCGGTAGTCACTAAACCCAAGGCGCGAACGGAATCCTCGGCCAGTATCCAGCGTTCCCAAAGTTGGCAGTAGAGCGCCAGCGCCGCCTTGTCCACCCGCGCCACCAGCCCCAGGCGTACCAACTCCACACTGACGCGCCGCCACTCTTTGCGCGCCTCGCCGCGTATGTGTGGAGGGCAGTTCGGTATGGCGGCCGGCGCATTTGCACAATCGACGGGGATTGGGCGTTTGCCTGGATTCCCCTCGAGTTGCTTTAATTCGTTTGGCTTGGGTTTTCGTCCGCGCATGCTGAAATTTCAAATTTCAAATCTCAAATTTTCTCGGTAGGTTTTTCGTGAGTGACATCCCTTGCAAAGCCCCTGCCCGTTTTCGAGCTCCCACCCTCCCCCTGCCGCCAGGGGAATGATGTGGTCCGCCTCGGTTGCCGGTTTACGCTCGCAGATCACGCACACCGGATCGCGATGCAAAATCAATTGGCGCCATCGCCGGTGGTGTGCGTTATATCCTCGCTCTGCAGTCTTCGGACGCTTCGCCGCGCCCCCGTGCCGATGCCGATCTGTCCGCCGGCAGCCTTGAAAAGCGCACGCGCGCGCCGTGAGTGTAGGCATGGTCTTTCAAATCTCAAATCCCGTTGTCACGCTGGCATTCCCAGCGAGAAAATCCTAATCAGTTCCGTCGCCTCGCCTGACGTCGCCGCGCGCCCCCGGACGATACTCCTCCAGTCCGAGCATCGCCGCGCGTCATTCTGCCCGTCTTTTCGCGCCACCGCGTCGTCGTAGAGCCGATTAGACAGAAAGCTTAGCGGTAGGCTTTGCCGTTTCATCCGCCGTCGCCGCTCTTCCGATTTTCGTATTCGGTTGGACAGGGAATTTCCCTATTTCAAAAACGCTGTAAGGTGAAGCGCATACCCGCGAAGCGTAAAATTTTAGCCGGCCACCTCGCACGTTACGGCTGATTGGCCCGTAAACCGAGCTTCTTATGGTTAAGTGGCCGGTTTTTCAATATGAAGGCGTTTTCCACTACGTATGTCGCGCACTCTGTTGAGAGGGCCGTTCAAATTTGCGAGAATTTTTTTTGCGTAGAAAACATTGGTGCGCACCGTCTGCGCTCGCGTGCCAAGCAGCTTCGCTACTTCCTCCGAGCGCATTCCGTACCACATAGTAAGCAGTAGACAGCGCTTGGATTTCTCCGGCAGGGCGTGAAGGTTTTCCAGGCTGGCGTTGAGCACCCACTTTTCGCCCCGATCCCGCGCCGCTTCTATCAGTGGCGAGGGAATCGAAATGATCCGGTCGCACTCCGTGGCAATAAATTGCTTGACGCCAGACCGGGAGAGTAGCGGCTTCCTCGCATGCCCCCTATCGAATTGACAGCGCGCCAGGAACGCGCCCTCGGCCGTCCCCAGCGGAGAGCATTTCGCGCACACATAGCGCGTCTCTTCTGTCGCGCCTTCCGGCGCTGGAATAGCATTTACATTGCAAATGTAGCAACTCAGAAATTTAGGTATCGACATCAACGCTCCCGCGTTAGGAATTCTGAATCCTCGCCGTGCCCTGACTCGCCTTGCCGGGCCCGTCCCTGCCTGCCTTACCCCGCCGTGCCAAGCCTTGCCGAGCCTCGCCACGCCTGCCTCGCCGAGCCTCGCCTAGCCCCGCCTGGCCAGGCCCCGCCTGCCTCGCCGTGCCTCGCCCCGCTAAGCCGTCCCATGCCTGCCTCGCCCCGCTAAGCCGTCCCATGCCTGCCTCGCCTCGCCGAGCCTTGCCACGCCAAGCCTGCCGCGCATTGCCTCGCCGTGCCTAGCCTCGGCAAGCCGTCCCGTGCCAAGCCTGCCCAGCCGCACATTGCCCGGCCTCGCATCGCCCGGCCGTGCCTCGCCACGCCTGCATTGCCACATCATGCCTCGCCGTGCCTCGCC
>Ga0181524_10000719_pt1 | contig 39876 bp, 34 predicted proteins | sample PEATcosm2014_Bin_34_FD_119761 | JGI IMG/M metagenome (GOLD analysis project Ga0181524, IMG submission 119761) | Peatland microbial communities from MTU Mesocosm Facility, Houghton, MI, USA - PEATcosm2014_Bin05_60_metaG | ecosystem: Environmental > Terrestrial > Soil > Wetlands > Peat | place... | reverse complement strand
GGCAGGCTCATGCCGAGCGCCTCGGCGAGCGCGTTCATCGTCGAGGCGGTGCCCATGGTGTTGCAATGGCCGACCGACGGCGCCGAGGAGGTCACGATCTCCATGAATCGCTCGTAGTCGATCTTGCCTTCGGCGAGCTCGGCGCGCGCGCGCCAGACCACCGTGCCCGAACCGGTGCGCTCGCCGTGATGCCAGCCGTTGTTCATCGGCCCGCCCGACAGCACGATGGCGGGAATGTTGACCGTCGCCGCCGCCATCAGGCAGGCGGGCGTCGTCTTGTCGCAGCCGGTGGTGAGCACCACGCCGTCGATGAAGTATCCCATCAGGATTTCGACCAGGCCGAGATAGGCGAGGTTGCGGTCGAGCGCCGCGGTCGGGCGCTTGCCCGTCTCCTGGAGCGGGTGGACGGGGAATTCGAAGGCGACGCCGCCCGCCGCTGTGATGCCATCGCGCACCCGCTTGGCCAGATCGAGGTGGTGGCGATTGCAGGGGACGAGGTCGGAGCCGGTCTGGGCGATGCCGATCATCGGCTTGCCCGAGCGCAACTCCCCCGGCGTCAGGCCGAAGTTGAGATAGCGCTCGATGTAGAGCGCGGTCATGCCGGGATTGTCCGGGTTGTCGAACCATTGCGCCGAGCGCAGCCGCCGCTCGCCGGTCTTGACGGGCTTGTCCTGCCCTGCGGCTCCGCCCTTGAGTTTCATTCCATCCGTCCTCGCGATGCGACGCTCGATGAAGCGAAATGCGTCTGTTGTCGGAACTATGCGGCCAATCGTATGGTAAATCAACGAGAGGCTCGGCGAGGCTTCAAGCGGCGGCCGGGCCGTGCTATGGCGAGCCTCGTCAGCGCGCCCGTAGCTCAACTGGATAGAGTATCGGTCTTCGAAACCGAGGGTTGGGAGTTCAAGCCTCTCCGGGCGCGCCAACGTCCTCCCGCCGCGGCGCCGGTCTCGCCGGGCGCCGCCTTGACTTCGTCGGCGCTTGTCGCCAGTTTCGCGCGCCCTCGCCCATGGGCGCGTCCGCCGTAAGGTCATATGCGCACGTATCTGAGCTTCGAAACGCCCGTGGCCGACATCGACGCGCGCATCGACGAGTTGCGCGCGCTCGCCGCCAAAGGAGACGCGCCGGCCATCGGCGAAGAAGTCGCCAAGCTCGAGGCGCGGTCGGCCAAGGTGCTGGCCGATCTCTACGCGGCGCTGACACCCTGGCAGAAGACCCAAGTGGCGCGCGTGCAGGGGCGCCCGCACTTCTGCGATTACGTCAAAGGCCTGATGGAAGATTTCACGCCGCTCGCCGGCGACCGCAAATTCGCCGACGACGCCGCGATCGTCGGCGGGCTCGGAAGGTTTCGCGGCGCGCCGATCTGCCTCATCGGCCACGAGAAGGGTGACGACACTGCCAGTCGCCTGCGCCATAATTTCGGCATGGCGCGCCCCGAGGGGTATCGCAAGGCGGCGCGCCTGATGGAGCTCGCCGACCGCTTCGACCTGCCGGTCGTCTCCCTGGTGGACACCGCCGGCGCCTGGCCGGGGGTCGACGCGGAAGAGCGCGGTCAGGCGGAGGCCATCGCGCGCGCCACCGACGCGAGCTTGGCGCTCGGCGTGCCCAACGTCGCGGTGGTCGTCGGCGAGGGCGGCTCGGGCGGCGCCCTGGCGATCGCCGCGTGCAACAAGGTCCTCATGCTCGAACACGCCATCTACACCGTCGCCTCGCCGGAGGCCGCCGCCTCGATCCTGTGGCGCGATTCCTCGCGCGCCCAGGATGCGGCGACGAGCATGAAGATCACCGCCCAGGACTTGCTGAAATTCGGCATCATCGACGCGATCGTGACGGAGCCGGTCGGCGGCGCGCATCGCGATCCCGAGGCGGCGATCGCGGCGACGGGGCGCGCCGTCGACGCGGCGCTCGGGGCGCTGGGAAACATGTCGCGCGAGGAACTGCGCGAGTCGCGGGCGACGAAATTCCTCGCCATCGGGCGCAAGATCTGAACCGCTGCGCCGGCTCGCCAGGCGCCCTGCCGTCGGCGATCGCCGGCGCCGTCGTGAAGCGCGTTTGCGCAACGGCCGCCCGGCGTTGATCTGAGTCAAGGCGTCAGCCGCGTCGAGGACCGAACTTACGGCTCATCGAGGACGTGGAAATGCCGATCCTTGGCGGCGCTGTTCCCTCCGGCTGCGGGTCGTCCCCGCTGCGCCGCCGAGCCCATGTCGCGCGAGCGCCTTCGCCACGCAGTCGGCCGCCGTCCGCGGCCATGCCTCGATCGATCAGCAAGGCTTTGTCGGGGAGGCGTGAGGGGGGCGATGATCGAGTACGCGAAACGGTTTCTTGCCACTCATCTCGCGCTGGCGGGGCTGGTCGTCTTGGTGGTCGCCACCGCGATCGCGAGCCCCGCGTTCCTTCAGATCGGCAATCTGCTCAACGTCCTGAGGCAGACTTCGGTCAACGCGATCATGGCCACGGGCATGACCTTCGTCATCGTCACCGCCGGCATCGATCTGTCGGTGGGCGCGCTGCTGGCGTTCACCGGCGCCGTGGCTGCGGCTCTGGTGGCGGCCGGCTTCGGGCTGGGCGTGACGCTTTGCCTGACACTGCTGCTGGGCGCCGGCCTCGGCGCCCTGTCCGGTTTGGCGGTGGTCGCCGGCAAAGTGCAACCGTTCATCGCGACGTTGGTCAGCATGACGGCGCTACGCGGCGCGACGCTCGTCTTCACCAACGGCACGCCCATCGACACCAGCGGCCGCCCGGCGTCGGAGGCCTTCTTCAACCTCGGCGCCGGATATCTCCTGGGCGTTCCCAATCCCGTCGTCGCGACGGCGGCGGTCTTCGCCGCGGCGTGGTTCACGTTCACGCGCCTGCGCTTCGGCCGCTACGTCTACGTGATCGGCGGCAACGAAGAGGTGGCGCGCCTAGCGGGCGTTCACGTCGGCTCGATCAAGGTCGCGGTCTACGCATTGTCCGGAATGCTGTCCGCCGTCGCCGGCGTCATCATCACCTCTCGCCTGGAAAGCGCGCAACCGACCGCGGGCGCCGGTTACGAGCTCGACGCCATCGCCGCCGTGGTCCTGGGCGGAACCAGCCTGGCGGGCGGCAGAGGTTCGCTATTCGGCACTCTCGTCGGCGCGCTGATCATCGGCGTGCTGAGCAACGCGTTCAATCTGATGGACGTTTCGTCCTACTATCAGATGATCGCCAAGGGCGCCGTCATCCTACTCGCCGTGCTCGCTGACATGCGCGGCAAGTCTGCATTGTGACCCGCAGAAGTCGGTCACGCTCGAACTCAATGAGGGTGCGCAATGGGTAAGTTCTTGGGCGTTGCGCTGGCCGCGATGATCGCCGCCGGCGCGACAACGGCCGCGCAAGCGGCTGACAAGTTGGCGCTGGTGCTTTCGACGCTCAACAATCCGTTCTTCGTCACTTTGAAGGACGGCGCCGCGGCGAAGGCCAAGGAGCTCGGCTACGACCTGGTCGTGCTCGACAGCCAGAACGATCCCGCCAAGGAGCTGTCCAACGTCGAGGACGTGCTCAATCAGAACGTCAAGCTCGTCATGCTGAATCCGGCCGACTCCGACGCCGCGAAATCGTCGGTCCTCGCCGCCAATCACAAGAACGTTCCCGTCATTACGCTGGATCGTTCGGCGAACGGGGGCGACGTCGTCACCCACATCGCGTCGGACAACGTGGCCGGCGGGCGGATGGCCGCCGACCTGGTGATCAAGAAGCTCGGCGGCAAGGGCAAGGTCGTGGAACTCGAAGGGGTCCCCGGCGCGTCCGCGGCGCGCGATCGCGGCAAGGGGTTTGGCGATGAGCTCGCCACCGCCCCGGGCATCAAGATCATCGCCAGCCAGACGGCGAATTTCGACCGCACGCAGGGCCTCAACGTGATGGAGAACATCCTGCAGGCGCAGCCGGACATCGACGCGGTGTTCGCGCAGAACGACGAGATGGCGCTCGGAGCCGTGAAGGCCATTCAGGCGGCCAATCGCAAGATGATCGTGGTCGGCTTCGACGCGACCGACGACGCCCGCGCGGCGATCAAGGCGGGCACGATGTACGGCACGATCGCGCAGCAACCCGCAATGATCGGAAGCCTCGGCGTCGAGGCGGCCGACAAGGTCCTCAAGGGCCAGAGCGTGCCGAAGTTCACCGGCGTTCCGTTGCAGGTGGTCGGCGGCGGCTGAGACCGCCGTCCGTCGCCGGTCGCTTGCGGCGCCTCCGGGCCGCAGGCGGCCGATTCCCGATTTCGTCGAAAGAACGCACATGGTCCCGCGATCGCCACCGACAGTCGCCACGTGCGGCAGCGTCAACGTCGACATCACCGCCTTCTGCGAGCGCTTGCCGCGTCCCGGCGAAACAGTGATGGGGCGACGGTATACGATCGCGCTCGGGGGCAAAGGCGCGAACCAGGCGGTCGCCGTTTCCCGGCTGGGCGGGCGGTCGATATTCGTCGGCCGGATCGGAACGGACGCGTTCGGCGCCCTCGCGCGCCGTCGGCTCGCCGAGCTGGGCGTCGAACTGGATCATCTCGCCAGCGACCCGAACGCGCCGACCGGCGTGGCGGTGATCGACGTCGATCGGCGCGCCGAAAACAGCATCATCGTGATCGGCGGCGCCAATCTCGCCGTCGGCGAGGCCGACGTCGACGCCGCAAAGCCGGCGCTGCAGCTCGCCGACGCGCTGCTGCTGCAACTGGAGACGCCCTTGGCGGCCAGTCTCGCCGCCGCTCGCCTGGTGCGGGCAGCGGCGGGGGTGGTGATCCTCGATCCGGCGCCTGCGCCGATCGGCGGACTGGACGACGAAGTCTTTCGCGCCGCGGACGTTATCTCGCCCAACGAAACCGAGACGGAGACGCTCGTCGGGATTCTTCCGACCAATCCGCGGGAGGCGGCGGCGGCGGCGTCCCGCCTGCTGGCGCGCGGCGCTCCCGCCGCGATCATCAAGATGGGCGCGCGCGGCGTGTACTACCGCGATTCCAAGAGCGAGGGATTTGTTCCGCCATTCTCCGTCCGGGCGGTCAACAGCGTCGGCGCCGGGGACTGCTTCAATGGCGGCCTCGCCATGGCGCTGGCGCGCGGCGATCCGCTAGCCGATGCGGTGCGGTTCGCCGCCGCCTGCGGGGCTTTGGCGACGACGGGCCCGGGAGGCGCCGATTCCGCGCCGACCCTCGAGGCGGTCGAGCGCTTGACGAGCGGTGGCGGATAGGCGGAGCGCGAGCGCGAGGGCCGGGTTAAGGCGATGGAAAGGCTAAAGGCGCTTAATGGCCGCATGGACTTTTTGGCGACGATCCGCTAAGCCGATCGGGACGAGTTAGGAAGCGATGCCGTTGAATTCTTGGGGAAAGCGACTTTTCGCGCTGAGCCTGGCCGTCGCCGCGGGGGCGCTCGCCACAGCGTGCGAGGACGACCTCGATGCGGGGTCCGGCCGCTCGTTGCGCCCGATCCCGAACGAGACGCTGGCGCTGATGGACAAGATCGGCACGACCGAATCCGCGCCGGTCCTCATCCGCACCTACAAGCAGGAAGCCGAGCTCGAAATCTGGAAGATGAAGTCGGACGGCCAGTACGCGCTGCTGAAGAGCTATCCGATGTGCCGCTGGTCGGGCCAGCTCGGCCCAAAGACCCGCGAGGGCGACCGGCAGGTGCCCGAGGGCTTCTACACGATCGCGCCCGGGCAGATGAACCCGAACTCGCACTATTACCTCTCCTTCAACGTCGGCTATCCCAACGCCTACGACCGCGCCCTGGGGCGCACCGGCGGCGCCATCATGGTGCACGGCGTCTGTTCGTCGGCGGGCTGCTTCTCGATGACCGACGCGCAGATCGGCGAGATCTACGCGATCGCGCGCGAGGCGTTCAATGGCGGCCAACGCGCGATCCAGATGCAGTCCTTCCCCTTCCGGATGACCGCCGAGAACCTCGCCAAGCACCGGCTCGACCCCAACATGGCGTTCTGGAAAGAGCTGAAGACCGGCGCCGACCACTTCGAGGTGACGAAGGCCGAGCCTTCGGTGATGGTGTGCGGCAAGCACTACGTCTTCGGCGCCAGCGCGGACGGCGAGGTCGAGGCGACCCAGCCGTGCCCGACGCTGCAACGCGACGATCAGGTCGAGGCCGACGTGGCGGCCAAGGAATCGAGCGACGAGACGGCGGTGGCCGCGCTGGTGGCGCAGGGCGTCAAGCCGGTGCGCGTCGTCTACCAGGACGGCGGGCAGAACGCCGCCTTCGCCGGCCACGAAAACGACGTCAGCGATCCCGAAGCGCTGGCGAGCGGGCCGGTCGAGATCCCGCTCGACGCTTCCGGCAAGCCCGTCCCCGCCGTGGTCAAGGTGGCGAGCGCCGACGCGCAAGCGAAAGCCGCGCCGGCCCCGGCCGCCGCGGCGAACGCGCCGGCCCCGAACTCGGCCGCCGCGGCGCCGCCCTCGCCCTTCGGCTTCGTCGGCAAGGTCGCCGACGGCGGGCAGAGCATGGTCAAGAAGTGGTTCGGCGGCGGCGCCGAAAGCCCCGCGATCAAGGTCTTCGAACCGGACCAGCCGATCCCCACCGACGCGCCGCTGCCGCCCCATCGCGCCGCCGCGCTCAGCGTCCCCGGCCCGCAGGCTTCGGCCGCCGACGCGACGTCGACGCGGCAGTAGGGGCGGGACAGGGGGACGCCGCGCCATTTTCGGGCGTGACTCCCTGATTTCAACAGCTTGCGTGACGATTTTCCGCCGCGAGGTTGCGCAGCGGGCGGCGCCAACGAGTCAATATTATAGCGATGATATGTATTATTGACGCGCGCTATAAACTTATATTGTTTGTGAAATAACGGCCATCATCGAACCCGCGCGAACGAATGCGAGGCGTATAGGGAAACGGGCGCTGCGGCGCCGGCGCCGGATACGTCGCCGCTCCGCCCTCAACCCCTGGGATATCCGACCGTCTGCGCGCAGGTGATGAATTTCGCGGCCGGCAGGCGCAGCGTCTGCGCCAGTCGGGCGCGGTCGACCGAGCCTCGAAACACCGTCGCCAGTCCCTCGGAGGCGCAGTAGAGGTAGACGTTCTGGCCGATGAACCCCACGTCGGTGAACGCCCACAGGCGTTTCTCGTCGGCCGAGACGCCCTGCAACCGGTCGCCGTCGGCGACATAGACGAGGTCGAGCGGCGCGGAGCCGACGTAGTCCTGCATGCCGGTCTGGACGCGGATGTCGTCGGGCAGGACCTGCGTCAGCCGATGCGCCCTCGCGTCATAGCTCCAGGCGCCATCGGCGGCGGCGACAAAAATCTCGCTCTCGATGGCGTGGCGCCACGACGGCACGGTGCGGTCGGCGGTGGCCGGGCGATTGACGCCGCAGGCCGTCCACAAGAGGTTCGACAGCGTCTCGATCGGCACCGGCTTGTCGGCGAACTCGCGAACGGAGCGCCGCGCCCACACCGCCTGCGCCAGCGGCTTGCCGCCATCCTTCCACGGCGGCGGCAGATCGATCGTCTTGAGCTCTGCGGCGGCCAGCGTCGGCCCCGCGGCGAGGCCGGCGGTCGCCAGGATGCCGAGATTGACGGCGCGTCGAGACAGCATGGCGGCGTCTCCTCTCCTGAAAACAAGCCGTCTGGCGGTCCGACGACTCCCGTTTTATGCATCAAGGTGCGCGAAGCGGATGAGAACTCATCCCTGGCCGGCGGCGCGCAGCACGGCGCGGCGCACCAGCACGGCGAAGATCGGCAGCTTGTGGCGGTTCTTGGCGAGCGGCGTGGCGCCGTCCAGCGCGGCCTCGCCCGCCGCGCGCGCCAGCGTCTCGTCGATCGCCTTGCCCGCCAGCAGAGTCTCGGCGGCGCGCGCCCGGCGCGGAACCGCCGCCGCGGCGCCCAGGACCACGACGGCGCGGCGGCAGCGCTTCTCATCGTCGCGCTCCAGCGCCACCGCGACGTCGGCGATCGGCCAGTCGAACGACAGTTTGTCGCCTTCGCGCAGGTGCGCGGAGGCGGCGCCGGGGGTAGCGGGCGGCAGCAGCACGGCGGTGGCCGCCTCGCCCGGCTTGAGATCGTTCTCGCGCTGCACGTCGATCTCGGGAGCGACGAAGAATTCGTCGAGCCGCGGCCGGCGCGTCTCGCCCTCGGCGTCGACGAGTTCGATGCGGGCGTCGAGCGCGACGAGCGCGGTGGCCGCGGTCGACGGATGCACGACGGCGCAGACCTCGTTGGCGAAGATCGCGTGGTATTGGTTCTCGCCGTGGATGGCGAAGCAGCGCCCGCCGCCGCGGCGCAGGCAGCGCTGCGCGTCGGAGCGGAAATACCAGCAGCGCGGACGTTGCAGGATATTGCCTCCCAACGTCGCGACAGCGCGGATCTGCGGGCTGGCCGACCCGGCGAGCGCCTCGGCCAGCGCGGTATAGCGCTGGCGCACCCGTGGGTCCGCAGCCGCCTGTTCGAGGGTCGCCATGGCGCCGATCCGCAAGCCGCCAGCGCCGTCCTCGGCGATGGCGTCGAGGCCGGGCACGGCGCGCAGGTTGACGATCCGGCGCGGCGCCAGCAGGCCCTCCTTCATCAGATCGATGAGATCGATCCCCCCCGCCTTCAGGACGTCCGCCGGGCGCGCGGCGTCGCCGTGCGTCGCCAGCATCGCCTCGGCGACGGTCGTCGACGCCGCGCCGGCCGCTTCGGCGACGGTGCGCGCGCTCATCCACTCGAAGCGGTTCATCGCCATCAGGTCCTCCTCGCCGCCAGGGCGGCCAGGGTCGCGGCGCGGTTCATCGGCAGCGCGCGCAGCCGCACGCCGATCGCGTTGTAGATCGCGTTGGCGATCGCCGGCGCGGTGGGAATGGTCGCCGGCTCGGCGACGCCGTAGGCGTCGGTCGCGCTGAATCCTTGATAATTCTCGATCAGCAGCACGTCGATCTCAGGCGCCTCGTGGACGCCGGGCATCTTGTAACGATCGAGATCCGCGTTGACGACGCGGCCGGTCTGGCGGTCGAGGATGCGCTCCTCCATCAGGGCGTAGCCCAGGCCCTGCATGACGCCGCCGTGCACCTGGCTTTCGATCTGCTTTGGGTTGATCGGGCGGCCGCAATCGTGCGCGGCGACCACGCGCTCGACGCGCACGAGCCCGGTCTCCGTGTCCACTGTCACGGCGGCGAATTGCACGCCGCCGATGTCGTTCAGCGCGGCGGCGCTGTCTCCCGCCCGCGAACGGAAGCCCGCATAGTCGTCGGCGCGCGAAGCGATCGCAACGAACTGTTCGGTGCGCATCTTCGCCGCCGCCTCGCGGAACGCCATCGCGCGTTTAGGGTCGCTGCGCGAGACGATGCGGCCGCCGCGCGCCCCCAAGTCGTCGGCCTCCACGCCGAGGATCGGCGCGGCGAGCGCGCACAAGTGCCGGCGAACCTTGCAGGCGGCGTTGCGCGCCGGCGGCGTGATCGAGGCCGTCGCGCGACTGCCGCCCGAGCCGGGGCCTTCGGGAAAATCGGTGTCGCCGATGCGCACCCTCACGTCTTGTGCGCGCAGGCCGAGTTCCTCGGCGACCACCTGCGCGAGCACCGTGCCGGTGCCGGTGCCGATGTCCTGCACGCTGGAGCGAACCTCCACCGAGCCGTCGCGCAGCACGCGCACCTCGCAGGCGGAATTGATCTGCACATTCGCGCCCCATAGCGACTGCGCCATGCCGAGCCCGGTCTTGATCGGCCCCTTGTCGGCGCCGGGCGCATGCCGTCGGCTCCAGCCGATGCGCTCCGCGCCGATGCGCCGTTCCTCGCGGCGCGCCGGGCTGGCGTCGATCCGGTCGCGCAGGGCGATGGGGTCCATGCCGAGCTTTTCGGCCAATTCGTCGATCGCCTGTTCCAGGGCGAAGGCGCCCGGCACCGCGCCCGGCGCGCGCATGGCGCAGCCCGGCCCGGAATTGATCAAGACGTCGTAATGCGATTCTTCGTAGTTGGCGCAGGCGTACAGGCGCGAGGCGACATTGCCGACGCCGGCGCCGAGCGCCGTGCCGGCGCTGCCATAGGACAATAGCGAAATCGCGCTGAGGCTTCCGTCGCGCCGCGCGCCGATGCGCAGGCGTTGCCAGGTCGCCGGCCGGTAGCCGGAATCGACCTGCTCCTCCTGCCGATCGAGCACCAACCGCACCGGCGCGCCGGCCTTGCGCGACAGCGCCGCCGCGGCGAGACCGTAGTAGCCGAGCGTGGCCTTCGAACCGAACCCGCCGCCCATCGCATCGACGACAACGCGCACCCGATTGAGCGGCAGGCCGAAGGCGCGCGCCAATTCCTCGCGCACGCCGGCGGTGTACTGGGTGGAAATGTAGACGGTCAGCCCGTCCGCTCGCCAGTCGGCGACGACGCCGTGCGGCTCCATGCAGCAATGGGATTGCGCTTGGGTGCGATACTCGCCCTCGACGACGACGTCCGCCGCCGCGAAGCCCGTCGTCGCATCGCCGCGCGCGTCCGCGGCCGGGCCGCGCACATTGCCGACGAGCGGCAAGCCGGCCGCCACCAGGCCGCTGGCGCCGAAGCCGGCCTGCACGTCCAGCTTCTCGAACACCACCGGCGCTCCCGCGGCGCGCGCGTCGTCCATGTCGACGACGAAGGGCAGCGGCCGCCAATCGACCGCGATCAGCCGCACGCCTTGCTCCGCCGCTTCCGGAGTGACCGCCGCCACCGCCGCCACCGCCATACCGGCGTAGAGCGCGACCGGTTGTTCGATGCGGCGCGTCGCCTGGACGTCTTCATCGGCCGAGACCGACGCCGTTCCGCCGCCCTGCGGCCCGAGGATGACGTGCACCGCGCGCACGCCCGGATGGCGCTCCGCCGCGCTGGCGTCGATGGCGCCGATGCGCGCATGCGGCAGCGGCGCGCGCAGCAGGCGCGCATGCAGCAGGCGGGGCAGATCGATATCGCCGGTGAAGCGCGCAGCGCCTGTCACTTTCTCCTCGCCGTTCCAGCGCCGCGCGGGCTTGCCGATCTGAGCGAGATCGGCATTGGGCGCCAGCGGCGGCGCCTCGTCGGCGGGCGCCGCGCGCTCGACTTGCGTGAGCGACACGCCGGCGATGCCGAACGCCACCGTTTCATGCCGGAGCGAGTCTTGCGGCGGCGCGGCCATCAGCCCCTCCCTGCCGCAGCGGCGGCGAGCACGGCCTCGACCACGTGCTGGTAGGCGCCGCAGCGGCAAAGGTGGCCGCTGATGGCGGCCTTGACCTCCGCTTCGCTCGGATGGGGCACGCGGTCGAGGAGGGCCGCGCAACTCAGCGCCAGGCCCGGCGTGCAATAGCCGCATTGCAGCGCGTCGTGGGCAATGAAGGCCTCCTGCACCGGATGCAGCGCGCCGTCGCGGGCCAAGCCTTCGATGGTGGTGATCGCCCGGTCGCCGACGTCGATGGCGAGGATCGAGCACGAGGCGACCGGCGCGCCATCGATGAGCACGGTGCACGCCGAACACGCGCCGCGGTCGCAGCCGATCTTCGTACCGGTCAAGCCGAGCGGGCCGCGCAAGACCTCGGCCAAAGTGGCTCGCGGCTCGATCGCCACCGCCTGGACCATGCCGTTGACGCGCAACGTCACCGGCGTCGCATCGGGGCCGACGATCTGAGGGCCGGCGACATCCCCCGCCGCATCCGCGGCGCCAGAGAGCGCACTTTCCAGCGCCGCCGTTGCGGCGGCCGCTGCGCCCGTCCCTCTGAGGAACGAACGACGCGACATTGCGCCGCGCGAAATCTCGCCCTTCACCGAACGGTGCATGCTTAACCGCCTCTCGCGCGGCTCGCGCCGGCGACGCCCGCGCGCTTGCAAAGCCTATTTTGAATAGACGACATTGGCCCGATCGGCATTGAGGCGGGTCAATCACGCCGCTATCGCAAAGCCGCGAAAACCGACCACCGAATCTTCCTACCCCAGCGCCTTCTCCATCACCACGAACGTCGGCTCCGCATAGCCCGGATGCGCGCCCTCGCGGATCGTCGCGAAGCCGCAGGCCGCGAAGAGCCGCCGGTTGTCCTCGAGCGCGAGGCGGACGCGCAAGTGCAGGCGGGGCAGGGCGCGGCGGCGCGCTTCCGCCTCGCCCGCCGCGATCAGGGCGCGCGCCGCGCCGCGGCCGCGCCACGCCGGCGCGACCGCGAGGCGGCCGAGATAGAGGCCGCCGTCGCGCTCCGCCCACAGCACCAGGCCGATCAGCCGAGCGCCCGCTTCGAGCGCCGCGCCGCCGCCCTCGGCAAGATGCGCGGCGACGCTCGCAGCGGTTTCGCGCAGCGCCGAGGGCGGCGGGTCGGTTGCGAGGCTTTGCGCGGCGAAGGCTTCGCGGATGAGTTCGGCGGCGGCGGGCGCGTCGGCCGGGCCAAGCGGGCGCATTCGCAGATCGGACATCTCGACTCGCGGGAATTGGGTCGTCCCCGGGAGGAATAGCGCCCGAGGCGTCTTCGCGGAACGCCCTCACCCCAGGAGCTCTCCTGTGAGCGGGAGAGGGGGCGCGAAGCGCGTCCGTCACGGCGCCGCGTCGACGCCCGTCCAATCGAGCACGATCTTGCCGCACTCGCCGCGCCGCATGGTCTCGAAGCCGGTCAGAAACTCGCTCGCCGGCAGGCGGTGGGTGATGACCTTGCGCACGTCGAGGCCGCTCTGCAGCATGGCGATCATCTTGTGCCAGGTCTCGAACATCTCGCGCCCGTAGATGCCCTTGAGGGTGAGCTGCTTGAAGATGACCTTGCTCCAGTCGATCATCGTCGGTTTGGCCGGCAGGCCGAGCAGCGCGACGCGCGCCCCCGTCACCACCGATTCCAGGAGTTGATCGAAGGCGGCCGGCGCGCCGCTCATTTCGAGCGCGACGTCGAAGCCTTCGGTCATCTTCAGGCGGCTCGTCACCTCGCGCAGGTCCTGGCGCGAAACGTCGACGGCGACGACGTCGGCGACGGTGGTCGCCAGCGCCAAGCGGCGCGGGTTGATGTCGGTGATCACCACATGGCGCGCGCCGACATGGCGCGCGACCGCGGCGGCCATGATGCCGATCGGCCCGGCGCCGGTGATCAGCACGTCCTCGCCGACGAGGTCGTAGGTCAGCGCGGTGTGAACGGCGTTGCCGAGGGGATCGAGGATGGCGCCGAGCTCGTCGTCGACATCGTCGGGCAGCGGCACGATGTTGAACGCGGGCACGCGCACGAATTCGGCGAAGGCGCCGGGGATGTTGACGCCGATGCCGCGCGTTTCGGGATCGAGATGATAGCGCCCGCCGCGCGAGGCGCGGCTCCTCATGCCGATCACATGGCCCTCGCCCGAGACGCGCTGGCCGAGCTTCAGGCGCTTGACGTTGGCGCCGAGCTCGACGATCTCGCCGGCGTATTCGTGGCCGATCGTCATCGGCGTCGGGATCGTCTTCTGCGCCCATTCGTCCCAGTTGAAGATGTGGACGTCGGTGCCGCAGATGCCGGTCTTGTGGACCTTCACCAGCACGTCGTCCGGCCCGATCTGCGGTTTGGGCTCATCGGCGAGCCACAGGCCGGGCTCCGCCTTTTCCTTGACCAGCGCTTTCATGGATCGTGTCTCCGGGGTCAGAGGATGCCGAGCGCCTTGCCGGCGTCGGCGAAGGCGGCGATCGCGAAGTCGACGTCTTGCGTCGTGAGCGCCGCCGACATTTGCGTGCGGATGCGCGCCGCGCCTTGCGGCACGACGGGGAAGAAGAAGCCGGCGACGTAGACGCCGCGCTCGTCGAGCGCGCGGGCGAGATCCTGCGCGCGCCGCGCCTCGCCGAGCATCACCGGGATGATCGGCGTTTGCCCCGGCGGCACGGAGAAGCCCGCTTTTTCCAGCCCGGCGCGAAAGCGCCGCGCATGGGCCTGCAGAGCCGCGCGCCGGTCGTCGGCGGCGATGGCGATTTCCAGCGCCTTCAGCGAGCCGCCGACCACCGGCGGGGCGAGGCTGTTGGAGAAGAGATAAGGGCGCGCGCGCTGGCGCAGCAGATCGACGATCGGCTGCGCCGCGGCGACGAAGCCGCCCATGGCGCCCCCCAAGGTCTTGCCGAAGGTGCCGGTGACGATGTCGACGCGCGCGCCGACGCCGGTCAGATCAGGCGTGCCGCGGCCCTTTTCGCCGAGATGCCCAGTGGCGTGGCAATCGTCGACCAGCGTCAGCGCGCCGTAGCGCTCGGCGAGAGCGCAGATGTCCGCGAGCTTGGCGACATAGCCATCCATCGAGAACACGCCGTCGGTGGCGATCAGCTTGAAGCGTGCGCCCGCCGCGTCGGCTTCTTTCAGACGGTCCTCCAGCTCGTTCATGTCGGAGTTGGCGTAGCGATAGCGGCGCGCCTTGCTCAGGCGCACGCCGTCGATGATCGAGGCGTGGTTGAGCCCATCGGAAATGATCGCGTCCTCTTTGCCGAGCAGCGGCTCGAACACGCCGCCGTTGGCGTCGAAGCAGGCGGCGAACAGGATGGCGTCGTCCTTGCCGAGGTGCCGGGCGATCGCCGACTCGAGCTCGCGGTGCAGCGTCTGCGCGCCGCAGATGAAGCGCACCGAGGCCATGCCGAAGCCGAACTGGTCGAGCGCCTTCTTCGCCGCCGCGACGATCTCGGGATGATCGGCGAGGCCGAGGTAATTGTTGGCGCAGAGGTTGACCATCTCGCGCTCGCCCTTCGGGCCGGCGATGCGGATGCGCCCGCCCTGCGCTCCGGCGATCAGCCGCTCGCGCTTGGTCAGCCCGGCGGCGTCGATCTCGGCGAGGACGGAGCGCAAATGGCTCGAGAAGGCCTCGGACATCAGAAACTCCCCGACAGCGCTTCGCGGCGGAACGGCCGCCGCTTCGCGCGAAGACTCGCGTCATATCAGGAATCGCCGACGCTTTCCGAGGTCCGGGAAGCGAAAATTATTTCCGGCGCGGCGCCGCCCGCCGCCGTTCACGCCCGCGCGATGATCTCGCGCAGGAACGCGACGTGCCGGCCGAACGCGGCGCGCCCCGAGGGGCTCGCCTTGACGGTGGTGCGCGGGCGCCGCGCGACGAACGCCTTGGAGACCTCGACATAGCCGGCCTTGGCGAGATGATCGATATGGGCGCCGAGGTTGCCGTCGGTCGCGCCGGTCAGCGTCTTCAGATGCGCGAAATCGAGCCCCTCGTCGCTCGCGCTCAGCGCCGTCAGGGCGGCCATGATGCGCAGGCGGACCGGTTGGTGGATCGTTTCGTCGGGCGCGCTCATCGTTCAGGCCCGCCGCATCCACAGGCCGCACAGGACGAAGCCGCCGCCGTTGACGACGGCGAGCCACAGATTGAACCAGTCGCCCGACCAGAAATATCCCGCCACGATGAGCGCGCTGAGGCCGAGGCCGAGCGCGGCGAAGGCGGCGCCGAACCACAGGCCGGCGAGCGCGTAGCCGAACAGGAACAAGGTCGGCCAGAAGGCGTCGAGTTCGCGCAGCCCGAACCGGCCGAGGAGCTCGCTCCAGACGAAGCCGAAGACGAAAAAGAGCGCGAAGGCGCCGAGAAAGCGTGAGGGAAATCGCGCTCCAGGCGACGACCGCCGGCGCAGCATCGCGAAGGTCGCCGCGGCGCCGAGCGCATCCGCCGCCAGCCAGCCCACGCCCGACCAGCGCGGCGCCGCCAGACAAGAGAGATTGCCGGCGACGACGATCGCGCCCCACAGCATCAGGATAGCGCTCGACTGGCGATAGATTCGCGATCGCTTGACGCGGGCGACGATCGCCTCGACGTCCGCGAGCATCGCGCCGGCTTCGTTGGGGCTGATGGTCATGGGCGCGCCTTCCCTCGTCTCAACCGCCGGCTTGCCCGGCCGACGCCGGCAGAAGTCCCAGCCAGCGGCAGAGGAAGAACATCCGCCGCCCCTGGGTCACGCTGACGGCGATCATCAGGCCGAGGCTGATCCCGCCCGCGATCGAGCGCAGCGCCATCGCCTGCGTCAAAGGCAGGGTCCATGCCAGCCAGAAGAAGATGACGGCCTTGGCGAAGAAATAGGTCGCCCAGAACAGCGTGAAGATCTGGAAGAAGCGCCGGACGTCGGGGCTCTTCGGAAACGGCTTGCCCACGCGCTGCTCGGCGACCTCCTGGATGAGCGGCTTGGCGCCGAACGCGCCGACGACGAAGGCCGCCCCCGTCGCGGCGTTGGTGACGACCGCTTCATAACTGAGCATGAACGGCTGAGCCGAGAAGAGGTCGATCGCGCCGAAGGTGAGCGTCAGGCCGCTGGTCAGGAGATAGAGCCGAGTGAAGGCGAGACGCCGCAGCCGGCGCCAGACGGCGTCGGCTGCGATGACGAGGATCGAGCCGACGATCGCCGCCTTCACGCCGAGGGTCAGCGCGAGAATGAAGAACGCGACGAGCGGGCCGAATTCGAGAACGACGAACCGCGCGAGGGCGGAGAGCCTGGCCATTGTCCGATTCTTTCCCTTCACGGCCTATCGCGTCGCCGCCTCGCGGATCGCGACGAGCGCTTCGGGCGCGTGGACGACCCCCATGTGGTCGAGGCCGGGCAGCAGCGTCACGCTGAGGCCGAGCGGCGCGACGACGCTGCGGTAGGCGGCGGCGTCCATCAGTTCGTCCTTTTCGCCGGCGATCAATTCGATCCGGCCCTCCGCCGCCTGCAAGGCGCCCTTCCAGTCGCTCGGCGGCCCGTAATTGACCATCAGTCGGAAGGAATAGCGCGAGATCGCGAACATCGCCGCGTCGGGCGGGCTGGCGAAGGCGATCGCGGGGAGCGATTGCGGCCAGTCGATTCCCATTCGTTGCAGAATCATGATCGCGACGATGCGGGGAATATCGGGCGCCGCCCAGCGGCCCGCCCCCTCGGACGGCCGATTGGTCGGCGCGGCGTAGCCGAGATAGGGCGAGAGCAGCACGAACCGGTCGAACAGCTTGCCGAGCGGCCCGGCGGCGATGCGCAGCGCGAAGCCGCCGCCGGAGGAATGGCCGATTAGCGTGAGGCGCGCCTTCGGATAAGTCCGGCGCAAGAGAGCGACGAGATCGGAAAGATCGTCGTCGAGCTGGCCGAGATAGGCGATGTCGCCGCGCGTTCCCGAGGCGCCGTGGCCGCGCGCGTCGATCGCGACCGCCGCGACGCCGGCTGCGGCCAGCGTTTGGGCGATCGCGTGCATCTCGTCGCAGGAGCCCGACGAGCCGTGCGCGAGGATCGCCAGCCGGTCGGTCGTTCCGTCCGCGGCGGGGTAGAGCCGATAGGCGAGCCACGTGCCGTCGCGCGCCTGAAAGCGGGAAAGCTCGGGCTTGCCCTCCTCGCCGATCGCCATCGCGCCGGCGTGGATCGAGGCGAGCGGCGGCGGCTGGGTCAACGGCGTCGCGAGCAGAAGGCCGAGCGCCAGCGCGGCGACGCCGATCAGCGCGAGGAGCACGAGGAGCCAGACGACGAGTTGCGGCAGGCCGGCGAGGGACATCGGGCGCTCCTTGCTTAGATACTCTATCATACAGAGTTATCTGAGCAAGTCAAACCGCGCCCAACCCAGCCTTCTCGAACGCTCGGTCGGGCGTGGCCCCGCGTTCTCTGTTCAAAGCACGATCAAGACCTGTCCGCGGACCCGCAAGCTTGGCGGCTGGCCCGCGTGAAGACAAAATTGGTCACGTCATGAAGAACCGGAAAACGGAACCCGAAAATTGGCGAAAACGCACCAATTAAAGTGCGATGCCCCATGCCAGGATAGATCGACGTTTCGACCCTTCCGCCGACCCCGCGGATACGCCGAGCAAGGTCGACCGTATTCTGCGGGCGCACCGTCGTATCGTCCGCGCCGGCGATCAGAAGGGCGGGTGGTGATTTTGGGTCCACAAAGGCGTCGGGCCGCACGGAGCCTTCGTCTTTGGCGGACTCGAAGACCGCGTGGCGCCGATCGCCGACATCAGGCGAAAGGTCGTAGGGGCCGGCCAAACCAACCCAGCCCGTTATGTCGCACTGGGGAACCAAGCCGACAGTCGCAAGCCAGCGAGGATCGAGAGCGAGCATGGCCGCCATGTAAGCTCCCGCGGAGTGGCCGATCAGAATCAGTCGGTTGGGGTCGCCGCCAAAATTGGCGGCGTTGTCTTTCGACCATCGCACGGCCTGAGCGGCGTCCTCGAGAAAAGACGGAAACCGAACCTCCGGATAAATTCGATAATCGGGAATGATGGCGATGACGCCGCGCTCAGCCAGCGCCGCGCCAACGAATCTGTAGTCTTCCTTCTTGCCGGAATTCCAACCCCCGCCGTAAAAGAACACCGCGACCGGCGCCCCAAGGGCGCCGTGAACAGGGCGATAGACGTCAAGCGTGCGCCGCGCGCCTTCGCCGTAGGCGAAGCTCGAATGCGAGGAATAGTCGCCGAACGCGGCGACGCCGTTGACGAGGCCCGCCGGGTCTATCGCCAGCGCTCCAAAGAACAACGCCACCGCCGCGATGGCGCCGCCAGCTCCTCTGACGAGCGCCCCGACATCAATGATCTCAGCAGATCTCGCATGCCGCGCCATATGGGCTTACCCCCTTGCGCCGTCGGCCAAGATAATTTCAACCAAGGCCCCGCGGCTCCAGGAGGCGGAAACGCGGGGGCGAAACCGTCGCGGCAGCCGTGCAATCCCTAATTTTTTCCACACCCAGCCAATGCTATGCCAAACACGAATACAAAAACGATCGCGACGACGAAGAAAAGCAATATGAGCCGCGCGAACACCCGGTATCCAACTTTCCGCTTCTCGGTTTGTTCGGGCGTCATTTCCGTCACACCTTTCTGTTGGAACGGGCTTCGCCAATACAGACGTCGCCTTGGCCGAGGGCCGCCCGCACCTCTCGAACGCGAGACCACTGATCGCCGAGCGACAGTGCGGTCTCGACGCTGAATTGGCGCGCGCCTTCGAGTGTGAAGCAAGGGTACGCCGCGCCATCATGATCGAAGTGCATCATCCAGCTGCCGGCGGAGCAGCTCTGATAATTGGGGATGCCGAGCAGCTTCTGGATCAGCGGCACGCCTCGTCTCGCGCGCAACTCGGGCAGATCGAGCAGCACCTCGACGCCGCGCCGTTGTAATCGACGGGCCTGGACGATCAGTCCGCGAGCGAAAACGGACGAAAGCGGAGTATCCACGTCATCCAGCCGCCCGACGCGAAGCTTTCGGCCGACCCTGATCGTCGAAATGCGAAATCTCTGCTGCAAATCGTGAACTTCGTCGAACAGCGAGAGATCGTCGTCCGCGACGACGACGAGCAAGCGCCCGGGCAGGCCGCGGGCATTCAGCGCCGCCAGATTTTCTTCGACGCGCTCGAACGAGCGAGCGCCACGCCTTTCGTTTTGGCGTTGGCGCGTTCCCCAGATCGGTAGGACGAATGCGAGGGTCGATCGATATCGCTCGGCCATATCGAGAAACCTTGCAACCGAGGCGTTCGTCGAGACGCGGACCAAATTGCCGGCGTCGAGCAGGACCTCGAGGCCATCCTCGATGCCGGCGGTCGCCAAGGGTTCGCCTCCTGTGATCAACACGAACGGGACCTTGGAGCGCGCGACCTTCTCGAACGTCTCGGCTTTGATCGCGGCGGATGCGGCCGCGCGCCCGGCGCCCGAATGCGAATAACAATTGGCGCAGGCGAAGGGGCAATAGTCGGACGCCGCGAGCGTCACGATCAAAGGGCATTCGAGGCGGAGCGGCGACCCGTACTCGGTGTCGAGGATTGCGCGTCCGACGATCTCGGCGATGCTCCTGACGACGGCCTCGTCGACGTGCTGCGGCAGCGGCATCCCCACGCGCGCGGCGATCCATCGCGCCCACCCGAACGCAGCGCCCACGGTTTCGATTTGGGCCTCCCCCAGATCGGGGAGCGCGGAGCGAAGCAGCGCGTTTGTCGTTTGGCGAAGAAGTCTCACCGACCATGCCCCCCGACTAAAGCGCGAAGATCGCGGAGACGGCTTCGCTGGCGCCCCAAACACAACCGCCCGCCACCAGCACGATGAGCGCGCCGAGGTAACCGAGCGCGGCGAACGGCGTATTGTGGACGTCGAAGATAAAGCCGATCGCCGTCAGCCCCGCGCCGCCGGCCCACACCAACAGGCGCACGATTGGCGAAAGAAGCAACGCCGCCCACAGCCAAATCGTGGTCATGAAGGTCGTGATGGCGGAGGCGTAGATGAGACGCTGCTGCCCCACGGGCAGCAGATCGGGGGAGGAGGGGGCGTAGAGATCGAGATAGGGCTGGCGAACGACCCGGGTCAAATCGCGTAGCACGGCCCCGGCAAGCGAATCTCCGCCCAGCATGGACGTGTCATGATTCAAGATGGAAATATAGTATATCACAAATATCCCAAATCCTATGGCGGATACAAATATCGCGGCGGTTATCAAGAAATCGGCAATAACGATAATTCCTATGTTGACGCCTTTCCTATATAACCTCAACATTATACGTGTACAATATAAAGACGAATAATCTCCGAGAATATTCACCGATCCGCCGAAGAGAAACAAGCTTATCCACACGCCCGCGTTGAATTGAACCGTCGCTCCGAGCACGGTTCTGGCCAGGATAAGCAGCATGCCGAGGAAAACCACCGACGCGACCGTCGCTCGAACGAAGCAGAAGGCCGAGAAGTGTTCCCGGCCAAACATCGCCTCGAAAAGATGATTGAGCGCTTCGGCCGTGTTCACCCGGATCCCGCCCGGCCGCGGCAAGAGCCACTGCGTCGCCAGCGCCCGCATTCGGGGACTGATGTCGGCTTCAGCCGCCCTAAACAACAATAGAATCATCAGCGCCACGCCAATTGTCGCGGCGAAAGGCGCCGACGGCGATTTCAGGCCGAAGATCCAAACGATCGCCAACACCGCAAGACCCGAAATCGTCAGAAAGGCGCCGATCGGCCGCGGGCGCTTGACGGGAGCGGCCGAAGGCGCCGGCGCCGCGACGCTCGCGGGCGGATTGCTGACCGTCGAAGCCAATTCGGCGGGCTCGGCTCCCGTCATTGCGCGGATTTGCAAAACCAGGCGGCGCCAATCCTCCGCCTGCGCGTCGCCGCTCCAACCCGTGAAGTCCTCGGCCTGAACCAATTTGAACGCGAACGGAATTTTCACCGGCTCGATCAAGATCGGCAACAGGATTTCCCGTTCCATGGCGTAGGTGGCTTCGGTGCGCACCCATTTCGACGTGATCGAATTCGACGACCAGAGCACGATGGCGCAACTCGCGTCGCGGAGCATCTCCTCGATGACGTCCTGGTAGTCGCGTCCGACGGGGATGTCGCGATCCCAGCTGACGGAAATTGCTTCCGCCTTCAACGCCTCGGCGATTCGGCGCGCCGCCTCTCGATCCTCGCGGGAGTAGCTCAGGAATACAGCGCCGCCCACTGGATGAACTCCGCGAGAGATTCAAGCGACCCCAACCTCCAGGGTCGTCGAAACGGTCGGCGCCGCCGGGCAAGGCCCGCGCACGACGCGGCGCCTTCGCTCTTGGCGACCGCTATCGCCCTATAGAACGCGGCGTCGCCTCGCCAAGAGGATCATTGTTGGCGCATTTTGGCAATGCCCAATGTCACGATGTGCAGGCCCAGCGTCACTGCACAGGGATTACGCGGATTACGGGAACATGATGCGAATCGCCCAATTCGGCCCGCGGTCGGCGCCCGCCTCGGCGCGACAAGGAAATGCGCCGCGCCCGCGCCAAACTCTCCCTATCTCACCGCGCTCCAGTCGATCGCGTGCGCGTAATAGCCCAGGCTTCCGCCCTCGTCCGGAATCCACGCGCCGCGATGGGAGCGAAAACCCTTCGCGGTCGTCGTGCTGAGCGCGTTGAATCCCCCGGCCTGGGTCTCCTGGGGTCCGTCGCGGTCCAGTTCGGCGAGCGTCTTGTCGCTGGGGCGAACGACGGCCACGTGGCCGGATCGATGCGAATCGGGATTCTCGAAGGCTTCCAAGACCAGCTCGCCGCGGTTCGCCGCCTGCTGCGCTTCGAGATAGCCGGGTAGGGTCCGCCAGCCCTGGCCGGAGCCGCTCATCGCCAGCCAGCTCATCTGGGCGTTCGCCAGCAATTCCTGTTCATGATCGGGCGGTCGCAACACGTAAACGCCGAGCCGCGCGGCGACGGCGGCGGCGAAGGCGCTGCAATGGGTCTTTTCCTCCCGCCCGTCGGGCCGGCCCGCGTCCTCTTCGCCGGTGTCCCAGGCGATGTGATGACCGGCGATCCACAGATGGTCCACGCCCGTCGAATTCAGGAACGCCGCTAGACGCCGACCGTCGGGCGTTATCGGCCCGCAGCAGGGCTGAGCCAGCGCTGGGCCGGCCGAAACGACCAGCGCCCACAGGCCGACGATCGCGGCATACGAGCGAAGCGCTCGAGGCGACGGCTTGGCGCCGATCATGGATGACCCTCACGCGTTCGGGCTCAGCCGCGTCCGCCGGCGCGCGCCGGATGAACGCCGCTTCCGCAGGCGAGACTGGCGCCTTCGCCGGTCTTGGGCAACGCGAAATCCGCGTGTCGTCACCTCGCCTGATTGCCGCTGATCCGCAGTTGCGGCGGCGCGCTGCCGCCGCGCGCGAGATCCGCCGTGGCCGGTTGGTCGAAATTCATGCCGACCACCGCGCCTCGGCTCGCGCCGGCGATGACGTTGTCGGCGATCACCGCCGAGCCCGCCCCTTCGGCGATCGAGACGCCGATGCCGATCGGCGCGTCGCGCACGACGTTGCCGGTAACCGTCACGTCGCGCAGCGAGGCGCCCCAGCCGACCAGAATCCCGACCCACGGCGCGCCCTCGATCACATTGGCGCCGACCGTGGCGTCGGCCTCGACCTTGACGCCGCATTCGTAGCCGAATTCGTGGCCGGAATGGTTCTGGCTGGGCCTGAGGTTGCGGATTACGTTGCCGGTGCAGACCGCCGCGCGACCGCCGTGGTCGGCGAAATTGACCATCTGGACGCCGCAGACCGCGCCGTCGATGGAGTTGTCGGCGATGACGCAGCCCTCGAAGTCGAATTCGGCGAAGATCGCGGTCTCGCCGAGCTCGGCGCAACTGTTGGCGCTGATGACGACGCCCGCCCCGCCGTTGTTGCGCACGGCGGTGAAGGCGCAGCGGCGGATCGTGTTGTTCGCGACCACGACGCCGCCGGCGCGGAAGATCGAGACGCCGTTGCCGTATTGGCCGGCGCCCCCGGAAACGTTCTTGATGTCGCTGACGCGGTTGCCCGAGACGCGGGTGCCGTCGTCGCCACGCATCGAGCGCCAGACCTGGATGCCGTTGTCGCCGCAGCGCTCGACGCGGTTGTCGGCGATGACGAGGCCGGTCGCGTCGGTCGAAAAAACGCCGCCGGCGGCGATGTCGCGGATGGCGTTGCGCTCGATCCAGCCGCCGCAACCGTGCAAGCGCAGGCCGACGCCGCCGGCATGTTCGATGGCGCAATCGGCGATCGACAGCGCGCCGACATTGGAAAAGTCGACGAGGCCGCGCTCGCCGTCGAGCGAGCCGCCGGCGCCGTCGAACGTCAGGCCCGAGAGGGTGACGCGCGCGGCGTTGTCGGCCGCGACGAGCGGTCCTGGGCCTTCGAGCGCCAGCCGCGTCGCGCCGGGAACACCGACGAGCCGCGCCCCGTCGGGAAGACGCAACGCCGCGGTGCGCAGCGTTCCGGCCGGCATGATAGTGGGACGGCCGGCGCGGGTCGCGGCGTCGATGGCGCGTCGAAGCGAGGCGGTCGCGTCGCCGCCGGCGCTCAATTCCTCGCCGTGGCTGCGAACGATAGGCAGAAGGCCGACGCCCGCCAGGCCGAGCGCCCCGCCCATCATCCCGCGTCGGTTGATCTTCATGGGCGCCCCCTACGGCCACATGGGGACATGATGCGAATGATCTGTTTCCGTTCGCGTCGCGGCGAACGCGCCACCCGTCCCGCCCTTCAGTGCCTGAAGTGCCGCATCCCCGTGAACACCATGGCGACGCCCGCCGCGTCGGCGGCGGCGATCACTTCGGCGTCGCGCATCGAGCCGCCGGGCTGGATGACCGCGCTGGCGCCCGCCTCGACCGCGGCGAGAAGGCCGTCGGCGAAGGGGAAGAAGGCGTCGGAGGCGACGACCGAGCCCTTGGTCAGCGGGCTCGCGAGCCCCGCGGCGCGCGCGGCGTCCTCGGCCTTGCGCGCGGCGATGCGCGAGGAATCGACGCGCGACATCTGGCCCGCGCCGACGCCGACCGTGGCGCCGTCCTTGACGTAGACGATCGCGTTCGACTTGACGTGCTTGCAGACGCGCCAGGCGAAGCGCAGGTCGGCCATTTCGGCCGCGCTTGGGCTGCGCTTGGTGACGATTTTCAGCGCCGCCTCGTCGAGCGCGCCGTTGTCGCGATCCTGCACCAGGAGGCCGCCGGAAACCGAGCGCACGCTCAACGTCGGCGCGCGCGGGTCGGGCAACGCGCCGGCGATCAGCAGGCGCAAGTTCTTCTTGGCCGCGACGATCGCCAGCGCCTCGTCGTCGGCCTCTGGCGCGATGATCACCTCGGTGAAGATCTCCACCATTTTGCGCGCGGCGGCCGCGTCGAGCCGCCGGTTGACGGCGATGACGCCGCCGAAGGCGGAGACGGGATCGCAGGCCAGCGCCTTCTCGTAAGCCTCCACGAGGCTGGCGCCGGTCGCGACGCCGCAAGGGTTGGCGTGCTTGATGATCGCCACGGCGGCTGAAGGCTTGGGATCGAATTCCGCCACCAACTCGTAGGCGGCGTCGGTGTCGTTGATGTTGTTGTAGGAGAGTTCCTTGCCCTGAACCTGGCGCGCCGTCGCGACGCCGGCGCGCGATTCCGGCCCGACATAGAAGGCGGCGCGCTGATGCGGGTTCTCGCCGTAGCGCAGCGCGCTGACGAGCTTGCCGCCGAAGGCGCGCCATTTGGGCGCGCTCTCACCCGTTTCGCGCGCCAGCCAATTGGAGATCGCCGCGTCGTAAGCGGCCGTGCGCGCGTAGGCCTTCTGCGCCATCTGCCGGCGGAAGCTCAGCCGCGTCGAGCCGTCGTGGGCGCTCAGTTCCTCGAGCAGGCGCGGATAATCCTCGATGTCGACGATCACGGCGACGTCGGCGTGATTCTTCGCCGCCGCGCGAATCATCGCCGGGCCGCCGATGTCGATGTTCTCCACCAGCTCCTCGAACGGCGCGGCGCGACGAAGCGCGTCCTCGAAAGGATAGAGGTTGACCACCAGGAGATCGATGGGCGCGATATTGTGCGCGAGCATTGCCGCCAGATGCGAGGGATCGGAGCGAACCGCGAGCAGCCCGCCGTGGACGCGCGGATGCAGCGTCTTCAGCCGCCCGTCCATCATCTCCGGAAATCCGGTGGCCTGCGTGACGTCGACGACCGCGACTCCCGCCTGCGCAAGCGCCGCGGCGGTGCCACCGGTGGAGACGATCTCGATATGGCGCGCCGCCAGCGCGTGGCCCAGTTCGGTCAATCCGGACTTGTCGGAGACGGAAATCAGCGCGCGGCCGACAGGCGCGAGGCGATCGATGGCCATGGGATAAGGGCTCGCAAGGTTGGAGGCGGGAATGGGCGCGCCTTATCACGGTTTTGCCGCAATCGAAACTGGGCGCGGCGTCACGGCCGCCTTTGCAGCCGCGCGGCGAAGAAGCCGTCGAGGCCGGACTGGCGCGGGGTCGGCCCCTGCAAATGGCAGGGCAGGGTGCGCAAGTCGCCGGCGGCGCTGACGCATTCGCCGAGACCGCCGATTTCTCCCGCCTCGATCGGAATGCGCCTGACGTCCGGATTGCGGCGCAGCAGCGTCGCGATTTGGCCCTCGCCCTCCTCGGGCTCGAGCGAACAGGTGCAATAGACGATCCGCCCGCCCGGCCTGGTCAGCGAAATCGCCTTGTCGATGAGGCGGCTCTGCAGCTCGACCAGAGCGGGCAGGTCGCCCTGACGCTTGATCCAGGCGACGTCGGGGTGGCGACGAATCGTCCCCGTCGCCGTGCAGGGCGCGTCGATGAGGGTCGCGTCGAACGGCGCCGCCTCGAAGCTGAGGGCGTTGCAAACGACGATTTCGGCGTGGAGGCGCAGGCGCTCGAAGTTGGCTGCGAGCCTTTTGAGCCGCTCCGCCGAACGGTCGACGGCGGTCACGCTGGCGCCGGCCATCGCCAGTTCGGCGCTCTTGCCGCCGGGGGCGGCGCAGAGATCGACGACGCGCATGCCGGCGCCGGCCCCGAGCAAGCGCGCCGGCAAGGCGGCGGCGGCGTCCTGAACCCACCACTCGCCGTCCTTGTAGCCGTCGAGCTCTTCGATCGCCGCGTGGCTGTCCAGGCGGACCGATCCGGTGGGAAGGACGACGCCGCCCAGCCGTCGCGCCCAACCCTCGGCGTCGCTCTTGACGCTGACATCGAGCGTCGGCTCGTCGCGATGGGCGCGCGCGATTTGCCGCGCCGTCGCTTCGCCGTAGTTCGCGCGCCAGCGCTGGGCGAGCCAGTGCGGCGCGTCGTCGTCGAGCGGATCGGAACCGGCGAGAATCTCTTCCCTGGCGCGCGCCAGGTTGCGCAGCACCGCGTTGACGAGCGAGGCGAAAGGCGCGGCGCCGGGGTCGAGCCGCGCCGCGCGAACCGCCAGATCCACCGCGGCGTGATCGGGGACGTCGAGAAACAGCAGTTGCGCCGCCGCCGCGATCAGCACCCATTCGAGCGCCCCGGCCTTCCTGGGCAGGCCTTTTTCCAGAAATCGGCCGAGCGCCTTGCGGATCGTGCCCAGCCGCCGAAACGAAACGGTCGCGATCGATCGCGCCAGCGCGCGGTCGCGCGCCACGAGCCCGGAAAAGCGCCCCTCGGGTTCGCCGGCGCCGGCGCGCTCCTCCAGCGGGCGCGCGAAGGTCAGCACCTCGGCGATCGCCTGCGCGGCGACCAGGCGCGCGGCCAGGCCCGGCGCCGCATCGGGCGCGGGCGGCGGGCTGCGCGGCCCGCGCGCGCCGAAGCCGTTGGGTCTGTTTGGCTGCAATATCCGCCCTTGCCGAATCAGTGGGGCCGTCCCACCTCGAGGCACTATAGCGCGAAACCACCGCGCGCAGCCGGGGCCGACGCAACGGTCTTTTGCGCCCGGCGTCGCCGATGTAGATTGGTGCGGCGGGGATAAGGAGCTATGCCCATGGCGGAGGCGAACGCCGGCCCGGCGGCTGAAGCAGGAAGCGAAGAGAGCGCGGCGAACGCGCTCAGACCGGATCTTTCGGACGCGGCCAAACGCGCGCTGGCGGAAGCCGAAGAGCGGCGGGCGCGCGAAACGGCGCGGCGCGCGCGCGAATTGAACGGTCGCGGCGGGCTCGATCCCGTTCGCTATGGCGATTGGGAAATCAAAGGCCTCACGCCCGACTTCTAAAGGATCGACTCAGCGCGTCATCAGCACTTCGGCGCCGACGCTGACGCGATCGAAGAGGTCGATGACGTCCTCGTCGTACATGCGGATGCAGCCGTAGGAGGCCGCCGTGCCGACGGAGGGGCGCATCGCCTTGGTGGTGCCGTGGATGGCGACCTCCTCGCGGTCGAGGGTGATGGCGCGCGCGCCCATCGGATTGTGCGGCGAGCCGCCCGGGATCACGTCGGGCAATTCGGGGTGGTCGCGGCGGACCACGACGGGGGGCGACCAGGCCGGTTCGACGTATTTGCCCTCGACCCGGGCGAAGCCGCTCCATTCCTTGCCGCGCTTGGCGACGGCGACGGGATAGGCGATGGCGGTGCGCGAATCGACGATCAGGAACAATTTGCGCGCGCTCTGGCTGATCACGATCGTTCCCGCCGAATAGGGAGAGGGGAATTCGACCATCTCGTGCGCGCGCGCCGCGCCGATGAGCGACAGGAGCAGGGCGCTTACGCAAAACGAGCGACAAAGGATTCTCGAGACTCGCATCTTCCACCGCCTTTGCGCTCAGGCGCCGACTGGGCGCTTAGACAATACTACGGCGGCGGTTCGCGGTCCCCTAAGTCCCAGAAACGAGGTAAACCAAGTCGATGCGCCGCCCCCCGGCAAACGAAAAATTGGACGCCGCGCAGGCCTCGCCCAGCGGATGAAAATCGCCGGCCGGGCGCGATCAACCGGGACCGATATGATTTAGATCAATCCGTCGGGGGTGAACATGTGTCCTCGTTTGCTGGATTCTGTTCGCGGTAGTTGCCTGCGATCGATGGTGGCTTTGGGAGGGCCGGATGGACAGTTTTCTCGTTGCTCTGAAGGCGGTAGTCGACGGTCTAGGTGCGACCGTCCTTTTGCCGATTGTGATTTTCGTCATCGCGCTCATTCTGGGCGCGAAGCCGGGACGGGCGTTTCGCGCCGGCGTGATGATTGGCGTCGCGTTCATCGGCATCAATCTGATCATCGGCCTGATGTGGACCAGCTTGAGCGATGTGTCTCACGCGATGGTGGTCAACACTGGCATCAAGCGGGATATCGTTGACGTCGGCTGGCCCTCGGCGGCCGCCATTGCGTTCGGCTCTTCGGTCGGTCTGTGGGTCATTCCCGTCGCCATAGCCGTCAACATCGTACTTCTTTTCGCTAAGTTGACCCGGACGCTCAACGTCGACGTCTGGAATTTCTGGCACTTCGCGTTCGTCGGTTCGCTTGTCGTGGCGGCGACCAATTCGCTTCCGATGGGGATCTGCGCGGCGGCTGTCATGACGGTCATCGCCCTGTTCTTCGCGGATTGGACGGCCAAAGGCGTCCAGCGGTTCTACGGGATTCCCGGCGTCTCGATCACGACGCTGGCCTCCTCGCCAGTTCTGCTGATCGCCATCGTGGTCAACTGGGTCATCGAGCTCATTCCCGGGCTGCGCGACATCCATCTCGACACGGACACGATCCAGCGGCGCCTCGGCGTCGTGGGCGAGCCGGTGGTGATGGGACTGGTCATCGGTTTGGTGCTCGGCGTGCTGGGTTACTGGAACATAGCCCCCGCAGACATGGTCACCAAAGTGCTGAAGACCGGCATGAGTCTGGCGGCCGTCATGGTGCTTTTGCCCCGCATGGTGAAGATCCTGATGGAAGGCCTCATTCCGGTCGCGGAAGCGGCGCGCGAGTTCATTCAGAAGCGCAGCGGCGGACAGGCCACCGAGGATCAGGGGATCAACATCGGGCTCGACTCCGCGATTCTGATCGGGCACCCGGCGGCGATCTCCAGCGCGCTCCTCCTGGTGCCGATTGCGATCCTGCTGTCGGTTATCCTGCCCGGCAACCGCGTCATCCTGTTCGCCGATCTCGCCGTCATCCCATTCATAGTCGCCCTGACGGCCCCACTTTTGAATGGAAACGTGCTGCGAATGGTGATCGTCGGAACGGTGACGCTCCTCATCGGCTTTTACTTTGCCATGTACCTTGCGCCGCTGTTCACCTCCGCAGCCGTGGCCTCCGGCTTCAAGCTGCCGGAAAACGCCACGATGATCACCAGCATCGCCGACGGGTTCCTCTGGCCGCCCTCTCTTACGGTCGCGCTCGCTAACGTCGCAGGTTACGGAGGCATCGCGTTGCTGTTGCTTGTGACCCTCGTTGCGATTTGGTTCTTCCGGCGCAATGAAGCCGCGTGGGAGCGCCTCGCTGGCAGCGAAGACACAACGGCGGCTGACCAAAGCGTCCCCGCGAGCGGCACGATCAAGATCGCCGGCGACTGACGATGGCGTCGATCTTGAGCCAGTATTTCGATCCGCGGGCGCTATGCCTGCGGATCTCCGCCCGGACGGCTGAAGAGGTCATCGCGCAATTGGCGGACAAGCTCGAGGAGATCGGCGTCGTCAAGCCCAGCTACCGGGCGGCGGCCATCAGCCGGGAAGCCGCCATACCGACCGGTCTGCCGCTCGCGCCGGATTTCGCGGTCGCCGTGCCGCACACCGATCGCGAGCACGTCCTGCGGCCCGGCTTCGCGCTCGGCACGCTGACGGAAGCGGTCCCGTTCCGGAGCATGGAGAATCCGGACGAGGAACTGCCGGTCAGGGTCGTCTTCGCGCTTGCCATCACGGATAAGAACGAACAAATCGATATGCTGCAGGCAGTCGCGGAGCTACTGCAGGATCCTCCAACCATCCGCCGGATCGCGGACGCCAAGTCCGCGTCCGAAATCTTTGCGGCGTTTGCCGTCGAAGCGACTGCTTCGAAAGGATGAGACATGGCTATAACGAAAAGGGTGCTCGTCGCCTGCGGCACTGCGATCGCCACATCCACGGTGGTCGCCGTTGCGATCGAAGAGGCAATGAAGGCTCGCGGCATCAAGATTGAGTGCCGTCAGTGCAAGGCCAGCGAGGTGCCGAGCCTTGTGGGGGACGTCGACCTGGTGGTCTCCACCACGCCCATTCCTAAAAACCTTCCCAAGCCGTCTATCGTGACGCTGGCGTTCCTGACCGGCGTCGGGAAGGCCGATGTTATCGAGAAGATCGCGAAAATTCTGCAGGGTTGAGCGTCGGGCGGCAGTCTGGCGGATTCGCCCCGGACAGGTTCTTTTGTTAGTCGATAGATGGGCCTGTTGAAGGTGCGCCTTCCGTTCCTCCTCTTTGCGGCTACGGGACCGGCGCATGGTTGGCGCATCCGTCATATGTGGACAGCGCGGTGTGAATGGCTGTGCGACGATTGGCGACGACACTGGCCTCCGACGGCCGGTAGAGGGGTTGCGTTCGTTGCGAGGTTTGCGCTGTCGGCCTGTAAGTCTTTGATACGAATTGAAACTATCTATGCGTTTGGAAGCTCTTGCAAGTGTCGGGGGAACGTTTTGTTCCCCTGACGCCGGCAAGGGGAGGGGAGGCGCGCCGCCTTCGAGACGTTGGAAAGCCATAGGCCCCGGGAAAGCCATAGGCCCCGAAAGGGAGGGCGATGCGCTCGTTCGGCTGCCTATGGAAACGGAGCGCCCTCTATCGATGATCCGGGTCGATCGGGCGCTTGGAACGCCTCTTGAACGGACTTTGATGATCGGCGTTCTGGAGTTCGTCCAGCATCGCAACGGGCTCGCTTTGCCAAGGCCTTGCGGTCCAAGTTGACCGTCAAGGCGTGTCGGTGAGCGCCAAGTCGCCAGTGAAGTCGATCCTTCCGGGGGGCCGCACAATCCGTCCATGACACGTCGGACGGATTTCGAAGGAGACAGAACATGCAAGACACGAGAGCACTTTTCGGCCGGAGCGCGGGCGCCTCGAGTCCCGGCATTCCCGCCACGATGCGCGCGGCCGTGTATCGTGGACGGAATGACGTTCGGGTGGAAACGGTGCCCGTCCCCGAGATCGGGAAGGGAGAAATTCTTGTTCGTGTCGCCTCATGCGGCATCTGCGGGACGGATCTCAAGAAGATCCATACGGGCTCTCACTCCGCGCCTCGTATCTTCGGACACGAGATGGCCGGGACGATCGTGGCTGTCGGGGAAGGCGGAGGGGCGTTCTCCGTCGGCGACAGAGTGTTGGCCCTTCATCACATTCCCTGCGGGCAGTGCTACTATTGCAGGAAGAAGACTTACGCTCAGTGTGAAACGTACAAGCGAGTGGGCGTAACGGCTGGATTCGAGCCCTCGGGCGGGGGGTTCGCCGAGTACATTCGCGTCATGGATTGGATCGTCGCTCGCGGCGGCGTGATGCGCATCCCCGATGGAGTGCCTTTTGAGCAGGCGGCATTCGTCGAACCGGTGAGCACCTGCCTGAAGGGCGTCAAATTGCTGGATTTGCAGCCAGACGAAACCGTACTGGTGATCGGTCAGGGCCCGATCGGCATCTTGTTGGCGACTTTAGCCAAGCGTTCCGGGGCGAAGATTCTGACCTCTGATATCTTCGCCGAGCGCCATGCCATTGCGAAGAGCCTTGGATTGACCCGCCCCATCGACGCGAAGAACGAAGACGTCGTGGCTTGCGTCAAGGCGGAAAGCGCGGGGCGTGGAGCCGACGCCGTAATCCTCGCGGTCGGCGCCAACGCATTGATCCGGACAGCCATGGATGCGGCGCGTCCTGGCGGCAAGGTCGTGCTCTTCGCGCACACGCAACACGGGGAAGCCGTGATTGATCCTGGAGCCATATGTTTGGACGAGAAAACTCTGCTCGGCTCTTACAGTTCATCAGTGGATTTTCAGCCGGAAGCAGCAGACATCGTATTCGAGGGGTACGGCTCCGGTTATGACCTAACGCGGTTGGTGTCGCATCGGTTCGGCCTGGAGCAGGCAGTGGAAGCGATCGACATAGCCTCGAATCCCCAGCCCAATTCGATGAAGATCATGATCGAGCCTGGGACCTGAGGCGCGGATACGGATTTGAAGGGAGACACGGCCTCACTCGATTGGAAAGGAGGGTTCGACGGCTGGAGATTGCATATCGCCGGTGTACAGAGGTGAAGATAGGCCTTTCGCCCTAGTGTTGTTTACTGCGCGGGCAACGTTATGGCTTCTCTCGCAGCCAACGGCTGCTCCAAATGCACTGAGTTTGCAATTATTGCGGCGGGTCGCTTTCACGCGTTATCGATAATTGCCCCGACGGAGGAGGGATAGGAATGACCCTGCAAAGGGGAGCACAAGTGCGAAGATAGTTATTTTGACAGAATAAAGCGAGGTGGGGCAGACAAAATGCCATTCGAGGACAAAAAGAACAATAATGAGATTGGCATTGCGGTGGCTTTCGGCAGAAAGCCGTCGCGCCGCCGCCATCGCGTCGCTTGGATGTATTACGTCGAGGAAATGACCCAGAGCGCAATCGCCGACAGGCTTGGCATCACACGCATCTCTGTGGGGCGGATGCTGTCCGAGGCGCACGCCGCGCATGAAGTTCGTATATCGCTGAGTCGGGATTTGGCTGAACTGACCGAATTAGAAATTGGGCTGCATGAGAAATTCGCCATCCCTGAAGCGATTGTGGCCCCGCTTTCGTCGGCGCGCGCCGATCCTCGCCCGGCGATTGGCGCGGCGACGGGAAATTACATCTCCGATATGTTGCGGCCGAACATGAAGATTGGTCTCGGCTGGGGTCAAACTTTGCTCAGATCGTTGACGTTCCTCCCGGATAGACACGTGCCGGGCCTGTCCGTCGTTTCGTTGCTCGGCGGGATTACACGCGCGCAGCGGGCCAATCCGGCCGAATTCGTACCACAGTTCGCGCGCTTCTTTCTCGCCGATTGCTATCTGCTTGCCGCGCCGGCGTTTGCGGACAGCGCAAAGACGAAGGAAACACTCATCGAGCGGTGCGGATTGTCGGAGATCTACGAGTTCTCCAAATCGCTTGATGTGGTGGTGGTCAGTGTCGGGAACATCGGCTCGAATTCCACCGCAAAACTTCTTGGCAACATATCCGAAGCCGAACTTGCGAGTTTGCGCGCGGCTGGCGCCGTCGGGGATATGTTGTTCAATTTTTTCGATATCGATGGCAAGCTTGTCGATCACTCGTTCAATGAAAGAACAATGTCGATTCCGGTGGAAACGATCTCGGCGGCTCCGGTCCGGGTTTTTGTTTCAGGAGGACTCGATAAGCTTGAGGCGATGATCGGCGCCTTCAAACTCTTTCGGCCGACCGTCCTTATTACCGACGAGTTCACCGCAAGGGCGCTGCTCGAAGACACGCCAAGCAAAGAGACGGCCGCATCGAGATAGGTCATCTTCTTCCCGACACGTGCGATTTGCGGCTGGCGAATATGGGGCAACGCTTTGATATAGTCGTCCGTGAAGGACGCCGCTTACGCGAGAGCGCTCTGATTGAGCGGCGGTTTGGCGGCGGCGATGAGGGTGTCCAGCCCTGCGCGCAAACGGGTCGCCAGTCAGGCCAACAATCTACGGAAGATGTGGCCCGCGGTGGCGAGGACCGCTTCGGCGGCGTCTCGCCGCGCCGGCCTCACGCGTCAACGCCAAACCTTGAACGACCCGCTCCCTCCGCGCCGGCGGCCGGGAGCGCGGCCCAAGCGTCAGACTTTCGCGGCCGTCACCGCGCTCGCGTGGACCTGCGCGCGGACGCCCCGTTCGGCTTGCCCAGCGCGTCGATCGAAGCGTGAAATTCGACGATGCGCGGCGCGATCTGCGCGCGAAAGCGCGAGCCGTTGAAGACGCCGTAGTGGCCGACGCTCTGTTGCAGATAGTGCGTCTTCATCGCCGCCGGGATGTTGACGCACAGGTCCTGCGCCGCCTCGGTCTGGCCGACGCCGGAAATGTCGTCCTTCTCGCCCTCGACCGTCATCAGGCCGCAGCGGCGGATGGCGCTCAAGTCGACCCTTTCGCCGCGATGCGTCATTTCGCCTTTCGGCAGGCTGTGGCGCACGAAGACGGTCTCGATCGTCTGCATGTAGTATTCCGCCGTCAGGTCCATCACCGCCAGATATTCGTCGTAGAATTCGCGGTGCTTCTCCGCCGAATCGCCGTCGCCGGAGACGAGATGGTTGAACATCTCGAGATGCGCGTTGACGTGCCGGTCCAGGTTCATCGCCATGAAGCCGGAGAGCTGGAGATAGCCGGGATAAACCTTGCGCCCGAAGCCGGGATAGGGGAACGGCACGGTCTGCAGGCAATTGGCGCGGAACCATTCGACGCCGCGCTTTTCCGCCAACAGGTTGACGGCGGTCGGGCTGCGCCGCGTGTCGATCGGCCCGCCCATCAGCGTCATCGACGCCGGCGTGCAGGGATGATCGGCGCCGTCCATCAGGGCGACGGCGGCGATCAGCGGGACGGCGGGCTGGCAAACGCCCAGCGTGTGCACGCCCGGGCCGAGATGCTCGAGGATTTCCTTGAGATGGTCGATGTAGTCGTCGAGGTCGAAACGGCCCACGGCCAGCGGCGCCATGCGCGCGTCGTTCCAATCGGTGATGTAGATGCGATGGGTGGGCAGGAACGCCTCGACCGTGCCGCGCAGCAGCGTCGCGTAATGCCCGGACATCGGCGCGACGATCAGCAGTTTCGGCTGCGTGTCGTGGCCCGGAAGCGTCGGGCGGACGAAATGAAGCAGATTGCAGAAGGGCCGCGTCCAGACGATCTCCTCCAGCACTTCGTGGTCGACGCCGCCCACCTTGACGCTGTCGAGGCCGAAGACCGGCTTGCCGTAGCGGCGCGTCATGCGCTCGAACAGCTCGGCCCCGGCGGCGATGTTCTTGCCGAACGTGGTGGCCGACAACGGATTGAAAGGATTGCGGAAAACGAAATGCGTCGCGTCGGAAACGGCCCGCGCCGGCGCCAGCGCCGCGTGGGCCATTTCGTAAAGCTGATAGGAGTAGCCCCTGAGCATCGTCGTCCCCCGCCTGACGCTTGGCGCGCCCACTGAAATGTTAGCGATTCAGCATAACCTAATGTTCGCATGGAAACGAATCAATGTCACAAAAAGGATAAGTGTGCGTTTTCGACAAGCCGATCGGCCGATCGGGCCTGCTCACTCGCCCATTTGCAACAGCGAACCGGCTTTTCGGGCGCTGTTGAGCAGCGCCAGAAAGGCCGCGCCGCCCGCCACGATCAGGGCGAGGTTGATCGCGAAGGCCTCGGCCATCAGATCGGCGCGGAACACATGGGCGACGATCGCCGCCCTGAGGCCCTCGAAGACGTAGGTCGGCGGCAGGCACCAGGCCACGATTTGCAGCCAATGCGGCAAGGTCGAGACGGGATAGTAGACGCAGGCGAACGGCAAGACGAAAAACAGGATCGACCAGGCCAGCCCTTCGGCCCCCATGCCGTTGCGCAGCACCAGCCCGGCGATGGCGAGCCCCAGCGCCCAGCTCGTCAGCACCAGATTGACGAAGAACGCGACGAGCACGAAGCCGAGGCCCCACAGGTTGAAGCCGAAGAACCACTGGGCGAGCAGCGTCACCGGGACGAGGCCGATCGCCAGGCGGACGATGCTCATCGTCATCAGCGCGGCGACGAATTCGAGCGGGCGCAGCGGGCTCATCAGGAGGTTGGCGATGTTGCGCGACCACATCTCCTCGAGGAACGACATGGAGAATCCGAGCTGGCTGCGGAACAAGGTGTCCCACAGCAGCAGCGAACCGATCAGCGTGCCGCCGGCGACGGCCATCGGGCCGCTCACGCCCGAGGCCCCGGCCTGGGCGCGGATATAGGTCTGCAGGAACCCCCAGGTCATCATCTGCACCGCCGGCCAGTAGACGAGCTCGGCCAGGCGCGGCCAGGACGAGCGCAAGAGATAGAGGTAGCGCGCGATCATCGCGCCGACGCGCGCCGGGGAAAAGCCGGAGAGGGTCGCCGCGCCGAGGCTCATGCCCAGGGCTCCGGATCGCGGCGGCGCGCGACGTCGAGGAACACCTCTTCGAGATTGGCGCGGCCGTAACGCGCGACGAGGTCCCTCGGCGAACCGTCGTCGACGATGCGGCCCTGCTTGAGCATGACGACCCGGTCGCACAGCCGCTCGACCTCGCCCATGTTGTGCGAGGCCAAGAGGATCGTCGCGCCGCGCGCGCGCCGGAACGCTTCGAGCCGAGCGCGAACCCAGTCCGCGGTGTCGGGGTCGAGCGAGGCGGTCGGCTCGTCGAGCAGCAGAACCTCGGGTTCGTTGATCAGCGCCTTGGCCAGCGCGACGCGCGTCTTCTGCCCCGCCGAAAGGCTGCCGGCGGGCCGATCGAGAAAGGGCTCGAGGGCGAGGCTGCGCGCGAGCTCGTCGATGCGCGCGTTCAGGTTCTCGACGCCATAGAGGCGGCCGAACACCCACAGGTTCTGGCGCACCGTGAGGCGATGCGGCATGTCGACGTAGGGACTCTCGAAATTCATGCGCCCGAGAACGCGGTAGCGGTCGCTCGCCATGTCGACCCCGAGCACGCTGACCGCGCCCGAGGTCGGCACGATGAGCCCCATGATCATACCGATCGTCGTGGTCTTGCCGGCGCCGTTGCCGCCGAGCAGGCCGGTGACCGAGCCTTTCTCGATGGCGAACGAGATCGCGTCGACCGCGGTCGTCGCGCCGAAGCGTTTGGCGAGCGCGCGCGCGTCGATGGCGGCGGGGGCAGGGGACAAGGGCAGCGGGCTCGCAAGGGGTCTGGCCGCTGGGTTCTAGCCGCCGCGCGCCGCAATGTCACCGCGGGGGGCGCTTCGGCGCGCCGGCCGGGCGCGCCCGATTGACTCGCGCCCGCCGGATTGCGATGAAGAGGCGTGACGCGGAATCGCGCGGGCCGCCGCACGTCGGCGATGTGGGAAAACGCCGCATCGACCGTCGCTTAAGAACGGGCCGAACGAGCGACGCGGGTGTAGCTCAATGGTAGAGCAGCAGCCTTCCAAGCTGAACACGAGGGTTCGATTCCCTTCACCCGCTCCAACAATTAGCTGAATAGCCCGGCGTTTTGGCACGGATTTGGCGCGGAATCGCCAACGAAAAAGGGCGCCCCGCTTCCGAGGCGCCCTTCGGCTTAGAACTGCCGCGCGATCAACAATATCATCGAGGCCGCTTTCGGATGGATGTGAGTCAGAGCCGACGTGGGACCCCTTCCCACAACGGCGCAACGCATTGAAATCGAGCACGAATTTGTTTCGACAGCGGGGTCTCGATCGGCGCGGTTCGGGACCCCGCCACCGTTCGCATTTTCAATGTTGGATCAAAGCCTCAGATAGGACTGTCGAGGGGGTCCCGCTTCGATGCCGCGACACGCGCAACGATGCTTCGAGGCTTCACTTCAACGCCTCACCGACATTTTCGCTGAGCGCACGGCGCAGAACCTTGCCGATGGGCGACTTGGGCAATTCGTCGCGAAACTCCACGTGCCGCGGGATCTTGTATCCGGTCAGATGCTTGCGGCAATGAGCGATCAGATCCTGAGCGGTCAGGGCTGGATTTTTCTTGACGACGGCGACCTTGACCGCCTGGCCGGATTGCTGATCCGGCACGCCGAAAGCCGCCGCTTCGAGCACGCCCGGGCACATCGTCATGACGTCTTCGAGTTCGTTGGGGTAGACGTTGAACCCGGAGACGATGATCAGGTCCTTCTTGCGATCGACGATCCGAACAAACCCCGCCTCGTCGATGATGGCGAGATCTCCGGTGCGCAAGAACCCGTCGGCCATCATCACGTTGGCGGTCTCGGCGGGCTGTTTCCAGTAGCCTTTCATGACCTGGGGGCCGCGCACGCAGAGCTCCCCCACCTCGCCGACCGGCAGATCGCGGCCGTCGTCGTCACGGATCGCGATCTCGGTGGAGGGGATCGGCAAGCCGATGGAGCCGTTGTAGTCGGCGAGGTCGAGCGGGTTCGCCGCCACCGCGGGCGACGTTTCCGTGAGCCCGTAGGCCTCGATCAACGCCTTGCCGGTCACCCGCTTCCACCTCTCCGCCACCGCCCTCTGGACCGCCATTCCGCCTCCCACCGACAGCCGCAACGGCGTGAAATCGAGCTTGGCGAAATCCGGGTTGTTGAGGAGGGAGTTGAACAGGGTGTTCACGCCGGTGATGACCGTGAACGGGCGACGCGCCAATTCCTTCACGAAGCCCGGGATGTCGCGCGGATTGGTGATCAGCACGTTGGTCGCGCCGATCTTCACGAAGATCAGACAGTTCACCGTCAGGGCGAAGATATGGTAAAGCGGCAGCGCGGTGACGATGGTTTCGCGCCCTTCCTCGAGGACAGGCCTGAGCCAGGCATGGGTCTGCTGCAGGTTGGCGACGATCGCGCCGTGGCTGAGCATCGCGCCCTTGGGCGCCCCGGTGGTTCCGCCGGTATATTGCAGGAACGCGAGATCGTCCGGGCCGACGTCGACGCGTTCGAACGGCGCCTTTGCGCCGAGCCGCAAGGCGGCCTTGAAGGAAACCGCGGACGGGAGACGCCATGCGGGCACGAGCTTCTTGACATGCTTGACGACGAAATTGACCACCAGGCCTTTGGGAAAGCCCAGCATGTCGCCGAGCCCGGTGACGATGACGTGCTCGACCTTGGTTGCGGCGATCACCTGCTCCACGACCCCGGCGAAGTTTTCGACCACGACGACGACTTCCGCCCCGGAATCCTCGAGCTGGTGTTTCAGTTCCCTTGGGGTGTAGAGCGGGTTGCAATTCACCACCGTATAGCCGGCCCGCAGAGCGCCAAACAGCGCGATCGGATATTGCAAGACGTTCGGCATCATCAGCGCGATGCGTGCGCCTCTCGGCAGTTTCAGCACGCCTTGCAGATAGGCCGCGAAGTCGCGCGTCAGCCGCTCCATCTCGGAGTAGCTGATCGCGGTTCCCATGTTGACGAACGCGGCGCGCGGCCCGAATTTCGCGGCGCTCATCTCAAATACCGCGCCGATGCTGCGGTAAGCCGCGACATCCACGTCCGCCGGTATCCCTTGCGGATATCTGGCGAGCCAAATCCGCTGCATAGACGTCACCCCCAAGATATAACGCGTACGTTCACTATTTTGTAACATAGCCTCAAAAACGGCGGCGGCGTTGACATGAATCACAATGCGTTGAGGCGGTCGCCATATCCCGCGTGAGCGATTGGGGCGTGCGCATATTGCTCGTTTGCATCGCAGCGCAGCGGGTCGCGAACCGTCGATACGCGGCGAGTGGGAAGGCGTCGCCATGGTGTCGCGTTGCTTGCGCGGCGTAATCGTCGTTGAAGCGATTTTGCTGCTGATCGCAATCGCGGCTCTGCCTCGCGGCGCCTTGACCTTTGCGACCGCGCCGATGGCCTGCGCGGCGCTCGTCATATTGGACTTTTGCGTCGTCGCCGCACTTTACTGGGCTCTGCGGCTCTACGCGGCGACGGCGCCGAGCGAAGGCGCCGGCCGCGGCGCGCATACGTGGCGTTGCGCGTTGACGGAGACGCTGGCGCTGTTCGCGGCCTTCGTGGTCGTTCAACCTTTCGAACGTTGGTGGATGGGCTCCGAGGCGATGGGAAAACTTGCCCCTGGGCGCATCCCTGTCCTGCTGGTTCACGGTTATCTCTGCAATCGCGGCTTATGGTGGTGGCTGCGGCGACGCCTTCGCGCGCGGCGATACGCTGTGGCGACGATCAACCTTGAACCTGCGCTCGCCGACCTCGATCGACTTGCCGAACGATTGGGCGAACGCGTCGACGCGCTGCTCGCCGAGACCGGCGCCGAGAAGGTCATGCTCGTCACCCACAGCATGGGCGGCTTGGCGGCTCGCGCCTACCTTCGCCGGC
>Ga0181524_10000718_pt1 | contig 39879 bp, 33 predicted proteins | sample PEATcosm2014_Bin_34_FD_119761 | JGI IMG/M metagenome (GOLD analysis project Ga0181524, IMG submission 119761) | Peatland microbial communities from MTU Mesocosm Facility, Houghton, MI, USA - PEATcosm2014_Bin05_60_metaG | ecosystem: Environmental > Terrestrial > Soil > Wetlands > Peat | place... | reverse complement strand
CTTTCCACGAGCGCCAGGAAGCCCTGAAGAAAGAGCCAAATGCCGACCCCGAAGATCGTGACGAATATACGGCGGAAAACGTCTTCTGGGTTCCCAAGAAAGCGCGCTGGTCAAACCTTCAGGGCAACGCTAAGCAGGCCTCCATTGGCAAGCTCATTGACGATGCGATGGACGAGATCGAAAAGGCGAACCCAGTACTGAAGGCCGTTCTGCCCAAGGATTACAATCGCCCAGCGCTCGACAAGCACCGTCTGGGTGAATTAATTGACCTCATTGCTGACATCGGTCTGGGTGACGCGGAGAATCGCTCGAAAGACATCTTGGGCCGCGTCTACGAGTACTTCCTGAGCCAATTTGCCAGTGCGGAGGGAAAGAAGGGCGGTGAGTTTTATACCCCACGTTGCATTGTGAAGCTGCTCGTGGAAATGATCGAGCCATATAAAGGGCGCGTCTACGATCCTTGTTGTGGCTCCAGTGGCATGTTCGTGCAAAGCGAAGAATTTATCAGACAGCACGGCGGTCGGCTTGGTGACATCTCCATTTACGGTCAGGAGTCCAATCCGACAACCTGGAAGCTCGCGAAGATGAACCTGGCGATCCGGGGCATCGAGGCCAACCTGGGCCCGCAACACGCTGATACCTTCCAAAATGACCTGCATAAGGATTTGAAGGCCAACTTCATTCTTGCCAACCCGCCGTTCAACATGAGCGACTGGGGCGGCGAGCGTTTGGAGAAGGATGTTCGGTGGAAATATGGTCGTCCACCGATAAGCAATGCGAACTTCGCCTGGGTGCAGCACATCGTCCATCACTTGGCTCCCACTGGCATCGCGGGCTTTGTTTTGGCAAACGGTTCAATGTCCTCGAATCAGTCTGGGGAAGGTGAGATTCGCCAAAAGCTCGTCGAGGCTGACTTAGTGGACTGCATGATTGCACTGCCCCCTCAGCTTTTCTATGGAACGCAGATTCCGGCCTGCTTGTGGTTTCTCGCACGCAACAAGGCGAACGGTAAGTTCCGCGACCGGCGCAGGCAGACTCTGTTTATCGATGCCCGCAAAATGGGCTACTTAGTGGACCGCGTACACCGCGACCTTTCCGGCGATGATGTCGGTCATATCGCCTGCGCCTATCACGCTTGGCGCGGCGAAAAGGATGCGGGGCACTACAACGACATCTCCGGCTTTTGCAAGAGCGCAACCACCGACGAAATTGTCGCGCACGGTTTCATCCTCACACCGGGGCGCTACGTCGGAGCAGAGGAGCAGGAAGACGATAGCGAGCCGTTCGAGGAAAAGATGAAGCGCCTTGCTGCGGAGCTTCAAAACCAGTTCACGCTCTCAGCGAAATTGGAGGCCGCAATCCGAAAGAACTTGGAGGTACTTGGGCAGAGTGCCAAATAGTCCGGAACCGATCTACGGCAAACTTCCGAGCGACTGGGCCTTGGTGGAGGTCCGGGACCTTGTTTCTTCTGGAAAGGCGGATTTGCAGACTGGGCCCTTCGGAACCATGCTTCATGCATCTGCATACACATCAACTGGAACTCCAGTGGTTGCTGTCAGGAATATCGGAAACAACCGTCTAGTCCATGACGAACTCCCACGCGTGGATGACACAGACTTGGAGCGACTCGAACGTTACAAGCTGAAAGCCGGTGACATTCTGTTCGGCCGCAAAGGCCAGGTCGAACGGAGGGCGTTGGTACGACCGCAAGAGGAAGGTTGGTTGCAGGGTTCCGACTGCATCCGTCTGAGGGCCCTCAGCAACGAGATCGATTCTGTTTTTCTCTCGTATGTCTTCGGAACGCGAGCCTATCGTGACTGGATTGCGCGGCATGCCCAGGGAGCAACAATGCCGTCACTGAATCAGGAAATCGTTGGGCGCATCCCACTTCCGCTCCCGACGGTTGCTGAGCAGCGAGGAATATCGCAAGTTCTAAGCACGCTGGACGACAAGATCGAGTTAAACCGCCGGATGAACGAAACTCTGGAGGCGGTGGCTCGCACCATTTTCAAGTCTTGGTTTGTGGACTTTGAGCCTGTTCGCGCCAGGATCGAGGGACACATACCCTTAGTTCCGCTGAATCTCCTAGATCTATTTGCACATTCTCTTGAAGATTCTGAATTGGGAATGATTCCCAGGGGATGGAGAGTCGGATCTGTCGGGGAAGCGTGTCGACGCATAGCGATGGGCCCATTTGGTTCGGACATTAAGACTGACAACTTTGTCGAAATCGGTGTCCCAGTAATTCGCGGAGTGAATCTTAAGCGCGGTTTTGTCGATGAGGGTTTTGTTTTCGTATCCGAAAATAAGGCAGATGAACTGAGGAATGCCAATGCTTTCTCCGGAGACATCGTAATTACCCATCGTGGAACTTTGGGCCAAGTTGGACTGATTCCGAATCGCAGCAGATTTCCAAGATACGTTGTATCTCAGAGTCAAATGCTATTGTCGGTGGAACATAGCGTCGCGACGACACATTTCATTTTTGAATACCTGCGTTCACCTGTTGGACAGCATTCATTACTGGCGAATACCAGTCAGACCGGAGTCCCTGCAATCGCGAGGCCCGTAACAAGTATAAAAGCAATGCGGCTAGTCCTGCCGCCCCTGCCAGTCTTGCAGGCGTTCGAAGAACTCGTCCGTCCAATGGCTGAGCGTTCGGTCGCAAATCAAGCTGAGATCCTCAGTCTCGCAAGTTTACGGGACACATTGTTGCCGAAACTACTCTCGGGCCAGATTCGGCTCGCATCTACTCACTCAACGGAGGTACCCACCTAGTGAACAAATCCCCCAGGCTTCCGTTTGGAGAAGTGGCGCGACGAATCACTGGGATTTCAACACCGGTTTTCGGCGTCAGTTGGAACCCTCCCGAGGACAGACGCAATATAGTCCGCCGCCTCGTAGCGTTTCTGGAAGACCGTCGAGCTCTCTACGCGGATTTGCACAGTGAGTATGGTCCTTGGGTTGAGAAATCGGTCTTGGAAATGCGAACTGAGCTTACGAACACATTGAAGTTCTCTCCAGACGACGAGGAACTCACGGGTCCACTTCGGGCGATGCGCGCAGCGTGCCGCAAGTTCCTTGATCAGATGGGACCTCCTCAAAGCCGAAATAGGATGTTCTATCCGCCAGAAGCAATGATGTGGCATGCGCTGGGTGAACTAAGAGGGGTGTTTGGCTTGCATCTTGCTCGGCTCTGTGCCGCCTTCGGGATCGACGTTGAACCCGAACTCGCAACCATTTTCCCAACTGGCGATGAGGACCGTCAGGAATCTCCTGTCTCTGATGATATAGCAGGAGGCCGCAGTCATTCTGGGCAGGAAGGCCAACAGGCTGACCGCGGCTCGACACGGTCGACGACCAAGAGATTTCGCAAAGGAAGAAACATATGAAAGCAGGCGAATTGACGTTATTGGGTACTTTGTCGGCCCAGCAGCAGTACATCATTCCGATTTTCCAACGCTACTACAAGTGGGACCGCAAAGAGTGGGACCAACTGTGGACGGACATTTGTGACCTGCGGCAGAAGCAGGGTAAAAGACACTTCATGGGAGCACTAGTGTTCGTACCTGAGAAAAATGTCACCTATAGCTATCCGACGTTCCAGGTGATCGATGGTCAGCAGCGGCTGATCACGTTCTCGTTGCTATTAGCTGCTCTCCGAAACATATCTGCTAGCGCAGCACACGACGATCTTGCGTGTGAAATTACCAATTCCGTGCTAGTTCACCAGTACAAGAAAGGAAGTGAGAGATTCCGCGTCTTTCCGCGTCAGCGCGACAGACAGGATTTCATGGACGCGGTCAGTGGAACGGGAAATCCCGGGAACCGCATTGGGAAAGCATTGCAGTTCTTCACTGAATCGATCACAGAAGTGGTCCAATCCTCAGACGGCGATGCTTTGAGAACGTTCTATAACTTTCTGCTGGGTGGATTGGAATTCGTTCACATTAACCTTGACGGCGAGAATCCATACAAGATTTTCAGGAGCCTTAACTACGATGGAGTCGATCTGACCTCGGCCGACCTCATTCGGAATTTTGTTTTCATGCGGGTACCGATTGAGGAACAAGACGAATTCGACACCAAACTTTGGAACCCACTTGAGTCTCATTTTCTGAATGACAAGAAAGAGATCGACAGCAAGGCAGTATCTGCGTTCTTTCGGGATTTCCTAATGACTAGTGGCGACCATATCGCGCCAGCGGACACGTTCGAGGCTTTTGAAGGCAAATTCAAGGGCGGATTCGATCCAAGTGTATTGGCGAATCAACTCTCAGCGTCTGCAGAACTCTATGATCAGATCACGGGAGCGGCTCCTCAGTCCGACAAAGCAGTTGAGGCGTCGCTTGCGAAGCTCAGGCAACTTGATAGTTCCACAGCGTACCCGTTGGTTTTGAAGCTCCTGGGTAAGATGCAGCCTCAAGAGATTACAGCTGCAGAGTTTGTGAGATCTGTAGAGCTGATCGCCGGGTTTATTTTCAGGCGTTACGTATGCGGCGAATCGTCACGGGCATACTCGAAGTGGTTCGTAGCCGCTTGCAAGGAACTCAATGACGCCAGCCCCAGCGAAGGGCTCGAACATTTCTTCACTCAGCGCGGTTTTCCTGGAGATGCCAGATTTGAGGCAGCTTTGTCCAAATTTCCGCTCTATTCAGGGAAATACGCATTCCAAGTACTTCAACAGCTCGAAAGTTCGTTTGGTAGTAAAGAACCACCGGACCCGGCAGACGCCACTATCGAACACATCATGCCACAGACGCTATCCAAAGAATGGCGTGAAGACCTGGGTGTAGATGCACGGCAGATTCACGATGAGTGGGTAGATACGCTTGGTAATCTCACGCTCTCTGGATACAACTTCAGCCTGTCGAATAAGCGATTCTCAGTCAAATTGCAGGGTACCCCCGAAACCGTGGGATACATGCAGAGTAATTTCGACCTAACAAAGATGATCACGTCCTGCACGAAGTGGGGACCCGAAGAGATCGAGAACCGCGGCGAAGAGCTAGCGCAGCGTGCATCGACAATTTGGATTGGGCCGAAGCCTGCACCTGAAGCTGACGGTCGTCCTCAAAACCCATTCAATGAGACTGGTAAACGCGGGAAGCTGTTTAACATCCTTCTGGATGGTCAGTGGCATTCGATCAAAACAATCCAAGAACAGTACCGCTGGGATGTTCAGGAGCGTGTTCAGCGATTACAAGTCATCGGCGCCAAGAAGGGCACCTGGAAAATTGAGCAGGATGCAGACAGGGTTCGCATGACGTGGCCAGGATCAGATAAATGACGAATTCAAGAATGGTTGAGTCCACGGTCGAAGAGGCAGCACTGGAAATCTTCGACAGTCTTGGCTATGCCATTCTTCATGGCCCAGACATCGCACCGGGTGAGCTTTTTGCCGAGCGCAGCAGCTATGGCGAAGTTGTCCTTACAAAACGACTGCGTGAAGCACTGGTACGAATCAATTCTCACATCCCTCCAGAGGCCATCGAGGATGCTGTTCGCAAACTGCTGCGCACTGAGAGTCCGAGTCAGGTCGAAAACAACCGTCGTTTCCATCACTTTCTCACCGATGGCGTACCGGTCGAATACCGAAAGAAAGAGCGAATTGTCCATGACACACTGAGCCTTTTCGATTTCAAGGCCACCGACAACAACGATTGGACTGCCGTCAACCAGTTCACGATTGAGGAGAACCGCAGAAATCGCCGCCCTGACATCATCCTCTTCGTGAACGGTCTGCCCCTCGTGGTTATTGAATTAAAGAATCTCGCTGACGAGAACGCAACAATCCGTGATGCATACAATCAATTTCAGACCTATAGGAATGACATCCCCACTCTCTTCGTCTACAACGAATTGCTTGTGATTTCTGACGGCATCGAAGCACGCCTAGGCACGCTCACTGCGGGTTGGGAGCGATTCATGCCCTGGCGCACGATTGAGGGCGACAAGATTGCCGCGAAGGGTTCCCTGGAGATGGAAGTGTTGCTTCGCGGCGTCTTCCAGAAGCAACGGCTCCTCGACCTGGTCCGCAACTTCGCCGTTTTCGACACCAGTAGCAAGAAAACTGAGAAAAAAATCGGCGGTTATCACCAATTCCATGCCGTAAACAAAGCTGTCGAATGCACGCTCGACGCTGCTTCGACCGAGGGCGACCGGCGTGTCGGTGTCGTTTGGCATACGCAGGGAAGTGGCAAGAGTCTGACGATGGCTTTCTACGCAGGAAAGATCATCCAGCACCCAGCGATGTCCAACCCAACCTTGGTGGTCCTCACAGATCGTAATGACCTGGACGACCAACTCTTTGGCACGTTTTCTGCCTGCAAGGACCTGCTCCGTCAAACCCCAGAGCAGGCGGAAAGCCGCGAGCATCTACAGGAACTTTTGCGGTGTTCAGGCGGAGGCGTGATTTTCACGACGATTCAGAAATTCCTCCCTGAGGCCAAAGGCCACACGGTGCCGCCAGTGTCGGATCGGCGAAACATCGTGGTCATCGCGGACGAAGCGCATCGCAGCCAGTATGGCTTCATCGAAGGCTTTGCGCGACATATGCGTAGTGCGCTTCCACACGCTTCCTTCATCGGATTCACAGCAACGCCTATCGAATCGGGTGACCGCAGCACACCAGCGGTGTTTGGCGATTACATAGACGTTTACGACATCCAGAGAGCAGTCGAAGACGGGGCCACGGTTCGAATCTTCTATGAGGGCCGGTTAGCGAAGCTTGAACTCGAAGAAGATGAACGACCCAAGATCGACCCAGAATTCGAAGAAGTCACCGAGGGCGAAGAAGAAATCGTCAAGCGCAACTTGATGAGCAAGTGGTCCCGCATGGAGGCCATGGTCGGGACAGAAAAGCGCCTCGGATTAATTGCTCACGACATTGTAGACCACTTTGACAAGCGGCTTGAGGCGATGGACGGCAAAGCCATGATCGTCTGCATGAGCCGCAGGATTTGCGTGGACTTGTACAAGGCCCTCGTGAAACTACGCCCCGAGTGGCACGATGAGGATGACGCTAAAGGAGCGATCAAGATCGTGATGACCGGCTCGGCTTCCGATCCCGTTGAATGGCAGCCGCACATCCGCAATAAGGCTCGCCGGGAAGACTTAGCACAGCGGTTTAAGGATTCAGACGCCCCATTCAAAATTGTGATCGTGCGGGATATGTGGCTGACAGGATTCGACGTGCCGTGCTTACACACAATGTATGTCGACAAGCCGATGCAAGGTCACGGCCTAATGCAGGCAATCGCCAGGGTGAACCGCGTATTCAAGGACAAACCGGGAGGACTGATAGTGGACTATCTCGGCTTGGCGACGCAATTACAGAAGGCTGTCAAAGACTACACAGAAAGCGGCGGACAAGGCGATCCGGTGGAGGCCCAGGAAAAGGCCGTCGCGAAGATGGTGGAGCTATATGAAGTCTGCGCTGGAATGATGCACGGATTCGATTACTCCAAGTATAAAACTGGGAGTCCCAGGGAGCGCACTGCGGCCGTGCCAGCCGCCGCAGAGCATGTTCTACAACAGCAAGACGGTAGAAAGCGCTTCATGGATACCGTTTCCAAACTCTCAAAAGCGTTTGCACTGTCCGTTCCTAATGAACGGGCGATTGGCATCCGCGACGATGTGGGCTTTTTCCAAGCGGTCCGGGTGGGCTTGGCAAAGACCGCCGTCACCGGAGGCAAGAGCTCTGAAGATTTGGATACGGCGATCCGCCAGATCGTCTCAAAGGCCGTTGCCACTGAAGAGGTCATCGACATATTCTCGGCGGCCGGCCTCAAGAAGCCGGATATCTCCATCTTGTCCGACGAATTTCTTTCAGAAGTGAAAGACCTGCCTCACAAGAATCTGGCAATTGAAACCCTACGAAAGCTCTTGAGCGACGAAATTAAAGGTCGCGCCAGAAAGAATTTGGTGCAATCTCGGCAGTTCTCAGAAATGCTCGAAGAATCGATCCGCAAGTACCAAAACCGGTCTCTACAGGCCGCGCAGGTAATTCAGGAACTGATCGATCTCGCGAAGGACATGCGGCAAGCTCACGAGCGTGGCGAGAAATTGGGCTTGAGCGACGAAGAACTAGCTTTCTATGATGCCTTGGAAACTAACGATAGCGCAGTTCAAGTCTTGGGCGACGAGACCTTGAAGAAGATTGCGTTGGAGCTTTTGGATACTGTTCGAAGGAACACATCGATTGACTGGACTGTGAAGGAGAGTGTTCGAGCCAAGCTGCGTACGATGGTCAAGCGTATCCTGCGAAAGTATGGATACCCTCCGGATAAACAAGAGAAGGCAACCCAAACCGTCTTGCAGCAAGCCGAGCTTCTTTGTAAGGATTGGGCCGCTTGATTAGCCCGTGCATCCCCCTCGGGGATCAGGAATCACAGGAATCTAACTACCGACAATATCCTGTTGGGAAACTGCGCCGCACCGCTGACACAAGAAAGACCGGTCCCACTCATCGAACCGCTTCGCATAGACCGAGTGGTTGTGCCTCCAGGCAAGCAACAGCAGCAGAACAAAGACGGCGCCGCCGATCAAAGCGAACACAATCAACGGAGGAGAGGAGACAGTCGTAGCGTTGGTCGTCACTGTGTTGGCGTAGAAGACTAGCCAGCCGACACTGAGGAACGCGAGGACAGACCAAGAGCCGACTTTCAAGTAGGACCACTTTGCCGGCGGGCTTAGTCGCTTCGAGAGGGCAGATTGATTGGATGCTTGGGTGGTCGCACGGCCAACTACGAGATCCGGCCCGTTACCGCCGACCAAAGCAGCACTCAGGCGGGTACGTGCGTCAGCGCGGTAAAGTCCTTCCTGGTATGCCAACGAGACTTTCTTGAGATCGGTACTGTTGCACTTCGGGCAGCGCAACTCCATCTGGTCACCCCCTGCAGCCCCAGTTCGGTGTGGCTATAAATCCTTCCTCGTTACCCTGACGCATCGACTCTGTCTGTCGGCACGCCAGTAGGCTACCCTTGTCAAACCCAAGTCGCCAAAATTAGTTGTTGGCTCCGGCACGTCGAGAGGTCGAACCTGCCATTTTTTGGGCCATGCACAAGAGCAGCTTCCGATCCTCTTCTTCCGATTTCGACAACAGCCGCCGAAGCTTGTTGAGATACCGCGCATCTTTGCCAGTACTGCCCCAGGCGATGTCGTCAGACGACTTGCGCTTGGGAAGATTCGGCAGTTTAGGCGGTTCCTCACCGTCATAGAAAAGCTGGTACATCGGAACTTCTAGAGCCCTGGCCATTTTCTCTAGCGTTTCGATCGCCGGGACGGTATGACCGTTTTCAACGCGGGAGATATAGCAACGAAGCAATCCTGTCTTCTTCTCGATGTCCCCTTGAGAGAAGTGTTTTTCCTCCCGCATGGCACGCAATCGATCTCCGATAATCACGCTGGTATCACCTCCTATGCTCAGAAGCGAGGAATTGAACCGACTTTAGACTAAAACTAAATCTCCCACAAGCGCTCGAAAGTCGTTTCGCGCTTGTGGGGCAGTTCGATACGATCCGATCATGTCCAAATAATACAACGAGCGCTCGTTGTTTTTCAATGAGCTTATTAACGCGATTTCTTGGACTTGGGAGGCCGACCGCCCTTGCGATTCTTGCGTTTAGATTGCAACTGGCTAAAGTATTCCGAGCCTCGCTTGGCGATCTCCTTCCCACCCTTCCGTCCAAGCTTGACGGCGGCGGGATCTTTCTTTTTTGCCAAAATTCAGAGGATGTAGCTCTGGCTCCCGACAGTATTATGCATGACGTATGCTACTGAGCCAAAGCCGCGTATCGGTCGTGTTCGCCAACACCTCGCGTGCAGATTAGGAGTGCAGGAAAAACTGTCTGCGCTGACTCTTCGTCCACGTATTGACGATGGTGTGAGTTCCATTGTGTTCAACGCCGTAACACCGCACATCTCCACGGTATTTGAAGTAATCACTATGGCTCGTGATTATGATTTGGCTTACTAGATCAGCTCCTTTGTAAATGTGGTCTTTCAATTTTTCGAAGATCATCTTTTGGCCTTCTGGTGAAAGATTCACTTCGAGCTCTTCAATTCCAAGCATCTTGCCCTTGTTCAAGACTAGAATGGCAATGATGTATAAAAATTGCTGGTGACCAGACCCGAGCCTACCTATCGGCAGTCGCACTTTAGGTCCTTTAACCATGATCTCTATCTCATCGAGCTCCTTATTAAAACCGATTTCACCGATGGAGAAAGGGTCTTTCGCAAACATACCTTTTATTTCTTCGAACGCTGCATGACCCGAACGAGACAACGAGAGCTTGAACAGCCAGTGTTTGAAGGTCTTTGATGAAAAAACGAGTGCAGGTCCGTCTTTTGGTTCTTCAATCGCGATTTCAGTTGTGAGATATCTGTCGGATGGCACCAGAGCGAAAGAATCATTAAGTAGATTCATCAGTTGTTCGAAAAAGCCTAAGCGTTGTTCCGCTGTGAGTTTCGCAAGTTTCGGAAAGAAATTTCTCTTGCCCGCAGCATCTATTTCGAAGACCACATGAGTCCTGTTGAAGACGGCTCTTTCCAGGACGAAATCGGCCGTGTCCTCGTCTACATATTTAATTCGACCAGTCAATTTGAGAATTTTGTCGTGGCCACCGTCCTTGGAAAGTTTTCCAAGAGAATTGTGAAGTTGCGTGAGGATTTCGCGCAGAAACTTTAGTTCAGCATCCGCAAGGGTCACTGATACTTCAAACGTGATATCTTCTTTTCCGCCTCCGTAAAAATTGTCTCGAAACTGAGTGATTCTACCCAACCAAAAGCTGCCTTGTCTCTCGTGAGGTTGTGTAACGTCCCCAACGACCGTTTCTTCGATCAATAGTTTGCGACGAAAAATTGTTTCTAGTGCGGATAGGATGTTTGATTTGCCGGAGTTGTTGGGGCCGTGAAAAATGCACACGGGCTTCATGTCTGTGATCTTCACATCCTTCAGGCTTCTGTAACCCGAAATGGAAAAGGATGATATGTACATTCCTCACACCCCAGTCTGAACATCAGAAAGTTTTGAATTCCTTGTCAATCTGCGCCAGGACGAACCTATACATTTCTTCCGGCGTCGAGCATTCTTCTCGCGCAAGAGCGTTGATGATGTAAATCCTTTTGAATACGTCGCCATACCGTTTGGACTGGAAGAGCGGATACTGCATCTCTATTTCTAGCTCCCCCTTGTCGTTCATGCGACAAGCGCTTTCAGGGGAAATTCTGCCCGGAGAGTTTACGTAAATGATCCGCCGTTTCCTGCCCGCGATTGATATCGTGTCTTCGAAATCTGGGTGTTGCTCGTATATCGTAATTTCTTTCTTTGTCCTGTCAACGTGAACTGGTTCGGCGTGCCTTGAGCGGCTGTCCGTTCTCTTTTCTGTGCGGACAGCAAAACCCCGATCGACGAGTGTCTTAATGTGTCGGTCAACCACTTCTCTCTTAGATGCGACTGTAACCTGCTTGCCGCCCTTTATTTGTTTGCTCATGTCCCGCGTAGCTACATCAACATCTTCGACGTAGTTCGCTCGTTTCCTCAGGATGGACCCGATCTTCTCTGTTACAGCTTCGTATTCTGGAGTGGCAATGAAGGCGTCTCGACTGAGTGTTAACGCCGACTCCAAACCGCTGATAATTTGGACCTCACCAGAGAGCCAGTGTAGGCGACTGTACGCGCGGCCAATTTCCAGGCCGAATACGTGCCGTGGTCCTATGCCAACGTTGTTTAGGCGAGTCTTCAATCCACGGAGCTCGAACGGCTTTACCGCTTTCCACGGAGTCACGATTGCATAGCGAAACTTGACACCTTCCACCGTTATCTCGTCGTGATCGATGACCTCACCGTCGGCCGAATTTCTGTACAGCTTGGCATTCTGAAAGTAAACATCCATGCCTATAGACTCTTCATAGGGCAAGGCATTGAAGAGCGGCGAGGTTTCCTGGAAGCCGAGAGGGAGGTCCTCCTGGATTTCCCATTTGAGTCTTTGCATGGGCGGCAGGCTTGAAATGCGATCTTTCCGTTCGTCAGGGCTGGCTCTCTGTTTGAAATACCGTTTGGCGATGTCACTCAGCTTGAGCAGCGTGATTTGAGTGAAGTGCTGCGGTTTGTTTTTTGCGCTTCTCGTGATCTCGCCTGTGACTTCGATCTCCCCGACATCACTCGCTTTTCCGTCTTGCTTGAAAAATCTCCAAGCAGGAATATCTGCCGTAAAACATTCGTCAGAATTTTCCGTAGTGGATGTGATCTGCAATGATTCACAGAACGGGAGAATGGCAAGGAAGCCGACACCAAATTGCCCAATCCTCTTGCGGCCAAACTTTTGGGTCTCTCGTTTGCCCCGCTTCTGGCCGGCGATCCGCAGATAAAAATCGAATTCCTCCCTCGTCATTCCGGTCCCGTTATCGTGAATGGTGACTCGATCTTTGTTTAAGTCGATCTCGATCCGGGCCTCCGTCGCATCGGCGTCGTAAGCGTTGCTGATTACCTCTCGAATGGCATAGGGAAAGCTACGCTCGTAGGTGAACTTGCTGAGCAGCGAGACGATTGTCTTATCAACTGTGATTTGCGAAGTGAAAGACTCCGCCATTGCCTAGTCCCTTATTCCGCGATGAGCAGCACTTCTCGATTCAACTCTGCCGACCCGTTTTGGTGGTTCAATGCGTATTTGTAGTGGCGACTCCGGGATTGGACCTTTCTTCCATGCCTTCTGAACATTCTAATCAGGGTATCAATACTCGGAGTTCCGAATTTCTTGTATGACACGACTATGATGCTTCGCTTGAACCTTTCAAAAAGCGCATCGAACGCCTCGCTGTTCGCTTCGGGATTGGCCCAATCGTTGGCTTGCGGTTTCATGCGGAAATTAGGCGTTCCATAATCGATCAGTTCGTCCCAAGAGTCGTAGTTACATAAGCCTTCCAGGAAGTGGTAGGACCTTCTGTAATCTGAGGTTTCATTGTCGCCGGCACCCCTTTTTATCAGGTAAGGCGGATCGATGTAAACCAGATCGTAGCTCTTGTTGGGAAGGTCTTTAGCATCAAACCGCGTTGCTCTGCAAGGCTTCGCACCCTTAAACACGGCATCACTGGCTTCCATGCAAAACGAAAAGAAATAGCTTTTGAAACTTCGATCCCAACTGGTTTTGTTCCCGAATCCTCGTTTCACATCTGCTGTTCGCAAGTATAGGTTGCGACGATGAAAAAGATTGAACGGCCTTTTGATTAAACAACTCTGGAACAAACCATAGGACAGCAGAGCACGCTTGTAGGCTAGTTCAGAAGACCCGTTGCCGATGCAGCCTATGCGAGCCACTACGTTGTCGATCCACCGGTTCTCTCGATCCGTGAAGAAAATTCCTTTGAACGTTTCACGCACAAAATTGCTCGAACGCCCGTTAGGGAGCGGCATCAGCGCTTTGGCAACATCGCGTTTGGTCAGGACCGTTTGATCGTTTTCGACCAGCGCCAAGCCGATCAGATAATTGAAGTGCAAGTAGTCGTTGTAAGTCACCGCCTTCCCCATCTTCTTGAGGAGGTAGCTGACCGAAGCGGTTCCTCCGAAAACGTCCAGAGCGGATGCGAAGTCCAATTCTTTGAACGAATCCCACAGCCATGGGACTATTTTTCGTTTGCTTCCTCTATACCTCGTTGAAGGGAACTTCGAAATATCCAAATCGTCTTCAGTGTAGTCAAACACCGGTGCAATATCCTGGGAAGCGGATTGTGTTTCCTTAGTATGCGATCGCGCCATGTCGTTCATTCCGCACCAGTTAGCCATCTCCTTTTCCGAAGACATTCCAAATCTTGGCGTTAACTAGAATGTTTCTATCATAACTCTAGCATTCCGGCGAGCTTCTTCCCAGGCTTCTTCCCAGGCCTGCACGGCAATTGACATCAGGAACCGTGGTTCTCTGCTTCAAACGACTCTGCATATTACCTTCGCCCTTCCTACTGAAAACCTGCGCCTGGACCGCCCACTTCTCCTGTCAAGGCTCTCCCGCTTCGCTCCGATGAACGCGAAAAACACGCGGCCTTGACAGCGCGGACGGCCAGGCGCCTCGCCTCACCAGGAAGGGCATTTGCTTTTAATGCACCGCTCTCTGCGGTGCCTCTAAGAAGCAAAAAACGAAACCAACGAAAGGAGTTTTTCCCATGCAACAACTCAGCAAACAACCTGCTTTTGAACTCGGCCAGATCGTTGCAACACCGGGCGCTTTGGCTGTGCTTCAGAAGGCTGGACAGAGGTCGGGCGAATTTCTCACGCGGCATGTGAACCGCGAGTGGGGCGATTTGTCCGACGAGGACCGAAAGGAAAACGACTACAGCCTGGAGCACGGGTTCCGGCTCTTGAGCAGCTACCGAACAAACGCGGGCGACAAGTTGTGGATTATCACGGAATCGGACCGCACTGTGACCACAATTTTGTTACCCGAAGAGTATTAAACAGAACGAATTCAAAAAAGGAGAAAAAGAATGAGCGCAACGATGGTAACAAGTGAAGCAAAAGCAGCACCGCCAGTGGTTTCGTCAATTCGTGAGATTCCATTGGAAAGAATCCGCGAATCGAAAACGAACCCGCGAACTCAGTTTGATCAGGGGAAGCTGGCCGAACTCGCGGGAAATATCAGAGAACACGGCATCCTCCAACCCATTCTCGTGCGTCCGCTGCCTCAAGGGGCAGCGGGCACCTACGAGCTTGTAGCGGGAGCTCGGCGCTATCGCGCTTCGAAGCTCGCGGGCCGCGAGAGCATCCCGGCGACCGTGAGGGAACTGACGGACACTCAATGCCTTGAAATGCAGCTAATTGAAAATCTCCAAAGGGCGGAAGTGCACGAACTGGATGAGGCGCAGGGTTACGCTGCACTCATGCAACTCCAACCGGAAACCCATACCGTGGAGGCTATCTCTGCAAAAGTGGGCAAATCGCAAGCGTATGTGTACGGTCGCTTGCGATTGACACAACTAATCCCCGAAGCAAAGCAAGCCTTCTACGAGGCGAAGCTGACGGTTGCACATGCCTTTGAAATCGCACGGCTGCAACCGAACGACCAGCGCCGTGCTCTACAGGAATGCTTTCCGCAATACCGGAACGCCGCTGCCATCCTGAAAGACAAGAAGGCCGAGGCGACGACAGTGCGGGAACTTCGCGGATGGATTGAGCGGGAAATCCATCTTGACCTCACGAACGCGCCGTTTGACCCGCAGGACGATGCACTTCTGCCAAAGGCGGGACCGTGCGCTCGTTGCCCAAAACGAACGGGCAGTAACCCACTTCTCTTTCCCGAAGTCCGGCAGAAGTCCATTTGCACGGACCGCGAGTGCTACCGAGCCAAGGTCGAAGCACTCGTGCAAATTCACGTGAAGCCGCTTGAGGAGAAAGGCGAGAAGCCTCTGCGTGTTTCACAGGCTCCCGCATGGCAGGCAAACGGTCATGCCAAAGACGTACTCTTTGAAGGACAGTACCGGAGGGCCAAAGCAAAAGGGGAGTGCCCCAACACGAAAGCCGCCGTTCTCATTGACGGCAAGAGTGCTGGCAGCATCTTCTATCTTTGCCAGACGGAGAAATGCGAGGTTCACAATCACGTGGCCCGCTACCAGCCAACACCGCAAGAGCAGGCACAACGCAAAAAGGAAGCACTTGCGGAGCGCGTCGAGAAACTATCACGAGTCCGCGTCGTCGAAGCCATCCGCAGGAAACTCCCGGATGTTCTCTCCCGGCCAGACTTGGAGATGGTAGCTCTCGACTACTTTCGGCGTTTGGGCCACGACAACCACCGCCGTCTCTCTAAGCTCTACGCATGGGAAGAGAAAAAAAGCAAAACCTCATGGGGCGCTGAAACTGTGGACTACGAGAAGCTTGCGGCAGCTGCCGTGCAGGACATGACCGCCGCAAACATGCATCGTTTTCTTGTGGTTTGCGCTCTTGCTTCCGACCTGTATTGCCCCGGCTACAACCCGAGGCAATCACTCGCAAAAGATTCAAACCTCGCTCGCACGGCGTTGCGCTACAAAGTAGATACCGCAAAATTGGCGATCGCTGCCCGAGAGGAGATTTCAAACAAAAGAAAGGGGAATCGGACCAACCCGAGCGCGAGCAACAGACAGGCCAAGGCCAAAGTTGAAAGTTGCAAGGCGCTCCCGGTCAAACGACAGAAATAGGTACATTGCAACACCGTAACTTGCGCGAGGCTGTGTTCAGTCGCAGCCTCGCGTGTTTTTGCCCGTGGCTCGCTCCGCATACCCGATGCGGGCGCAAGACTGGAACCTTGATTTAGACAGATCAGAAGGTGTCGCGTGCAATACGAGGGAACAGTGGATTCTAACTGTGGAAGCCGATCTTGGTAGTCTTGGTAGAATTAGCAGCCTGCATTGCTGCGTATACCTTGGCCTGCAACTCGCCCAAATACGCGCTGCCTTCGTAGGTCACGTAAACGCCAAACTCTCCCCAGAAGAGCCTATTCTTAGAGGGATATTCGTCGTAATCGTAAGTGGCGAAACGCAATCCGTCGTTGTGGGTTTTCCTGAGGACAATCAGGCTTCGTCCTAATTGGCGATGAGTTTCCAAAGTCTTCCATCCTCATAAAGGTAGCTAAGCAAGGGTTCAAGACAAACGGCATTCCAAACATCTCGCAAGGAGAAACTTACCCACGTTTTCTTTTCTCGGTAGAGATGAATATTGCCAGAGGCGCAAGTATGTCCGGCGAAATCTTTCCAAGGCAAACACTTAAAGTCCTGCTCACGCTGTTCGACTGACTTTCCACCTGCGACCGAACTCCAAACGCTTGCCACGCCTTTGGCAATTGCTCCCATCTCGCCGTGGCGATGAAGACCGGCCTTATCAAAGCTCACGGTGCCAATGGTGAATCCTCGGCCGTCCGCTAATGCTTCCAGGCACTGGCTAACAATAGGCACTACTGCCGCTGGCCAGAGCGTCGTCAGCGCATCCTTGTACCGCTGTTCGATTTTGGAATTCGAAACAAGAAACCCAGATGCACATTCGATCTGAAGAGAACGTTGTTCGTCACATACCCAAATACAGTACGATTGAGAAGTTCGGATTCCATTTACATAGTGTTTGTAAATCCCATATCGAATTCCAGTGATCGCAGCGGTTGCTAACGTTTGGCCACCGAACGATAATTCCCTCTCTGTGGCAACTAGCATGGAACCGTTGACGTCAACCTTTCCGAACTCCTTGGGTGCGGGGAGCGGTCTCGATTCTGTCAGGCTACCAGCCCTATTTTTTAGCGTGCGGTCGGGCGCCGCAGACAGATTTTGGCCGCAGCTATAGCAATTCCCGGAGCCATCTGGATTCTTTGTTCCACATCTTGTGCAGAACATTACCTAACTCCTTAGATCGGCAAATAAGAACGTATTCACAAAATAGGGTCCCAGAGAGATGACATCCCCACAGGACAGGGCTCTGCTGACCCTCCGTATCTCATTTTCATCATCAGACTTCGCAATTTCTAGTTGCTGTTCATTTAGGAAAGTTCCACAAGTACTTCCTTTATCGATCAACCAATAATCATGTTTGACGACGCCTTGCCTTCGATAGATGGAGCAATGGACACGTGATACTTCGCGGGGGGCTAAATTTGCAGCATCGTTCACGAACACGTCGACCGGTTGATCTAACGGAGTTTCGAGTACCGTCGCCAGCCTGCCAACAACAACTTCATCGCACATCAGCGAATAAACGCCCTGTGTGTAAGGTCCTGATCCAAGAAGGTAAACACCCGGGTCCAATTTCTCTAAAACAGTCATCACTCTACCACTGCGAATCGCTTCTCCATCTCTCATGAAAAGGCCCGCATCGCTTAATCGCGCAGCCACACTTAGTTTGTCGAACATGCGCACCAGTTGTTCCTTATCCATGTTCTGTTAGCGGCCTCCGTGCGCTCTGACGGTGGTGCCTCCGTAGCCTCGCTGTTGCTCAGCAACCGGCAGGAGTGCAAGAAGCTGTCTACACGCTGACTTCAGGCCTTCTAGGTCTCCCCCATTGATTGCTCTGTCCGCATGAGAAAACCACACTTGGGCTTGAGCCTGGTCTGCCATCTCGCCTTTACGTTGCTGGAGATATTCTCTATATCCCAGCCAATAATCCGGCGTTCGAGCAAGCATCCGTATTCTTAGTTGATAGAGTCTAATAGTCTTTTTTTCGAGAAACTCGGTGTCACCATCAAGCGCAGCTTCGATCTCAGCTTTTAGTTGCTGGTACAGTTGTTTGTCTTCAGCATCTCCATGTGCTTCCGCAACTTCACGAGTCCATTCAATTTCGTCCTTAGCCTCGGCAACGAGTTTTGGAACCTTTGCGACTACTTCGAGCTTCCGAACAGCAGCCTTTAGGTCCAATAGCTGGTTTTCGCAAGTGAGTGCAGCATCATGATCATCCGCAGCGTGCAACCCGGACTCGATGATGCCGACGGCGTCTTCTCGCCTGAGTTCCGCCAGTCCCTGTGCTAGTTGGGAGTTGTTTGCTCCCGCTACTAACTGTTCGATTTCTTTAAGTTTTTGTTTCTGAAGATCAAAATCTCGCTTCAATTCGCCGGGGTTGGGGTTCGGCCTCACAAGCTGGTCAATTTTCAGTTGAAATTCCTCGTCCAGAATTGGCACGTAAATTGAGCCCTTCAGCAAGCGTGAGGAATCAATCTCAAGTTTGATTTCAAAGTCGCTGCCCATCGGTATGTCGCGACTAATCTGGCTGGCCCGGATTGAGAATTCGCCAATCTTACGGTTTAGGTCGCCATTCAGATGATCTCCCTCGACAAAAGGAATCGTGATTTGACCATCGTTGCTACCACGGCGAATCGCCACAACCGTGCGATGAATGTGTGGTTTGCTCTTTGCAGGCAGAGGTGTCCCTTTCTCGAAAAACACATCGACCTCGTTATTCGCCATTGCGACACCAATGTTATGGGTAAGAGGTGGGTCAGTTATGACAAGGCCGATGGTATAGCTCATCGAGCTTGGGCTTACTTCACATTTGTTGCCTGAGGGGTCAAACAATTCGATCGAGTACGTGTTCTGTCGCTGCTTCTCTGCCAAAAGCCGTGTCATAAAAGTACCGTTATCTTGAATCGGCAGATTACCGCTGTTCCAAGGTGGGCGAGCCTCAGCGTTGGTAAATCGAATCATGAAACCGTTAAAACGCGTGCGTTCTACGGAAGCAATTCGGCCTCCAACTTGGGGCTCGGTTTCAGTGCCGATTGGTTTATAGAGGAGTTCGAGCGAATAATTGCCAGCTGCAACAGGCATTTTCGGCCTCTCCAACCGTTGGCCACCTGCAAATAATGCAGCTCCTTGTGCTACAACCGTTAGTGGATCTACTCCAAATTCCAGCGGGATTCCCAAGCCTTCCCGGGTATCCGCGAGCACTTGTCGTAGGTAGGGAGTATAGGTAGGCCCACCGACTAGCAAGACCTTCTCGATGTTCTTCGGCCCCAATTTCTTTTCGGCAAGTACTCTCCGACAGATGTTGATGGCTCTTCCCAAGTAGGGTTGCAGGATTGACTCGACCTGTTCTCGTGTGATGCTGCATTCTAGTTGAACAGGAGTTCCCTCATCATCGACGCCAATGAATTCTCCTTGGATATCTGTGGTTTCATCTTTTGATAAAGCGATCTTGGTTTTTTCCGCTAATTGCTTGAGTTTTGCGAATGCGCCCCACCACTTGGGAAACTTCTCACCACGAACGAAATCCGTGAGTCGATATTCCCGGACGATTTGCGGCACGAACAGCTGATCCACTATGGCCCAATCGATCAGTTTGCCTCCGAGATGATTATCCCCACCATGATTGACGACTTGAATCAAGCCATCGCGAACATGGATTACCGCTGCATCAAACGTGCCGCCTCCCATATCGAAAACGAGCCAAAAGACATTGTCTTGCTCCGTTTGAAATCCATACGCTAGAGCCGCTGCAATGGGTTCTTGGAGAAGCGGGCTGTTCTTGATTCCTGCCAGTTGGGCAGCACGACGGGTCGCTTCTGATTCAGGCTGGTCAAAAGCTGCCGGCACGGTGATCACCACAGATTCAATCTCTTCACCAGTCTCTCTTTTTACGTCTTGCTTTAAGCTTTTCAATACCTCCGCCGACAGTTCTTCAGGGGAGAACACCCGTTGTGAGCGACTGAAATTCTTCTTTTGCGCCTTGCCCATCCAGAGCTTAAATTCCGATGAAGAGTTCTCTGGGTCACTTACCAATCGGTCCTTTGCAGATGCTCCTACGCGGATTGCCCCATTTTTATCCATCCACACTGCAGATGGTGTGTATTGCATCCCCTCGTTATTGCGCAAAACATGGGGGCCGTGTTTATCAAGAACTGCGACACTGCTGTTCGTTGTTCCGAGATCAATGCCAAAATCAATCGTGGTTCGGGTCATAGTTTTTGATTATCCGTGGTTGAATTTTCGGGAATCCCTACGATTACCTGCCCTTTCAAAATTCGATGACCGCTAAGGTACAAGGTCGGCCGTACAGTTTCGATGACTCTCTCGCCACATACTCCTGGAGTAGGTTGGAAAGCGAGAACTTCCAATGATTGGCCAGAGTCGAACATGTCGCCCGTGTGATCTTGTATCTGCAATCCGATATCGACCAACCGGTCGGAGATTGTTGCGACATGTCTACTCAACTGACGAAACTCCTCTTTGGGAGCGCCCGACTCATGATCGAACATCTTTTGACGTAGTCTCCAGACTGCGTATCCAAGGTCGCTTAGTATGGAAAGGTTTAGTTGCACCTCGATACGAATCGTTTTCGCATCGCCCGCCGCCATTTTTGGAGGGTCCTCGGGTTCACCGGGCATGGACAAGAAGTCCCTTGGATCTCTCATCTTGACTCTCCCATTGAATTGAATTGCGCGATTTTATCGTTAGTTTCCGCGAGCAGCTGCTTGTATCTAACTCTCTTCTCGTTATAGCTCCTGACCAAACCGTTATAAATGTTTACGTTTGAGTTGTAGCGATGTCGGATGCTTTCGTATACGGATTCATTGACATCAAGTCCCAATTTGTTGTCTTGCTCCATGCGATCTATGGAAGCTTTATCGGAGTTTAGTTCTGCGTCGAGCGATTCCATGTTCGCCTTAGCCTCCTTCAATTCGATTTCTAGCTGATCTAGTGTGGCTTTATTGCTTTCAATCTCAGATTTCAATTCATCTCGCTGAGAGCTGGAGCTTTGAACTGGATTGGATTGAACTGGTGCCGGATAGCTACTTGTGCCCAAGGTTCCGGAGGAACTGGGTGTACCCTGATAGGGATTGCTGCTGACCGGCCCCGGACTTCCGGTTCCGTATCCAGAATTGCCACTAGAGGATGGATGACTGCCGTCGTTGCTATCTTTGAGTGAACCGTACAGGACGAGCAAAATGATCGCCGCCAAACCGATTAGTTTGTAGCTGATTTTGCGTTTGACCGGTGCCGTGGGCCGTCGGCCAGTTGGTTCACTGGGTCTTGCGCTTGTAGCCGCGGAGCTGTGGGTGTGTTGAGATGTATTCGGTTGTGTTGTCTGCTTCGAAGCAATCAGATTCCGGCCGATAACTTCTAGGTCCTCTTCCAGTTTGGCCCGAATGTCTTGCCCTTCGGCGAGGGCTAGGCACTCTTCTGTAAGCACACGTCCAGTTTCCCAATCGTCTGTTTCGTTCACATAGTCCACGATGCACGACCTTGCGGTCCGAGCAACCAGATCATGGGCCTCCGCGCAAGCTCCATCCCCGACGCCGAGCAAGTAATTGAATGCCTGCAGAAGTCGCGATTTGTCATCAAGGAGCCTTCGAACCACCTTGTTCGCGCTGCGACGATTGGTACGCGTATCTCTGAGCGCACCATCGCAGAGTTGCTTGAGTTCTTCTCCGAGAGGCGCCAGTGCACGTAGAAGCTCTTTCTTCGCCACACTCTCGCCGAGAGCAGAGGTGAATATGAGACGCCTGTGGACACCGGCCTCTTCGAACTCACCTTTTTCGGCGGCTGCGACTGCCACCTCAGCGTTGATTTTCAACAATGCATTCGGAAGGGTATTCCAGATTTGTTGCGCAAGTTCAATCGTCAACCTCGGATCATTTATGAGACGAATTCTGTCCGTAAGAGCCGACCAAAAGTCCGACCGATCCAGCAGAGCCTTCCAATAACGAAAGGCACTAGTCCATAGATAGACGTCCTCAGGCTTTGTTAACGGCTTCGTTCCTAAACGTCGCAGATAGGTGCCAACTGCTTCTAGATGGTAGAGAACAGCTAAGTTATGAATAGCTATCCCACTGGCCGGCCCTCTGACCTGGGTCCATATATCCATTGCAGCGCTGTGCTTTCCGTACCGAAGAGCTTGGAGAGCGGGATCGTCACTTTCAACTTCCGTTGACGGCCAGAACCAAAAAAACTCATGCAGGAGTCGTAGTTCCGGGTCTTTCAAAGCTTGAACTGCTGACCTTATCTCGGTGGCTGAAGGAGGATCTTTCAGAGGAAACAATCCGCCAGTGGGTTGGACGGTTCCCAGATTGATCATCATCTCCAGTTTTTCCGCTTCGCGTGTCACTTCACGAAGCGAACTCGTGATGCCCAATCCAGTGATGCGAAATGCATTTGATCTGTACAGGTTGAGTCCAGCCAGTTTCATCAAGCCAGCATATTCAACGGTCACAACAGGCTTTGCGGCTGGCGCCTCACTCGCTGGATTGGATCCCTGCTCCCGCTGAGGTTGGTTTTCTTTTGGGTCAGAAGATGGTGCCACTGTCGTCAACGTAGGAACGCCCACCGCGCGGCGCACGCAGTCTAGGAACTTATCCTTCTCAAAAGGCTTGGGGAGAGCTTGAGCATCACATCCTTGTTGTCGAATGCCCTTTATTAGCTCCTTAAAGTCACTGTCATCCGCGAGGGAAGAAAGAAACAGGACCTTACAGGACTGCTCGTGACTGATCCTTGTTGCGACTTCCACACCAGATAGTCCCGGCATCATGGGGTCGATGATCAGAAGGCTTGGTTTATATCGCGAACCTTCGGAGAGTGCTTCCTCGGAGGAGTTACAGACCCGCACTACATAGCCTTCATTCTCGAGAATTGTTTCGACGTACCCCGCAATGGGAGCACTGTGGTCAACGACGAGAATTCTCGGCGATGGCATTCCCATTCCCTCTACATCACTATCCCGCGACGCCAGAGTTTTACCCTGCCTTGATATTCGGATCTCAAAGCTGGGTACCTGTTCATCGCTTCTTCCATCACGTCAGCGGCTTCATTTAATCGCCCAACTTCTTGCGACATCTTTATCGCTTGCACTGCAATCCGACGTGCATTTTCTTCGTTCAAGGGGGAGTGACTTCCGAGGATTTCTTTCGAAGTCTCTAACTTATTCGCACTGTTCGAGGAATTTCTCGTGTCCGATGACAATCGCGGAGCCCAACTCTCTAGGTCTGCCAGCAATTCTCGGGCGGTCGCATATCGGTCCTTTGGATTGATGGCCAAAGTTCTCAAGACCAGCTGATCGAGTCGAGGGTCAGTTAGGGCGTTAAGCCGACTGGGTGCAATAAGCGGGCGGGCAAATGATTGTGAAGTGACACCCGATAATTCTTCTGGTAAGTCGAAAGGAAGTCTGTCGGTGAGCAGCAAATACAAGGTTGTGCCGATCGCCCAAACGTCACCCGCGCACGAGTCGCTATTGAAATCGTCAAACGCTTCGGGGGACTTAAAACATCTTGTCCCCCTGGCACTCGCCATCAGGGTCAAAGGATTCACGCTTTTCGCCAGCCCGAAATCCGAGACCCTCGCGCGCAAGCCGGCCTTGTCATAACCGATGAGGATGTTCTGGGGCTTAATATCACGATGGATTATCGGGGGATCCTGCGAGTGGGCGACATCCAGTCCTCTGCAGACTTGCTTAACAATCTCGATTACGATGTTGACGGGAATAAATTGTTGGCCATATGAGCGCCAAAACTGATCGAGACTGCCCCCGGCAACGTACTCCATTGTAAAAAATCCTAGAGTTTGCCCCTGCACTTCAAGAACGTTGGCATCAAAGATCCGAACGATGTTGGGATGATTGAGCCTGGACAGAACCACTGCTTCACCCAACATTTGCTCCAATTCTGCGAGCGTTAGGCCGGGCGCTTTAAAGACTTTCATTGACTGACGACCCAGAAACCTGTGCTTCACTCGATATACTTCGGCGAAAGCTCCCTCGCCCAGGAAGCGCTCAACCTCGTACGTATCTCTTAGATTTTGCCCTTCTTGTAGAAGTGCCAAGGAAGTAACCCCACATCAGCGAAGTTAACTGGGCAAGGGGAGACTTCGCAATAGACCCCGTGGAGCGACATGCCTTCTTAGACAACGAATCACGATCTTCAGTCTTACGTAACCATTTGCAGTTTTGTAAGTCAAGCAGCCCGTTAGACTTGCGGAGGTTTGCCTTGAGTCCAACCTTGTCGGAAGACATGGGATGGTCCCTCTGGCTGCGGTGAAGGAGTAAGAACCCCGACGTTCCCTTGCCAAGAGAAAAGATTCCTGTCTCTATTTGATCCTCAATGAGTTGAAAAAAGCCTCCGAAACCTGCTCGGAAAGTTCCTGCTCACTTGGTGCGGTCGTTTCGATAATCCAGACATGCTTACGATCCCTGGAGACAGCGATTCGCCAGCGGAGGAGGTACGGCAGGCCACTACCGCCCGAAACTTGGCCTCGAATCGTCTGCTGGTAACCGCGTAGGCCGCCTAGGGTTGCAGGGGTAATGGGGCTCGCGGAAGCCCCCGGCGCAAAGTGCGACTTGAGTCTAGATATTGAATACTTAACTTCAAAATGGTCTCCGTCTTCAACACAACATTGATTGAACTCGTTGAGATAAATGTGTGCGTAGCCATGATGCGGAAGTTTCGCTGCGTAAATGTACGTTGCAGAATCGCTGTCACGATCAACTGTAGGGGGGCGCACTTCAGCACCAGTCGGAAACTGCACAGAAAAAAGCGGAGCCTCGTAGACTTGTCCTTGCGCCAACGCTCGAGAAAGAATGAATCCAACTGCAAAAACAACGAAACTCAGTTTGAGAAACGGCCGTACATTCATGGCTTTCTCCATGCCTCCTTTCCCTAATTGTCTGGTGAGGCACCGGATGACCGGCCTACAAGTACGCTAGGTGTGTCGGCGATGGCAATAGCGCATTAACGGCTCCGAGCATCAGCCACGGAGGAAGGGCAATTGCGCGGCATTCTTTCGCGGCGATTGCCGTGGTCCACAGCCTCGACTTGCTCGTCAGAAACCCGACCAGAATGGAGCCTCGTCATCGCAGTAGCGTTGTTCTCTACTCCCCCTCAACGCTGGATCAGCCGCGCGTACCCAAAGCAGACTTTGCAGCCACAAACCATCCCTTCAGGCTCCTGACGATCAGCCATATGATTGATCCGGCGAAGACGGTAAGACACACCAACGACAACGCCGCTACCAGCGGGAAAACATCACGCGGACGCAAAATATTAATCAACAAGCAGGATGAGAAAGCAACAACCCAGGGCTTCTTCGAGTAGATGGCCGCTCCAAGTATTGCCGCGACCGCGAAGGGCATAATTATCATCCACGGCCCAATCATCAGCGGCTCCGTAAGGTAGAACACGAAAACGCCTGCCAAGGAAAGATCGACTAACTCCACTAGATCATCCTTAATTTTCATTTTCTTCTCCGACTGAAAATGGCTGGAAACATAGACGGCCCTTGGATGACGCTTACGAGTACCACACACGGTTGGAGATAGCTCTTTCCCCTCCAAGTATATGCTGTCAAATCAGCGTTAGTTGCGGGGATGGTACTGCTGGGTTGAATCTTCCTTGACGGCTAACTGGACATTGGTACAGCCCCACATCGGTGGATGAGCCGAAGGTACTATTTTGGCGTGCGCGTGTTTGTTTGAAAATTAGACATGCGCGTGAGAATCCTCGTCCCGCTGTTGTCGATGGCCGTCATCTTTTTCGGGATCCGCTATGCCGTTGGGCGCGAGAGACTTCGCGACCCAGATCATCTGCATGCCTTGTATCAGGAAACGAACCAAGAGTTCTTTGGTGGTCAGTTACGCGATGTTGAGCTGAAATCGCATGATCTCTCGGATTACGACGCCGAAGGCATCACGTATCAGGCTGCAGAGAATAAATTTGTCATCGTTCTGGACCCCAACTGGAGCACGTCAGAAGCTGAAGCTCTCGACATAATGCGACACGAGTCGTGTCATGTCGCCACTTGGGATGTTTCGAATCCGGATGATCCGCACGGCCCACCTTTTCAAGAGTGCATGAAGCGATTTGAGAGAGAAAAGTAACGCACACCCTGCCTTGTCTCGCCCATTGCTGATTCGAGCACCTGACCTCTCGTATGGATAGGTCTCGCTCTCCCTCTCGGCGATACTCCCCTTCGAGGGGAGGTCAAAGAGATGGCCAATTTGAAACTATCCGAACCAGACGTGGCAGAAAAGATTCAGGCTTATTTCAAAAAGATTCGCCTTTCCGGTGAAGACTTCACAGAGTTGTTTTTTGGAAAAGAAGTGATGATAAGACCTATTGAAACATGGATTGATGCGAAGAAGCTGAACGAATATCTCGACATGGCGCGCAGCCTCGGCTTCACCCACGTACTATATATTGGCGGAAAGGACGAGGATTAACCTCAAACGTCCAACCCGGCCCTTGATTGAGTTAGGTTCGATCCAAATGTCCGGAACAGGGAACACGCGGTTCTCCTGTCGTCATGAGCACACCTGTACTCAAGGGCTATTCAGAGTCGCGGGGAAAGGGCCTAGCCTGCTAGATAAGAAGCCCACGGCCATCAAGGAACTTATTTGAGGAGATAACAGTGAAACAACTCAACATGGCGAAACCAGAGTCATCTGCCACTTCGGTCAAACTGGCAACAAAACTGGGCGTTGTTGCAGTAGTAGGAAGCTTGGTAGCCATCGCCATTATTCTGTTCATGATTGATAGCGTGGCTTTTGCGAATCCGAACTCGCAGCCCTCGAATATAGCAGACAACGAAGCATCGGCAGTGGGTTCTGTGCGTACGCTCAACACCGCTGCGATAACGTACTTTTACACGTATCCTAGCCTTGGCTACCCGGCGAGTATAGCAGCCCTCGGTCCCGCAGCAAACGGTGGCAAGTCCTCGTCCGCCGCGGCTGACTTTATTGAGCCCGTGCTCGCTAGCGGTACCAAGGACGGGTATAAATTCATTTATACCCCGAGTACGACTGCGCCACCCATCAAAGCATACACAATTGTCGCCGTCCCCATTTCAACCTCGACTGGTAAGCGGAAGTTCTTCACCGATGAGAGTGGTCTGATACGCGAAACCACCGATGGGTCAACCCCGACCGTCGCCAGCCCTCCTCTGCGATAGTCGCGCACGCGGAAGTTATCGTCGGGAACCGGACAGAACAATCACGGCGAAGCGTTCCAGACGTGCATGAAACGATTTGAAAAAAAAGCAACAGCGTTGCACCGCGCTCAAGAAAATCTCCACGCTCTTTTAGTTCCCTTCCGCTTAGCCCTTCAGCAGTGATCAGCTTTCAGCATTAACTAATAGAGAAAGTACTATCGCCTTAGCTGAGCATCGCAAGCATATTTGTGAGGAAAGCATGGCTTTGTCCCACCGACTGGGTACGGCGACGGCCTCTATCCCGTCCGCCCAATCAAAAGGAACGGTGAGCTTGTGGGACTGGAGATAACGTTCGATAAGTAGGACCGCACGTGCCAGCCCGGACGGGGCGGCACGAGGAGGCGGGAGGTCGGCGATGAACATTAAACGTCTAGGGATTTGCATCTTCCTTAGCGGTCTTGCAGCAGTTGTTACTGCGATCATCGCCGCACTGGTCGCCGGATTTCTCGGTATCAGGGACGGCGTCGTGGCTGATGTCTCCGAGATCACCTTCATATGTACGATCCCAATCGGAACGACAATCATGTACTTCCTGAATTTAGAAAAGACAGGGGATTAAGAATGCAATCAAGGTCGCGGCATACATCATAGCAAGTGCGGTACTGAAGTAGATGCCTGCCCGAACGGGCGACAAGAAAGAGGATGTCATGAGCACGTCAAGCATAGAGGTGCCGGAAGAAGCACCATTGGTGGGCGTCGGTGGCTGGCTCGCCCTACTCATCTTTGGGCTTGCGATCTCTGGCGTTCAAGGAATTATGCGCCACGGTATTGATGCTGTTTTCGGTATCGGAAACTTATGGCTGGCATATGCCCTCTACCGCTATATGCCATATGCCCTTCTGCAGGCGAAACTTTGGCTCTCTATTAGGTTGCTTTCCACGTTGCTCCCGGGCGTCCTCCTATTCATCGCAGCGAACACGGAACCGCCGGAACAAGCCCAAAAATTCGAGGAGGCCATTAACGGCGGGGCAGCCTTTGGATTGATGATATTATCAATTCCCTATGCTATTTGGTTGTTGTATCTCTTTAAGTCAAAGCGTGTAAACAACACGTATTTGACGTGAGCAGGGTTTTTGTACCAGCGGGAGTGAGAGAGAATTCACTTCTGGGGCACGGCTTCACACCGTTTCCTACGCCTGGCATCTCCGTGTCCGCTATTTTGTCAGTTCCGCCCAACCTACCTCCCGAACCAGGCGCACAACTTTCTTGTGCTCATGGCTGATGTTTCAGCTTCTCTCGCTCAGTGATGCAATGCTTGCTCTCCTGCTTTATCGCTGCGAAATTGTCGCGTCCCGGCGTGTAAATCGTCACCCCGCCGGTCTCTACTAGCATCTCTCGCGCCACGAGAGTCTGTGGCACTCAAGCGTGCGACCCGTTCCGACCTGGACGCGCCAATCTCTTCGCTCCTGTCCTCTGTTTCGCGTCCTTGCTCCCTTGCTGTCGGTGGAGGGAGCAAGAACTCCCCGAAACAGGAGGACAACCATGAAAGTCGAGCAAGCAAAACAAATCGCCAGCAAAGCCATTGAACAGCTCAGCGAGGCTCTGGAAAGGGGCCACAGTGAGACGTTGAGAAATTATCTTGCAGCGATGGCGAGGTTTCATCGCTATTCGTTGCATAACCTGATTCTCATCGTGTCGCAAAGGCCGGACGCGACGCGTGTAGCTGGGTTCCATACTTGGAAGCAGCTTGGCAGAAACGTCAAGAAAGGCGCGAAGGGAATCATGATCCTTGCGCCAGTGGTGCTTCGCAAGAACAGGGAAGAAGCCACTTCCGAAGAAGATGAAAGCAAGGCCGCTGTGTACTTTCGTGCGGTTTATGTCTTCGATCAGATGGACACTGAAGGGAAACCGCTTTCTGAGCTTGGCTCTACGCAGGGTGATCCTTCAGGGTGTACGGACAAGCTCAAGCAATTTGTCTCGGGTTGCGGGATTCAGCTCGAATACTCTGATGTAATATACCCGGCGCAAGGCCAATGCTCGCCCGGCAAAATCATTCTTCTGCCTGGCCAATCCGCCGCCGAGGAATTTTGCACTCTAGCTCACGAAGCAGCTCACAGCCTTTTACATATGCAGGAGCGGCGCACCGAAATAACGAAGCGTGTACGTGAGACCGAGGCGGAGGCGGTAGCCTTTGTCGTTTGTGAAGCTATCGGCCTGACTGCAAGCAACTCGGTGGATTACATCCACTTGTATTCTGGTGACAAGGAGACTCTGACTGAATCCTTGGAGCATGTTCAGCGGGCTAGCGCTGAGATTCTCACCGCGATCCTGACGAGCGAGTGAACATCTTCGCGGGAGGCTCGCGTCAACGGGCCTCCCCTCTCATCATGAGTTGTTTGGGGACTGCTCTTTGGAAAAGCGCGAGAGCGGAATGTAATCTACGGGATTTTGTTTAGTTGCGAGCGCTTACGGTCGAATCTCGCGCAAGATCAATTCGATCCGGGTCGTCGTCTTTCGCGACCAAACCAACGGAAGCTGCTCGAGTCCCGTAACGATCAAAAGGGACGGGTCGGATTTCTTGATGTCCTCCAAAAGCTTCTTGCAGGTTTTCTTATCGCCGGTGTAATAACTAGCAATCGCGAACCCCCAGATCAGGTCAATCGATTGAGTTAGAGTAAGGTCCTTCCAGTTATCTTTAACAAGATCGTAGGCCGCACCGAATTCTTGGGAAGCCAATTTGAATTGGTCCGCATCAAGAGCAGCCCATCCCAAATTGGAGTGCGCGGTATGGTTTTTCGGACTAGCGGCCATGCTCTTGGAACAGGCGTCGACCGCCTCAACACTTTTTCCTATGCCGTAGTAGTAAAGACAGCCGGCAGAAAGCTGTTCCGCTCGGCCCTCCGCAAGCTTGGCGAGCCTTGAATAATAGCGCCCGGCAGCAACCTCATCATGTCCAATCAGAGCCAGATACATTCCTTGGTTTAGCAGGTTTGTGTTGTTTGTGTAATTTGCGAGGGCCTCTTCTGTTTCCGCACGAGCAAGACCAATCTGGCCCTGTTGGATGTATGCATACGACAGAAGATAACCTGCGGCAGGATCGGGGAAATCGTCTTTCTTTGCCCTCAACAGCGTCGAAATAGCCTCATCGTTCTTCCTTTGTTGCATCAAGTTGATGGCGCTCGCGATTTCCACCCAATAGGAGTCGCTCTTTACTTTCGAAAGTCTGCTCTGGACGTCTTTCCAGGAATACCCGCTCTGCGATCTCCGCCAATATAAGTTTCCTGCAAGCACATCAAGGGCGGTGTCCTCAGACGGGTCTTTCCCCAGCGCCTTTAGTGCCTGAGTTTCCGCTTTTGGATAATCTTGTTGGCCGTAGTATATCTCTGCCAGAATGCCGAGATTTGAAGCGGATGGGTCTGCGTCCACGACGAGTTCTTGATAGTGCCCAGCTTGGTCATATTGACCTACGAAGAACAGACCGATCGCGTACAAGAATTTGGAATAGACGTCATTCGGATCGCCTTCAACGGCTACCCTTAGGTGTGCAATACCTGATTGCGCATGGCCTTCAAACAGGTCAACTGCGCCGAGCATTCGATTTAGGGTTGGGTCTTGCGGCGACTGTTCGATGAGAGGTCTCAGCCGATTTCGGGCGGTAGCGTAGTCCTTTGACTCGATCAGTTTATTTATGCTCTGTATTTCTGGAGAGACTTTTGTGGAGGATTCAGCTTTGGTGTTCGCGGATAAAGAAGAGATCGGCAACATCAGTGTTGATGCAGACCGGATCATCCTGACCACGTCGCCGATTCCGACTGAAAAATAGATTCCCGGAGAATCATTAAGGAATGAGGTCGTTACACCAACAACACTTCCGTCCTTCCCGAAAAGAGGACCTCCGCTTGAACCAGGGGCAATCGGTGCCGTTGTTTGCAGCAAAAACTGATCCTCTATGTTCCTGAATCCGCTAACGATGCCGTTCGTGATGCTCAGGTCCAAACCACGAGGAGCACCGATTGCGTACACTTCGTCACCTTGCTTCAGGGATAGTTCGTCTCCGAGTCTGAGAGAAGCACGAGTTCCAGTCTTAACAACAACAACTGTGATGTCTCGACTCGGGTTGTCGGCAACAAATCCTTCTACAACTTCCGTGCCGCCATCGGCAAAAATCACAGCAGCACTGGCCGCATCGGCGAGCACATGATGATTTGTTACTACCCTGTTGGTCCCAATAATAAATCCTGATCCTTGGCCTAGAGGTTTGTTGCCTCTATCGAGCGGGACGACGACTACAACAGAAGAATGGCAGCGTTCGTAAATCAGACGGGCGGCACTCTGCGACTTCGTCTGTGCTTCCGAGGAACCCACCACCAGAACAGAAAGAACAGTCAACAGCAAAACACGGTGGGCAGCGCACAGAGGGAACGATGACACGGCCAGATCAGGTTGACGAAGGTCTCGATGCAGAGGTGAATACGCTTCTGCTTTTGGTCGCCAGAGGAGAATGTTCATCTTCTGCCATCCTATTTAGTCAGGGCTGGCTAAAGGAACGACCCTGACAGTTATGTCGCCCGCTAATTTCCAGCTGTCTTATTGGCAATGCAAACGTGGTTGAGAAGATTTTCCCCAAGCGTATCGGGAATCGAGCTTTCCCAGGGACCGTTCCCGCGACTAGCGAGAAGCCTGCCGAACGCACCGTACCGCGCAAACGATATTTGGCGTAACCGCCGCTGATTACAATCGAACTCATACTGATTCAGCGAATATGGTCCAGATGTATCTCCCGAAGCAGTAAACTGTTTTGTCCAGACCTTCACGGAGTTGCTCATCGAATCATCGAAGGTCTGAAGGTCGATATAGAGTTGTGTGTCTTGAAAAACCACTACTTTGCGCCAGCGATCGACAGCGTTGGCATACTGAGGGAAGCCATTTATGGCGCGACGAAAATCGGCAGCTCCCCCGTGCCAGTCGCCCGCGGCGAGGTAAGCGTCCGAGCGTTTCAGATAGAGGTCCGGAATCACAGTGGAGGTTTCAAAACCTTTCTCCACATTGTCATGTAGAAAGCTCTTAGCGAAGTCTTCGTACTTCAGATCAGGGTAAAAAGTCTGGTTTAGCTTGCGTGCGATGGCCTCATCGCTAGCAGGCTTGTATTCAGGATACAGGGCACGAAATTGGTTAATATTCATTAGCAATGAAATACCGCCAGTTTTGAGGGAGATGGCCGTCGTCAAATCGCGAATGGCAAGGTTCCATTGTTGGGTCTTCAAATATGCATCGGCTCGGTTTTCATAACTGCTGGATTCCTGTAGTGCACGCTTTTTCAGGGTGATAGCTTCACCAAAGTCTGATATAGCGCCGTACGTGTCCCCCAACTCCGTTTTTGCTAGGCCCCGGTCGTTGAAGGCTCCGGCATCCTTAGGATCGAGTGCGAGAATCCTGTCGTAATCGGAAATAGCCTGCTGAAATTGCTTGAGATTGAAATACACATCCGCCCGTTGGCTGAGCGCTGGTAGTAGACCCGGGTCAAGAGCTAACGCGAGATTTAGTTCAGCGAGGAACCGGTTGTTCAAATCGGCGCGTTGAGCATCTGGCATGTTCAGCTGTTTGAAGAAGGTCCCTTGCCGCAGCACATGGGCTTTGAAAAAGTGGGGCAATGGCGAATTAGGATAGATCTCTGCCGCTTTGTTTAGATTCTCTATGGCAGGGGAAACGGACTTCTCATCCCATGTCGTAAAGAATCCATAGTAGAGCCCTGCATAAAGGTACGACCGGTAATCATTCGGGAACTTACTTTTGATCGCATCCATGTCCGTTTCGGACCATGTACAGGCAGAAGCCGTCTTCTCCGGAGCAACAGCCCCGCTGTTGGTGAACCGGTCGGCGTTAGCGGTATTAGCCTGGATATAGGCATCGAGGTCCCGCATAGCGGCGACATCATCGCCCTCATCGTGTTCTATTTTTGCTCTCATGGGGAGCATCGACGCATTTGTCTCACCAGCGTTTTCCAAGTTGCTTTTATACTTTAGGGCGCTATTGATGTCCGAAAGAATGGCCGCATGGTCGTTACCGTTGCAGAGTGATATCAATCGCAATGTATAGCCGTCGCCATAATCAGGGTATTTCGCGAGAATGCCGTTGAGGACAGGCAACAGCGCGTCAAGCCTGTCTTTATCCTTGATGTTATTCATTCCCTCAGCCAGCATTCGTTCCGGTTCAGTTAGGACATGCGCGGGAAACGGCTCAACTCGCATTTCTTCGGGTTCCTGAACGCCGGGTATGAGGATGGGTGCAAGATGCGGATTTGCAGAAGCATTATCAGCAGGTCGTGTCGGAGGATGCTTTGCACTCATCCTGGTACGAAGAGCCAGTCCAAGAATCGCGATTACGACTAGGACAACGAGCGCAATGGCAATCTCTCTTTGGATTTTTCTTGAACTCACGCGGCTTTCGGGCGTGCTGGCGATGGTTCGGGTTGTTCCCTGGCTTGAGCTTGCCGTGCGCACACCTTGCCCTGGAGTCTTCGCGGTATTAGGTCCCAGCGTCGTCCGCCCGGGGTCCCGTTGACCCTCGACCAAAGTCCCTTTCGGCATTTCAACACTGCGCCGTCCGCGTTCTGACAAGAACTCTCTCTTTGTGGAAAACCATTTGGCGATCACCACCGACAAAATCCAAATTAGAAGGTCGAGGGGGACAATTCCTCTAACAAGTACGCCTAGCCCCGACAGAATTACCACTGCCCACATGAGGCGAATCGCAATGAGTCTGCGCTGCAAGATCGCAAGTCCTGTAGCGAGCCAGAGAAGTCCCTGGAACATAGCACTTGCTGTTCCGATTGACGGTGAGTGTGCGAACGGAGTCGGGGGAGGGGTGCTAGCTTGAATGCCCAACAGCTTCAAAGCTGCGACAACAAGCAAGTAAGCTGCGGCGACTACAGTGAACCAGCCATAGACCAAGGCCCATTTATAAGAAGAAGATCCTTTTTCCGATGTCTTCTCGTTCAGAAGCTCCTCGTGTGTCAATGGCGCTTTCGCCGTGCCTTTCGACTCGACATTGGCATTGGCTTCTCTGGAAGTGTTTGAAGCATCTTTGCGGTCGCCGCTGTCTTGAGTTAGAGGATTCGGCCGCGATACGGCTCCTAGCTTCTTATAGATGGATCTCCACGTTGGCAGGGCCTCTCGTTGCGTTTGCGTTTCTGCAATTTCGGTGACTTGGCTCAAACCCGTAAGTTCGGCGAAATGATCCATAGCCTTGCGTGCAGAACTTGCGTAAAACTTGCCGTAAAGCCGATGCACATGGTGCGTAGCACCGTCTGAATCGCCATAGATAGTTTCAACACATTTGCCTAGTTTTGCTGCCCTTGTGGCCGTTTCAGCAATGGAAAAGCCATCGCTCTGCGGCATGAGGTCAAAAAACCGAGTCTCCCCGTGTTGATCGACGGCACTGTAAAAAATTAAGTGATGGGGCTTGTCGAGAGCATTTTCCTGAGCCTGCTTGTCACCTCTCAGTCGAGACGACTGATCGCGCAGCCCTTCCGTCAACTTGTTTGCGTCACACCCACTGAGGTCGCCAAGACTCTGGGTTCCTGCTTGCGGCTCTTCATGAAGGACCGACGCAAGACCAGAACTGTTGGGAGCACCAGCTATAGCCTGTCCACATTTGTAGCAATGCTCAGAATTCGCTGGATTCTTTCCACCGCATCGACTACAAGTGATTGTAGTTTTGTCCATCATACTGTCCAGCTCCGCTTGAAATGCTGCTTTCTGCTCTGGTGTCGGTTCTGGCAAATCCTGGAAGGGATCGTACTTGCCGTTGGCAAGTATCTTGTCCAAGACTTTTTGGACAAGTAGCCTTGCAGCCTGATCATCTTTGCTCCAGGAAAAGAGCTGGTATCGGCCTGAAGTCCTACCGAGGTTTTCCTTAATGAAAAGGACGCCAACGGGAGGTATGCCCTCCGCCACGCCAACGATGACCTTCCCCAAAAGTCCACGGTCGTTTTTTGCAATGAAATCCGCGAAGTTACCATCGGCGACAACAATCCCGACCGCATCGTCGGCTTCTAGTGCCTGGCGTACTTCTTCGTGAATTCTGTTTAACTTCTCCCGGTGTGTCACCACTTGAGCCACTTGATATGCTCCCGGCCACCCGACTTATCAATGGGGACTCGTAACTTGTCTGATGATCTATCTTGGGAGTAACGGGGGCGAACCTGAATAGCCCACAAGTACTTAATTCTCAAGAGTTAACAGGTGTGTCGCATGAATTACACACCGTTCGGCCAAGTACTATCGCCTCCCGGTCTTGCGTAACGCATCCTGTACCATGAGCCAGAGGGCAACCGCGCCAAGAAAGAGCAAGTGCGCGAGAGCGCGCCGGTTGAAGCTCAGCCGGAGGAGGTGCCTTTCTGACCAGCCTTTGGAAAGAGCCTCATTTATAGCTGTGAGGCCCGGTCCGCCAATTACCCCACAGCTCGTTTGAACATTTTGCCTAGCGACGCACCAGCCCTTGCGAAGACTGGACTTGGAGGGGAGGGAATGTTCGGCTCTGGCGTCCCCTTGCGAAGCAGCGCCAGCACGATCACCGTTGGAATCAGCCACAGAAAACCGCACAGAAACCAGAATCTTCCAGTCCGTCCCTTGCGCTTTGCCCACTTGTCCACTAGCAAAGCAAACCAGACCTTGAGTCCCAAGACTGCGATCAGCAATCCGATGACTAAGAAAGTCTCGCCGTCCATGCGATGTTCTCCTTAACCCAGTTTCTCTCGAATGGATGGCCAATATGTGCTTATCGCTCAAGTCGTTAACTGGCCTTTCGGCTGGTGGGACTGGTTTTTAATAGGTAAAGCATCATGTGCGGTTTTTAAATCTCGCGGTGTTCAACGTTGAAGACCGCGCGGACTGTCTCACTTTGTTCCTGTGCCTCCGGTCCTCGATAACACCGGTTGAACCTGTTTCGTTGCATTGTCTCCGTTCCTACCCTCTCCATTGGGCACGGCTTCGGGATAATTCCTGCGCCCGGCAGCTTCGCGGCTTCTGCTTTTCCGGTTCCTCCCAACAAATCTTCTAAAACAGCGATGAAGATTTCTTGTGTCCCTCCCAAAAAGCAGCCGCTCGCTTTGGGAGCAGTATCCACTCGCTTCCGGGTGCCCCAATTACAAGGGCAGAAACGGAGCAAAAGTCATGCACATCAACGTAGTCCATCTAATCGGTTATCTCGGCAAGAACCCGGAGCACAAGTCCGTCAAGGCGTCAGACCGCAAGTACGCGGTTCTTTCGCTGGCGACTCAGCGGTCCTGGAAGGGCGCCGACGAAGAATGGCACTCCAAGACGGAGTGGCATCGCGTCGTTGCTTGGAATGGCCTCGGCGAGTACGCCGCGTCGAAGCTGCGGAAAGGCGACCACATCTACGTCGAAGGCACGCTCGTCAGCAGCACCTTCGAGAAGGAGCTCGGCAAAGGCAAGAGCAAGATCAACGTGCCGTTCAAGACTTGGCAGGTGAAGGCGGATTCCATCCGCAAGCTCAACCGCATAAAGAAAGACCAGGTGCCGGATAACGCGCCGGTCGACGCGCAGCCGCAGGAGGTGCCTTACTGACCAGCTTTTGGGAAGAGGCTCCGGTGTTGCCGGAGCCTTTTTCAGTTATTTGTCAGAGCATGGGAAGTGCTAGACGATCAAGTGATACCAATCAGCAGTCCTTGCATAGTTTACAGAGCCCCGTTTTTAGATAGTTTCCGAATTTGCGACCAACCGTTCTCAATCGCCTCGCCCACTCTAAACGTGATGCGTTGTACGGCCAATCGCAGGGAAGCCGACCTTGCTGGCGGAATTGTCGATCTTGCCGTCGGATCAATTCTTGAAACGCCCTTCAGCTTAATGGGGCTTAGCAGGATTCAAAGTGAGGTGTCGCGGCGGGTCTACCTGCTGCCTCTGGTAATATGAGGGACTACCGTTTCCCGGCGGCCACAAGGAAGCAACAATGCCCCTCCACGCTCGGCCGCGGAATGGAAATAGTGCGATGAGGGTCTGCATACATCGGGGAACGAAAGAGATCGGAGGCACCTGCGTTGAGATTGAATCAAAGAGTACACGAATCGTCCTGGACGTTGGACTGCCTCTAGATGTCACTACTCCAGATGAGATACCGCTGCACCCAATCCTCGGTTTCGAGACACCCGATGCGTCGCTGCTCGGTGTTGTTATCTCGCATCCCCACCAAGACCACTACGGTCTAGCATACCGTCTGCCGCATCAGACACTATTTCTCATTGGCAAAGCGGCCCAATCTATTCTGGCGGCAGCTGACTTGTTCACAGCAGGTGGGACCACATTCGAGAACGTGCTGTATCTGGAAGATCAAAAGCCTATCACGCTCGGTTCATTCACTATTGTGCCGTTTCTCGTGGACCACTCAGCGTATGACGCCTATGCCGTCCTGGTTGAGGCAGACGGCAAAAGGCTTTTCTATTCGGGTGACTTGCGAGCGCACGGCCGCAAAGGAGCGCTCTTCGAGAAGCTCGTTCGTCAACCACCTGACCGAGTGGATGTGCTGCTTATGGAGGGAACGACCATCGGTCGTGACGATCAAGTGTTCCCCACCGAGGCGGCACTGGAGCAACGTTTCGTGGAGTTGTTTCAGCAGACGACGGGAATGCCGCTAGTCTGGTGTTCCGGCCAGAACATCGACAGGCTCGTTACCGTGATGCGGGCATGCATCAAGACAAGGCGGCAGTTCATTATCGACATGTATACGGCCCATCTCTTGCGGGCGACCGGTAACGAGCGACTGCCACACGCGGGGTGGGATCACATCAAGGTGTTCCTGCCCAGCGCTCAACGACGGCAAATCATCGGACGAGGTGAATTCGACCTGGCCAACAGCTACCGCCCTTGGCGAATCTTTCCCGAGCAGCTTGCCCAGGCGGCTGCGACCTCCGTGATGCTTTTCAGGCCGAGCATGATGAAGGACATCGAGGGAGCTTCGTGCCTGGTAGGGTCCAGGCTCATATACTCCCTATGGTCAGGTTATTTGAAGGATGCTAAGACAAAAACATTTCTGGAATGGCTCCATCGGCACGGGATTCCTTTGAACGAGTGCCACACGTCAGGGCACGCTGCGGTGCAGGCCTTAGTGACACTGCGAAACGCCTTTCCGAACGCCCCGGTCGTGCCCATTCATACCGTCAACGCCGCTCGGTTCGAGGAACTGTTCGGAAATACTCAACGCCGGAACGATGGTGAGTGGTGGACTGTCTAGAACGCATCCACCAGTCCCGGCATGCTCGAATTACTGCCCCGAATCAGGAGTGTCTGCCGCTGAGAGACCGAAGTTCAAGTACCCGCGCACCGGTGATTGTCGGCCGTCCTGCCGTATCATCCCAACTCCCCTTATTAATGGCGACAAAATGGATGTCAAACCAACTTCCAAGAGCATCGACCAGTTTCCAGAATGGCGGCCAAGCCTCGGAGGGAAATGCCCCGGCGTTCGTTCCCAGACACCTAGACCAGTATTCATCCGGTGCAGCGCCGACTATGCTTACCCTCTCCAAGGTCGCTGGAAATTGCGAGGGAGACCCTCCAAACCAAGATAGAGCTTTGACCCAGTCGTGTTTAAGATTCGGCCAGACCTTGCGGATTGCGAATCCGTAGGCTGCCACTTCCACCAGCATTCTCAGAGGAGATTCATTGGTCTCGCGCTTCTTCAGCTCGTTTGGGACTGGCAGAAAGTCCGTTCCGATGCCGAGCAGATCGATTTTGCCCCAACGCCTGTCCTTGAAAGAGGCCTGTAAGGGATATTGATAAGTCTGAATGCGCTTGCAAACTGCAACGTATTCGCCCGAGCCTTCGGGCCCCCACTTCTGGTACATTGCCCGTTCCCATTTAACTTCCTCGTGTGTGAGCGGAGGATGGTTCGCCCTACGATCCAAGCAGAAGTCCTTCGTGCGAGCTGGGGCCTTATCGGTTGTATTCTTGGCCAGGTTATCGAGATTCAAGAGAATATCCTCAGTCTGCTCCTTCGCAAACTTGAGTTGGAAGCGGAACGAACCGTCGGGCCGAGAGCGCTCCTCCCCTGAGTTGGCTAGTTCATGCAACCCCAGGTGGAGATTGGGATCAATCTTGCGAACTTCACTCGGCATCTCTATTTGCCTCCGCAAGCATCCGACTTTTCCGCATTACTCGGACACCATAAGGGCCGCGATTGGGTGCGATTTTTCCCAATTCTACCGCGCTCGGCACTTTGCTGCACTTCTTCAAAGTGGTCCCGTTCTAGAAAGTCTGAGTGCGCAATTCCCTCGGCTGATCAGTCGGCTCTCGAAAGAATGAGCCAGCGCTTCTTTTTTCACTTTTTGTCAGTCTTAATCTATTCTAGAATCATCTCCTCAGTTAGTATGTTCCCACAGAGGTAACTCCCCGCTACCTCCAGCATTGGCGTTTTGCGATCTTCCGCAGAGAAGAAGACGGGGCTCAAACGTCCACATGGGTATTTCCAAGCGCTGGCTTGTTGTGTTTCTTTCGATTCTTGTCGTTCTTGCGTCTGCGGCCG